>FUFK010040853.1_pt1 | contig 301457 bp, 87 predicted proteins | sample 1021851 | NCBI WGS metagenome assembly FUFK01 (sample SAMEA51879418, study PRJEB19060) | metagenome | reverse complement strand
GGTTCGGATCACAATCGAAGATCGTGACGCTTGCGCCTTGCGCGGCAAGCACTTGAGACAGCAGGAGCGCCGTCGTGCTCTTGCCGGCCCCTCCCTTCGGATTTGCGATGGCTATCACAGGCATGGGCTTTGCTCCCGTTGCATGAACGGTAAAGCGATAGCCACCAGAGTATTGAGGAATGGTTAAGAAGGCAGCGATAGGAAGCGCAAGGAAGCGGAAGCCACAACGGGGAAGCGCAAGGAAGCGCGTTAAAGCCGAAGGATGCCGATTAAAGCGTGGGTCTGCCGAAACTGGATAGCGGACTGGTTAACTTGACCTTAAGAGGAAGTGACGGCCAAATGACGGGGCCGGAATCGTCCGGTGGAGATGATGTCGTGAGCTAAAAGCAAAACGCCCCGGAAGCGGGAACTTCCGAGGCGCCAAAACCGAGAGGGTTTTCGTCTGAGCGACTGATTGCATCTCAGACATTACCCGACAATTCGAGCCTGTCAACGTCGTATTTGCGGCGAACAGGATTGCTTTGCCCTCACGACCCGAAAGGGTCAGACGATGAGTTTTAAAGCCACTGAATGGGCCTATGGCCTGCGGGATCTGTCGGGACCGGAGAAGGCCGTCCTGCTGTGCCTCGCATGGCACCACAACGGGAAGACAGGGCTATGCTGCCCAGGGACGGCGCTGATTGCCGAGGAAACATGCCTCGGGCTCTCAACGGTCAAGAAGGCTCTCAAGAGCCTGGAAGGGAAGGGGCTGATCGGCCGGATGCCGTGGAAGCGGGGCTCGGCCTATATGCTCGCCATCGTGGAGCCAGAACGGCCACGGGAGACCTCGCCAGAGGCCACCACAGAGCCCGCCCATATTAAACAGGAAACGAACAGGAAGAGGGGCGGCTTTAGAAATGATTGGAAGGAAAGGCAGCCCGCGCCAATGTCGGATGCCAGGGCGCGGGCTGAGAAGCGAGCCGCCGAGTTCAAGGCGGTAATTGAGCCGGAGGTGAAGGACAGGGGGACGGAGGAGGAGCGGGCGGCCGTCATCGCAAGGGGTCTCGGCATCTTCCGAGGGCTCATCCCCGAGACGGCAGGCGATCGACCAGACGCTCAAGGAGGTTCGCCATCTTCTGGTTACAGTCCTTGTTTGCCGCCAGGAGCCCTTCAAGCCGCTGGTTGCTCTCCTTGATGGAGACGAGGGTGTAAAGGATCTCCGTGTCGTGTTCCCGGTGATCCCGGGCCGCCCGCTCCGCAGCCCGCAGGCTGTCGGCCATGTTCTCGAGCGCGACCCGATCGGCAACCGTAACGGAGGGGATCACAACGTCTGTGGAAGGGGGCGGGGTGCTTTCTTTCTTGTGACCGAACCTCTGGCTGATGGCGGCGAGGATGACGAGGAGCCCGACCCCTGCGCCCTGGATGAGGGCGACAAAGGTGGGAGAGGTGAGGAGTTCCTTCATTGAGACCGAGCCGCCTTGATCGCGCCGACATCGAACCACGCCCGCAGGAGGTTCCACATTTCGAGCATCATGAAGCCGCTATAGGCCCAGAAGCCCGTCCAGACGCCGCCATGGTTCGCCACCGAGACCAGGATCCCGAGGGTGATCTGCCCCCAGAAGATGCAGATGACGATGGAGGCGAAGCCGCGAAGGTGCGGGCTGTAGGGGAAGCGAGCCTTGAAGGTGCCGTTCACCACGAGGGCGATCAGGCGCAGGAAGGCGGCCAGGAAGCAGATCCATGACCATGTGACCTCGTTCGCCCATCTTCCCATCTCAGCGAACGAGGTTGACTTGTCGAAGGTGAGCGGATCCAGAAGCAGGGTCCAGGCCCAGCCCAGGAGCGGGATGAGCATGATCCATTCTGAGACGCGGACAGGGAAATGCTCGGCAATGCCCTGCCCGATGCGGAGAACGATCCGATGAGGCAAGGCTTAGGCTCCGATAGGCTTGCGGGCGGCCCAGCGGCCATAAAGCGTCGTGACGCCCCCGAGGATGCTCATGCCTGCGGTCGTATAGACCTCCATATTCGTCTCGCCGTTGGCTGCGGCCGTGCCGATGGTGGCAATGCCGCCGAGGATGGCGAACAGGGCGCCCCAGGACACGCGGGACTGATACCAGGGCTCATTATTCGTGAGGTGCTCGATGACCGGCGCGACCTCTTGGGCTACGGCATCGCGGACTTCCGGCTTCACGACCACGGAGTTCTGCTTCGACACCGGCACGGAGGGAGCCTGAACGAGCCGGTCAATGATCGCGTTCGTCACTTGCCCGATGATGGCCCCGCCGATTGCGGTTCCGATGAAAGGCTGCTTCTGCATGATCAGGCGCTCCGGGTCTTGAGGTAGGTGGAAATGGCATTGACGATGGCCTGCCAGAGGCCAGCGGGGATCTCGTCGTCAGGGACTTCGCGGGTATCGAGCGGCGGCTCGGGAGCGGCGACCACGACAGGCTCAGCGATGATGTCCTGGCGGTCGCGGGCGGCCACGAGTGCCTTCTCAACCTCATCGGCAGACACAAGGGCCTTGTTCAGGCCGTCGCCGGCATAGTAGCTCTGGCCCCGGTAAACGGTGCGGCTGCCGCCCTTGACCGTGTAGGGCACCGGGAACGAAGCCCACTCGCGGGCCAGGTTGAGCATGAACTCCGCATCCGAGATCTGCCCCTTGATCCACTTGTCGTAGCCGCGGCGGCGAAGAAGATGGTAGCCAAGCCGGTCCTGATAGTCGGGAGTGAACCGGTCTTCTGCCTTCAGGTTCAGCTCCGTCGCCAGATCCCGCAGGGTGGCGTCCATGAACTGGTACCGGCCGCAGGCAGAGGAGCCGAACGTCTTCGTCCGCCATTTCCCCTGATCGAGGATCTCCTTCATCGTCATGGAGGTGAGCGGCTTGGGCATCCGGTCCATGCGGTTCGCATAGACGGTATCGTAACCTCTGGGGGCTTCCTTGCTGGCGATGAAGTCGAGCAGCATCGCCGCCGGTCTAGGGACGGTCTTATCCATGGTGGTCCTCTTGGGGCTGGGGAGGGTCAGACATCACAGGCGCGACAAAGTGCCCGCCCGAATGTCTCGGTGGTCATGATGTCCTCGTGATGTGGGAAGGTATTGGACCGCCTTCGGCCACTTGGCCTCGGCGGGTTATTTATTCCTTGGATCTGTCCGCCAGCTCATGTAAGTCTTCCGGAGTCCAATTCTGTAGAAACGACTGCACCGGGGCACCATGAACACTCTCGCTCTAGCCGCGCCGAAAAACGGCGCATGGTCTCGCTTTGCCGCGTTCGCCCAGGATCATGCCGCTTACCTAACAACGGCCGGCGCTTATCCCGGGGTGGACCTGCTGCGCTGCCTCGCCGTCGTGGGTGTTCTTCTCTATCACTTCCAGTTATCTTATCTGGGCTGGGCCGGGGTGGATCTGTTCTTCGTCATCTCCGGGTTCCTGATCGGCGGGGCCCTGCTCGACCAGATCAAAGCCGGCCGCTTCAGCTTCGGCCGCTTTTATGGAGCCCGCGCCCTGCGCATTCTGCCGATCTACTATTTTGTGATCGCTCTCTGCGCCATGATCAAAGCCCCCTTGTCAGGGGTGGATCTCGCCTCGCCGGGGGGCTGGCAGGCCGTCCTCTCCGCAGCAACCTTCACCCAAGGCATCGTTCCGTATTTCTTCGGCTACAACCTGAACCAGGCCTTCATCCCCGGAGGCACATGGTCTCTCGCCATTGAGGAAATGTTCTACTTGATTGCCCCCGCCATTCTGGTGCTCCTGCACCGAAAGGCCGGCGGCGACCTGAAGACAGTTCTCGCTGGCCTCGTGCTCTTGCTATTGACCGGCCCCTTCGTGCTGTTGTGGTCCACGTCCGGCTTCGCTCCGAACGACCCGAACTGGCATTTCGCCAATTTCATCCAGTTCCATTCGCGCTACACCGAGATCCTCGCGGGCGTCGTGGTGGCCGCCCTCATCCGGCTGAGAGATCTGCCGGTGATCGTCTCGCGCATGGTTGCCATGATCGGCGCGGCTATGCTGGGATGGTTCGCGGTTTATATGTACCTGAACCCGACCCTTCTGGCCGCGCCATATCTCTTCACCCGGGAAACGCTCATCCTGCCTGGGCTCTTCGGCGTGGCCTTTGGCTGCATACTGCTCGCCGCCTATCGCCTGCCGGTTCGATCAATGGCCGTTCTGATCCTCGCGAGGCTGTCGTACTCGCTTTACCTGATGCACATCTTTGTCATTGAGATCGCGACAACGCACCCGCCCGCATGGCTGTTATGGGTGAAGTCCGAGTTCACTTTCTATGCCTCGGCGGGAATCCTGATCGCCTTCTCGATCCTCGTGTCCTACCTGACATCCCTGCTGGTCGAGTATCCCTTCATTCGGCTCTACCGGCCGCCCGCTAAATCGGGCAGTTGAACATCTGTGCATCGATCACATTCGAGGCATCGCCCGCCAGAGTGACCGCCGCCCCCTTCCACTGGTTGCGCCGCACGCTCCAGTGCGAGGTCCCAGCCGTGTTGAGGTACATCTCGTAGCTGTCGCCTGTGCGAGGGGGCGTGTTGTCAAACATGCAGTCCCCGATGACGCCGACCTTGGAGTTGGCGACATAGATGTGATTGAGGCGGTTGTTCTCGAAGTCGATGCCGGTATAGAAGTGCTTTGCGCTCAGCCCGTTCGGGTTCTGCGAGAAGATGCCGATCGCGTTGTTCTTGATACTGCAATTCGTGATGTGGATGTGCCGGCTGTTCTCCAACCAGATCCCACGACGGTTTGCTTGCGCCCCGGAGGCGCCCCCCGCGTTGTTCGACGCGATCCATGTGCCTGTGATCTTTGAGTTCGTGCACCCTCCCAGATAAATCGCGGACTGACCTGCCCCGAGGCTCGACCCACCGAGGTCGGCCCCGCAATCGGTCATGTGGACGGCATCCCAGCCCAGAATGCGGTAATCGGTGTTGGAGTGATGCACCGCCACGACATTGTGCATGACAATGGTGTTGGAGATACCGTCGAAGGTGTTGTCGTCGGCATAAATTCCATACTGCCCCTGCAGCATAAGGATGTCCTTCATGGTGATGAAGGAGGCGTTCCGCTCAAAGAAAAACGTTGAGTTGTTGAAAGGAGCGAAGAAGCGCGAGAACCTGCCCGCGCAATGCTTGAGCCAGAAGGCCCGATTGAAGCCCCGGAACTGGCCGCCGTCGACATGGACCCAGTTGTCATCGAAGGTCACATCATAGCCGCGGGCTCGCAGGAAGGTGCTTGTCTGAGGCCCGCCCTGTTTCTCTGCATAGATGTTGCGCAGAAAGAGCTCGGATGATGACGCAGTGCTGCCCGTCACGCGGTTGTAGTCCAGCAGAACGGTATCTGCGGTGGTGACTACCCGCGCGTCCCCGCTGCCCTCAATGAAGACCCTGCGCCCCTCGGGAATATTCACGGTCGTCTGCCAGCGAAAAACGCCCTGACGGATCACCGGCACCTTGCCGTTGTTGATCAAGGCTTGCAGGATCGGGCCGATGTCGCCGCCGCCCGCTGGATCGGCCCCAATCTCGCGGATATCCACGGCAACGCCGGAATGCTCCCACCACGCTCCCCCCTGTGATTGAAAGTAGCGCGGATCCACCGTGCCAGGAGCGGCGGACAGGCGCTTATAAAGCGCTGCGCCTCCATCCCCTACGGCCGCATAGCCTGCCGTTCGCAGGTAGGTCGCTTCTACCGGAATAGTCGCCGCTGCCGCTGCGGCGCGGGTGTCCCGAAGCGATAGCGTCGCCCCCGCCGCCGAGACGGCCGTGTCTCGGGCTGCCAGAGTTTCATCATGAAGGGTGACGACTTCCTGCCGGTCCTGCTCGATCACAGACACGGCCGCGTCGACTGCCTGCCTGTCGGCCTCAACATCGGCGGCAGCCTGGGTGATGGCCGTAAGGGCGGAAGCGACGGCAGCCGCATCAGTGGAAACCTGCTGGCCGATCTCCTCAAGATTATCGGGGATCATCTTCAGGCGGGCCAGGTATTCTGACACGCGCACGGCATAGAAGCGCGGATCGGTGTGATTGGCGAAGCGGAGGGCAAAATACGGCACATCTGTGAGGGTCGGCCCCGTCCAAGGCTTGGCAAGCCGGATCTGATTAACGGCAAGGACTTCCTTGATAACCGTCGCGCCCGCCGTCCCATCGTTCGGGAACACGAAATCGAACGGCAGAAGAGCCGGATCCCAGGCTACAAACTGGCCCGTTGCAAGGTCCGAGCCGTTGGTGAGCGTGATCGTGCCGTCAGAGTAGAAGAAGTAGGAAGGATCAATGGCCATAGAAAGTTCTCCCGGCCAAGAGGACTTGGCCGATGGTGCAGGCTTGGATTGTCGAGAGGGCTTAGCGTGCGAGCGTGATGCCGTTGTCGGCCAAGAGCTTGCGGATCTTCTGGGCGGTGAGCGCCTTGCGGACCTTCATCTTGAGGGCGATGCGGTCGTCCTCGGCTTTCTCGTCCTGCTCGGCCAGGGTAATAACCTGCTGAGCGATGACCTCGGACTTGATGTGCCGACGCTGCGCCTCGCGGTTGAGCATGTCGGAGGGCTCACCGGCCAGATGGCGGCGTGCCTCAAAGACCTTGCGCGTGTAGAGCGCTGCTCGCAGACGGGCCGGCTCGAAATGCTTGTCGATCGCGGCTTCCGCCAGTTCGCGAAGCTGATCGAGGTTCGGGCCGAGCTCAAGCCGTGCCATTGGCCGCCTCCACCGTCACATCGAACTCCTGCGGCTGATAGGGCATGGCCGAGACAATCACGCGATAGGTGCCGGGCTCTTGGAACAGCAATTCGACCGCCTCGCCGTCCGCCTCAAGCTCACCATTGTCAGGGCCTACGACGCGCACCGTTCCGCCTGCCGGGATGCCCTCAATGATAAAGAGGCGCCCGCCGCCTTCCGTCTTCTCGCGAGTGGACAGATCGAGCCTCGGGCGGATCTTGAGGCCGTCTTCGGCCCGATACCAGTAGCGCGGCTCAAAAGGCGGCACCTCCTCGGCATAGGCTGACTGCGCCCGCGCCAACTCAAGCGCCTCCGGTCGCGCCGGATAGCCTTCGGACGTGACCGAGCCGGTCAGGTTTCCGTTCTCGTCAAAGAGCAGGATCAATTAAACCTCCAAAGCCTGCCAGCGCAGCCAAACGCCGTTGGCGCAGTTGTTCGTCACAGTGATGTTCGCGCCATCCCAGGACAGCCACCAACCGCCCCAATAGGGGAAGCCGGCACCGTCATCGCCTGCAAAGCGGTGCGGCGTGCAGTACTGGTGCTGCATGTTCGGATTGCCGAGAGCGGCGGCCTGCACGACGCGTTGTGTGCTGCCCGGGGAGACAAGCACCCAGCGCCAATAGCCCCAATCAGGCGGGAATGTGCCATCCGAGTAAATCGCGCGGCCTATAGCAGCGATGATGAAATTCACACCTGCGGGCACGCCATGAGCGAAAGTCGTCGCACGCGGCTGATTGGGCTGGCTTGTCTGAAACGGGTTCCAATCGCAGTAGCGCTCGCCTTGCGCGGCAATGCGGCCTGGCACCGAGTCTGCATCGAACAGGATCTGATCGAGCGGCGCCGTCTCGACATTATTGCCTGCAGACGACGCGCGGATCCGGAACTGCCCGCTTCCGTCGTTTCCGATGAGAACGCGCTTGGTCATTGGCTCTTCAGGAATGCGTAATACGGCACAAAGGCGCCGGCAGCTGGGTAAGCCCCCGACCAATCCGGCGCCGGAAAAGCCGTGAAGCCCGCTGCGTCAACATAAGACACGACCGGCGCCGTGGTCGGGCGCGGGTTGAAGACGCCGCATAGGACGAACGGCACCTGTCCGGGCAGGCGCAAGAAGTTGACGCGCACGCCGACGCCAGGCCCGCCGAGTTGGATCGACCCGGACTGCACGATCATGAAATGCCGTCGCGTCGATGAGAACAGCAACTGCGACTCCGGCGCGTTCCAGGCATCCCAGCCGGGACGCGAGACATAGATCCCAACCTGCCCCGAACTGTTGGCCCCGATGACAACACGCCGCGCCATTTAAGCAATCGCCATATAGATGAAGCGGTCCCCGGCATTGATTGGCCAGGAGAACATCGCCGCCGTCGTGACCATAATGCCGGTTGTGCTCACAACGGCACAATGCGGGGTGCCGTCCTGATAGCGCCCGCTGTTGCCGTTGATGCGGGTGTACTCATCGATATAGACACCGCCGCCGCGCAATGCCCCGAACAGGACCGGAGGCGGGGCCGGGAATGCCTCGGAGAACGTTACCCAACTGTTGAGGGCCTGGATGTCACCCGCCGAGGCCACGCGCCCCATCACATCGCGCGAGAGGGCAAAGCTGATCTGCGAGCGGTCGTTGACGTTCGCCGTCAGGGCATCGAAGCCGGGGCGGGAAATGCGGAAATCCAGCACCCCGCCGCCGAAGTTGCCCAGAACCATCCGCCGCGCCATCAGTCGTAAAACTCAATGCGTCCCGTGCCTGCCGTCATGGAGATCACGCCTGCGGTGAGCGTGCCCATGTTAGCCGTGATGGCCGAGAGGTTGGCAACGTTGATTTGGTTGGCGTTCACCGAGCCGTCAGCAATGAAGTCGCCGCGCATGGTCACGCGGGCGACGCCGTTGCGCGTCGAGACGCCGAAGACCGCCTCCTCTCCGAACCCCGAGCCAGGGGCGCCGATGAGGAACTTGTCGACGGCAATCTTCATCTCCGATTGGAAGCCGCCCGGGCCTGTTGCCCCGACCAACTGGAAGCCGGTGAAGTAACCGTTTGCGCCGATCTGAACCGAATAAGCGCCGATGAGCTGCCCCGTCACGTCAGCGACCGCCGTGAACCGCTGCCCGACCGTGACCTGATTGTTGTCGTAGGCTGCGACGACATCCGTGCCGAAGATGGCAAGCGCCTTCTCGGCCGTGACCTCGACCTCGGCAATCTGCGTAATGGCGGCTTCGGCACGGTCATTCGCCTCGTGCGCCAAGACCGTCGTTGAGCCCGCCACGTCCGCGATCTGATCAAGCAGGTCCAGGCTATCGAGCTTGCGGCTCAGTTCCGGCACCAGATCGTCGGGCCGGATCTTCATGATGAAGAAGTCGTTGTCGAGCACCAGGCGCGGGGCCGCGATCTCCACCACGGAGAAGGCGCCCGTCACATTCGAGGACGTGATGCCGGCCACGCGCAGCATGATCGTCTGAGCTCCTGCGACGATGGCCTCGAATGTGGTCCGATCACCTTCATAGGCTCGCACCCACGTGGCGCCCAGATCATAGGACACATCGGCAATGTACCGGATCGCCCCCTTGGCCGGCTGCCAGCCCGCTTGCAGGACGAGGGACGCCACGCGCTGGTAGACCTGGGCACCGAGCCCGAGCACGACCGGGATGGCCGGCGCAAAGACGTTCGGAATGTCGGGGAGCGGCGTGACGCCGGTCTCTACGATATTATAGACGGCTGGATCATCGATGACGCCGGTCAGGGTGATGTGCTCGCCGTCCGTGTCGGGCGTGCCCTCGGTGATCAGCACCCGGAAGGAGCGTGGTTCCCCGGGCGAGAACATCGCCGTGGGACGGTCAGCCAGATCCGAGCGGGCAATCGCGTCGGCCAGGCTCATACCCTGGCGTGTCGCTTCCGCAGCAAAGTCGGCTCCATTGACGATGGCGATGCGATCAGAGGTGCCGCGGGTGACGCGCACCGGCCCCCAGGGCTGCCCGTCCCGACGCCGGATCTCAACATAATGGTTGAGTGCGTTCTGATCCCATTCGAGCGGCTGGTCGAAGGTGATGGCGCGGGCTGCGTCGTTGTAGGACACGACCTCGGCCGACTGGCCCCAGGTTTCAGGCTCCTCGCACGACAGCACGACCAGATCGCCGCGCTTGAGCAGGCGGCCTTCGGCGCGGGCGGTCCATGAGACGGTGACGCGCCTGTGCAGGTTCTCGGCCGCCATGAAGCGCACGAGCCCCGCCGCCTGCGTGCGCTTGGTGACGCCGGTCAACTGCACGCGGGCGGGCTTGGCGAGCGTGGTGCCATCCGGAGACGACAGCACCTCGGCCAGCTTCATCGTGCTTTCATCGACATACTCGCCAATGATGCCGTCCGCGATGTCGTCGTCGGCCAGAGTATAGTCGATGGTCAGGCTGTCCTTCACGATGTCGTAGTCGGTGAACATCATGCGCGGGATACCGCGGGGCTCGTCGCGCACGATAGTCAGGCGGTCGCCCACCGGTGCCGGCATGGCGCGGCCGGCCTTGAGCACCGTCTCGAGCGCATCGTCCAGCGTCTGCGGCTCCTTGAAAACATGATCGAAGGTATGCCCCAGCGATGACCAGAGGTTCGCGTAAGCCGTGAACGATTGGAAGTCGACCTGCTCCAGCGAGAGCCCCGCGCCATAGTCGGCATTGCGCCACATATCGAGGGCGGCCCAGGCGATCGAACGGGTCGGCTGCTCCACGAACTCCGTCCCGGTCCAGACCGGCAGGATCCGGGTGGCGATCACGCCCACCTGGCCGTTCATCATGCCTTGCAGAGACTCGTTGGCCTCGGCCCGGATGGCGATGGTTGTGACGCGCGGGAAGGAATTCGGCCCGTCGATATGAGCCCGCAGGGCCGTCCAGATCACATTGTCCGCGCCCGTGACCTTGCCGTTGTTCCAAGTCGTTCCGTCGATCTTCTCATTGGTGCGGCGGACGCGGACCTCATAGCGTGCCGGAGGCACGTCAATGCGCTCCGTTACCCGGATCTGTGACTGCTTGGCGAAGCGATAACTCTTGACGGCGAGGGTTCCCCAATCACCGATAGGGGCGCCGGCATCATTGACAAGCCGGGTCTGGATCTCGATCGTCACCGTCCTCGGGTATGTCTCGCTCTTGTAGAGGTCATACACGCCGCCGGGGAAAACGAAATCGAACAGGAGCTGCCGCGCCTTGGTCGTGGCGGCGTTGGCGGTGAAGCCGGGGGTGAATGTGGGCGAAAGCTCAAGGCTGCTGACCTCTGTCGCCGTGACCACGTTCACCGGGAACAACGTGACCTGATCCCCCGGCTCCACGAACTGCAGGGTGATGCCCGGGAAGGACGGATTGTAGCCGCCCGCCTTTGTCCAGATCGTGGTATCCGAGATGCGGATTTCCTCGATGTTGGCCTTGCCGCAGGTCAGTGCGAGCAAGGCGTATTCGGTCATGGCATCGCCGTTGAACTCGCTGTAACGAGGCGCGGCGAAGTCGGGGAAGGTCAGCAGGCGGCCATACAGGACCGGGATCGGCTGCAGCGGGCGGGCTTGGTTGCCGCCAAAACCGAAGGAATAGAGCTCATCCTTGGCATCGGTCTGTCCGCCTGCCTTGGGCTTGAGGAAGTGCGAGATCGCCATCGCGCCGCCTGCGATGAGCAGGGAGGAGCCGATGCTCGCTGCCGTGCCGGTCAGGCCGATGGCGCCGACCGCCCATGGCGCGAGCGCCGTGAGCGCCACCATGGCGAGGATCGCGCCGATGCTCTTGCCCGAAGAGCCGCCGCCCATGCCGCCGAGCGGCCGGCTGATGAACTCGACGTTATCGTTGGCCGCCAGGCGATGGGTCGCCCATTCGGTGCGCGAATAGTAGGCCCCATTGACTTTGCAGACGGTCGGCAGGTTGAACTGCCAGCCGGTCTCCGCGATCAGCTGCTCGATCGTCGGCTTGCGCTTGCGGGTCTTGTGCTCGGCAATGGGGAGCACGAGCCCAGCCTCGGGCAGGCGAACGTCGTCGCGCTCCGGGTCAAAGACGAGGAGGTTATGCTTGATGGCAAGCTTCATGGTTTAGGATTTCGGCGCTAAGGTGTATTGGGGCAGGTAGTCTTTGACGAACCGATGCACCCTCAACTTCTTGAGGGCATAGTTGAGCGCAAGGAAAAGTGGCGCGGTTTGGATGAAGAAGCCAATCTTGAACCGCCACTTGAACGGAACATCCTGCCAGCGCAGGAAGGTCTCTACCTTGCCCTTGTAGGCAAGGGTGATTGTTTTTCCTTTGAGTGCATCTGCAAGGTTCATGTTGCCTCAGACGTGGAAATCAGGATCGTCCGGATAGTCCCGGTCAGTGCAATTGCAATCAGGATCCTTGCGCCTGAAATACCGAAGGAAATTATATCCGGAGGCTTTCAGGGCGGGGATGTCATCCACGACCACGCCGGCCGACTTGTCGATGTGGATCACCGCGCCGGTCGTGACAGGCACGATGTAGGTGCCGAGATGGAAGTCGCGTTTTTGCACGTTACCCATCAGCACAAGATCAAGTTCACGCGCCTCGGCTTCGGGGATCTCCTCCCAGGCCTGCCGCTCGGGATGCGAGAGCATGGCCTCGGCTTGGGCCCGAGTCGTTGGTTCGGCAAAGGCGACATCCGGCATGGAGACGCCTGCAAGCTCGTTCTGGATGTGACGGGCGAGGCCGTAACAGTCGAAAGAGGCAGGGCCTCGCTCCCCGATCTTGTAGGGCTTGCCGATCAGGCTCTCATAGAAGGCGAGACGGTCAGTCACGGGCCAAAGTGCCAGTGGTGATGTTGCCCATATTCGCGTTAAGTGCCGACACGTCGGAAACCTGTAACCGCGCACCGGTCGGGAGGGTTGCGAAGGCGCGGCCTTCGGCATCCGTACCAATCTCGAAAGGAATGGGCTTGAATTCTGCTGGCTGCATGGCCGCCTTGGCTACTGATGCCCCGACGACAGGAGCCGCAGCCAAGAACCCGAATAGCTTTCGACGTGAGAGCATGTGTCTACTCCTAGGAAACCTGAAGCAGGCTGGGGAAGCGCTGCATGTCATAGACCTCGCGCATCACGCGCATGTTCTGCGGGCGGGCGATGGCAAGCTGTCCTTCCAGCTGCCGCGCCGTGCGCTTCACGTTGCGCAGGATCAGCTTGTAAGGCCCCTGCCCGACCGTGTTCGGGTCGGACGCCAGATAGCCGCGGAAGATCGCCTGGATGGGCTGATTGAGTTTCACGGCATCGTGGAGGTAGCGGGCGGCCTCCCGGTTCACGTTGTCGAGCCGGATGGTGGCCTCTGCCCCCAGGTTGCCAATGCGGGGATAATCGATCTCGAAGGGAATGGCCTTGAACGGGACGACGGTGCCGCCGCCGACTGGTGCGCCATCTTCCAGCCGGAAGTTGACATCGACCGTGTTGCGGACGGCTCGGATCGGGGCGGGAGCGCCGTTCTCGACAAAGACCGGATGGATCAGCTCAATGGTGATGAGCATGACTTCATCCTTGGGCGCGGAGGCAGCTGCCTCAGCCCAGGCTTGCGTGACTGAAATCGGCACTTAGAGATCCCAAACGTCGAGGGAGAAGGAGACGAAGATGCGGTTGCCCGAGCGGGAGGGCTGATACTGGCCGCCGTTGCGCAGGCGAACCCGGCGCACGGTGCAGCCGGTCAAGTCAGAGATCGGCATATCGAACTCGGCCGCCCCATGGCTCAGCGTGTCGCGTACGAAGGCCTTGAAGCTGAGGAACTGCTCGGTGGTCATGCGGATGGTCAGATCCACGACGCCGATCACGGTCGTGAACTGCCGGCGAGCGCGGACATTGCCGGCCGTCATCTCGCTCTCAAGCACTTTGCGGAAGGGCTCGGAGATGGTGCGAGCGGACGGCTCATGCGGGACGGTAGCGGGCCAGACAGGACGGGCCATCAGCGCCCCCTCATCGGAGAGACGCCGAAGCGACCCTTGAGCGACTTGTCGAGTCGCCCGCCTGCGATCATGCCATCAAGCATCTGCTCGATCTGCACCTCAAGGCGCGGGCCCTGCGGCCCTTGCGTCTGGCGGGTGGACACCTGTGCCCCTGCGTTGTTGAAGATCTGCACCTGCATATTGCCGCCACCGAGTTTCCCGTTGGGGATGATCTTGCCGGGGGTGGTCGGGACGAAGAGCTCGCGCCCGTTCTCGCCCACCGTGTAGGGCTGGCCGGCACTCACGGAGCCGCCCATGGCGCGGCCCGGGGCGAAGAGGTTCTTGAACAGACCGTCGAGGAGCCCGCCCCCGCTGCCGCCTGCCCCGCCGAACAGGTTGGCGAAGATGTTGTCGAATGCCTTGGAGGCGAGCGACTTGGCAAGCTTCTGCAGCACCTGATCGAGTTCCTCTCCTTCAAGAATGGCATCCTGAAACGCATTCGAGAGCATGGCGCCGACCTCTTGGGCTGCGTCGGCCACCGCCTCCTGTGCCTTCTGTGCGTCCTCGATCTTCTGCGTGGCCTCGCCATAAGCGGTGGCCAGAGCATTGACCTTCGCCTCCAATTCAGGCGTGACCGCAACGTTGGCTTCTTTGGCCGCTTCAAGGAGCCTGAACCGGGCCTCAGCCTTTGCGACCTCTCCTGCAGAAAGACCGATGGTCAGTCGCTCCGCATTCAGGGCACGGGTGCGCTCCTCGATAGCTTTGGTTTCGCGCTGTAACTCGTCAAGACGCTCGCGCTTGCCCTTCTTCTCCTTGTCGTCGCCGGGGACTTTGTAGTCAGAGTTCCGGATTGGCCTGACCCTCATGGTCAGGGCAGAGCCTCCTTCGGCCGCGGGGGGATTATAGCCCCGCATACTTCCATTCACTGCATAGGAGTCGGCGTCAAAAGCCTGATCAATGCGATTTTGAGGAGCAAGCAGCCCAGTGGCCGCAATCCCCTCACGGGCCATAGCCTTAGCCTGCCCGAAAAGCTCAATGATGCGCTCAAGCTCATGGATGGTGGTCTGCAATGCGTCGGGGATCTTGCCGATATCATCGACAAGCCACCCGATCGCCTTCTGGAACCCTTCTGTCGCGCCGGCCGCTTGGTTCAACTTCCCTGCCGCATCCGTCAGTGCGTTCCAGACACGTTGAAGTCCCTGCGAGAGCGTCGGCACAGTGTTCCGCGCCATGTCTTCGAGGACAGGTGCCCCCGCCTCAAGCGCACGGAAGAACGCTTCCGATGAGACCTTCCCGTCCTTGACAAGCGCCGAAAGCTTATTGACCTCCCCTCCTGCTTCTTCCATGCCTGCCGCAACAGCACGCAAGAGCGGCTGGGCCGTGTCCAGCATGGGCTCGTAGTCCTCCCATTGCACCTTGCCCCCGCTGAGCGCCTGCGAGAGTTGGAGGATCGTGCTTGAGGTGGTCGATGCGTCGGCACTGGCCACACGAAGCGCCAGGGCGACGTTATTCGTGAGGCTCATAACCTCGGCAGAAGTGACGTTGAGTTCCTTTTGCGCGAGGCTGACCCTCTGATAGAGGGTCGCCATTGACTCCAGAGGAGCGCCGTGGCGCTGCGCTGCGGCGAACAGTTGGTCATAGACGCCCTTGAGCGCCTGCCCCTCAAGCCCAGCCACCTTGAGAGCATTCTGAACCTTCGTGTAGCTGTCCGCGAACTGTGCCACCTGCTGGACGGAAACCCCGGCGAAGGCGCTGGCCATCGCCGTCTTGACCGTCGTTCCCAGCCGGTTGAAGGCGCTTTCGATCCGCTTTGTGGCCTGCTCAGTCCGCTTCTCGACCCGCCCCATAGACGAGTTCGTAGTGCTGACCGCCTTCGCCATGGCGTTTTCGAACTTCTTGGCGCTCGCCTCCAAGGAGACGATCAAGCGCTCGACATCAGTTGCCAATTGCGGCTCCTATTGAGCGGGGAGACCGCTCAAAGGAGGGTCTCTCGCGTAGCGTTCTTCCGCAGATTATCGGCGGCCCAGAGAGGCCGCAGGTTCGTTAGCGCCCAACATGCTTTGAAGTCGGGATCTTCAGGGCTTTCAAAGGAGAAAGCAGAAACCGGGACGATATGGTCGATGTGCCACTCATCGCGATTTTCCCAGGACATCCCGGGCGCGAACTGCCGCTCGATATGGATGACCAAATCAGAGAGGCTGTAACCTACGAGATCTTCCCACGAGCGCCTCGCCTTAGCGCCAGACGAAAGCGAAGCACGGATCATTCTGGACACCCGCCCGCTCAAGGCGAGCATTGGGTTCGCCCGTCTCTTGCGCTGACACTCGCGGGCTATCTCTTTGAACTTTTCCGTCTTCCTATATTCCGCGCTCCGGCGCCTCTGATGCTCGCGGGTTCTGTCTCGATAGGCCTTATCCTTAGAGCGGAGCAGTTCACGGTTCTTTTCCCGGTATTGCCGCAAGGCCTCGCGCATAACCTCCGGGTTTTCTTTCACCCATTGGGCGTGCTTTTCTCTGAGGCGCTCTCTATTCCGTTCTGTATATGCTGCGCGAGCCTTGGCGGCCTGTTCAGCCTTCACTTGCTCGCGGCACGATGCGCAATATTTTTGGATTGGGCTGTTCTTCTTGCTAGTCGATCCACACTTGCAACAGTTAAAGACACCGTGATCAACCATAGAAGCAAGCTATCCCTTCAGCCACTCCCATAGTATCTCTTCTTCAGAAGAACTCAACTCCTTTTCAGACTTGGGATCGTGCAGCTTTCTATAGCCTCCGATACAAGCTGAAAACTCCCAAAGACTGAGTTCATCTATTTGTCGGGGGCTCCATCCGAGGGCGACTCCCCACTGGTAGTAGGCAGCGAAGGCGAGGCAATCACTTCCTCCGTCGCGGCCTCCGCTGCTTTGTCTTTTCCCTCGTCAAGTTCCTCTTCGGGCGTGCCGAACAGGGCTGCGCCGAGGACCAGAGCGGCATGCACGCTGCTCTCGGCAATCGGGCGCTCCTCGACATAGGTGCGCACGAGGTCGACCGCCTCAATGGGCTTCGTGCCGCCGCCGATCAGGCCGAGGCGAAGAACCTCGCGGACCTCGTGCATCCAGGCATCCCGGGAGACGAGGAGATTATACAGGCTTGCGGGGCCGATCAGAGGCGCCCCGAGCTTGATGCGGGTCTTGTTGACGGTCTCCTGCAGTTCACGCAGCTGACCGATGGCGAGGCGGAAGGTGTACGAACCATCCGCCCAATCCATTGTTACCGAACCGTTCCGGCTCATGCAGCGGCATCCGTCCAGATGACCGGACCGGAGCTTTGCATCTCGACCGAGACCGAGACGCGCTCGCCGCGGGTCGCCCCGGGTTCGAACGAGGTCAGGTGGAAAGCCCCCTGCCAGTAGCCGCCGCCCTGTGCCGCCGTACCGCCGACCTCAATGCGGGCGTTCACCGTGTCCGTGGTCGTGAAGGCATCGCGCCAGAGCTCGAGGGACTCGCGGGCCATGACGCCTTCGCCCGAGATGGTTGCAGACAACGATACAACATCTCTGTCCACCCAAGATGGTGCATCTTCATCATCGCAATCGATGCTCGTGGTGTCGTTCGTCTCTTTCGAGAACGTGACGGAGCGCTCGGTCAGACCGCAAGGGGCTGCGAACGTGCCAGGGGTGCCCGTTTCCAGCATCACCTTGAACGCAGAAAACGGGAGAGTGGTGGCCTGCGCCATGGTGTTTCTCCTTCAGTTGGGCAGGGGGTTAAACGCGCTCGACCAGAGCGCGAAAGGTCATGCGGGCGCGGGTGAGAAGCTCGTCTCCTCCGTCCCCGACATTGGTGTCGCGGTGGGCGATTTCGGTCAGGGCATAGGGCTCATCGAGAGGCAGCGGGGCCTCATGCAAGGCGATCCGGACAGCGCCGGCCGCCCGGGAGGCCTCGACTTTGCCGACAGCATTCGACCAGACATCGAGATCGATGTAGACCTCGGCCCCGTCGACGCACTCGGCGCCATCGTCCACAACCTGAATATTGCGGATCGTGACGTAAGGGTAAGGCGCCCCGGCCGGCACGCGGTCATAGACGCGCCCCGCCACGATGGCTGTCAGAGCCGCATCCCCCTTGAGTGTGCCGACGATGGCCTTCTGCAAGGCGGCTTCAACGCTCATTGGCCTACCGATTTCTTTATGGCTTTGCGCATGCTGCGGGAGACACGACCTCGCGCTCGTTTGCGGTAAGCGCGATACGGAGGATAGAAGAAGGGCTGCGGCTTGGTGCCCGGGTGCTGAGCGCCCTCGAAGCGCCCGCCTGCCTCGTGGGGCGGTGCCCCGAACTCGACCAAATGAGCGTAGCGCACGGAGGCGTTGCCCGCCGTAATGGTCACTGTCAGGTCGGGATCCGCATCCGGGCTCGACTTGGCCCCTTGCGAATATGCTGGGCCTCGGCCACCCTTATTGACCGAGATGGAGTCACGGAGCTTGCCGGTGCGGACCGGGGCCAACCTCCGTTGAAAGGCTGCAATCTCCTCAGCGCTTGCGACGAGTGCCGCTGACATTTCCTTTCGGATCTCCGCTGGGATCGCCGCCAGCTTCCGCAGCAGCCTCTCCCTGTTCTGCACTTTCGCCATCAAGCAACTCCACGGCTCCGGCTGCGGATGCAGCGGCGTACTCGGCTTCGGTGATCTTCAGCTCATCGCCTTCATTGCGGGCCACGACCACGGAGGCGCGGGGGCGGAAGTCGAAGCGACGGGTGTAGCGGACCTTCTTCATGTTGGGGCTCCTAGGCTGCAGGTGAGGATGAGACGAAGCCGACGATTGTCAGGGTCGCGGACATCGTGGATGTTGTATTGCTCTGCGGGCTTGCGGGCGTTGATGGCCCGCCAGTCCGGCTGGATCTGCTCCGTGGTGGTCGTGCAGGCGATGTGAATTTCCATCGGACGCACGTCCTGCAAGCGCTGCGCGAGAACCTCCTCACGGCCCCGCGCCGGCTCGATCCGGGCGTCAATCGTGAACTGGTCCTGCCAATCGCCCGAGACCGGGTTGCCATAGCCGTCATCCACGATCGCCCGCTTCTGCAGGGTGATCCTGTGCGGCAGCGCCGTAATCTTCCGCATGGTGTGTCCGATCAGGCGAGGGTCGGGTCGCGATAGCCGCGGAGAAGGTTGAGAACCGTGGGCGAGAGAACGGAGTCGGGCTCGCCCGCGCCTCCGGGCAGGTAATAGAGATCGTACAGAACGAGCTTCACGGCCGCCTTCACGTCGAAGGGGGCTGTCTCGACAGTCCAGATCGGGTCTTTCGCCTTGACGTGCTTGAGGACGATGGCCGAGGCCTCCTCGATCTTCTGCATCACGATGGCATCACGGTCGCTGATGCCCTCAAGCCCGAGATGACCCTTGGCCTCTTCCAGAGTGATGAGCGCCATGTTACGCCCCCTTGGCCGGAACGCCGACGCGCACCGGCTCGGCGGGCTTGGCTTCCTTCACCCCGCCATCGCGACCATCCCTGCCCTTCTTCACGGCAAGGCGCCAATCGCCGCCGTCGCCTGGCTTGGAGGAAGTGTCCTTTTGGGCAATCCAGAAGGACCCAGCCCAGGTCGCGCCATCGCCCGCCTTGTATTCCTTGCCTTCGGCATAGATGCCGCGATCGATCACCACCGGGAGCGTGAAAGCGAATTCCTTGACGCGCTCGCCCTTGGTGAATGTCAGGGTGATGGTTTTCTCGCCGTCATAGGAGGCTTGCAGATCGTCGAAGCCGACACCATCAAGCCCCGGATCGCCATCCTTGCCGACCACGGGCCCGAGCTTCTTGGCCTCGCCGTTGGTGAGGGTGACAACAAGCTCGCCGTCACGGTCGATGATCGCGCCTGCGAGCCCCACACCATCCTTGCCCGGTTCGCCATCCTTCGGCGCCGGCAGTTCCTTGATGCGCTTCTCGACCTCAGAGGCGATGAGCGGGGCAACGTCCTCAACCGTGACGCTCTTGCCGTCCTGCGGTGCCGGGAGAGCAGCAACCGCCTTCTGGACCTCTTCCGTCACGATAGCCGGGATGTCCGGCAGCGCGGGCAGTTCGATCGCCTCAATGGCCGTCTTCAGGCCTGAGACCTCTTCCGCGATGATCTGGCGGACCTCGCCAAGATCTGCATCCTTGCCGTCCTTTGGGGCCGGGAGCTCATTGAAGCGCTTCTCCAGGGCATCCATGCGGGACAGGATCGGGGCGAGCTCCTTGCTGACGAACTCCTTGACCACGCCGACGATCTCTTGGCCGAAGGCTTTTCCATCGAACATCAGCGAAGTCCCTTATAGATTTCCACGAGAGCGGCGCGCGCCTCGGCCTGGAGCGCGTTGTCATTGACCGGCTCGGGGGCCGGTGGCTCTGCCGGCGCATTCGCCTGCGCAATGAGTTGAGCATCGCGGGCCGCGATCGCCTCGATCGAGTGGTCCTGTTGTTGCAGGTAGATCGTGTTCCCGCCCGTGACCTTCTTGAGCTCCAGCTTCTTGCGGCGCTCGTCCAGGGTCATGACGCTCTTTGCCTTCTCAAGCACATCCATCTGCGTCACGCTGTCCATGCGGAGCAGATTGTCCGTGTCGAACTCGGTGCCGATGCCCTCGCCCATGCCGAGGCCTTCATCGAGGCACATCTCGATCGCCTCAATGAGCACCTGAAGGCATTGCGCGTAATACTCGACGTTCAGGCTCTGGATGTTGTTGTAGGTCGGCATGGTGCCGACGCCGATCTTGTAGGGCGGGACATGGTAGGTTGAGCAGACGACCTCGGCCGACCACTTGAGCTGCTCGATGAGCTGAGCGTCGACGGCCTTCGCCTTCATGGCCTCGTATTTGAGGCCATCGCCAAGAACCGCCACCTTGCCCGAGTTCTTGCCCGAGAAGTTCGTATCCCAATGCTCCTTGAGGCGCTTGGCCGTCTCGTCGCTGATCGCGCCAGGTGCCGTCAGGATGCCGCCCGGTTGCGCTCCGTTCTGGAAGAACGTCGTGCTGTCGTTCTGGATCGCCAGCCCTTGGGTTGCAGCCAGACCGCCCGCAAAAATGGGTGAGAGACCGATCAGCGGGTGAAAGAAGCAGTTGAAGCGGTCGTGGATGACCTCCCGGGCCGGGACGGTCACGCTCTCAGGGAGCCCGCTCAGATTGTCCGTATTCAGCTGGTAGAAGACCGAGCCGTCATCCGCCACAAGCGGGGTCACGAGGGTCCAGTCGAGCACGTAGAGGGCCTTGACCACGCCGCGGGCGTCGCGCTGCTTCAGGATGAGCGCATTGCCCCTCTGAAGCTTGGACAGCACCCAGCTTTCCATGAACTGCATGCGGTTCTGGAAGTGGTTCGGCTTGCGCAAGACGGGCGAATAGGCCGGGTTCGTGACCTCCGACCAGATGCCGTCCGCATCCTTCTGGACGAGCTTGATCCGGAGCTTCGCGATGTCCGAGGCAATCAGCGTGCGGCAGGCGAAATCGGCATGATTGGACAGCACCGAGTCATAGCGGATTTCGACGTTCTGCTGCCAGGCGCCGGCAAACGACTCAAAGACGCGCCACCACCCGCCGCGGCCTTGCCCGACCGGCGACATAGCTTTCTCGTCCGTCGCATTCGCGCGGGTGATGTTCATGCCGAAAAGGCGCATGGATCAGGCTTTCGCTTCAGCGATTTTGGCTTTGAGCGTCTCGGCGTCCCAACCGTGGTAGGCCCGCTTGCCGACGACATCCTGATATTGCTCGCGCAATGCCTTCAATTCGTCTTCCGGATCCGGAGCTTGGCGGGCCTGCATATCGCGGCGGCCGTATCCCAGTTTGCCGAGAATGCGGGCATAGCGGGGATCTTGAGCGCGAAGGGCGCGGGTCATGTAGCTTTGGCTTTTCACAGGCAACCTCCTATGAGGAGACCGGCCGCAACGGATCGCGGCCGGTCATGAGGTTCAGGCTACGGGTTAGGGGGTCGCAGGAGCCGCAGTGCCCCAGGTGGCGCCGGTCAGGATCGCGACAGCGGTCGGACGGCGACGAGCCCAGTTGATGAACCGCTCGACGCGGAACGCCACCGAGTTGGTCTGGAACATCGACACGAGCGAGTGCGAGGTCGGCGTGTCAGAGGCCCCCGTGGGAGTGTCAGACATCTCGAGGGAGGCTTCGCGAGACATATCGACCTGAATGCCGCCTTCATCGGCCAGGTAGATGTCGCTGGCGTTCGCCAGCACGACGGTGCCCGCGGGGATGTAATCCGACACGATCACCGGCAGACCTGCGAAGGTGCCCCCGTTCATGTTGATGCCCGGGAATTCGGGCTGGCCCAGCGGATTGACCATCATCGACAGCGCAAGGGCCGTCGTGGAGCCCATGATCCAGACGCCCGTGGTCGGGGCATTGTTCGCCGCGATGAAGGTGGCCATCAGGGCGCGGATGTCGGCGCGGATCGCATCGGCATCGCCACCGGACGACGTGACCGGGGTCAGGCCGTTGGTGATCGAGGCCGGGGAAACGCCAGCGACCGCAGCCTTGGCCGGGTTGATAAAGTCGATGTCCAGGCGTGCAGCGATAGCCGCGGCGAGGTTGTCGCGAAGCAGGGCCTCGGCAGCCGGGTTAGACCGGCGCAGGAGCTCTTCCGTGACAACGGCGATGTTCGCCACCTTGAAGATCTCAAGGATGTTACGCTCATAGCCGAAGCGGGTCAGCGGCTTTGCCTTGCCTTCACCCACCCAGTAGCCCTCGCCACCTTCGGTCTGACCGACAAGCGGCACATTGAAGGGCACATTCCGGAGACCGGGAACGCCACCCTGACCAAAGCGGCCGAGGATGGTGCGCGGGCGAAGGTACTCCACGAAGTCAGCGATCACATCGGTGCCCTCACCAACGAGAGGAGCGGCCCAGTTGCCGTCCTGCGTGGTGCCGGCCGGAACCGGAGCCTTGACGAACAAGCCATAGATGGACGAATTCTCGCCATACAGCTCCTTCGCCACGGTGCGGACGCTCTCGCCATCCAGTTTCGCGATCGCCTTGACCTTGGCCAGACGCGCGAAGCCAATGCCCTTATCGAGTTTCTCAGCCGTCTTGACCTGAATGCCGGAGCGGGCGGCGGTGCCCTCTTCGGCCTTCTGGCCGGAGACCGGCTTGGCGGACTGAGCCTGTGCCTTCTCCAGCGCACGGAGGCGCTTAAGGTCGCCGTCGATAGCGGCGACTTCCTGCTCCAGCGTGTCGAACTCTTCCTGTTCGGCCTGATCGGTGGAGCGGCCTTCGTCGATGGACTTCTGCATGACCTCACCCATGCGGGCGGACTTGGCCTGGCGTGCGGCTTCCAGTGCCGCAATCTGTTCTGCGATGGTCTTCATTTCAGTGCCCTCCTTCGGGCGCAAGTTGACGGATGTGACGGTTTTTCCGGAGGCGCCCGGAGGGGTCTTCACAGGACGCTCAATGGTGCCAGTCGCGGCGGGAGCGTTCGTGTCGAAGGACTTGATGAGCGCGACAGCGGTCGCGTCCATGTTCTTGATGCTCGTCATGACGGCTTCCGGCTGGGCCGGGATCGTGACGGCTGAAAGCTCGTAGACCTCAGTCTCAGAAAAGCGGATGCCGCCATTCTCGATGAAGCTGTACTCGATGGCGCGGAAACCGATGGAGACGGCTCGGACCAAGCCCAACTTGATCGACTGCCAGGCTTCCTCGATGCGATCCCGCAGCGTGCCCTCTTCGGCAATCGTCGGGATCTCGGCTTCGAAGGTGATGCCGTCCTTGGTCGGCTTGTCGAACTTCACCGTGCCGATCGGCTTTGTCGCGTCGTGCTGCCAAAGGAACGGCAAGGGGTTGTTGAACTTGACGCCCAACGGTTCGACGACATCACCAACTCTGTCGACAGCGGGGGTCGTCGCGACACCCCGAATGATGCGCTTTTCCTCATTCACCGCCTTGATGGTGAGATACGAGTATGCGCGGTGCGTCACAGTCATGACGACCTCCAGTTCTTCAAGATTTCGGGTTGTTCAGCCCAGGATGAGCATCTGATATGCTTTAGGCTTCGCGCCCTCGTAGGAACTCGCGGCGCCGATCGCCATGCAAAGCGCCACGGCCGCGTCGATCTTGTTCACCGCCCGCTCTTTCGCCAGCCAGTAGTTGCCCCAGCGGTCTTCGTCCGTGACGGCGCTCATCATTGCCGAGATCAGCACGGGGTTCTTCTTCAGCCGGATACGGCCCTCAAGAATGGCGTCCTCCAGCTCCCGAACCGATCCAGGCATCCATAGGCCTTCCGGCTCTCGCCCCGCGGCCTTCGCCGCTTCGACCATGGCTTCGTTCGGCTTGCCCTTCTTTGTGCCGCCCTGCGGGTGCTCAACGAACTCCACATCAATGCCCAGGGCCGCGCATTCCGGCTCAAACCCCCTCCGGAAGGCATAGCGGTCATAGGCTACGCACTTCACTTCGAAGTCATGAGCATATTCAGCCAAGGCTTGCGCTACGTGGTCGTAGCGGATGCTCTGCCCCTTCGGCGCGTGAATGTGACCGTCATCAACCCACTGCCGATAAGGCGCTTTGTCCCTCAAGGCGCGGGCATCCAGCGTATCGCCCGGGGTCCAAGCCTCAATCCAGGCGTCATAAGTCGGCTTGCGAACCGTCTGCCTCTGCCCGTCCCGCTCTGACGTGACCTCGATCTCTCCCGTCTTCACGACCGCCGCCAGAGCGGTGATGTCCCGGTTCTGGGACAGGTCGCAGCCGATCCAGACCGCCTTGCCGTGGTGTTCCTTGGGCTCAAATTGAGCGATGGCCGGCTCAAGGGCCTCCCGTGTCATCCAGGCTGTGTCAGCGTCCGTCCACTGGCAAAAATGGAGGCGCAGGATGCCATTCAGTTTGCTCGGCATCGCCTTGGCCTGAGCGACAACGCCGTGCAGGTATTCTTCCGTGATCGTCACCCCTAGCAGAGGGTTGGCCTTGATCCAGCACGAGGGATCATTCAGCGGATCATCGCCCGGATCCAGAGCGCACACATAGGAGAACGTGTTGTCGTCCAGCACCTCGCCCAGGTAGCGGGCATCGTCGTCCTTGGCGTCAGGGTTCCCGGCCGCCACCCTCACAGCATGCTCATGCTCGGCCCAGCAGATGGAGTTACGATCCGACCCGCTGTTGGTGATCATCAGCAAGAGGGGCTGCCGGCGAAACTTGAAGCCGCGCTCGAGGATCTCGATAATGCCGCCGTCCGCATGCTCGTGGACCTCATCCACAAGGGCAAAATGCGGGCGAGGTCCAGAGCCTGTCTTTTTCGTCTCCCTCGATACCGGCCGAAAGAATGAGCCTTTCGAAAGGTATGCCAGATTGTATTCCCGGCCTGGCCCTCCGCTGCGCTTGAGGCGCTTGTCGAGGTCAGGCGACTTGTCGACCATCTTCACGGCATCCCGAAACAAGATGCCAGCCTGTTCCTTCGTGGCGCCCGCCGAATAGATTTCCGCGCCCGCCTCGCCATCGGCCATCAGGCCATAGAGCCCGATGCCGCCTGCCAGAGGCGACTTCCCGTTGCCCTTGCCCTGCTCGATGTAGGCTCGCCGGAAACGGCGCCGCCCATCCAGCTTCTTCCAGCCGAACAGAGACCCGATGATGAAATCCTGTGCCGGCTGCGATCGGAAGGGCTTGCCTTCGAACTGCCCCTCGCTCAGCCGGAGTTTCTCCTCGAAGAACCGCAGCCCCTTGGCCGCGGCCGCCTCATCGAAATAGATGTCATCCCGCTTCAGGTCGTCCAGATGACGCCGGCAGGCGTTCCGAACATGAGGACCAGCAACGATTTCTCCCCTGACGACTGCCTCGGCATAGCGCGTGGCCCGATCAGTCGTCGAAGAACTCGTCTTTGTCATCCTTTTCGGTATCGCCTCTGTTGCGCTCGTCGGTGAGCCAAGCCCACCGCTTGCCGAGGTGTATGTTGCTCACGTGGCCAAGTGACACGCCGAACTTCGCGGCGATGTCTTTCTGCATCATCTTGCCCTTGAGGGCTAAAATCTGCCGCGCATCTTCCTCGGTGATCTTTACCGTAGGGCACCGTTCACCCCGGCTGTGGGTCCCGTGAGTAATCTTGTCTGAATGGTTCTCTGATCTCGTCGCCCAGCGAAGATGCTTAGGGCTCACACAACCGAGATTCCCGCGCCCACATGAGTGGGCTACTTCATGATCAGGCGTCGGAGCCTCACCGTTGACGAGCGCGCACATGATCCGATGCGCATATTGCTGCTTGCCGTCGACATTGGTGACGCCATACCCCTTCCCGTCATCGGCAAACGGCCAGATTAAGCAGCTATCGGCATCATAGCCTTGATGTTCGTACAGCCAGGCCAGCGTCTTGCCCGGCGAGGTTCTTCCTCCGAGCGGGTCGCCGTGCCTACGGAGGCGGCCATAGTGGTTTTCGCAAAGTCCGTGTGCGTATCTCTTCTTGCCGCAATCGGGGATTGAGCATAAAACTGAAGTAGCCATCCTGACACCTCATCCGTGTTGGCGTGGTTAGAGCGCGTCGTTGGCCTGCCAGCCTTCGGCGCGTTCGCTTTTATACCAAACTTTCAGTCGAAAAACTCGTCCTTTTCTTTGTCGTCCTCAGAAGAAGAGCGATTCCTCTCATCTGTAAGACCTAACTCCGACATGTAGGCCCGCATCTGCCCATGCTTGGAAGCCGGGAAACCAGTCGGGTTAAACCTGAACTCGTGCCACAACTCACAGAACGCTATCGCTGCCGGCTCCCTGGAGGCATCCAGCCATGACGCCGGCTCGATGTACCTCTTCCAGGCGGCCAACCCCTCGCCCTTCAGGTGCTTAGGGCGGGTCAACTTCCCGAAACTCTGAACGCTCGCCTCGACGGCCTCACGGATCTCTTTTTCGGTCCCGTGGCGCGTGACATTTCTTGTGCCGTCAATCAAGCGAAGGTGCGCAGGCTTGGGCTTTGCGCCACGCTTAGCCATTGCAAGTATCCAATCTCAGAACATTAATCTGCAAAAGTGAGAAGTTAAGGACGCCCACCGGTCCGGGATGGAATGGCTATGAGGTCTCAGATACCCCCCCGGCACCACTTCGCCCCCGCGAGATCAGGAGGCTGTACCCTCTTCGGCAGTGCGGGATGGATCAGGGCTGACGATCTCGAACTCTTGGATGTCTCGGTAGTCCTTGTTCACTTCGAAGCGGACTGCCTGCGTGTACTCGTCCCTGCACATGGCAAGGGCTGCTTCCTTGGTGTCATACACGCCATCGAGTTCCCATGCGTCCTTGCTCTGCTCGGGCTTGAGACGGGCAACAACCCAGACTTCCTTCATGCTTCACCTGTTACGAAGTGGCGCCTTACCTCTTTGGGCAGAGCCTCGACCTGTTCCTCAATGGCGATGCAGGAAGAGACGCGAGCGAGCATGAGGAGGGCAGGCATGGCCAGAGCCAGCTCATGAGCCGTAATGTCAGGCTGCGGGTGCCACCGGACAGGCCTTGGGCTCCTGGCCAAGTACTTATCGACGCTGACCTTAAACTCTGCACCACCCGTAGGCCCGAAGCTCACCCGTCCTACAGTCAGATCGGCCATCCGTCCTCTCCTACAGCCTGGAAGCGTCCTCGCTCCTCTCGCTGCTTGTCTCGGTTATGGTGGGGAGCGCAGTCAGTCGTCAGGCTGGTCATTCACCGCATCATCCAAGGCAGTAGCCGCCTCAAGGATCTTGGGCTGAAGCGAAGGCTCCTTAACCAAGGCCAGCCCGAGAGCCGTGTTGAGAGCGCTCGTCACCTTGTCGATGACTGATGCCGGAATGGAGTAGCGCTCTTCGCTCATGGCCTGTCTATCCTACTAGCCTTAGCTGCCCTATGGCCCTTGCGCCCTTGCTCATGTTGCAGGCTCGGCAAAGGCATTGTGTGTTCTTGTAGCTATGCTCTCCACCTCGGGAGAGCGGAACGATGTGATCCAGTTCAGGAGAGTTCGGCTTGTGCTTCCCTCTCTGTGCCTTCGGTGTCTTGATGCCGCACGCCTGACACCGCCAGCCATCCCGCTCAAAGACCTCGAAGGGGTCTACCCGCTCCACCGTGCTACCGGCCAAGCGCGCTCGCCTCATGTTAGCGGCTAGCCTCTTGGAGATAACTGCACCGCACTCGACTGAGCACCCAATCTGTCGGGCGTCCCGAGGCACGAACCGGGTCTTGCATTCAGGACATTCGCGATCGGCGTTAGCATTGCGCTTCGGGCTGTACCTCAACCGCCCGAGCCATCGATCCGCTTCCCTTGCACAATCATCAGAGCACCGCGTCTGCTGGTAGAAGGCCGGGGCGAACTCAGCCTCACATACGATGCAGGATCTAGCACTCTGAGCCAAAGCCTCCTGATTGGCTCTCGCTACTCTTCGCTTGAAGTTGCGGCGGGTCACCTTCCGATAGCAGACCCGCGAACAGTAGATGTTCGTCTTAGAGGTTGGCTTGAACTCGCCGCCGCATTCGGCGCAGGCCTCTGCCGTATAATCAACCTTTGGTATGTCGCTGCGTATTCGCCTGACGTACTCTCGCGCCCGGTTCCTATCATGCGTGACAGAGCACTCAGGTGAGCAGGTCTTCTTCTGCTTTAGTTTGGAGAAGAAGTCTTCCGAGCAGACGACACATTGACGGGGCGCATCGGCCCTGCCATTAATCTCTGTAGCCATTTCGATCCTCAGACGATCGTTAGCGGTTAGGCCGCGTTGGGTGTTGCAAGCACCTCGCGCGGCCGTTTCATTTTATCCTAACCTTGGGCCTCTATTCAAGCGGCCATCCGTCCGCATCCACCGCCTGAAATCTTCCGCGCTCCTCGCGTTGCTTAGCGCTCGAATGGTGGTGAGTGCATAAACTTTGCCAGTTGTCGGCGTTCCAAAATAACTCTTGCGAGCCTTTGTGGGGCACGATGTGATCCACAACATTGGCCGGGGTTACTCTGCCTTCCCTCTTGCACATCACACACAAAGGATTGTGAGCGAGGTAGGTCTTCCGCGCCTTGTCCCAGCGGGAGTCGTAGCCCCTCTCTCGGGCTGATGGTCTGGGCTCACGAGGACGGGCGTAGAAGTTGATGGGCTTTGGCATTCAGCGAGAGGTAACGATAACCGCGCCGTTGGAACTCCGGACCGATAGGACCGGATGGCGCACGATGATCTCGTTATAGACGCGCTTCGGGATAAAGCTCTCGCCGCAGCGCTCTCCGACGAGATAGGGCTTATCGCTAATTACTAGGCCACCGCGGGCAGGCTGGGGCACGGTCGGCATAGCAGCTGCAGCCGCTACGCCCATAGGTGCGAGACCGAGGAAACGGAGAAAGCCACGACGGTTCATGTTCTACCTCTCAGGCCAGCAAGCGCTCACGGCACATCGTCTGCCAGTTGTCGACGTGCATCATGTGGATCTGGCGCCTGCGCATCTCTGACAGTTGAAGTTCCGTCAGGTTTTCTCTGAGGGTCAGTGTCAGGAAGCGGCGAAGGAGATCCATAGAGCTCACCTATATGGCGGGGCTTGGATGAGGTGTCGTGTGGCGGGTAGCCGAAATGAAGGCATTCAGGCATTACGATGCAGCGAGGAACACGAAGAAGGCTATCGATCCGACCGCAAGCAGGATAGCCAGGGCAAAGCCTGTTCTCTCAGACATGGCTAGGCGGCTCCCCAACCTTCGCCCGAAGAGCATCGAAGTTCTTCTTGGTAACGAAGATCGTGCGGCCTACCGAGACAGCATGCTCGTCATCCACGACCGCCGTCTGTCCGGTGATCGGGTCCTTCGCCACATATCCAGGCTCAACCTCGATGATCTGGGTTCCAAAGGCGTCTGCAAGCGGTTCGTACACGGCTACCTCAGAAGGCCTTGGCTCTCAGCCCATTCACGCTCGACATAGACGTGGGCTGCGATCTCGATCATCTCCGCTCCATCGTCTGGGCGGATGTAGGTCTTGCGGGTTTTGTGGGGCATATGGCCATGAAAAAGCCCGCCAGAGCGTAGGCTCAACAGCGGGTCTAGAATAGCTAACGCAAGGCGCGCGGTGGCAAAAATGTCACACACGGCCTTGCTCTGTGAATATAACTATCGTGAAAGGCCTTCGGTTTCAAGAGTCTAGCAGGGTTATCCACCTACTCTCTTGACTGGTAGCCTTGCCGCTTCGGCCCTTCGGATCATGTCAGCGGTCCCTCTGCCGCCTGGGAATGCAATCACGAGATCCGGTTTGCCCTCGTCAATCATGCGCTGGTTCCGGATAGGGCCCGCTGCCCGTCCATGGGTCTTCCAGTCTGCCATGAAGCGTTCGACCGAGAAGCCATTCTCCCACGCCCAATCAAAAGCTAGGCTGTCGGCGCCAGGCGCCCCACCGGTGATGATGGCCGATATCTCGTCCCGGTGCACATTGAGAGCTCGATGGAGCAAATACCGATCGCGGAACTCTCGCCCTCCGCACACAAGCACCCTCATTCAGCCGCCTCCAATAGCTCTACCTCATCCAACTTCATCTTTGCCCTCGTAACGCCGCCGAGGAAGTTGATCAGAACCTCAATGCGCCCGCCTGCCTGAACCTTCTGCACGATGGCATGGAGGCCGGTCATAGCGCCGTTGAGCAGGGTAACGTGAGCGCCTGGGCGGCACTTGGCCCTGAGCGCCTTCTTGCGAGCCTTCTCCTCCTCGGCCTTCCTGATGTGGTCGAAGTCGCCGGCGATTTCCCTCTCCCTCAGCCGGGACAGAGGTTGCGGAAAGCTGCTCTCACCTTCCTTGGCTCTGGCTGCCTGAACCACGAGAGGCGAGCCGTCGTTCCGGACAAGGCTCTCGACGCCATCGACGCCCCGTAACTTGTAGAAGTCCTGGCCGCCTTTCTCGCCATAGCCTTTGAGTCCGACGAACAGGTATCTAGGCAGAAGAGGGTTCAGGGTCTCTACCAGCTTGCGAGAGCGTTCCACGTATTTCCGCTCAACCGGCAGATAGGTCTGGTATCCGGCGCGACGGAGACCGAGCTGAGCCTTCCTCTCGCACTTGGGGTTGCAGACGACCACGAACCAGGTGAGGCCTTCGAAGGTCTCCGGAGGCTCATGGTTGAGGATCGGCACCTCTCGAAAGTGAGAGACCAGATCCGGGGCAAGCTGCATAAGCTCTTGGGCTTTGGCAGACAGGGCGAAGCGGGGGAGGTTCGTCATTATTCGGCTGCCTGTAGCTGGGGGATGGAGATCAGGTCTTCGACATGCGCCGATCGGATTACTCGGCCGAGGATTTCCGGGATTTTCGGGACGACCGCGTTTCCGAGTCCCCTAAGTCTGTCCACCCGAGCGGGTACCCCATGAGCCACTCGACCCACGTCGGGTTCAGTTGCCCACCAGTTTTCAGACGCTCGCCGTGAACCACGTCGCACAAGGTCGTCCTGGCATGATGCTTCGATCCAGGCTTCCGGCCCGATGTCGCGTTCCTGGCTCCGCGGCTGTCCATCGCCGTAGGTGTCGGCAACCTCGCCACCGCTGTTTGCAGGTTCAAGCCACCCTTCCTGCCCTGCGTCCCCGCTCCCGTCGAACATGAAGCGTGGGGCGTTGGCCATAGCGGCTTGAGAAAGTTCCTGGGCGATCTCCCCGCTGAACGGAGGGCGACCGCCTTCGTGTTGCTCGCTTCCGGGGTGGGCAATAATCCAGACGCGATCTCGTCTATGAGGGGCACCAACGGCGCTCGCCGGTATGCAATGCCATTCCGCGTCATACCCGACCTCGGCCAAGTCTCCGAGAACGGTTCCCATCCCTCGACCAAGCAGCGCTGCCACGTTCTCCAAGATCGCGAACTTGGGTCGTACCAGGCGAACGGCTCGAATGACATGCCGGTAGAGTCCCGAACGGGCTCCGGACAATCCGGCGCCTGCCCCGGCGAAGCTAAGATCCTGGCAAGGAAAGCCGGCAGTAATGACATCTGCTTCACCTTCAACAAATTCTCTTTGGGTCACATCTTCGGAGTTGGGGACATCAGGCCAGAGCTTCGCGAGGAGGCGTCGAGCAAACGGATCGATCTCGCAGAAGCCCACCGTCCGGAAGCCACCGGCCCGCTCAAGCCCGAGGCTGAAGCCTCCGATGCCGCTGAAAAGGTCGAGCACGCGGAGCTTCATGCTGCTGCCTTCCATTCCATGCGGGCGAGAGCCTGCGAGATTGCGGATTTCGAGACGCCCATGCGCTGGGCCACTTCGCCGTAGGTGAAGCCCTGGCGGACCAGAGCAGCGGCTCTCTCGTGGTTGAATGAACGGGGGCGACCCATGCGAGGGGCTTTCTGACGCTCGACACCCTCGACTTGGTAGAGGATCGCGGCGTGAGAGACATCGTGCTCTGCAGCCAGGTCTCGGGCACTGGCCCCATCGGCCCAACCCTGCTTGACCTTGCGCACGGCCGGAGCCTTGAGCTTATTCGGGGCGCTCATGCGGCGTCTCCCTCAAGCTGCGCTCTGGCCTTGGCCGCTGAGCCGACAAGCCAAGCGCGCACTTTCTCAGTGCCGAATGCTTTTTCCATGATTGCGAGCTGCTCCAATGTCGTGACCGCGCTTAAGCGCTCGGCAACGTAGTCAGGGTATTTTTCAGCCTTGGATGTCCGGATGCCGAGGAAGCGCATGAAGCCCTCTAGCGCCTCTTCCTCCGTGACCTTCAGGACTTCGTATTGACGGGAGAAGGTGGTCATTCCGCAGCCTCCCGAATCTCGTGAGAGGCGCTCTCAAGGAAGACGTCGTTCCAGTCCTGGCCGATGGCCTGAGGGATCTTCACGACGGCTTTGAGATTCTTGCAGGCGAGACGCCGAGCGAGGGAGAAGGCGGCGGCCTGCCCGGTGTAATTGCCGTCATTGTCCCCGAAGACGACAACCTCTCGCACACCTTCGGGCGGCACCCATTCGGAGAGCATGCCGGCATTGAGAGCAGCCCAGCACGGTACGCCGAACAGAGCCGAGGCGGCGAAGGCGGTCTCGATACCCTCGGCGATGCCGAGAACGTCGCCATGCTCCATCAGCCGGACCGCGCTGCCCTTGGCGATGGTCCCAGCCATGACGCGGCGGGGCTTCTCGACCGGAGCTTTCCGGCCATCCTTGGTCAGGTAGGTGCGATGCAGGATCGTCGGGCGGCCGTCCGGATCCGAAACCATCGCCACCATCGCCGGATGATAGGAAGGCTCGTCATCCTCGTAGCGAACCCGCAGGGCCGTCCGAAGGCACTTCGGGTATGTCACGACGCGGGCCCGATTGAAGAGCCATGCCGCAACCGGATCGTTCGCGTTGATCGGGGAACTGGAGGACCAGAGACGGTTCATGGCAGCCCGCTTGTCGGCATCGGACCGCTCGGGCTTGACCTCGCCGACCGGCGCCGTGCCGAGAACGGCCTCGATCTCCTTGGCGGCCGTCTTGAAGTCGAGCCCCTTGGTCAACATGACGAGCTTCACGCCATCGCCTGCGCCGCAGACGGAGCAGAAGAACGAGCCCCTGCCCTCTTTGTTGTCGAACCGGAACCTGTCGCGGCCGTCGCGGCAGATGGGGCAGCCGGTATGCTTGCCGGTGAGATACTGCCGGTCGATGCCGAGGGCCTGGAGGATACCAGGCCAGCGACCTTGGGCGCGGACGCTAAGCGGCGGCTGCTGCATTGCCTGCCTCCCGACGATGAGCCCAACGGATTTGCTGAGACTTGAGCCATGAGAGGACTTCTGGGCCCGGCACCTCGTGCGGGACTATCCTTCTGTGCGGCCACTCATTGAAACGACTGCGATAGTTCGCAAGCACCCACTTGTCTGTCTTGCCGTGCGCCTGCGCATAGCCTCGAAGCTGGGCATAGAACGAACGCTTTTCGGATGGGGTTGGCTTCCGGCCACGTACGCCGATCTCTACCAGTTCGCCGTCCTCGCACTCGATGGTGGACTGCCTCTCAGGCTTGAAGCCGCAGGCCGGGCAGGCGTGGACCTTGGCGGGCTTCAGATACGAACAGGATGGGCATTCCTTCGGGAGGGCTTCTTTCTTCTCACGCTTATCCGAAGAGTTGCGCTGGGTGCCATTATCCAGATGCTCGTGATGGATATCCGTGACGAACCCCAACCGCAACGTTGTGTCTGAATGATCCAGAATGATGCAGTTGTGGACTAGTCTTCCGTTGGCGGTAAATCTCTGTAGAGGCCCAGCGTTGAGAATGTCCCATACTTCCCCTTCGGCTTGCATGAAGGGGTGCTCCACCGCGTGATGATCTCCTCGTCCGTCAGTCCCGACAGAATCAACCGCATTAAGGTCTGGTCGGCATAGCGCACGTTCGGATACGAGCTCCGAAAGGCTATGAACCGCTCGCGACCACCACGAGACTTGCGGCTGTTCGCGATATTCTTGACCGGGTGCGCCCAGCGCAGATTCCCCGGCTCGTAATGCCCGTCGTTGTTGATGCGATCTATCTCCATCGACCTGTCCGCAAGTCCAAGGTTTTCCACGATCCAAGTCGCGGCCTCGTTCGGACCAGCAAAGAGAAACTCGATCCCACGACCTCCGTACCGCTCGTACGAACTCGATGACGGATTGCAGCACCGATCCTGCTGCGCCTGACACCGCTGGTACAGCCAGCGCGGCACCGTTACCGGCTTGCGCCCATTGCAGTGAGGACAAGCGTTCGTGTCCGGACGCTTCTTGATGTTGTGATAGCGAGCCATATGCGTGTTCTCGCAACGGTCGCACTTCACCTCGACGCGAAGGTTGAAGCTCGCCCCGTCCGTCCTCCGCGACACTATCGTCAGTGAGCCGTAGCGGCTGCCCACCAAGTCCTGTGCGAGCAATCCGGAGTCCTCGACGATGCGCCTCCGCGAGCGGCTTCCATCCTTCATTGGTCATAACCCTGTGATCGGGGGTGGCGGTTATTCCGTCGTGGGTGATAACCGGCTGAACGCCTTTGCAAATCGCTCCAGCGTGAGCAACGAAATTTACCCCGTCCCACACCTTATGGTCAAGTGTTACATCTTCAATATTTACTTCGCCTTTGTCCGTGAGGATGCGTGTTCCACGGAGCAGGCAATCGTCCTTGCCCTCTGCCGTCCGGAGCCCCCGTCCAATAATCTGCGTGTAAAGCATCTCCGACTTGGTGGGGCGGGCAAGGATGATACACCGCACGTCGTAATCAATGCCGGTCGTAAGGGTGCCAACATTGCAGATGATCCTCACCTCGCCCTCGTGAAACTGCTCGGCAATCGCCTCCCGCTCCTCGACGGTCGTGTAAGCGTCCACATAGGCGGTCGGGATGCCGGCACCCTCGAACTGAGCCTGGAGATTCCTGGCATGCGCCCGGTTGACCGCGAAGCAGAGGGTCGAACGGTTCTCTCCCAGCCGCTTCCACGTGGACACGATGTCGGCAACGAGCGGGATCTTGTCCATGGCTTTGCCGAGGTCGCCCTCGTGGTAGTCGCCGGCCACCGTGCGAACGTCGGACAGGTCGGGATGCGAAGGGGCGTAGACCTTGAACCGGGAGAGATACCCGGCGTCGATCAGCTCCTGCGTCGTCGCGGCGATCAGGAGATCGTCGTAATGCTTGCCGAGGCCCTTGGCCCAAGGCGTGGCCGATAGGCCGATGATCGGATACTGCGCTTCGGCAAACCACCGCTCGTAGAATTTGAACCACCGGTGCGCCTCGTCCACGATGGCGATGTCACATTCCGGCATCCGGCGCCGCTCAAGCGTCTGAACGCTGGCGACCTGAACCGGCATAGACCAGTCGGTCAGTTCGTGGTTGCCCTGGATCACGCCGACCTCAAGGATGCCCTCGGCCGCGAAGGCCTCCACGGTCTGATTGATCAGCGAGAGCGCCGGGACGACGAACAGAACCCGCTTGCCCTTGCGGCGGGCGCCGTCCGTGATCGCCGCGGAAAGCAGCGTCTTGCCGAAACCTGTGGGGGCTTGGAGCATCGGGCGGCGCCTTCCCCCAGCCAGGGAAGAGCGAAGCATCGACAGGGCGAGGGTCTGGTGCGGTCGAAGAGCCTTCATTGGACGAACCTCCCGAACGGAGCCTCGTCGTCCCAGGCGGGGATGCCACCGCGCCCTAGCACCATACCTTGAGAGGTTAGTGCCTCTTCTTGGATAGGATAGGTTGAGTATTCTACTGGATTATTCGTAGGCCATTGTGTCACCGGGGGGGTGACATTCTGACACCGGGAGGGGGTGGTGACAGATTGGCACCTTGAAACGGGCTTTTTTGTCACCTTAACGTCGGTCACATTGAGCGTGATCAGGTCCGTTCCACGGCCCTTGTTCGTCGGGTTCCATTGCGCTTTCCGGCTGATCAGGCCCATGGCTTCAAGCGTCTTCAAAGCCCGCTTGACGGTGCGGGACGAGTAGCCCGTGTCGAAGGCCATGGCTGCGATGGACATCCAAACCTGATGCTTGGTGTTCGATCGGCGGGCGAGATACGCCAGCACCGCCTTCGTGCCGCCAGGAAGCTTCTGAGCAGCTGCCCAATTCTGCGTCTTACCGCTCATGCATCCTCTCCCACGGTGAAGCCGGCGAAGCGATCAGCGGCGTTGTAGAGGAGCGTCCCGGTAGCGGTTGCCCCGACTTCCCGGCAGAGAATGCGAGTGGCGAAATGCAGAAGGGAAAGAGCAAGGCGTGTTCGGATGCTCATGCGGACACCTTGGCGATGTTCTGGAGGACGGAGGCCACGGCATTCGAGAGAGGGACCCAGGTGTCCTCTTTCATGACGCAGCAGCGGATAGTCTGAGGGGGAAGGTCGTCGCAGCGCTCCATGTGGAGGCTGTCCGCAAGGCGGTCGTTCTCAACGATGCCGTGCGTCTGAAGAAGGTCCGAGAGGCCCTTCGACAGATTGTCGATATCGGCTCTTGTGGGGCCGATCAGGACGAGGAGCTTGTAGGCTCCCTCGATCTTGCCGGGACGCTGGCGTCGGATCTCCCAGCCAGCTTCCTCAATCCATGCGTTGTAGTGGCCGGTCTTCACGCGGCCCTTGCCTGGCACGTTGCGGAAGAGCTTGTTCACGCTCGGCGGGCGCGGAAGGTCGATGGAAACGACGTTCATGCCTTCACTCCCATCCGGCGAAGAGCGTGCAAAATTGATGTGTGATCGCGCTTGAAGATCCGGCCGATGTGCGGGAGCGACCAGTGAGGGTTCATCTCATGAACCGCTTTGATCGCTTCCCAGCGCACGGCGACGAGGCGATAAGACTTGCCCTGCCCAAGGATGTCCGCAGCCGTGAACCCATGCTTCTGGGCCACATGGGCGATGATCTTCTTGGCGCCGAGGCCGCCAGCTTCTGGCACGAAGTCATCCTCGGCCTTCTCGACTTCCGGCAGGCTGTCGATAAGGGTCTGGATCTCCTTGGTGAGGGCGATCTTGGGATCCGGTTGGGCGGGAACCCTAGGGACGATCTTCAGGACGGGCTTAGGCTGGGCGGGGAAGAACCGGGCGTTGAGGGAGCGATAGTGCTCTTGCAGCTCGGCGGCGGAGGAGAATTGCTTGACGTTGAGCATCACGCAGCCCCGCGGATCTTGGTGACGTTCTTGGAGGCCTCGATCTCAGCGAGACGGGCGCGGGCGGCTTCCTCGACCGCAGCATGAGCCTCCCGGCCTTCCCTCGCCTCCTTCATGAGCCGGCGAAGTGCCTCCTCGCTGTCAGCCCCGCCAGAGGCGACATCGGAGAGGACCGTCAGAACATCGCCGGTCTCTTTCCCGACGTTGACCAGATGGGCCAGCATGTCGGAGGAGCCGACGTTCTCGACCTTCTTGACCAGGAGATAGCCGCTCATGTCCGCGAGCTGCTTGGTCACGATGGGCTCGCCAACCACGCGCTCAAGGTCCGCGATCACGTCGATCGGCGCATGGCAGTCGCGGTTGTCCTCGGAGGCGTTGCCGTAGCGGTTGAGGGTCTGGTGCTTGCCGCGGGTGAAGTTCTCGGCGGCTTCCTGCCCGCCAGCCAGCTTGAGCAGCATGCGGAAGACCGTCTTGAGGGCCGAGCGTTCGATGTCATTCGTCGGGCGGAGGTTCATGTGCAAACAATCCTAGCGGTGCACGGTGACGGTTGCCCCGATGCCTGCGAGAACAGCAGGCGTGGAAGCGGGGGCTGACACAGGGAAGAAAGCGCGGGCGGTCTTTTGAGACGGTTGCACGAGACCGCCCGCGAAGTTGCCACCGGCGCGGGATGAAAGTCCGGTGGGGGAGGAAGGGGAATGCGAAGGCATCAGGCGGCCACCTGATGCGGGGCGGGATACAGGTCCGGGCGAAGCCTGTGACGGGGAACGCCAGTGATGCGCTCGACCTCAACAACACGCTCGGCCGGCACCTTGCCCTCTTCCCATCGCAGGATCGTCGTCTTGTTGACGCCAAACTGCTTAGCCAGGGCTGCTAGGCTCAGCTTCGCTTTTTCACGGTAACGGGTAAGGGGGCTTCGGACTGTGCTCATGCAATCTAAGTTGCGCTTTCCGCAACTCGATGTCAAGCAATTCGTTGCGCCGGATGCTAACGACTGCATGTGGCCGGGAGCGGTACAGTTGCGAATGGCGCGACCTACCCGAACCCAGTCACAGCAGAAAATCCGACTCCACTTCATTCCAGAGTGGGCGGAAAAGCGCGGCTACACCCAGGCGGATATTGTCCGGGGGACTGGCGTGGATAAGGCGAATGTCTCCCGATGGTTCGGCGGCTCAGTCCCAAGAGACGAGCACATCGAGGCGGTAACTAAGTTTCTTGGCTTAGAGGATCCGCGCGATCTCTTCAGACACCCGGAAGATGACTGGTTTGCCAGGTTCGTCAGGGATCGGGGTGAAGAAGAGCGCGAGAGGATCAGGCGAACACTGGAAGCGGCCTTCCCCAAGCGTCAAGCTTAGCCTCCTTTAACGACACGCAGGCGGCGAGGCATGCGACAGACCTCATCAGGACTGACCTCGCAGTAAGCAGCGAAGGCCACGATGCGGAACTCATCTTCGAGAACATAGTCGACCAGAGCATCCGCCATGCCGGGCGTACCAGCCACAAGGCGGAAATTGCCGGGCGTGAGCCCCGATAGCTCCATAAAGTCTGCTAGACGCTCATCGTCCGCGGCAAGGAAGCTCAAAATTCTGGCAGATAGGTCATTGCCCCGCGGGAGCCTGTGTCTCGGCATAGTTACCTCTCGTTAGTGATTTCTAGAACATATCGGGAACATGGCCGAGTCAAGCCGCCGCACCCTGTTGATGAGTGTGGAAAACTAAATGTTGCATACTTCGCAACTTTTTGCTTGACCTTCAGTTGCGAAAAGCGCAACCTGACTTCATCGCAAAACGAGGTCAGCCCCATGTCCCTCCTCAAATCCATTGCTGGAACAGCACTTGAACTAGCCTGCCTCGCCATGTTCGCGAGCAGCGTTGCCGTCCTCTCGATTGTGATGGGGGCGTGAGCATGGCGCAGCACACACCCGGCCCTTGGGAAGCTGGCCGTAACCCAAAAGGCGTCTGCTCTAACGAGTGGGTCGTTCGACCTCGTGGCGAGTTCCCGCATGGCGCTTGGGTTGCGGACTGTGGATACAGCGACGAAGGCATCGCGAACGCGCACCTTATCGCTGCCGCACCTGACCTTCTGGGTGCTTTGAAGCTGATTTCGGCAATGCTTGAAGGCGACAAGGGAACTTCGGGCACGTATTACCCGAAGTTCACCGGCACCCTGATCGAAGCGGTGACTATCGCTAGGAAAGCAATAGCCGCAGCAGAGCCCGATGCGGAGGGTCGCTCATGAGAGCCTCCCGTTCCCCCCGCCGTTCCCTCCCCGGCTTCTCCGTCGATATGGCTCTGCGTGATATGCGCAGGGGCAAGGATCCGCTCTTTGACGAGATGCTTGGCGATCTGAAAAGGGTCGTTGACCACCTCGCCACCTGGGCAAGCGATCACTCTGACGAAGCTACCGCCGAAACATGGGCCGCGCTCCACTGCGCACGCGCCACCATCGCAAAAGCGGAGGGCCGCTGACATGACCACTCTGGAATTTACGATCAAAGACGGCTTCGTTCCGGTGGCCGAGATGAGACGGCTTGTAGACGCCTATGAGTTCTTACAGCGGGATCACGTCCGCGCATGGGATCGCGTTGAAGCCGCCGAGGCTGATGTTCAGCGCCTGCGGAAGCTGTTCGACCTTAGACCGGAGGTCCGGGCGTTCGCCCGTCTGATGGAACAGCAACTCCGCGCCAATGACCACAAGCCAGGGTGGAAGGACGACAACCCCATGGCGCTGCTGGACAGAGCCGACGAGGAGTTGAACGAACTGCACGTCGCCCTCATCCATGCCTTTGTCGATATGAAGGGGAACCGCGAGAGGGTTGGCCGGGAAGCCGCCGACGTGGCGAACTTCGCGCTCATGATCGCAGACGTGTGCGGGTGTTTGGGAGAGACGGCATGTTCGCACGATTGGAAGGTCTGGCCTGAGACAGACGGTCAAGAGCAGAAATGCATGAAGTGCGGTGCCTACAGGCGGACGCCTAAGGGAGAGAAGGCATGAGCATGTTGGACGCCTACCGAGATCGCATACGAGAGCTTGAAGCCGAGAACAAGCAAATTGGCCAATACCTCTCTGCCGAAAGAGAGGTTAACCGCCAGTTGGCCCAGGAGCGGGATGGGGCTCACAAAGCCGCCGACTGGAATATGCAGGTTGTGGCAGACAGGGATGCTGAGATCGAGCGGCTAAAGGATGAGGTTAAAACTGTCCGCGAGGGCATCCAGAAAGCCAAGGGCATGCTGGACGATGATATCCCGTCAGGGGAACCCGTTCACCCCGTATCCGCCTATCTGACCACGCTTGCCGTGCGCCTTGGAGAAGCCCTCAAGGGAGAGAAGGCATGAGCAACGTCGTCCGCTTCCCAGCCCGCCTTCGTCCCATCCAGCCTATCACGGCAGAGCAGATTGAGATCCGAGACGCTCTCATCCTGACCATGGCCGAGAAGCCAGTTTGCCGGGACTGCGCTGGAACGGGCTGGAAGATCGGCTTCCGGCACTTGGCCGTCGATCTTCTTGATGCCTTCGAGCGCTCCCCCTGCCCTTGCGGCGGGACGGATGAAGACCGGATCGACCTGAACGACTTCGGAGGGGCTGCGTGATGAGCGAGTTCTGGTGCGAAGAATGCCACAACACCGGAGAACTCGACTGCTACTGCGGCGGGGACATCTGCGTGTGCACGAACTACGGCACCTATCCCTGCCCCAAGTGCCAGAGCGGCCATAGCGCCGAGGACTTGATGCTCGAGGAGTTGCACAACGGGGAGGATTACTAATGCCTCACTTCTCCAAGGAAGAGCGCCAGGTGCTGATCCCTCTCCTCGAGGATTGGGCCAAGAACGCCAAGGACGAGAACGCAAGGCGGCAGCTCACCCGCTCGCTCAGGCGCCTGCAAGACTCCGATCGGCATCATGCGGCGAAGGAAGCCGAAGGGAGGAAGGAATGACAAGTTGGGCGAACGACGCCAAGCGCGTCATCCAAGAAGTTCACATGAGCCTTCCCGAGAGCGCAACCCTTGAAGAGCGCATCAAAGCGGTAGACGCCGCCTATCCTTTCGGTGAGCGAGCCATGCACCCGTACAAGATGTGGCTCAAGGCTCGACGCGAGTACCTCTGCCGGTTTGGCTACCAGCCGAAGGGCAAGCCCCTGGTCGAGAGCCCGATGGAGCGCATGATGCGCCGTGCAGGAGGCCGCCCATGAGCCTCTCCAATCCCCGCTGCAAGGCCTTCTGCCAGCGTGTCGAGCAAGGCCTTTGGGTGCTGATCTTCCTCGCGATCCTCGGCCTCATGATCTTCTCTTTCTACAAGGTCATGACCACCAACCTGCCGGTGCCGTTATGAAGCCGGTCGTCATCACCCCGCGATGGCGCGGACCTCTCACCAAGCGGGCCGAACGTGTCCGCATCGAAACGACGGCGCGGCTGTGCCGTGAGCTGGGGCGAGACAAGCCGATCGTTCGCCTGCCCAAGGGAGACCAGAAATGAAGTACCTGACCCTGCAAATGGATGACGGCTCAATCTACGGCATTCCCGTTGATGTCATCGCTCGCCACCGTGCCGCCAACTACGCTGACGAGTTCGGCGGCGACATTGAGCGCAGCCTCGCGGAAGACAGCCTGCCGCTGTTTGAGGACGACGATTACAACGTGATCGATTGGGCTGCGAACAACATGGACTGGTCGGATGTGAAGGATCACGCCGTGCAGCTCCAAGGACCCCAGCCGATCGATTTTGACCGCGCCTGGATCCACACCCCTAAGCGCGTTGAGGAGGTCGCCCGATGACCATCCTCAAAGCATTCGGCCAGCGTGCCAAAGAGATCCTCCACATGGCGCAGTCCTTCGCCTCGTGCGCTCAGACGGCCAATGTCTACGTGCATGACACCATCGGATCAGAGGGTCAGGCGGATCACGACCTCCTTCTGACGGCAGCCTATCTCGAGGAAGCCGCCCGGGATCTGCGCCAGCTGCACTGCAAGATCCACGCCATGCGCCAGGAGGCAGAGGCGGCACAGCCCCAGGCCAAGCGCATCCCCGTTCTCACCTACGGACACTGAACATGAACCCTTTGACGGTTGCCGCCCTTGAGCGGCAGATCGAAGACCTAATCGCCTCTTATCCGGAGCTTGCCGAGGACGAGACCCTTCGGGCGGATATGATCTCGGGCTCCACAGATGCCGAGGAGATCCTCGCCAAGGTGGTCGACCGGATGATGGAAGCCGAGAGCATGGTTGAAGCCATCCGCAAGCGGGTCCGAGACCTAGAGGCGCGTGGCGTGGCCTTTGATCGGCGCAGCGATGCCATGAGGGCTCTTGCTCTGCGCATCATGAATGCGGCCCAGACTCGCAAGGTGCCGTTGCCGGAAGCCACGCTGTCGATCCGCGCCGTGCCGCCTGCCGTCATGATCAATGATTGGACGCAGATCCCGCCCGAGTTCACCGTCACCAAGACGGAGGTCAAGCCCGATCGGGAGAAGATCCGGCTGGCGCTAAAGGAAGGGCGGGAGATTCCTGGCGCTTACCTGACGAACGGCTCTGAAACCCTTTCTGTGCGGGTGAAGTAATGACCGAGAACCTGACCCTCTGGAAGCAGGTCGAGAAGACCGACCCGGCTCATACCAAACCCATCACCGGCAAGGCCTACAAGGGCAACTCGCCCAAGCCTCATTACATCGTCCTGAAGGCAACTGAGGCTTTCGGCCCTTGCGGCATTGGCTGGGGCTTCGAGATCGTGGAGGAGAAGCTTCTCGACGGTGCCCTGCTGGCTCCCGGCTTCTATGAGCGGATCCACATGGCCCGGGTGCGGGTATGGTACGAGTGGAACGGCAAGCGCGGCACGGTAGAGCATGTTGGTCAGACGGTCTTTTCCGGTCGGCGCCGAGACGGCACCCCATTCACGGATGAGGACGCCCCTAAGAAGTCCGTTACAGATGGCCTGATCAAGGCGCTGAGCATGATTGGCTTCGCCGGCGATATCTTCCTCGGCCGCTATGACGACAGCAAGTATGTGAACGATCTGAAGCGCGAAATTGCCGACGAGCAGGACAACGGCTCCCAAGGCAAGCCGAGCATCGCCAAGACGGTTGCGGCCATCAAAGAAGAGTTCACCAAGGCCAAGACAGTCGATGGCCTGAAGGCGGCCTACAAGGCGAACCAGGCAAGCCTTGATGTAATGGCCGAGGCCCAGATCGATGAGGTTCGCACGGCCTACACCGAGCGCCTGCACGAACTGCGGGAGGCAGCATGACCACCCGCGTCGTCGCCACGGAAGCCGATCGGCAGGGCCTGATGCGTTTGCTCCAGGCCCGCGATCTGCCCTTCACCGTCGAGATCGTGAAGGGGAAGCGCCGCTCTGTCGATCAGAACAGGATGCAGCGCCGTCTCGTGAACGAGATTGCCGAGCAGACCGACCAGACGGCCGAGGAGGTTCGCGCCTATTGCAAGCTTGTCGGCGGTGTGCCGATCTTGCGGGCAGAGAATGAACTATTTCGGGAGAAGTATGACGCCGTTGTGCGCCCGCTCTCTTATGAGCAGAAGCTCGCCATCATGATGGAGCCGCTTGATCTGCCAGTAACCCGCTTGATGACCACAGATCAGAAGACCCGATATCTCGAATGGATATTTAGGCATTTCTCTGAGCAGGGCATCACCTTCCAAGTGGAGATCGAAGCATGACGCTAACTCAAGAGCGCGTTCGCGAGCTTCTGTCTTACAACGCGGAAACGGGCATAACGACATGGAAGACCTCGCGCGGTCGCGTACGGGCGGGGCAAGTCGCGGGATACCCCGATGGCCGGGGCTACATGGCGATCCGTATCGACGGGAGTATGTATACGATGCACCGTGTCGTCTTCCTGTGGGTGCACGGATATCTGCCGGACGAAGTTGATCACATCAACGGGGATAGGGCCGACAACCGCCTGGACAATTTGAGGCCCGCGACGCGGCGGCAGAACATGAGGAACGCCGCCAGATTTTCGCACAATCGATCGGGCGTCGCCGGCGTGTTCTGGAATGCAGACAAAGGCAAGTGGACAGCCAGGATCAAGGTCGATGGCAGATCGATACACTTAGGCCACTTCGATAATAAGGATGAGGCAGCGGCGGCGCGTAAGCAGGCAGAAAGCCGTTTTAATTTTTCTACCGGGCATGGCCGCGATCCCGTCCCTTCGTCTGCGCACAATCAAAAGAAGGCCGGCCGGAGTGGAGTCAAAGGCGTCGTCCGCAATGGCAGCGGCTGGGCAGCAACCCTCTATCATGATCGCAAGAGGCACTACCTCGGCCAGTTTAAGACCATAGAGGAAGCCGCCGCTGCTTGGCGCAGCAAGGCTCAAGAGCTCGGCCTGGTGCTCTCCTCTCCGCTGGAGGCTGCATGACCAGGCGTAAGCAGTTCTCAAAGCGCGACCTGACCAAGCGCCTAGCCGAGTTCGGTGGAAAGTGCCGGATGTGCGGCTGCACGATCGATGCCACCTCTGGCTTGGAATGGGATCACCGGATCCCGTTGGCAATCGGCGGGGAAGACACGCTCGACAACCTTGAGCCGCTCTGTATCCGAGATCACCGCCTGAAGACCAAGGGCGATGTAGCGAAGATCGCGAAGGCTGCCCGCCAGCATCAACGGAATGTCGGCATCCGCAAGCCGAGCACCTTCGCCGCGAGCCGGGATAGCCGGTTCAAGAAGAAGATCAACGGGGATCTCGTGGACAGGCGAACCGGAGAAATCATCCGGAGAGCCAAGTGACAGATCCAGTCAAAGAACACGTACTGAGACAATTGAGGATATTAGTGATGAAGATTTTGAGTTGCCCTCCCTCAGCATCTAGCGATGCTTCGTCGGGAAAGTTGTGTTCTGACGCTCGCCCAGTCGCTATGCGAGTGGAGCAGCTTTCCGATGACGTGACGCTTTATCTGGGCGATTGCCGCGAGATCCTTCCAACGCTCGACAAGGTAGATGCTGTTGTGACAGATCCGCCCTATGGGATTGGCGAAAGCGACAGGAAGGTGGCATCTCGCGTCAACAAGGCGAAGCCGAAGGACTATGGCGCCTTTGATTGGGATCGTGAACCCATAGATGCCGAGACCGTGGCTCTCCTTCGGTCCTGCAGCCGTTGGCAGATCATCTTCGGAGGCAATTACTTCGAACTTGGACCAACTTCGTGCTGGCTCGTTTGGGATAAGCAGAATTCTGGCGACTTCGCCGATGCTGAGTTAGCCTGGACGAACCTGCCAAAAGCCGTGCGCCTAATTCAATGGCGCTGGAACGGCATGATCCGCAAGGGATCGGACGAGCGCGTACATCCCACGCAGAAGCCAGAAGGCGTCATGCGATGGTGCCTCGGCCATCTTCCTGCAGAGGCTCGTATGATCTGTGATCCCTTCATGGGTTCTGGCACAACAGGCGTTGCGGCCGTCAAGGAAGCTCGTGGCTTCATCGGCATTGAGCGAGAGCCTGTCTATTTCGAAGCCGCCCTTAAGCGTATCGAGCAGGCGCTTAAGGCTCCGGTCGATATGTTTTCGGCATCTAATGATCGAAATCAGGCGAAACAGGAGTCGTTCCTATGACGCAACATAGCGACCGGGTGACGGACGAAAACACCACTTTCCCGATGACGAGCGCAAGCGAGGAAGGAGGGCATATAAAAATCCCCCATCCACAAGGAGAGGTGGAGAAGGTGATTGAGAGGCTGAAGCGGGACGTTGAATGCCACAAAGGCAACGCCGATGACATTTATGCGAAACTCACCGCCGCCCAGGCTGAGATCGAGAAGCTGAGAGGGGAACTGGACGAAACTGTTGCGGATCTCGCCAAATTCATCGGTGAGAACATCGAACTGCGGCAGCAACGCAAAGCCCAAGCCGAAGAGATGAGAAAGGCTCTGGAGGAGGACGGTCAGACGATCACCATTCGCGAGAGGCTTATTGATCGGCGCTATGATTGGCAGATCGTAGCTATCCGCCCGGAGCGTATCACCACGCTCCAAAGCTTCGGCCCCGGCAAGGCAGGTGAGGAGGCCGCTATAGCCGCCCTCTCCCTCATGAAGGGAGGCGAGCGATGAGCCGCCCGAGGAAACAGCACTTCATCGCCTTTGGGCCGGAAGTCCCCGTCGTGCCGATCAAGGACTTTTCCAAGATGGGCCTGACGGGCGACGAGTGGGCGGACGTGTGGAGCATCATTGGCCCATCCGTCGAGCGCAACATGAGCGGACGCCGCGCCATGCCTCTCTGGATGGTGATTGCCGCCGCTTACCTTGAGGGGCTTCACCATGGCTCCGCTCTCACCCGATCCAACTCCAATGGAGACACCAATGAAACACGCTCGTGAAGATTACTCACACATCCAAGACAACACGACGGCCATCGAACTGGCGAACCTGATCCTGTCGATGAATTTCGCGACGCCGCAGGGCATCACAGCCCGACAGCTCGCCCGCAAGATCCTCGGCATTCAGGACGGGACTATGAACCCGCCCCAGGCAGTTATCACGACCAACGGCACGACGCGTATCATCCCTGCCGATGAGCCCGTTTTTCTCATCCGTGGGCAAGATGCGGTCGGAGGCGATGCCGTGCGGGCGTGGGCTACGTTGGCTGAGGCAGCAGGTGCTCACTTCGATATCTGCCAAGTCGCCCGACAGCATGCCGCCCTGATGGACCAGTGGCCCAAGAAGAAGCTCCCTGACATGCCCCAGGAGCCAACCAATGGTCAGTGACAAGATTAGGGAGGCCCTGGAGGCTGCTGTCGCATGGCTGCGAGATCCGAGGCTCTCAACATGGACCTATGTTGAGAGTTGCCGGTTCCCGAAGGACCGCGACGACCTCGCTATCAGGCTTAGTGAAGCCCTCGCCCTCCTCCCCCAATCCTCACAAGAGGACCAGCGCCATTTGACCCTTGAAGAGCAGCGCATGATGGGCAGGGCCTTGAGAGCCTCCACGACGCTGATCGGCACGATAGAGCCCGCCGAGAGTGCTCCCCAATCCCCACAAGAGGGGATGCCCTACGAGTGCACGTGCGAAGAGTGCTTCGACAGGATCGCCGCCTCTTCACACTCTCAGGAACAGGAGCCCACCCGATGACAACGCCCAAGCCGGAATATCGCGACCTTGTTTTCTCAATGGATGACCCTCGACGCCCGCTGATGATCAAGTTCCCCTGGCCGATGAGCCAGGAGGAAATCGCGGATGTGAAGGACGTTCTGGCGATTTGGCTGCGCATGTTGGAGCGGAGCGCCCTGGCCCATAACGACGAGACTAAGGACGCGAACCACTCTCAGGAACAGGAGAATGGGGATGCGGGCAAACCTTCCTTTGAAGACGATTTTGAACAGGGCGTTCCTAAATAGGAATGGGAAAAGAAACATGGCCGCTTTCGATCTAGCCAAGCAATGCGCCGACAGCCTCAACTTTGCCCATGAGCAGGGGCTACCGCAGAAAGAGGCGAGCATCTGCGTTGTGACGCCTCCCGGCTGGAAGGCTCCGCCCAAGTTCCCGAGAGGGCGCATTGTGCGCTGGATGGAGGACGGCTCAAGGGTCCGTTACCTGCCTGCCCTCAACGTTCTTGCATGGCTCACAGCGCACGGAATGGTCGCTGTACAGTCTCACAAGTCATGAGCAAACGATCGTAAGTACGCGCCGCTAAGCCGACAGGAGTGAATTATGACCGATAATACCAGTGAAATATTGGAACGCGCAGTGGCCGCCGCAATCAAGGCGCTCTGGCGCCCGATTGAGACCGCGCCGATGGACGGGACGGCGATCTATACGGTGGTGAGCCACTACCAACCCTGCGTCTGTCAGTGGGTTGAGTTTGAAGGGCGCGGCCGGTGGTCAATCGACCCCGAGACATTCATGGATGAAGAGCATTTCCGTGAATACTTCGTCGGCACCAGCTACGAGCCGACCCATTGGATGCCCCTGCCGCCCACGCCTGTTCCTTAATACACTTCTTTCCAGAAGGCCAATTATGCGAATTAGCAGGAGGAAAAGCACATGCAGCGCAATATTCAGACGCAAGTCCTAATGGACCGGCTTCGGGCTGACCATAGCTCGCTCATGTCGAAGGAGGCCGCCGATTACATTGAGCGGCTAGAGCGGGCGCTAGAGCCGTTCGCCAAAGCCGCCGAGTTACTTCCCGCCGATGGCAGGTTGGACAAGGAAATGATCTGGGCTCCTGCACAAGGGCGAATCATCTACGGAAAGCACTTTCGGGCCGCTCAAGACGCCTTCGGACAATAAGCCGAAGGTTGTCAAAAACGCACTTTATGCGAAAATCGAGGAATAAACCATGAAGCTTTGGATTGTGTTCTACTTGGCAGGAAATCTTGCCGGAACAGTAGGCCCTCTTCCCTATGGGATTGAGGAGTGCCGGGAGCGGATCGTCCCGCACATCGAAGAGGCTAACCAGGGGATCGCTAAGCACCCCGAGCTAGGTCACAAGCCGGGAGATTTTACAGGCGAGTGTCGGTTCTCTGATGAGAGGCCGGAAACCTAAGCATCTACTCAGGTTCCATACACGCACTTATGCGCGGGAGCATTAACCATGACACAGGCGATTATTGTAACGACATTCTGGCTCATCACCGTGGTGGCGGCGACATTCTGGTGGCGCAGTCCATAGCTATCGATAAGCATTCGTTATCGATACCAATCCGGCGCAACCCAAAGCCCCAGCATAGACCGTACCCAAGGCAGGGATCGCTTCTCTAACAAGCGCCCTGCCCTTTTAGATCAAGGAGATGGCTGTCAGAGCCCGCGAGCCTTCATGAGCTCGTTTAGCCCCTCCCAATAGGACAGCCGCTCCCGCTTGCAGTAAGCAATGAAGCGGTTGGCAACAGACAGCGGCGGCCGGATACTGAGAGGCACGGTCGCCTCTTTGGCTTGGTCCTGCTTGTAAAGTCGCTCAACCGGCTCCCGGCTGGTGAAGCCATGACGCTCGGCCGCTGCATCGATCTTCTCGATTGACGGCGCCGGCGCATCGTTCACCTTATCCGGCCCAAGCATCTTTAGTTTGGAAAACGAGCCGCTCATGCCGGCTGCTCCTGCGGGACAAGAATATCGATCAGCTCGGCGGCGAAGCGTTCGGCATTCTGGATTGCCTTACCCACGCCATTGACCAGAGACGGGTCCAACTCATCCAAGGCAAGCCGATAGTGGAACATGGCCTTGAAGGCGGCCCTCTCATTGATCTGCTCGCGGAAGGTCGGGATCTCGGCGGACTCCAGATCCTTGACGATCTCCTGCTCGAGCCGGGTCTTCACCCGCGGGCTCGTGCGCGTCAGGACGACTCGGAACGGGATCTTGCGCTCGAAGGACTGCTCTTCCTCCATCACGAGGCCGATGGCCTTGGCGGCCTGATCTGCGTCAACTGTGGAAGCCTGGATCGGAATGACCACAAGTTGAGCCCGCGAGAGTGCGCGACTGGTGAGCCGTGATGCCGTGCCCTCAAGGTCAAGGATCACGAATTGCCGCTTGGCCCGGTACTCGTCCAGGCGGGTGAGGATGTTGGCCTCCGTCGTATCCCCTATCACTTCAACCGGCGATGTCGTCAGCGTGACGGGCGTCTCGGGCTCAGATCCGAACTTCCAAGTCTTGATGGGATGGTTCGGATCACAATCGAAGATCGTGACGCTTGCGCCTTGCGCGGCAAGCACTTGAGACAGCAGGAGCGCCGTCGTGCTCTTGCCGGCCCCTCCCTTCGGATTTGCGATGGCTATCACAGGCATGGGCTTTGCTCCCGTTGCATGAACGGTAAAGCGATAGCCACCAGAGTATTGAGGAATGGTTAAGAAGGCAGCGATAGGAAGCGCAAGGAAGCGGAAGCCACAACGGGGAAGCGCAAGGAAGCGCGTTAAAGCCGAAGGATGCCGATTAAAGCGTGGGTCTGCCGAAACTGGATAGCGGACTGGTTAACTTGACCTTAAGAGGAAGTGACGGCCAAATGACGGGGCCGGAATCGTCCGGTGGAGATGATGTCGTGAGCTAAAAGCAAAACGCCCCGGAAGCGGGAACTTCCGAGGCGCCAAAACCGAGAGGGTTTTCGTCTGAGCGACTGATTGCATCTCAGACATTACCCGACAATTCGAGCCTGTCAACGTCGTATTTGCGGCGAACAGGATTGCTTTGCCCTCACGACCCGAAAGGGTCAGACGATGAGTTTTAAAGCCACTGAATGGGCCTATGGCCTGCGGGATCTGTCGGGACCGGAGAAGGCCGTCCTGCTGTGCCTCGCATGGCACCACAACGGGAAGACAGGGCTATGCTGCCCAGGGACGGCGCTGATTGCCGAGGAAACATGCCTCGGGCTCTCAACGGTCAAGAAGGCTCTCAAGAGCCTGGAAGGGAAGGGGCTGATCGGCCGGATGCCGTGGAAGCGGGGCTCGGCCTATATGCTCGCCATCGTGGAGCCAGAACGGCCACGGGAGACCTCGCCAGAGGCCACCACAGAGCCCGCCCATATTAAACAGGAAACGAACAGGAAGAGGGGCGGCTTTAGAAATGATTGGAAGGAAAGGCAGCCCGCGCCAATGTCGGATGCCAGGGCGCGGGCTGAGAAGCGAGCCGCCGAGTTCAAGGCGGTAATTGAGCCGGAGGTGAAGGACAGGGGGACGGAGGAGGAGCGGGCGGCCGTCATCGCAAGGGGTCTCGGCATCTTCCGAGGGCTCATCCCCGAGACGGCAGGCGATCGACCAGACGCTCAAGGAGGTTCGCCATCTTCTGGTTACAGTCCTTGTTTGCCGCCAGGAGCCCTTCAAGCCGCTGGTTGCTCTCCTTGATGGAGACGAGGGTGTAAAGGATCTCCGTGTCGTGTTCCCGGTGATCCCGGGCCGCCCGCTCCGCAGCCCGCAGGCTGTCGGCCATGTTCTCGAGCGCGACCCGATCGGCAACCGTAACGGAGGGGATCACAACGTCTGTGGAAGGGGGCGGGGTGCTTTCTTTCTTGTGACCGAACCTCTGGCTGATGGCGGCGAGGATGACGAGGAGCCCGACCCCTGCGCCCTGGATGAGGGCGACAAAGGTGGGAGAGGTGAGGAGTTCCTTCATTGAGACCGAGCCGCCTTGATCGCGCCGACATCGAACCACGCCCGCAGGAGGTTCCACATTTCGAGCATCATGAAGCCGCTATAGGCCCAGAAGCCCGTCCAGACGCCGCCATGGTTCGCCACCGAGACCAGGATCCCGAGGGTGATCTGCCCCCAGAAGATGCAGATGACGATGGAGGCGAAGCCGCGAAGGTGCGGGCTGTAGGGGAAGCGAGCCTTGAAGGTGCCGTTCACCACGAGGGCGATCAGGCGCAGGAAGGCGGCCAGGAAGCAGATCCATGACCATGTGACCTCGTTCGCCCATCTTCCCATCTCAGCGAACGAGGTTGACTTGTCGAAGGTGAGCGGATCCAGAAGCAGGGTCCAGGCCCAGCCCAGGAGCGGGATGAGCATGATCCATTCTGAGACGCGGACAGGGAAATGCTCGGCAATGCCCTGCCCGATGCGGAGAACGATCCGATGAGGCAAGGCTTAGGCTCCGATAGGCTTGCGGGCGGCCCAGCGGCCATAAAGCGTCGTGACGCCCCCGAGGATGCTCATGCCTGCGGTCGTATAGACCTCCATATTCGTCTCGCCGTTGGCTGCGGCCGTGCCGATGGTGGCAATGCCGCCGAGGATGGCGAACAGGGCGCCCCAGGACACGCGGGACTGATACCAGGGCTCATTATTCGTGAGGTGCTCGATGACCGGCGCGACCTCTTGGGCTACGGCATCGCGGACTTCCGGCTTCACGACCACGGAGTTCTGCTTCGACACCGGCACGGAGGGAGCCTGAACGAGCCGGTCAATGATCGCGTTCGTCACTTGCCCGATGATGGCCCCGCCGATTGCGGTTCCGATGAAAGGCTGCTTCTGCATGATCAGGCGCTCCGGGTCTTGAGGTAGGTGGAAATGGCATTGACGATGGCCTGCCAGAGGCCAGCGGGGATCTCGTCGTCAGGGACTTCGCGGGTATCGAGCGGCGGCTCGGGAGCGGCGACCACGACAGGCTCAGCGATGATGTCCTGGCGGTCGCGGGCGGCCACGAGTGCCTTCTCAACCTCATCGGCAGACACAAGGGCCTTGTTCAGGCCGTCGCCGGCATAGTAGCTCTGGCCCCGGTAAACGGTGCGGCTGCCGCCCTTGACCGTGTAGGGCACCGGGAACGAAGCCCACTCGCGGGCCAGGTTGAGCATGAACTCCGCATCCGAGATCTGCCCCTTGATCCACTTGTCGTAGCCGCGGCGGCGAAGAAGATGGTAGCCAAGCCGGTCCTGATAGTCGGGAGTGAACCGGTCTTCTGCCTTCAGGTTCAGCTCCGTCGCCAGATCCCGCAGGGTGGCGTCCATGAACTGGTACCGGCCGCAGGCAGAGGAGCCGAACGTCTTCGTCCGCCATTTCCCCTGATCGAGGATCTCCTTCATCGTCATGGAGGTGAGCGGCTTGGGCATCCGGTCCATGCGGTTCGCATAGACGGTATCGTAACCTCTGGGGGCTTCCTTGCTGGCGATGAAGTCGAGCAGCATCGCCGCCGGTCTAGGGACGGTCTTATCCATGGTGGTCCTCTTGGGGCTGGGGAGGGTCAGACATCACAGGCGCGACAAAGTGCCCGCCCGAATGTCTCGGTGGTCATGATGTCCTCGTGATGTGGGAAGGTATTGGACCGCCTTCGGCCACTTGGCCTCGGCGGGTTATTTATTCCTTGGATCTGTCCGCCAGCTCATGTAAGTCTTCCGGAGTCCAATTCTGTAGAAACGACTGCACCGGGGCACCATGAACACTCTCGCTCTAGCCGCGCCGAAAAACGGCGCATGGTCTCGCTTTGCCGCGTTCGCCCAGGATCATGCCGCTTACCTAACAACGGCCGGCGCTTATCCCGGGGTGGACCTGCTGCGCTGCCTCGCCGTCGTGGGTGTTCTTCTCTATCACTTCCAGTTATCTTATCTGGGCTGGGCCGGGGTGGATCTGTTCTTCGTCATCTCCGGGTTCCTGATCGGCGGGGCCCTGCTCGACCAGATCAAAGCCGGCCGCTTCAGCTTCGGCCGCTTTTATGGAGCCCGCGCCCTGCGCATTCTGCCGATCTACTATTTTGTGATCGCTCTCTGCGCCATGATCAAAGCCCCCTTGTCAGGGGTGGATCTCGCCTCGCCGGGGGGCTGGCAGGCCGTCCTCTCCGCAGCAACCTTCACCCAAGGCATCGTTCCGTATTTCTTCGGCTACAACCTGAACCAGGCCTTCATCCCCGGAGGCACATGGTCTCTCGCCATTGAGGAAATGTTCTACTTGATTGCCCCCGCCATTCTGGTGCTCCTGCACCGAAAGGCCGGCGGCGACCTGAAGACAGTTCTCGCTGGCCTCGTGCTCTTGCTATTGACCGGCCCCTTCGTGCTGTTGTGGTCCACGTCCGGCTTCGCTCCGAACGACCCGAACTGGCATTTCGCCAATTTCATCCAGTTCCATTCGCGCTACACCGAGATCCTCGCGGGCGTCGTGGTGGCCGCCCTCATCCGGCTGAGAGATCTGCCGGTGATCGTCTCGCGCATGGTTGCCATGATCGGCGCGGCTATGCTGGGATGGTTCGCGGTTTATATGTACCTGAACCCGACCCTTCTGGCCGCGCCATATCTCTTCACCCGGGAAACGCTCATCCTGCCTGGGCTCTTCGGCGTGGCCTTTGGCTGCATACTGCTCGCCGCCTATCGCCTGCCGGTTCGATCAATGGCCGTTCTGATCCTCGCGAGGCTGTCGTACTCGCTTTACCTGATGCACATCTTTGTCATTGAGATCGCGACAACGCACCCGCCCGCATGGCTGTTATGGGTGAAGTCCGAGTTCACTTTCTATGCCTCGGCGGGAATCCTGATCGCCTTCTCGATCCTCGTGTCCTACCTGACATCCCTGCTGGTCGAGTATCCCTTCATTCGGCTCTACCGGCCGCCCGCTAAATCGGGCAGTTGAACATCTGTGCATCGATCACATTCGAGGCATCGCCCGCCAGAGTGACCGCCGCCCCCTTCCACTGGTTGCGCCGCACGCTCCAGTGCGAGGTCCCAGCCGTGTTGAGGTACATCTCGTAGCTGTCGCCTGTGCGAGGGGGCGTGTTGTCAAACATGCAGTCCCCGATGACGCCGACCTTGGAGTTGGCGACATAGATGTGATTGAGGCGGTTGTTCTCGAAGTCGATGCCGGTATAGAAGTGCTTTGCGCTCAGCCCGTTCGGGTTCTGCGAGAAGATGCCGATCGCGTTGTTCTTGATACTGCAATTCGTGATGTGGATGTGCCGGCTGTTCTCCAACCAGATCCCACGACGGTTTGCTTGCGCCCCGGAGGCGCCCCCCGCGTTGTTCGACGCGATCCATGTGCCTGTGATCTTTGAGTTCGTGCACCCTCCCAGATAAATCGCGGACTGACCTGCCCCGAGGCTCGACCCACCGAGGTCGGCCCCGCAATCGGTCATGTGGACGGCATCCCAGCCCAGAATGCGGTAATCGGTGTTGGAGTGATGCACCGCCACGACATTGTGCATGACAATGGTGTTGGAGATACCGTCGAAGGTGTTGTCGTCGGCATAAATTCCATACTGCCCCTGCAGCATAAGGATGTCCTTCATGGTGATGAAGGAGGCGTTCCGCTCAAAGAAAAACGTTGAGTTGTTGAAAGGAGCGAAGAAGCGCGAGAACCTGCCCGCGCAATGCTTGAGCCAGAAGGCCCGATTGAAGCCCCGGAACTGGCCGCCGTCGACATGGACCCAGTTGTCATCGAAGGTCACATCATAGCCGCGGGCTCGCAGGAAGGTGCTTGTCTGAGGCCCGCCCTGTTTCTCTGCATAGATGTTGCGCAGAAAGAGCTCGGATGATGACGCAGTGCTGCCCGTCACGCGGTTGTAGTCCAGCAGAACGGTATCTGCGGTGGTGACTACCCGCGCGTCCCCGCTGCCCTCAATGAAGACCCTGCGCCCCTCGGGAATATTCACGGTCGTCTGCCAGCGAAAAACGCCCTGACGGATCACCGGCACCTTGCCGTTGTTGATCAAGGCTTGCAGGATCGGGCCGATGTCGCCGCCGCCCGCTGGATCGGCCCCAATCTCGCGGATATCCACGGCAACGCCGGAATGCTCCCACCACGCTCCCCCCTGTGATTGAAAGTAGCGCGGATCCACCGTGCCAGGAGCGGCGGACAGGCGCTTATAAAGCGCTGCGCCTCCATCCCCTACGGCCGCATAGCCTGCCGTTCGCAGGTAGGTCGCTTCTACCGGAATAGTCGCCGCTGCCGCTGCGGCGCGGGTGTCCCGAAGCGATAGCGTCGCCCCCGCCGCCGAGACGGCCGTGTCTCGGGCTGCCAGAGTTTCATCATGAAGGGTGACGACTTCCTGCCGGTCCTGCTCGATCACAGACACGGCCGCGTCGACTGCCTGCCTGTCGGCCTCAACATCGGCGGCAGCCTGGGTGATGGCCGTAAGGGCGGAAGCGACGGCAGCCGCATCAGTGGAAACCTGCTGGCCGATCTCCTCAAGATTATCGGGGATCATCTTCAGGCGGGCCAGGTATTCTGACACGCGCACGGCATAGAAGCGCGGATCGGTGTGATTGGCGAAGCGGAGGGCAAAATACGGCACATCTGTGAGGGTCGGCCCCGTCCAAGGCTTGGCAAGCCGGATCTGATTAACGGCAAGGACTTCCTTGATAACCGTCGCGCCCGCCGTCCCATCGTTCGGGAACACGAAATCGAACGGCAGAAGAGCCGGATCCCAGGCTACAAACTGGCCCGTTGCAAGGTCCGAGCCGTTGGTGAGCGTGATCGTGCCGTCAGAGTAGAAGAAGTAGGAAGGATCAATGGCCATAGAAAGTTCTCCCGGCCAAGAGGACTTGGCCGATGGTGCAGGCTTGGATTGTCGAGAGGGCTTAGCGTGCGAGCGTGATGCCGTTGTCGGCCAAGAGCTTGCGGATCTTCTGGGCGGTGAGCGCCTTGCGGACCTTCATCTTGAGGGCGATGCGGTCGTCCTCGGCTTTCTCGTCCTGCTCGGCCAGGGTAATAACCTGCTGAGCGATGACCTCGGACTTGATGTGCCGACGCTGCGCCTCGCGGTTGAGCATGTCGGAGGGCTCACCGGCCAGATGGCGGCGTGCCTCAAAGACCTTGCGCGTGTAGAGCGCTGCTCGCAGACGGGCCGGCTCGAAATGCTTGTCGATCGCGGCTTCCGCCAGTTCGCGAAGCTGATCGAGGTTCGGGCCGAGCTCAAGCCGTGCCATTGGCCGCCTCCACCGTCACATCGAACTCCTGCGGCTGATAGGGCATGGCCGAGACAATCACGCGATAGGTGCCGGGCTCTTGGAACAGCAATTCGACCGCCTCGCCGTCCGCCTCAAGCTCACCATTGTCAGGGCCTACGACGCGCACCGTTCCGCCTGCCGGGATGCCCTCAATGATAAAGAGGCGCCCGCCGCCTTCCGTCTTCTCGCGAGTGGACAGATCGAGCCTCGGGCGGATCTTGAGGCCGTCTTCGGCCCGATACCAGTAGCGCGGCTCAAAAGGCGGCACCTCCTCGGCATAGGCTGACTGCGCCCGCGCCAACTCAAGCGCCTCCGGTCGCGCCGGATAGCCTTCGGACGTGACCGAGCCGGTCAGGTTTCCGTTCTCGTCAAAGAGCAGGATCAATTAAACCTCCAAAGCCTGCCAGCGCAGCCAAACGCCGTTGGCGCAGTTGTTCGTCACAGTGATGTTCGCGCCATCCCAGGACAGCCACCAACCGCCCCAATAGGGGAAGCCGGCACCGTCATCGCCTGCAAAGCGGTGCGGCGTGCAGTACTGGTGCTGCATGTTCGGATTGCCGAGAGCGGCGGCCTGCACGACGCGTTGTGTGCTGCCCGGGGAGACAAGCACCCAGCGCCAATAGCCCCAATCAGGCGGGAATGTGCCATCCGAGTAAATCGCGCGGCCTATAGCAGCGATGATGAAATTCACACCTGCGGGCACGCCATGAGCGAAAGTCGTCGCACGCGGCTGATTGGGCTGGCTTGTCTGAAACGGGTTCCAATCGCAGTAGCGCTCGCCTTGCGCGGCAATGCGGCCTGGCACCGAGTCTGCATCGAACAGGATCTGATCGAGCGGCGCCGTCTCGACATTATTGCCTGCAGACGACGCGCGGATCCGGAACTGCCCGCTTCCGTCGTTTCCGATGAGAACGCGCTTGGTCATTGGCTCTTCAGGAATGCGTAATACGGCACAAAGGCGCCGGCAGCTGGGTAAGCCCCCGACCAATCCGGCGCCGGAAAAGCCGTGAAGCCCGCTGCGTCAACATAAGACACGACCGGCGCCGTGGTCGGGCGCGGGTTGAAGACGCCGCATAGGACGAACGGCACCTGTCCGGGCAGGCGCAAGAAGTTGACGCGCACGCCGACGCCAGGCCCGCCGAGTTGGATCGACCCGGACTGCACGATCATGAAATGCCGTCGCGTCGATGAGAACAGCAACTGCGACTCCGGCGCGTTCCAGGCATCCCAGCCGGGACGCGAGACATAGATCCCAACCTGCCCCGAACTGTTGGCCCCGATGACAACACGCCGCGCCATTTAAGCAATCGCCATATAGATGAAGCGGTCCCCGGCATTGATTGGCCAGGAGAACATCGCCGCCGTCGTGACCATAATGCCGGTTGTGCTCACAACGGCACAATGCGGGGTGCCGTCCTGATAGCGCCCGCTGTTGCCGTTGATGCGGGTGTACTCATCGATATAGACACCGCCGCCGCGCAATGCCCCGAACAGGACCGGAGGCGGGGCCGGGAATGCCTCGGAGAACGTTACCCAACTGTTGAGGGCCTGGATGTCACCCGCCGAGGCCACGCGCCCCATCACATCGCGCGAGAGGGCAAAGCTGATCTGCGAGCGGTCGTTGACGTTCGCCGTCAGGGCATCGAAGCCGGGGCGGGAAATGCGGAAATCCAGCACCCCGCCGCCGAAGTTGCCCAGAACCATCCGCCGCGCCATCAGTCGTAAAACTCAATGCGTCCCGTGCCTGCCGTCATGGAGATCACGCCTGCGGTGAGCGTGCCCATGTTAGCCGTGATGGCCGAGAGGTTGGCAACGTTGATTTGGTTGGCGTTCACCGAGCCGTCAGCAATGAAGTCGCCGCGCATGGTCACGCGGGCGACGCCGTTGCGCGTCGAGACGCCGAAGACCGCCTCCTCTCCGAACCCCGAGCCAGGGGCGCCGATGAGGAACTTGTCGACGGCAATCTTCATCTCCGATTGGAAGCCGCCCGGGCCTGTTGCCCCGACCAACTGGAAGCCGGTGAAGTAACCGTTTGCGCCGATCTGAACCGAATAAGCGCCGATGAGCTGCCCCGTCACGTCAGCGACCGCCGTGAACCGCTGCCCGACCGTGACCTGATTGTTGTCGTAGGCTGCGACGACATCCGTGCCGAAGATGGCAAGCGCCTTCTCGGCCGTGACCTCGACCTCGGCAATCTGCGTAATGGCGGCTTCGGCACGGTCATTCGCCTCGTGCGCCAAGACCGTCGTTGAGCCCGCCACGTCCGCGATCTGATCAAGCAGGTCCAGGCTATCGAGCTTGCGGCTCAGTTCCGGCACCAGATCGTCGGGCCGGATCTTCATGATGAAGAAGTCGTTGTCGAGCACCAGGCGCGGGGCCGCGATCTCCACCACGGAGAAGGCGCCCGTCACATTCGAGGACGTGATGCCGGCCACGCGCAGCATGATCGTCTGAGCTCCTGCGACGATGGCCTCGAATGTGGTCCGATCACCTTCATAGGCTCGCACCCACGTGGCGCCCAGATCATAGGACACATCGGCAATGTACCGGATCGCCCCCTTGGCCGGCTGCCAGCCCGCTTGCAGGACGAGGGACGCCACGCGCTGGTAGACCTGGGCACCGAGCCCGAGCACGACCGGGATGGCCGGCGCAAAGACGTTCGGAATGTCGGGGAGCGGCGTGACGCCGGTCTCTACGATATTATAGACGGCTGGATCATCGATGACGCCGGTCAGGGTGATGTGCTCGCCGTCCGTGTCGGGCGTGCCCTCGGTGATCAGCACCCGGAAGGAGCGTGGTTCCCCGGGCGAGAACATCGCCGTGGGACGGTCAGCCAGATCCGAGCGGGCAATCGCGTCGGCCAGGCTCATACCCTGGCGTGTCGCTTCCGCAGCAAAGTCGGCTCCATTGACGATGGCGATGCGATCAGAGGTGCCGCGGGTGACGCGCACCGGCCCCCAGGGCTGCCCGTCCCGACGCCGGATCTCAACATAATGGTTGAGTGCGTTCTGATCCCATTCGAGCGGCTGGTCGAAGGTGATGGCGCGGGCTGCGTCGTTGTAGGACACGACCTCGGCCGACTGGCCCCAGGTTTCAGGCTCCTCGCACGACAGCACGACCAGATCGCCGCGCTTGAGCAGGCGGCCTTCGGCGCGGGCGGTCCATGAGACGGTGACGCGCCTGTGCAGGTTCTCGGCCGCCATGAAGCGCACGAGCCCCGCCGCCTGCGTGCGCTTGGTGACGCCGGTCAACTGCACGCGGGCGGGCTTGGCGAGCGTGGTGCCATCCGGAGACGACAGCACCTCGGCCAGCTTCATCGTGCTTTCATCGACATACTCGCCAATGATGCCGTCCGCGATGTCGTCGTCGGCCAGAGTATAGTCGATGGTCAGGCTGTCCTTCACGATGTCGTAGTCGGTGAACATCATGCGCGGGATACCGCGGGGCTCGTCGCGCACGATAGTCAGGCGGTCGCCCACCGGTGCCGGCATGGCGCGGCCGGCCTTGAGCACCGTCTCGAGCGCATCGTCCAGCGTCTGCGGCTCCTTGAAAACATGATCGAAGGTATGCCCCAGCGATGACCAGAGGTTCGCGTAAGCCGTGAACGATTGGAAGTCGACCTGCTCCAGCGAGAGCCCCGCGCCATAGTCGGCATTGCGCCACATATCGAGGGCGGCCCAGGCGATCGAACGGGTCGGCTGCTCCACGAACTCCGTCCCGGTCCAGACCGGCAGGATCCGGGTGGCGATCACGCCCACCTGGCCGTTCATCATGCCTTGCAGAGACTCGTTGGCCTCGGCCCGGATGGCGATGGTTGTGACGCGCGGGAAGGAATTCGGCCCGTCGATATGAGCCCGCAGGGCCGTCCAGATCACATTGTCCGCGCCCGTGACCTTGCCGTTGTTCCAAGTCGTTCCGTCGATCTTCTCATTGGTGCGGCGGACGCGGACCTCATAGCGTGCCGGAGGCACGTCAATGCGCTCCGTTACCCGGATCTGTGACTGCTTGGCGAAGCGATAACTCTTGACGGCGAGGGTTCCCCAATCACCGATAGGGGCGCCGGCATCATTGACAAGCCGGGTCTGGATCTCGATCGTCACCGTCCTCGGGTATGTCTCGCTCTTGTAGAGGTCATACACGCCGCCGGGGAAAACGAAATCGAACAGGAGCTGCCGCGCCTTGGTCGTGGCGGCGTTGGCGGTGAAGCCGGGGGTGAATGTGGGCGAAAGCTCAAGGCTGCTGACCTCTGTCGCCGTGACCACGTTCACCGGGAACAACGTGACCTGATCCCCCGGCTCCACGAACTGCAGGGTGATGCCCGGGAAGGACGGATTGTAGCCGCCCGCCTTTGTCCAGATCGTGGTATCCGAGATGCGGATTTCCTCGATGTTGGCCTTGCCGCAGGTCAGTGCGAGCAAGGCGTATTCGGTCATGGCATCGCCGTTGAACTCGCTGTAACGAGGCGCGGCGAAGTCGGGGAAGGTCAGCAGGCGGCCATACAGGACCGGGATCGGCTGCAGCGGGCGGGCTTGGTTGCCGCCAAAACCGAAGGAATAGAGCTCATCCTTGGCATCGGTCTGTCCGCCTGCCTTGGGCTTGAGGAAGTGCGAGATCGCCATCGCGCCGCCTGCGATGAGCAGGGAGGAGCCGATGCTCGCTGCCGTGCCGGTCAGGCCGATGGCGCCGACCGCCCATGGCGCGAGCGCCGTGAGCGCCACCATGGCGAGGATCGCGCCGATGCTCTTGCCCGAAGAGCCGCCGCCCATGCCGCCGAGCGGCCGGCTGATGAACTCGACGTTATCGTTGGCCGCCAGGCGATGGGTCGCCCATTCGGTGCGCGAATAGTAGGCCCCATTGACTTTGCAGACGGTCGGCAGGTTGAACTGCCAGCCGGTCTCCGCGATCAGCTGCTCGATCGTCGGCTTGCGCTTGCGGGTCTTGTGCTCGGCAATGGGGAGCACGAGCCCAGCCTCGGGCAGGCGAACGTCGTCGCGCTCCGGGTCAAAGACGAGGAGGTTATGCTTGATGGCAAGCTTCATGGTTTAGGATTTCGGCGCTAAGGTGTATTGGGGCAGGTAGTCTTTGACGAACCGATGCACCCTCAACTTCTTGAGGGCATAGTTGAGCGCAAGGAAAAGTGGCGCGGTTTGGATGAAGAAGCCAATCTTGAACCGCCACTTGAACGGAACATCCTGCCAGCGCAGGAAGGTCTCTACCTTGCCCTTGTAGGCAAGGGTGATTGTTTTTCCTTTGAGTGCATCTGCAAGGTTCATGTTGCCTCAGACGTGGAAATCAGGATCGTCCGGATAGTCCCGGTCAGTGCAATTGCAATCAGGATCCTTGCGCCTGAAATACCGAAGGAAATTATATCCGGAGGCTTTCAGGGCGGGGATGTCATCCACGACCACGCCGGCCGACTTGTCGATGTGGATCACCGCGCCGGTCGTGACAGGCACGATGTAGGTGCCGAGATGGAAGTCGCGTTTTTGCACGTTACCCATCAGCACAAGATCAAGTTCACGCGCCTCGGCTTCGGGGATCTCCTCCCAGGCCTGCCGCTCGGGATGCGAGAGCATGGCCTCGGCTTGGGCCCGAGTCGTTGGTTCGGCAAAGGCGACATCCGGCATGGAGACGCCTGCAAGCTCGTTCTGGATGTGACGGGCGAGGCCGTAACAGTCGAAAGAGGCAGGGCCTCGCTCCCCGATCTTGTAGGGCTTGCCGATCAGGCTCTCATAGAAGGCGAGACGGTCAGTCACGGGCCAAAGTGCCAGTGGTGATGTTGCCCATATTCGCGTTAAGTGCCGACACGTCGGAAACCTGTAACCGCGCACCGGTCGGGAGGGTTGCGAAGGCGCGGCCTTCGGCATCCGTACCAATCTCGAAAGGAATGGGCTTGAATTCTGCTGGCTGCATGGCCGCCTTGGCTACTGATGCCCCGACGACAGGAGCCGCAGCCAAGAACCCGAATAGCTTTCGACGTGAGAGCATGTGTCTACTCCTAGGAAACCTGAAGCAGGCTGGGGAAGCGCTGCATGTCATAGACCTCGCGCATCACGCGCATGTTCTGCGGGCGGGCGATGGCAAGCTGTCCTTCCAGCTGCCGCGCCGTGCGCTTCACGTTGCGCAGGATCAGCTTGTAAGGCCCCTGCCCGACCGTGTTCGGGTCGGACGCCAGATAGCCGCGGAAGATCGCCTGGATGGGCTGATTGAGTTTCACGGCATCGTGGAGGTAGCGGGCGGCCTCCCGGTTCACGTTGTCGAGCCGGATGGTGGCCTCTGCCCCCAGGTTGCCAATGCGGGGATAATCGATCTCGAAGGGAATGGCCTTGAACGGGACGACGGTGCCGCCGCCGACTGGTGCGCCATCTTCCAGCCGGAAGTTGACATCGACCGTGTTGCGGACGGCTCGGATCGGGGCGGGAGCGCCGTTCTCGACAAAGACCGGATGGATCAGCTCAATGGTGATGAGCATGACTTCATCCTTGGGCGCGGAGGCAGCTGCCTCAGCCCAGGCTTGCGTGACTGAAATCGGCACTTAGAGATCCCAAACGTCGAGGGAGAAGGAGACGAAGATGCGGTTGCCCGAGCGGGAGGGCTGATACTGGCCGCCGTTGCGCAGGCGAACCCGGCGCACGGTGCAGCCGGTCAAGTCAGAGATCGGCATATCGAACTCGGCCGCCCCATGGCTCAGCGTGTCGCGTACGAAGGCCTTGAAGCTGAGGAACTGCTCGGTGGTCATGCGGATGGTCAGATCCACGACGCCGATCACGGTCGTGAACTGCCGGCGAGCGCGGACATTGCCGGCCGTCATCTCGCTCTCAAGCACTTTGCGGAAGGGCTCGGAGATGGTGCGAGCGGACGGCTCATGCGGGACGGTAGCGGGCCAGACAGGACGGGCCATCAGCGCCCCCTCATCGGAGAGACGCCGAAGCGACCCTTGAGCGACTTGTCGAGTCGCCCGCCTGCGATCATGCCATCAAGCATCTGCTCGATCTGCACCTCAAGGCGCGGGCCCTGCGGCCCTTGCGTCTGGCGGGTGGACACCTGTGCCCCTGCGTTGTTGAAGATCTGCACCTGCATATTGCCGCCACCGAGTTTCCCGTTGGGGATGATCTTGCCGGGGGTGGTCGGGACGAAGAGCTCGCGCCCGTTCTCGCCCACCGTGTAGGGCTGGCCGGCACTCACGGAGCCGCCCATGGCGCGGCCCGGGGCGAAGAGGTTCTTGAACAGACCGTCGAGGAGCCCGCCCCCGCTGCCGCCTGCCCCGCCGAACAGGTTGGCGAAGATGTTGTCGAATGCCTTGGAGGCGAGCGACTTGGCAAGCTTCTGCAGCACCTGATCGAGTTCCTCTCCTTCAAGAATGGCATCCTGAAACGCATTCGAGAGCATGGCGCCGACCTCTTGGGCTGCGTCGGCCACCGCCTCCTGTGCCTTCTGTGCGTCCTCGATCTTCTGCGTGGCCTCGCCATAAGCGGTGGCCAGAGCATTGACCTTCGCCTCCAATTCAGGCGTGACCGCAACGTTGGCTTCTTTGGCCGCTTCAAGGAGCCTGAACCGGGCCTCAGCCTTTGCGACCTCTCCTGCAGAAAGACCGATGGTCAGTCGCTCCGCATTCAGGGCACGGGTGCGCTCCTCGATAGCTTTGGTTTCGCGCTGTAACTCGTCAAGACGCTCGCGCTTGCCCTTCTTCTCCTTGTCGTCGCCGGGGACTTTGTAGTCAGAGTTCCGGATTGGCCTGACCCTCATGGTCAGGGCAGAGCCTCCTTCGGCCGCGGGGGGATTATAGCCCCGCATACTTCCATTCACTGCATAGGAGTCGGCGTCAAAAGCCTGATCAATGCGATTTTGAGGAGCAAGCAGCCCAGTGGCCGCAATCCCCTCACGGGCCATAGCCTTAGCCTGCCCGAAAAGCTCAATGATGCGCTCAAGCTCATGGATGGTGGTCTGCAATGCGTCGGGGATCTTGCCGATATCATCGACAAGCCACCCGATCGCCTTCTGGAACCCTTCTGTCGCGCCGGCCGCTTGGTTCAACTTCCCTGCCGCATCCGTCAGTGCGTTCCAGACACGTTGAAGTCCCTGCGAGAGCGTCGGCACAGTGTTCCGCGCCATGTCTTCGAGGACAGGTGCCCCCGCCTCAAGCGCACGGAAGAACGCTTCCGATGAGACCTTCCCGTCCTTGACAAGCGCCGAAAGCTTATTGACCTCCCCTCCTGCTTCTTCCATGCCTGCCGCAACAGCACGCAAGAGCGGCTGGGCCGTGTCCAGCATGGGCTCGTAGTCCTCCCATTGCACCTTGCCCCCGCTGAGCGCCTGCGAGAGTTGGAGGATCGTGCTTGAGGTGGTCGATGCGTCGGCACTGGCCACACGAAGCGCCAGGGCGACGTTATTCGTGAGGCTCATAACCTCGGCAGAAGTGACGTTGAGTTCCTTTTGCGCGAGGCTGACCCTCTGATAGAGGGTCGCCATTGACTCCAGAGGAGCGCCGTGGCGCTGCGCTGCGGCGAACAGTTGGTCATAGACGCCCTTGAGCGCCTGCCCCTCAAGCCCAGCCACCTTGAGAGCATTCTGAACCTTCGTGTAGCTGTCCGCGAACTGTGCCACCTGCTGGACGGAAACCCCGGCGAAGGCGCTGGCCATCGCCGTCTTGACCGTCGTTCCCAGCCGGTTGAAGGCGCTTTCGATCCGCTTTGTGGCCTGCTCAGTCCGCTTCTCGACCCGCCCCATAGACGAGTTCGTAGTGCTGACCGCCTTCGCCATGGCGTTTTCGAACTTCTTGGCGCTCGCCTCCAAGGAGACGATCAAGCGCTCGACATCAGTTGCCAATTGCGGCTCCTATTGAGCGGGGAGACCGCTCAAAGGAGGGTCTCTCGCGTAGCGTTCTTCCGCAGATTATCGGCGGCCCAGAGAGGCCGCAGGTTCGTTAGCGCCCAACATGCTTTGAAGTCGGGATCTTCAGGGCTTTCAAAGGAGAAAGCAGAAACCGGGACGATATGGTCGATGTGCCACTCATCGCGATTTTCCCAGGACATCCCGGGCGCGAACTGCCGCTCGATATGGATGACCAAATCAGAGAGGCTGTAACCTACGAGATCTTCCCACGAGCGCCTCGCCTTAGCGCCAGACGAAAGCGAAGCACGGATCATTCTGGACACCCGCCCGCTCAAGGCGAGCATTGGGTTCGCCCGTCTCTTGCGCTGACACTCGCGGGCTATCTCTTTGAACTTTTCCGTCTTCCTATATTCCGCGCTCCGGCGCCTCTGATGCTCGCGGGTTCTGTCTCGATAGGCCTTATCCTTAGAGCGGAGCAGTTCACGGTTCTTTTCCCGGTATTGCCGCAAGGCCTCGCGCATAACCTCCGGGTTTTCTTTCACCCATTGGGCGTGCTTTTCTCTGAGGCGCTCTCTATTCCGTTCTGTATATGCTGCGCGAGCCTTGGCGGCCTGTTCAGCCTTCACTTGCTCGCGGCACGATGCGCAATATTTTTGGATTGGGCTGTTCTTCTTGCTAGTCGATCCACACTTGCAACAGTTAAAGACACCGTGATCAACCATAGAAGCAAGCTATCCCTTCAGCCACTCCCATAGTATCTCTTCTTCAGAAGAACTCAACTCCTTTTCAGACTTGGGATCGTGCAGCTTTCTATAGCCTCCGATACAAGCTGAAAACTCCCAAAGACTGAGTTCATCTATTTGTCGGGGGCTCCATCCGAGGGCGACTCCCCACTGGTAGTAGGCAGCGAAGGCGAGGCAATCACTTCCTCCGTCGCGGCCTCCGCTGCTTTGTCTTTTCCCTCGTCAAGTTCCTCTTCGGGCGTGCCGAACAGGGCTGCGCCGAGGACCAGAGCGGCATGCACGCTGCTCTCGGCAATCGGGCGCTCCTCGACATAGGTGCGCACGAGGTCGACCGCCTCAATGGGCTTCGTGCCGCCGCCGATCAGGCCGAGGCGAAGAACCTCGCGGACCTCGTGCATCCAGGCATCCCGGGAGACGAGGAGATTATACAGGCTTGCGGGGCCGATCAGAGGCGCCCCGAGCTTGATGCGGGTCTTGTTGACGGTCTCCTGCAGTTCACGCAGCTGACCGATGGCGAGGCGGAAGGTGTACGAACCATCCGCCCAATCCATTGTTACCGAACCGTTCCGGCTCATGCAGCGGCATCCGTCCAGATGACCGGACCGGAGCTTTGCATCTCGACCGAGACCGAGACGCGCTCGCCGCGGGTCGCCCCGGGTTCGAACGAGGTCAGGTGGAAAGCCCCCTGCCAGTAGCCGCCGCCCTGTGCCGCCGTACCGCCGACCTCAATGCGGGCGTTCACCGTGTCCGTGGTCGTGAAGGCATCGCGCCAGAGCTCGAGGGACTCGCGGGCCATGACGCCTTCGCCCGAGATGGTTGCAGACAACGATACAACATCTCTGTCCACCCAAGATGGTGCATCTTCATCATCGCAATCGATGCTCGTGGTGTCGTTCGTCTCTTTCGAGAACGTGACGGAGCGCTCGGTCAGACCGCAAGGGGCTGCGAACGTGCCAGGGGTGCCCGTTTCCAGCATCACCTTGAACGCAGAAAACGGGAGAGTGGTGGCCTGCGCCATGGTGTTTCTCCTTCAGTTGGGCAGGGGGTTAAACGCGCTCGACCAGAGCGCGAAAGGTCATGCGGGCGCGGGTGAGAAGCTCGTCTCCTCCGTCCCCGACATTGGTGTCGCGGTGGGCGATTTCGGTCAGGGCATAGGGCTCATCGAGAGGCAGCGGGGCCTCATGCAAGGCGATCCGGACAGCGCCGGCCGCCCGGGAGGCCTCGACTTTGCCGACAGCATTCGACCAGACATCGAGATCGATGTAGACCTCGGCCCCGTCGACGCACTCGGCGCCATCGTCCACAACCTGAATATTGCGGATCGTGACGTAAGGGTAAGGCGCCCCGGCCGGCACGCGGTCATAGACGCGCCCCGCCACGATGGCTGTCAGAGCCGCATCCCCCTTGAGTGTGCCGACGATGGCCTTCTGCAAGGCGGCTTCAACGCTCATTGGCCTACCGATTTCTTTATGGCTTTGCGCATGCTGCGGGAGACACGACCTCGCGCTCGTTTGCGGTAAGCGCGATACGGAGGATAGAAGAAGGGCTGCGGCTTGGTGCCCGGGTGCTGAGCGCCCTCGAAGCGCCCGCCTGCCTCGTGGGGCGGTGCCCCGAACTCGACCAAATGAGCGTAGCGCACGGAGGCGTTGCCCGCCGTAATGGTCACTGTCAGGTCGGGATCCGCATCCGGGCTCGACTTGGCCCCTTGCGAATATGCTGGGCCTCGGCCACCCTTATTGACCGAGATGGAGTCACGGAGCTTGCCGGTGCGGACCGGGGCCAACCTCCGTTGAAAGGCTGCAATCTCCTCAGCGCTTGCGACGAGTGCCGCTGACATTTCCTTTCGGATCTCCGCTGGGATCGCCGCCAGCTTCCGCAGCAGCCTCTCCCTGTTCTGCACTTTCGCCATCAAGCAACTCCACGGCTCCGGCTGCGGATGCAGCGGCGTACTCGGCTTCGGTGATCTTCAGCTCATCGCCTTCATTGCGGGCCACGACCACGGAGGCGCGGGGGCGGAAGTCGAAGCGACGGGTGTAGCGGACCTTCTTCATGTTGGGGCTCCTAGGCTGCAGGTGAGGATGAGACGAAGCCGACGATTGTCAGGGTCGCGGACATCGTGGATGTTGTATTGCTCTGCGGGCTTGCGGGCGTTGATGGCCCGCCAGTCCGGCTGGATCTGCTCCGTGGTGGTCGTGCAGGCGATGTGAATTTCCATCGGACGCACGTCCTGCAAGCGCTGCGCGAGAACCTCCTCACGGCCCCGCGCCGGCTCGATCCGGGCGTCAATCGTGAACTGGTCCTGCCAATCGCCCGAGACCGGGTTGCCATAGCCGTCATCCACGATCGCCCGCTTCTGCAGGGTGATCCTGTGCGGCAGCGCCGTAATCTTCCGCATGGTGTGTCCGATCAGGCGAGGGTCGGGTCGCGATAGCCGCGGAGAAGGTTGAGAACCGTGGGCGAGAGAACGGAGTCGGGCTCGCCCGCGCCTCCGGGCAGGTAATAGAGATCGTACAGAACGAGCTTCACGGCCGCCTTCACGTCGAAGGGGGCTGTCTCGACAGTCCAGATCGGGTCTTTCGCCTTGACGTGCTTGAGGACGATGGCCGAGGCCTCCTCGATCTTCTGCATCACGATGGCATCACGGTCGCTGATGCCCTCAAGCCCGAGATGACCCTTGGCCTCTTCCAGAGTGATGAGCGCCATGTTACGCCCCCTTGGCCGGAACGCCGACGCGCACCGGCTCGGCGGGCTTGGCTTCCTTCACCCCGCCATCGCGACCATCCCTGCCCTTCTTCACGGCAAGGCGCCAATCGCCGCCGTCGCCTGGCTTGGAGGAAGTGTCCTTTTGGGCAATCCAGAAGGACCCAGCCCAGGTCGCGCCATCGCCCGCCTTGTATTCCTTGCCTTCGGCATAGATGCCGCGATCGATCACCACCGGGAGCGTGAAAGCGAATTCCTTGACGCGCTCGCCCTTGGTGAATGTCAGGGTGATGGTTTTCTCGCCGTCATAGGAGGCTTGCAGATCGTCGAAGCCGACACCATCAAGCCCCGGATCGCCATCCTTGCCGACCACGGGCCCGAGCTTCTTGGCCTCGCCGTTGGTGAGGGTGACAACAAGCTCGCCGTCACGGTCGATGATCGCGCCTGCGAGCCCCACACCATCCTTGCCCGGTTCGCCATCCTTCGGCGCCGGCAGTTCCTTGATGCGCTTCTCGACCTCAGAGGCGATGAGCGGGGCAACGTCCTCAACCGTGACGCTCTTGCCGTCCTGCGGTGCCGGGAGAGCAGCAACCGCCTTCTGGACCTCTTCCGTCACGATAGCCGGGATGTCCGGCAGCGCGGGCAGTTCGATCGCCTCAATGGCCGTCTTCAGGCCTGAGACCTCTTCCGCGATGATCTGGCGGACCTCGCCAAGATCTGCATCCTTGCCGTCCTTTGGGGCCGGGAGCTCATTGAAGCGCTTCTCCAGGGCATCCATGCGGGACAGGATCGGGGCGAGCTCCTTGCTGACGAACTCCTTGACCACGCCGACGATCTCTTGGCCGAAGGCTTTTCCATCGAACATCAGCGAAGTCCCTTATAGATTTCCACGAGAGCGGCGCGCGCCTCGGCCTGGAGCGCGTTGTCATTGACCGGCTCGGGGGCCGGTGGCTCTGCCGGCGCATTCGCCTGCGCAATGAGTTGAGCATCGCGGGCCGCGATCGCCTCGATCGAGTGGTCCTGTTGTTGCAGGTAGATCGTGTTCCCGCCCGTGACCTTCTTGAGCTCCAGCTTCTTGCGGCGCTCGTCCAGGGTCATGACGCTCTTTGCCTTCTCAAGCACATCCATCTGCGTCACGCTGTCCATGCGGAGCAGATTGTCCGTGTCGAACTCGGTGCCGATGCCCTCGCCCATGCCGAGGCCTTCATCGAGGCACATCTCGATCGCCTCAATGAGCACCTGAAGGCATTGCGCGTAATACTCGACGTTCAGGCTCTGGATGTTGTTGTAGGTCGGCATGGTGCCGACGCCGATCTTGTAGGGCGGGACATGGTAGGTTGAGCAGACGACCTCGGCCGACCACTTGAGCTGCTCGATGAGCTGAGCGTCGACGGCCTTCGCCTTCATGGCCTCGTATTTGAGGCCATCGCCAAGAACCGCCACCTTGCCCGAGTTCTTGCCCGAGAAGTTCGTATCCCAATGCTCCTTGAGGCGCTTGGCCGTCTCGTCGCTGATCGCGCCAGGTGCCGTCAGGATGCCGCCCGGTTGCGCTCCGTTCTGGAAGAACGTCGTGCTGTCGTTCTGGATCGCCAGCCCTTGGGTTGCAGCCAGACCGCCCGCAAAAATGGGTGAGAGACCGATCAGCGGGTGAAAGAAGCAGTTGAAGCGGTCGTGGATGACCTCCCGGGCCGGGACGGTCACGCTCTCAGGGAGCCCGCTCAGATTGTCCGTATTCAGCTGGTAGAAGACCGAGCCGTCATCCGCCACAAGCGGGGTCACGAGGGTCCAGTCGAGCACGTAGAGGGCCTTGACCACGCCGCGGGCGTCGCGCTGCTTCAGGATGAGCGCATTGCCCCTCTGAAGCTTGGACAGCACCCAGCTTTCCATGAACTGCATGCGGTTCTGGAAGTGGTTCGGCTTGCGCAAGACGGGCGAATAGGCCGGGTTCGTGACCTCCGACCAGATGCCGTCCGCATCCTTCTGGACGAGCTTGATCCGGAGCTTCGCGATGTCCGAGGCAATCAGCGTGCGGCAGGCGAAATCGGCATGATTGGACAGCACCGAGTCATAGCGGATTTCGACGTTCTGCTGCCAGGCGCCGGCAAACGACTCAAAGACGCGCCACCACCCGCCGCGGCCTTGCCCGACCGGCGACATAGCTTTCTCGTCCGTCGCATTCGCGCGGGTGATGTTCATGCCGAAAAGGCGCATGGATCAGGCTTTCGCTTCAGCGATTTTGGCTTTGAGCGTCTCGGCGTCCCAACCGTGGTAGGCCCGCTTGCCGACGACATCCTGATATTGCTCGCGCAATGCCTTCAATTCGTCTTCCGGATCCGGAGCTTGGCGGGCCTGCATATCGCGGCGGCCGTATCCCAGTTTGCCGAGAATGCGGGCATAGCGGGGATCTTGAGCGCGAAGGGCGCGGGTCATGTAGCTTTGGCTTTTCACAGGCAACCTCCTATGAGGAGACCGGCCGCAACGGATCGCGGCCGGTCATGAGGTTCAGGCTACGGGTTAGGGGGTCGCAGGAGCCGCAGTGCCCCAGGTGGCGCCGGTCAGGATCGCGACAGCGGTCGGACGGCGACGAGCCCAGTTGATGAACCGCTCGACGCGGAACGCCACCGAGTTGGTCTGGAACATCGACACGAGCGAGTGCGAGGTCGGCGTGTCAGAGGCCCCCGTGGGAGTGTCAGACATCTCGAGGGAGGCTTCGCGAGACATATCGACCTGAATGCCGCCTTCATCGGCCAGGTAGATGTCGCTGGCGTTCGCCAGCACGACGGTGCCCGCGGGGATGTAATCCGACACGATCACCGGCAGACCTGCGAAGGTGCCCCCGTTCATGTTGATGCCCGGGAATTCGGGCTGGCCCAGCGGATTGACCATCATCGACAGCGCAAGGGCCGTCGTGGAGCCCATGATCCAGACGCCCGTGGTCGGGGCATTGTTCGCCGCGATGAAGGTGGCCATCAGGGCGCGGATGTCGGCGCGGATCGCATCGGCATCGCCACCGGACGACGTGACCGGGGTCAGGCCGTTGGTGATCGAGGCCGGGGAAACGCCAGCGACCGCAGCCTTGGCCGGGTTGATAAAGTCGATGTCCAGGCGTGCAGCGATAGCCGCGGCGAGGTTGTCGCGAAGCAGGGCCTCGGCAGCCGGGTTAGACCGGCGCAGGAGCTCTTCCGTGACAACGGCGATGTTCGCCACCTTGAAGATCTCAAGGATGTTACGCTCATAGCCGAAGCGGGTCAGCGGCTTTGCCTTGCCTTCACCCACCCAGTAGCCCTCGCCACCTTCGGTCTGACCGACAAGCGGCACATTGAAGGGCACATTCCGGAGACCGGGAACGCCACCCTGACCAAAGCGGCCGAGGATGGTGCGCGGGCGAAGGTACTCCACGAAGTCAGCGATCACATCGGTGCCCTCACCAACGAGAGGAGCGGCCCAGTTGCCGTCCTGCGTGGTGCCGGCCGGAACCGGAGCCTTGACGAACAAGCCATAGATGGACGAATTCTCGCCATACAGCTCCTTCGCCACGGTGCGGACGCTCTCGCCATCCAGTTTCGCGATCGCCTTGACCTTGGCCAGACGCGCGAAGCCAATGCCCTTATCGAGTTTCTCAGCCGTCTTGACCTGAATGCCGGAGCGGGCGGCGGTGCCCTCTTCGGCCTTCTGGCCGGAGACCGGCTTGGCGGACTGAGCCTGTGCCTTCTCCAGCGCACGGAGGCGCTTAAGGTCGCCGTCGATAGCGGCGACTTCCTGCTCCAGCGTGTCGAACTCTTCCTGTTCGGCCTGATCGGTGGAGCGGCCTTCGTCGATGGACTTCTGCATGACCTCACCCATGCGGGCGGACTTGGCCTGGCGTGCGGCTTCCAGTGCCGCAATCTGTTCTGCGATGGTCTTCATTTCAGTGCCCTCCTTCGGGCGCAAGTTGACGGATGTGACGGTTTTTCCGGAGGCGCCCGGAGGGGTCTTCACAGGACGCTCAATGGTGCCAGTCGCGGCGGGAGCGTTCGTGTCGAAGGACTTGATGAGCGCGACAGCGGTCGCGTCCATGTTCTTGATGCTCGTCATGACGGCTTCCGGCTGGGCCGGGATCGTGACGGCTGAAAGCTCGTAGACCTCAGTCTCAGAAAAGCGGATGCCGCCATTCTCGATGAAGCTGTACTCGATGGCGCGGAAACCGATGGAGACGGCTCGGACCAAGCCCAACTTGATCGACTGCCAGGCTTCCTCGATGCGATCCCGCAGCGTGCCCTCTTCGGCAATCGTCGGGATCTCGGCTTCGAAGGTGATGCCGTCCTTGGTCGGCTTGTCGAACTTCACCGTGCCGATCGGCTTTGTCGCGTCGTGCTGCCAAAGGAACGGCAAGGGGTTGTTGAACTTGACGCCCAACGGTTCGACGACATCACCAACTCTGTCGACAGCGGGGGTCGTCGCGACACCCCGAATGATGCGCTTTTCCTCATTCACCGCCTTGATGGTGAGATACGAGTATGCGCGGTGCGTCACAGTCATGACGACCTCCAGTTCTTCAAGATTTCGGGTTGTTCAGCCCAGGATGAGCATCTGATATGCTTTAGGCTTCGCGCCCTCGTAGGAACTCGCGGCGCCGATCGCCATGCAAAGCGCCACGGCCGCGTCGATCTTGTTCACCGCCCGCTCTTTCGCCAGCCAGTAGTTGCCCCAGCGGTCTTCGTCCGTGACGGCGCTCATCATTGCCGAGATCAGCACGGGGTTCTTCTTCAGCCGGATACGGCCCTCAAGAATGGCGTCCTCCAGCTCCCGAACCGATCCAGGCATCCATAGGCCTTCCGGCTCTCGCCCCGCGGCCTTCGCCGCTTCGACCATGGCTTCGTTCGGCTTGCCCTTCTTTGTGCCGCCCTGCGGGTGCTCAACGAACTCCACATCAATGCCCAGGGCCGCGCATTCCGGCTCAAACCCCCTCCGGAAGGCATAGCGGTCATAGGCTACGCACTTCACTTCGAAGTCATGAGCATATTCAGCCAAGGCTTGCGCTACGTGGTCGTAGCGGATGCTCTGCCCCTTCGGCGCGTGAATGTGACCGTCATCAACCCACTGCCGATAAGGCGCTTTGTCCCTCAAGGCGCGGGCATCCAGCGTATCGCCCGGGGTCCAAGCCTCAATCCAGGCGTCATAAGTCGGCTTGCGAACCGTCTGCCTCTGCCCGTCCCGCTCTGACGTGACCTCGATCTCTCCCGTCTTCACGACCGCCGCCAGAGCGGTGATGTCCCGGTTCTGGGACAGGTCGCAGCCGATCCAGACCGCCTTGCCGTGGTGTTCCTTGGGCTCAAATTGAGCGATGGCCGGCTCAAGGGCCTCCCGTGTCATCCAGGCTGTGTCAGCGTCCGTCCACTGGCAAAAATGGAGGCGCAGGATGCCATTCAGTTTGCTCGGCATCGCCTTGGCCTGAGCGACAACGCCGTGCAGGTATTCTTCCGTGATCGTCACCCCTAGCAGAGGGTTGGCCTTGATCCAGCACGAGGGATCATTCAGCGGATCATCGCCCGGATCCAGAGCGCACACATAGGAGAACGTGTTGTCGTCCAGCACCTCGCCCAGGTAGCGGGCATCGTCGTCCTTGGCGTCAGGGTTCCCGGCCGCCACCCTCACAGCATGCTCATGCTCGGCCCAGCAGATGGAGTTACGATCCGACCCGCTGTTGGTGATCATCAGCAAGAGGGGCTGCCGGCGAAACTTGAAGCCGCGCTCGAGGATCTCGATAATGCCGCCGTCCGCATGCTCGTGGACCTCATCCACAAGGGCAAAATGCGGGCGAGGTCCAGAGCCTGTCTTTTTCGTCTCCCTCGATACCGGCCGAAAGAATGAGCCTTTCGAAAGGTATGCCAGATTGTATTCCCGGCCTGGCCCTCCGCTGCGCTTGAGGCGCTTGTCGAGGTCAGGCGACTTGTCGACCATCTTCACGGCATCCCGAAACAAGATGCCAGCCTGTTCCTTCGTGGCGCCCGCCGAATAGATTTCCGCGCCCGCCTCGCCATCGGCCATCAGGCCATAGAGCCCGATGCCGCCTGCCAGAGGCGACTTCCCGTTGCCCTTGCCCTGCTCGATGTAGGCTCGCCGGAAACGGCGCCGCCCATCCAGCTTCTTCCAGCCGAACAGAGACCCGATGATGAAATCCTGTGCCGGCTGCGATCGGAAGGGCTTGCCTTCGAACTGCCCCTCGCTCAGCCGGAGTTTCTCCTCGAAGAACCGCAGCCCCTTGGCCGCGGCCGCCTCATCGAAATAGATGTCATCCCGCTTCAGGTCGTCCAGATGACGCCGGCAGGCGTTCCGAACATGAGGACCAGCAACGATTTCTCCCCTGACGACTGCCTCGGCATAGCGCGTGGCCCGATCAGTCGTCGAAGAACTCGTCTTTGTCATCCTTTTCGGTATCGCCTCTGTTGCGCTCGTCGGTGAGCCAAGCCCACCGCTTGCCGAGGTGTATGTTGCTCACGTGGCCAAGTGACACGCCGAACTTCGCGGCGATGTCTTTCTGCATCATCTTGCCCTTGAGGGCTAAAATCTGCCGCGCATCTTCCTCGGTGATCTTTACCGTAGGGCACCGTTCACCCCGGCTGTGGGTCCCGTGAGTAATCTTGTCTGAATGGTTCTCTGATCTCGTCGCCCAGCGAAGATGCTTAGGGCTCACACAACCGAGATTCCCGCGCCCACATGAGTGGGCTACTTCATGATCAGGCGTCGGAGCCTCACCGTTGACGAGCGCGCACATGATCCGATGCGCATATTGCTGCTTGCCGTCGACATTGGTGACGCCATACCCCTTCCCGTCATCGGCAAACGGCCAGATTAAGCAGCTATCGGCATCATAGCCTTGATGTTCGTACAGCCAGGCCAGCGTCTTGCCCGGCGAGGTTCTTCCTCCGAGCGGGTCGCCGTGCCTACGGAGGCGGCCATAGTGGTTTTCGCAAAGTCCGTGTGCGTATCTCTTCTTGCCGCAATCGGGGATTGAGCATAAAACTGAAGTAGCCATCCTGACACCTCATCCGTGTTGGCGTGGTTAGAGCGCGTCGTTGGCCTGCCAGCCTTCGGCGCGTTCGCTTTTATACCAAACTTTCAGTCGAAAAACTCGTCCTTTTCTTTGTCGTCCTCAGAAGAAGAGCGATTCCTCTCATCTGTAAGACCTAACTCCGACATGTAGGCCCGCATCTGCCCATGCTTGGAAGCCGGGAAACCAGTCGGGTTAAACCTGAACTCGTGCCACAACTCACAGAACGCTATCGCTGCCGGCTCCCTGGAGGCATCCAGCCATGACGCCGGCTCGATGTACCTCTTCCAGGCGGCCAACCCCTCGCCCTTCAGGTGCTTAGGGCGGGTCAACTTCCCGAAACTCTGAACGCTCGCCTCGACGGCCTCACGGATCTCTTTTTCGGTCCCGTGGCGCGTGACATTTCTTGTGCCGTCAATCAAGCGAAGGTGCGCAGGCTTGGGCTTTGCGCCACGCTTAGCCATTGCAAGTATCCAATCTCAGAACATTAATCTGCAAAAGTGAGAAGTTAAGGACGCCCGCCGGTCCGGGATGGAATGGCTATGAGGTCTCAGATACCCCCCCGGCACCACTTCGCCCCCGCGAGATCAGGAGGCTGTACCCTCTTCGGCAGTGCGGGATGGATCAGGGCTGACGATCTCGAACTCTTGGATGTCTCGGTAGTCCTTGTTCACTTCGAAGCGGACTGCCTGCGTGTACTCGTCCCTGCACATGGCAAGGGCTGCTTCCTTGGTGTCATACACGCCATCGAGTTCCCATGCGTCCTTGCTCTGCTCGGGCTTGAGACGGGCAACAACCCAGACTTCCTTCATGCTTCACCTGTTACGAAGTGGCGCCTTACCTCTTTGGGCAGAGCCTCGACCTGTTCCTCAATGGCGATGCAGGAAGAGACGCGAGCGAGCATGAGGAGGGCAGGCATGGCCAGAGCCAGCTCATGAGCCGTAATGTCAGGCTGCGGGTGCCACCGGACAGGCCTTGGGCTCCTGGCCAAGTACTTATCGACGCTGACCTTAAACTCTGCACCACCCGTAGGCCCGAAGCTCACCCGTCCTACAGTCAGATCGGCCATCCGTCCTCTCCTACAGCCTGGAAGCGTCCTCGCTCCTCTCGCTGCTTGTCTCGGTTATGGTGGGGAGCGCAGTCAGTCGTCAGGCTGGTCATTCACCGCATCATCCAAGGCAGTAGCCGCCTCAAGGATCTTGGGCTGAAGCGAAGGCTCCTTAACCAAGGCCAGCCCGAGAGCCGTGTTGAGAGCGCTCGTCACCTTGTCGATGACTGATGCCGGAATGGAGTAGCGCTCTTCGCTCATGGCCTGTCTATCCTACTAGCCTTAGCTGCCCTATGGCCCTTGCGCCCTTGCTCATGTTGCAGGCTCGGCAAAGGCATTGTGTGTTCTTGTAGCTATGCTCTCCACCTCGGGAGAGCGGAACGATGTGATCCAGTTCAGGAGAGTTCGGCTTGTGCTTCCCTCTCTGTGCCTTCGGTGTCTTGATGCCGCACGCCTGACACCGCCAGCCATCCCGCTCAAAGACCTCGAAGGGGTCTACCCGCTCCACCGTGCTACCGGCCAAGCGCGCTCGCCTCATGTTAGCGGCTAGCCTCTTGGAGATAACTGCACCGCACTCGACTGAGCACCCAATCTGTCGGGCGTCCCGAGGCACGAACCGGGTCTTGCATTCAGGACATTCGCGATCGGCGTTAGCATTGCGCTTCGGGCTGTACCTCAACCGCCCGAGCCATCGATCCGCTTCCCTTGCACAATCATCAGAGCACCGCGTCTGCTGGTAGAAGGCCGGGGCGAACTCAGCCTCACATACGATGCAGGATCTAGCACTCTGAGCCAAAGCCTCCTGATTGGCTCTCGCTACTCTTCGCTTGAAGTTGCGGCGGGTCACCTTCCGATAGCAGACCCGCGAACAGTAGATGTTCGTCTTAGAGGTTGGCTTGAACTCGCCGCCGCATTCGGCGCAGGCCTCTGCCGTATAATCAACCTTTGGTATGTCGCTGCGTATTCGCCTGACGTACTCTCGCGCCCGGTTCCTATCATGCGTGACAGAGCACTCAGGTGAGCAGGTCTTCTTCTGCTTTAGTTTGGAGAAGAAGTCTTCCGAGCAGACGACACATTGACGGGGCGCATCGGCCCTGCCATTAATCTCTGTAGCCATTTCGATCCTCAGACGATCGTTAGCGGTTAGGCCGCGTTGGGTGTTGCAAGCACCTCGCGCGGCCGTTTCATTTTATCCTAACCTTGGGCCTCTATTCAAGCGGCCATCCGTCCGCATCCACCGCCTGAAATCTTCCGCGCTCCTCGCGTTGCTTAGCGCTCGAATGGTGGTGAGTGCATAAACTTTGCCAGTTGTCGGCGTTCCAAAATAACTCTTGCGAGCCTTTGTGGGGCACGATGTGATCCACAACATTGGCCGGGGTTACTCTGCCTTCCCTCTTGCACATCACACACAAAGGATTGTGAGCGAGGTAGGTCTTCCGCGCCTTGTCCCAGCGGGAGTCGTAGCCCCTCTCTCGGGCTGATGGTCTGGGCTCACGAGGACGGGCGTAGAAGTTGATGGGCTTTGGCATTCAGCGAGAGGTAACGATAACCGCGCCGTTGGAACTCCGGACCGATAGGACCGGATGGCGCACGATGATCTCGTTATAGACGCGCTTCGGGATAAAGCTCTCGCCGCAGCGCTCTCCGACGAGATAGGGCTTATCGCTAATTACTAGGCCACCGCGGGCAGGCTGGGGCACGGTCGGCATAGCAGCTGCAGCCGCTACGCCCATAGGTGCGAGACCGAGGAAACGGAGAAAGCCACGACGGTTCATGTTCTACCTCTCAGGCCAGCAAGCGCTCACGGCACATCGTCTGCCAGTTGTCGACGTGCATCATGTGGATCTGGCGCCTGCGCATCTCTGACAGTTGAAGTTCCGTCAGGTTTTCTCTGAGGGTCAGTGTCAGGAAGCGGCGAAGGAGATCCATAGAGCTCACCTATATGGCGGGGCTTGGATGAGGTGTCGTGTGGCGGGTAGCCGAAATGAAGGCATTCAGGCATTACGATGCAGCGAGGAACACGAAGAAGGCTATCGATCCGACCGCAAGCAGGATAGCCAGGGCAAAGCCTGTTCTCTCAGACATGGCTAGGCGGCTCCCCAACCTTCGCCCGAAGAGCATCGAAGTTCTTCTTGGTAACGAAGATCGTGCGGCCTACCGAGACAGCATGCTCGTCATCCACGACCGCCGTCTGTCCGGTGATCGGGTCCTTCGCCACATATCCAGGCTCAACCTCGATGATCTGGGTTCCAAAGGCGTCTGCAAGCGGTTCGTACACGGCTACCTCAGAAGGCCTTGGCTCTCAGCCCATTCACGCTCGACATAGACGTGGGCTGCGATCTCGATCATCTCCGCTCCATCGTCTGGGCGGATGTAGGTCTTGCGGGTTTTGTGGGGCATATGGCCATGAAAAAGCCCGCCAGAGCGTAGGCTCAACAGCGGGTCTAGAATAGCTAACGCAAGGCGCGCGGTGGCAAAAATGTCACACACGGCCTTGCTCTGTGAATATAACTATCGTGAAAGGCCTTCGGTTTCAAGAGTCTAGCAGGGTTATCCACCTACTCTCTTGACTGGTAGCCTTGCCGCTTCGGCCCTTCGGATCATGTCAGCGGTCCCTCTGCCGCCTGGGAATGCAATCACGAGATCCGGTTTGCCCTCGTCAATCATGCGCTGGTTCCGGATAGGGCCCGCTGCCCGTCCATGGGTCTTCCAGTCTGCCATGAAGCGTTCGACCGAGAAGCCATTCTCCCACGCCCAATCAAAAGCTAGGCTGTCGGCGCCAGGCGCCCCACCGGTGATGATGGCCGATATCTCGTCCCGGTGCACATTGAGAGCTCGATGGAGCAAATACCGATCGCGGAACTCTCGCCCTCCGCACACAAGCACCCTCATTCAGCCGCCTCCAATAGCTCTACCTCATCCAACTTCATCTTTGCCCTCGTAACGCCGCCGAGGAAGTTGATCAGAACCTCAATGCGCCCGCCTGCCTGAACCTTCTGCACGATGGCATGGAGGCCGGTCATAGCGCCGTTGAGCAGGGTAACGTGAGCGCCTGGGCGGCACTTGGCCCTGAGCGCCTTCTTGCGAGCCTTCTCCTCCTCGGCCTTCCTGATGTGGTCGAAGTCGCCGGCGATTTCCCTCTCCCTCAGCCGGGACAGAGGTTGCGGAAAGCTGCTCTCACCTTCCTTGGCTCTGGCTGCCTGAACCACGAGAGGCGAGCCGTCGTTCCGGACAAGGCTCTCGACGCCATCGACGCCCCGTAACTTGTAGAAGTCCTGGCCGCCTTTCTCGCCATAGCCTTTGAGTCCGACGAACAGGTATCTAGGCAGAAGAGGGTTCAGGGTCTCTACCAGCTTGCGAGAGCGTTCCACGTATTTCCGCTCAACCGGCAGATAGGTCTGGTATCCGGCGCGACGGAGACCGAGCTGAGCCTTCCTCTCGCACTTGGGGTTGCAGACGACCACGAACCAGGTGAGGCCTTCGAAGGTCTCCGGAGGCTCATGGTTGAGGATCGGCACCTCTCGAAAGTGAGAGACCAGATCCGGGGCAAGCTGCATAAGCTCTTGGGCTTTGGCAGACAGGGCGAAGCGGGGGAGGTTCGTCATTATTCGGCTGCCTGTAGCTGGGGGATGGAGATCAGGTCTTCGACATGCGCCGATCGGATTACTCGGCCGAGGATTTCCGGGATTTTCGGGACGACCGCGTTTCCGAGTCCCCTAAGTCTGTCCACCCGAGCGGGTACCCCATGAGCCACTCGACCCACGTCGGGTTCAGTTGCCCACCAGTTTTCAGACGCTCGCCGTGAACCACGTCGCACAAGGTCGTCCTGGCATGATGCTTCGATCCAGGCTTCCGGCCCGATGTCGCGTTCCTGGCTCCGCGGCTGTCCATCGCCGTAGGTGTCGGCAACCTCGCCACCGCTGTTTGCAGGTTCAAGCCACCCTTCCTGCCCTGCGTCCCCGCTCCCGTCGAACATGAAGCGTGGGGCGTTGGCCATAGCGGCTTGAGAAAGTTCCTGGGCGATCTCCCCGCTGAACGGAGGGCGACCGCCTTCGTGTTGCTCGCTTCCGGGGTGGGCAATAATCCAGACGCGATCTCGTCTATGAGGGGCACCAACGGCGCTCGCCGGTATGCAATGCCATTCCGCGTCATACCCGACCTCGGCCAAGTCTCCGAGAACGGTTCCCATCCCTCGACCAAGCAGCGCTGCCACGTTCTCCAAGATCGCGAACTTGGGTCGTACCAGGCGAACGGCTCGAATGACATGCCGGTAGAGTCCCGAACGGGCTCCGGACAATCCGGCGCCTGCCCCGGCGAAGCTAAGATCCTGGCAAGGAAAGCCGGCAGTAATGACATCTGCTTCACCTTCAACAAATTCTCTTTGGGTCACATCTTCGGAGTTGGGGACATCAGGCCAGAGCTTCGCGAGGAGGCGTCGAGCAAACGGATCGATCTCGCAGAAGCCCACCGTCCGGAAGCCACCGGCCCGCTCAAGCCCGAGGCTGAAGCCTCCGATGCCGCTGAAAAGGTCGAGCACGCGGAGCTTCATGCTGCTGCCTTCCATTCCATGCGGGCGAGAGCCTGCGAGATTGCGGATTTCGAGACGCCCATGCGCTGGGCCACTTCGCCGTAGGTGAAGCCCTGGCGGACCAGAGCAGCGGCTCTCTCGTGGTTGAATGAACGGGGGCGACCCATGCGAGGGGCTTTCTGACGCTCGACACCCTCGACTTGGTAGAGGATCGCGGCGTGAGAGACATCGTGCTCTGCAGCCAGGTCTCGGGCACTGGCCCCATCGGCCCAACCCTGCTTGACCTTGCGCACGGCCGGAGCCTTGAGCTTATTCGGGGCGCTCATGCGGCGTCTCCCTCAAGCTGCGCTCTGGCCTTGGCCGCTGAGCCGACAAGCCAAGCGCGCACTTTCTCAGTGCCGAATGCTTTTTCCATGATTGCGAGCTGCTCCAATGTCGTGACCGCGCTTAAGCGCTCGGCAACGTAGTCAGGGTATTTTTCAGCCTTGGATGTCCGGATGCCGAGGAAGCGCATGAAGCCCTCTAGCGCCTCTTCCTCCGTGACCTTCAGGACTTCGTATTGACGGGAGAAGGTGGTCATTCCGCAGCCTCCCGAATCTCGTGAGAGGCGCTCTCAAGGAAGACGTCGTTCCAGTCCTGGCCGATGGCCTGAGGGATCTTCACGACGGCTTTGAGATTCTTGCAGGCGAGACGCCGAGCGAGGGAGAAGGCGGCGGCCTGCCCGGTGTAATTGCCGTCATTGTCCCCGAAGACGACAACCTCTCGCACACCTTCGGGCGGCACCCATTCGGAGAGCATGCCGGCATTGAGAGCAGCCCAGCACGGTACGCCGAACAGAGCCGAGGCGGCGAAGGCGGTCTCGATACCCTCGGCGATGCCGAGAACGTCGCCATGCTCCATCAGCCGGACCGCGCTGCCCTTGGCGATGGTCCCAGCCATGACGCGGCGGGGCTTCTCGACCGGAGCTTTCCGGCCATCCTTGGTCAGGTAGGTGCGATGCAGGATCGTCGGGCGGCCGTCCGGATCCGAAACCATCGCCACCATCGCCGGATGATAGGAAGGCTCGTCATCCTCGTAGCGAACCCGCAGGGCCGTCCGAAGGCACTTCGGGTATGTCACGACGCGGGCCCGATTGAAGAGCCATGCCGCAACCGGATCGTTCGCGTTGATCGGGGAACTGGAGGACCAGAGACGGTTCATGGCAGCCCGCTTGTCGGCATCGGACCGCTCGGGCTTGACCTCGCCGACCGGCGCCGTGCCGAGAACGGCCTCGATCTCCTTGGCGGCCGTCTTGAAGTCGAGCCCCTTGGTCAACATGACGAGCTTCACGCCATCGCCTGCGCCGCAGACGGAGCAGAAGAACGAGCCCCTGCCCTCTTTGTTGTCGAACCGGAACCTGTCGCGGCCGTCGCGGCAGATGGGGCAGCCGGTATGCTTGCCGGTGAGATACTGCCGGTCGATGCCGAGGGCCTGGAGGATACCAGGCCAGCGACCTTGGGCGCGGACGCTAAGCGGCGGCTGCTGCATTGCCTGCCTCCCGACGATGAGCCCAACGGATTTGCTGAGACTTGAGCCATGAGAGGACTTCTGGGCCCGGCACCTCGTGCGGGACTATCCTTCTGTGCGGCCACTCATTGAAACGACTGCGATAGTTCGCAAGCACCCACTTGTCTGTCTTGCCGTGCGCCTGCGCATAGCCTCGAAGCTGGGCATAGAACGAACGCTTTTCGGATGGGGTTGGCTTCCGGCCACGTACGCCGATCTCTACCAGTTCGCCGTCCTCGCACTCGATGGTGGACTGCCTCTCAGGCTTGAAGCCGCAGGCCGGGCAGGCGTGGACCTTGGCGGGCTTCAGATACGAACAGGATGGGCATTCCTTCGGGAGGGCTTCTTTCTTCTCACGCTTATCCGAAGAGTTGCGCTGGGTGCCATTATCCAGATGCTCGTGATGGATATCCGTGACGAACCCCAACCGCAACGTTGTGTCTGAATGATCCAGAATGATGCAGTTGTGGACTAGTCTTCCGTTGGCGGTAAATCTCTGTAGAGGCCCAGCGTTGAGAATGTCCCATACTTCCCCTTCGGCTTGCATGAAGGGGTGCTCCACCGCGTGATGATCTCCTCGTCCGTCAGTCCCGACAGAATCAACCGCATTAAGGTCTGGTCGGCATAGCGCACGTTCGGATACGAGCTCCGAAAGGCTATGAACCGCTCGCGACCACCACGAGACTTGCGGCTGTTCGCGATATTCTTGACCGGGTGCGCCCAGCGCAGATTCCCCGGCTCGTAATGCCCGTCGTTGTTGATGCGATCTATCTCCATCGACCTGTCCGCAAGTCCAAGGTTTTCCACGATCCAAGTCGCGGCCTCGTTCGGACCAGCAAAGAGAAACTCGATCCCACGACCTCCGTACCGCTCGTACGAACTCGATGACGGATTGCAGCACCGATCCTGCTGCGCCTGACACCGCTGGTACAGCCAGCGCGGCACCGTTACCGGCTTGCGCCCATTGCAGTGAGGACAAGCGTTCGTGTCCGGACGCTTCTTGATGTTGTGATAGCGAGCCATATGCGTGTTCTCGCAACGGTCGCACTTCACCTCGACGCGAAGGTTGAAGCTCGCCCCGTCCGTCCTCCGCGACACTATCGTCAGTGAGCCGTAGCGGCTGCCCACCAAGTCCTGTGCGAGCAATCCGGAGTCCTCGACGATGCGCCTCCGCGAGCGGCTTCCATCCTTCATTGGTCATAACCCTGTGATCGGGGGTGGCGGTTATTCCGTCGTGGGTGATAACCGGCTGAACGCCTTTGCAAATCGCTCCAGCGTGAGCAACGAAATTTACCCCGTCCCACACCTTATGGTCAAGTGTTACATCTTCAATATTTACTTCGCCTTTGTCCGTGAGGATGCGTGTTCCACGGAGCAGGCAATCGTCCTTGCCCTCTGCCGTCCGGAGCCCCCGTCCAATAATCTGCGTGTAAAGCATCTCCGACTTGGTGGGGCGGGCAAGGATGATACACCGCACGTCGTAATCAATGCCGGTCGTAAGGGTGCCAACATTGCAGATGATCCTCACCTCGCCCTCGTGAAACTGCTCGGCAATCGCCTCCCGCTCCTCGACGGTCGTGTAAGCGTCCACATAGGCGGTCGGGATGCCGGCACCCTCGAACTGAGCCTGGAGATTCCTGGCATGCGCCCGGTTGACCGCGAAGCAGAGGGTCGAACGGTTCTCTCCCAGCCGCTTCCACGTGGACACGATGTCGGCAACGAGCGGGATCTTGTCCATGGCTTTGCCGAGGTCGCCCTCGTGGTAGTCGCCGGCCACCGTGCGAACGTCGGACAGGTCGGGATGCGAAGGGGCGTAGACCTTGAACCGGGAGAGATACCCGGCGTCGATCAGCTCCTGCGTCGTCGCGGCGATCAGGAGATCGTCGTAATGCTTGCCGAGGCCCTTGGCCCAAGGCGTGGCCGATAGGCCGATGATCGGATACTGCGCTTCGGCAAACCACCGCTCGTAGAATTTGAACCACCGGTGCGCCTCGTCCACGATGGCGATGTCACATTCCGGCATCCGGCGCCGCTCAAGCGTCTGAACGCTGGCGACCTGAACCGGCATAGACCAGTCGGTCAGTTCGTGGTTGCCCTGGATCACGCCGACCTCAAGGATGCCCTCGGCCGCGAAGGCCTCCACGGTCTGATTGATCAGCGAGAGCGCCGGGACGACGAACAGAACCCGCTTGCCCTTGCGGCGGGCGCCGTCCGTGATCGCCGCGGAAAGCAGCGTCTTGCCGAAACCTGTGGGGGCTTGGAGCATCGGGCGGCGCCTTCCCCCAGCCAGGGAAGAGCGAAGCATCGACAGGGCGAGGGTCTGGTGCGGTCGAAGAGCCTTCATTGGACGAACCTCCCGAACGGAGCCTCGTCGTCCCAGGCGGGGATGCCACCGCGCCCTAGCACCATACCTTGAGAGGTTAGTGCCTCTTCTTGGATAGGATAGGTTGAGTATTCTACTGGATTATTCGTAGGCCATTGTGTCACCGGGGGGGTGACATTCTGACACCGGGAGGGGGTGGTGACAGATTGGCACCTTGAAACGGGCTTTTTTGTCACCTTAACGTCGGTCACATTGAGCGTGATCAGGTCCGTTCCACGGCCCTTGTTCGTCGGGTTCCATTGCGCTTTCCGGCTGATCAGGCCCATGGCTTCAAGCGTCTTCAAAGCCCGCTTGACGGTGCGGGACGAGTAGCCCGTGTCGAAGGCCATGGCTGCGATGGACATCCAAACCTGATGCTTGGTGTTCGATCGGCGGGCGAGATACGCCAGCACCGCCTTCGTGCCGCCAGGAAGCTTCTGAGCAGCTGCCCAATTCTGCGTCTTACCGCTCATGCATCCTCTCCCACGGTGAAGCCGGCGAAGCGATCAGCGGCGTTGTAGAGGAGCGTCCCGGTAGCGGTTGCCCCGACTTCCCGGCAGAGAATGCGAGTGGCGAAATGCAGAAGGGAAAGAGCAAGGCGTGTTCGGATGCTCATGCGGACACCTTGGCGATGTTCTGGAGGACGGAGGCCACGGCATTCGAGAGAGGGACCCAGGTGTCCTCTTTCATGACGCAGCAGCGGATAGTCTGAGGGGGAAGGTCGTCGCAGCGCTCCATGTGGAGGCTGTCCGCAAGGCGGTCGTTCTCAACGATGCCGTGCGTCTGAAGAAGGTCCGAGAGGCCCTTCGACAGATTGTCGATATCGGCTCTTGTGGGGCCGATCAGGACGAGGAGCTTGTAGGCTCCCTCGATCTTGCCGGGACGCTGGCGTCGGATCTCCCAGCCAGCTTCCTCAATCCATGCGTTGTAGTGGCCGGTCTTCACGCGGCCCTTGCCTGGCACGTTGCGGAAGAGCTTGTTCACGCTCGGCGGGCGCGGAAGGTCGATGGAAACGACGTTCATGCCTTCACTCCCATCCGGCGAAGAGCGTGCAAAATTGATGTGTGATCGCGCTTGAAGATCCGGCCGATGTGCGGGAGCGACCAGTGAGGGTTCATCTCATGAACCGCTTTGATCGCTTCCCAGCGCACGGCGACGAGGCGATAAGACTTGCCCTGCCCAAGGATGTCCGCAGCCGTGAACCCATGCTTCTGGGCCACATGGGCGATGATCTTCTTGGCGCCGAGGCCGCCAGCTTCTGGCACGAAGTCATCCTCGGCCTTCTCGACTTCCGGCAGGCTGTCGATAAGGGTCTGGATCTCCTTGGTGAGGGCGATCTTGGGATCCGGTTGGGCGGGAACCCTAGGGACGATCTTCAGGACGGGCTTAGGCTGGGCGGGGAAGAACCGGGCGTTGAGGGAGCGATAGTGCTCTTGCAGCTCGGCGGCGGAGGAGAATTGCTTGACGTTGAGCATCACGCAGCCCCGCGGATCTTGGTGACGTTCTTGGAGGCCTCGATCTCAGCGAGACGGGCGCGGGCGGCTTCCTCGACCGCAGCATGAGCCTCCCGGCCTTCCCTCGCCTCCTTCATGAGCCGGCGAAGTGCCTCCTCGCTGTCAGCCCCGCCAGAGGCGACATCGGAGAGGACCGTCAGAACATCGCCGGTCTCTTTCCCGACGTTGACCAGATGGGCCAGCATGTCGGAGGAGCCGACGTTCTCGACCTTCTTGACCAGGAGATAGCCGCTCATGTCCGCGAGCTGCTTGGTCACGATGGGCTCGCCAACCACGCGCTCAAGGTCCGCGATCACGTCGATCGGCGCATGGCAGTCGCGGTTGTCCTCGGAGGCGTTGCCGTAGCGGTTGAGGGTCTGGTGCTTGCCGCGGGTGAAGTTCTCGGCGGCTTCCTGCCCGCCAGCCAGCTTGAGCAGCATGCGGAAGACCGTCTTGAGGGCCGAGCGTTCGATGTCATTCGTCGGGCGGAGGTTCATGTGCAAACAATCCTAGCGGTGCACGGTGACGGTTGCCCCGATGCCTGCGAGAACAGCAGGCGTGGAAGCGGGGGCTGACACAGGGAAGAAAGCGCGGGCGGTCTTTTGAGACGGTTGCACGAGACCGCCCGCGAAGTTGCCACCGGCGCGGGATGAAAGTCCGGTGGGGGAGGAAGGGGAATGCGAAGGCATCAGGCGGCCACCTGATGCGGGGCGGGATACAGGTCCGGGCGAAGCCTGTGACGGGGAACGCCAGTGATGCGCTCGACCTCAACAACACGCTCGGCCGGCACCTTGCCCTCTTCCCATCGCAGGATCGTCGTCTTGTTGACGCCAAACTGCTTAGCCAGGGCTGCTAGGCTCAGCTTCGCTTTTTCACGGTAACGGGTAAGGGGGCTTCGGACTGTGCTCATGCAATCTAAGTTGCGCTTTCCGCAACTCGATGTCAAGCAATTCGTTGCGCCGGATGCTAACGACTGCATGTGGCCGGGAGCGGTACAGTTGCGAATGGCGCGACCTACCCGAACCCAGTCACAGCAGAAAATCCGACTCCACTTCATTCCAGAGTGGGCGGAAAAGCGCGGCTACACCCAGGCGGATATTGTCCGGGGGACTGGCGTGGATAAGGCGAATGTCTCCCGATGGTTCGGCGGCTCAGTCCCAAGAGACGAGCACATCGAGGCGGTAACTAAGTTTCTTGGCTTAGAGGATCCGCGCGATCTCTTCAGACACCCGGAAGATGACTGGTTTGCCAGGTTCGTCAGGGATCGGGGTGAAGAAGAGCGCGAGAGGATCAGGCGAACACTGGAAGCGGCCTTCCCCAAGCGTCAAGCTTAGCCTCCTTTAACGACACGCAGGCGGCGAGGCATGCGACAGACCTCATCAGGACTGACCTCGCAGTAAGCAGCGAAGGCCACGATGCGGAACTCATCTTCGAGAACATAGTCGACCAGAGCATCCGCCATGCCGGGCGTACCAGCCACAAGGCGGAAATTGCCGGGCGTGAGCCCCGATAGCTCCATAAAGTCTGCTAGACGCTCATCGTCCGCGGCAAGGAAGCTCAAAATTCTGGCAGATAGGTCATTGCCCCGCGGGAGCCTGTGTCTCGGCATAGTTACCTCTCGTTAGTGATTTCTAGAACATATCGGGAACATGGCCGAGTCAAGCCGCCGCACCCTGTTGATGAGTGTGGAAAACTAAATGTTGCATACTTCGCAACTTTTTGCTTGACCTTCAGTTGCGAAAAGCGCAACCTGACTTCATCGCAAAACGAGGTCAGCCCCATGTCCCTCCTCAAATCCATTGCTGGAACAGCACTTGAACTAGCCTGCCTCGCCATGTTCGCGAGCAGCGTTGCCGTCCTCTCGATTGTGATGGGGGCGTGAGCATGGCGCAGCACACACCCGGCCCTTGGGAAGCTGGCCGTAACCCAAAAGGCGTCTGCTCTAACGAGTGGGTCGTTCGACCTCGTGGCGAGTTCCCGCATGGCGCTTGGGTTGCGGACTGTGGATACAGCGACGAAGGCATCGCGAACGCGCACCTTATCGCTGCCGCACCTGACCTTCTGGGTGCTTTGAAGCTGATTTCGGCAATGCTTGAAGGCGACAAGGGAACTTCGGGCACGTATTACCCGAAGTTCACCGGCACCCTGATCGAAGCGGTGACTATCGCTAGGAAAGCAATAGCCGCAGCAGAGCCCGATGCGGAGGGTCGCTCATGAGAGCCTCCCGTTCCCCCCGCCGTTCCCTCCCCGGCTTCTCCGTCGATATGGCTCTGCGTGATATGCGCAGGGGCAAGGATCCGCTCTTTGACGAGATGCTTGGCGATCTGAAAAGGGTCGTTGACCACCTCGCCACCTGGGCAAGCGATCACTCTGACGAAGCTACCGCCGAAACATGGGCCGCGCTCCACTGCGCACGCGCCACCATCGCAAAAGCGGAGGGCCGCTGACATGACCACTCTGGAATTTACGATCAAAGACGGCTTCGTTCCGGTGGCCGAGATGAGACGGCTTGTAGACGCCTATGAGTTCTTACAGCGGGATCACGTCCGCGCATGGGATCGCGTTGAAGCCGCCGAGGCTGATGTTCAGCGCCTGCGGAAGCTGTTCGACCTTAGACCGGAGGTCCGGGCGTTCGCCCGTCTGATGGAACAGCAACTCCGCGCCAATGACCACAAGCCAGGGTGGAAGGACGACAACCCCATGGCGCTGCTGGACAGAGCCGACGAGGAGTTGAACGAACTGCACGTCGCCCTCATCCATGCCTTTGTCGATATGAAGGGGAACCGCGAGAGGGTTGGCCGGGAAGCCGCCGACGTGGCGAACTTCGCGCTCATGATCGCAGACGTGTGCGGGTGTTTGGGAGAGACGGCATGTTCGCACGATTGGAAGGTCTGGCCTGAGACAGACGGTCAAGAGCAGAAATGCATGAAGTGCGGTGCCTACAGGCGGACGCCTAAGGGAGAGAAGGCATGAGCATGTTGGACGCCTACCGAGATCGCATACGAGAGCTTGAAGCCGAGAACAAGCAAATTGGCCAATACCTCTCTGCCGAAAGAGAGGTTAACCGCCAGTTGGCCCAGGAGCGGGATGGGGCTCACAAAGCCGCCGACTGGAATATGCAGGTTGTGGCAGACAGGGATGCTGAGATCGAGCGGCTAAAGGATGAGGTTAAAACTGTCCGCGAGGGCATCCAGAAAGCCAAGGGCATGCTGGACGATGATATCCCGTCAGGGGAACCCGTTCACCCCGTATCCGCCTATCTGACCACGCTTGCCGTGCGCCTTGGAGAAGCCCTCAAGGGAGAGAAGGCATGAGCAACGTCGTCCGCTTCCCAGCCCGCCTTCGTCCCATCCAGCCTATCACGGCAGAGCAGATTGAGATCCGAGACGCTCTCATCCTGACCATGGCCGAGAAGCCAGTTTGCCGGGACTGCGCTGGAACGGGCTGGAAGATCGGCTTCCGGCACTTGGCCGTCGATCTTCTTGATGCCTTCGAGCGCTCCCCCTGCCCTTGCGGCGGGACGGATGAAGACCGGATCGACCTGAACGACTTCGGAGGGGCTGCGTGATGAGCGAGTTCTGGTGCGAAGAATGCCACAACACCGGAGAACTCGACTGCTACTGCGGCGGGGACATCTGCGTGTGCACGAACTACGGCACCTATCCCTGCCCCAAGTGCCAGAGCGGCCATAGCGCCGAGGACTTGATGCTCGAGGAGTTGCACAACGGGGAGGATTACTAATGCCTCACTTCTCCAAGGAAGAGCGCCAGGTGCTGATCCCTCTCCTCGAGGATTGGGCCAAGAACGCCAAGGACGAGAACGCAAGGCGGCAGCTCACCCGCTCGCTCAGGCGCCTGCAAGACTCCGATCGGCATCATGCGGCGAAGGAAGCCGAAGGGAGGAAGGAATGACAAGTTGGGCGAACGACGCCAAGCGCGTCATCCAAGAAGTTCACATGAGCCTTCCCGAGAGCGCAACCCTTGAAGAGCGCATCAAAGCGGTAGACGCCGCCTATCCTTTCGGTGAGCGAGCCATGCACCCGTACAAGATGTGGCTCAAGGCTCGACGCGAGTACCTCTGCCGGTTTGGCTACCAGCCGAAGGGCAAGCCCCTGGTCGAGAGCCCGATGGAGCGCATGATGCGCCGTGCAGGAGGCCGCCCATGAGCCTCTCCAATCCCCGCTGCAAGGCCTTCTGCCAGCGTGTCGAGCAAGGCCTTTGGGTGCTGATCTTCCTCGCGATCCTCGGCCTCATGATCTTCTCTTTCTACAAGGTCATGACCACCAACCTGCCGGTGCCGTTATGAAGCCGGTCGTCATCACCCCGCGATGGCGCGGACCTCTCACCAAGCGGGCCGAACGTGTCCGCATCGAAACGACGGCGCGGCTGTGCCGTGAGCTGGGGCGAGACAAGCCGATCGTTCGCCTGCCCAAGGGAGACCAGAAATGAAGTACCTGACCCTGCAAATGGATGACGGCTCAATCTACGGCATTCCCGTTGATGTCATCGCTCGCCACCGTGCCGCCAACTACGCTGACGAGTTCGGCGGCGACATTGAGCGCAGCCTCGCGGAAGACAGCCTGCCGCTGTTTGAGGACGACGATTACAACGTGATCGATTGGGCTGCGAACAACATGGACTGGTCGGATGTGAAGGATCACGCCGTGCAGCTCCAAGGACCCCAGCCGATCGATTTTGACCGCGCCTGGATCCACACCCCTAAGCGCGTTGAGGAGGTCGCCCGATGACCATCCTCAAAGCATTCGGCCAGCGTGCCAAAGAGATCCTCCACATGGCGCAGTCCTTCGCCTCGTGCGCTCAGACGGCCAATGTCTACGTGCATGACACCATCGGATCAGAGGGTCAGGCGGATCACGACCTCCTTCTGACGGCAGCCTATCTCGAGGAAGCCGCCCGGGATCTGCGCCAGCTGCACTGCAAGATCCACGCCATGCGCCAGGAGGCAGAGGCGGCACAGCCCCAGGCCAAGCGCATCCCCGTTCTCACCTACGGACACTGAACATGAACCCTTTGACGGTTGCCGCCCTTGAGCGGCAGATCGAAGACCTAATCGCCTCTTATCCGGAGCTTGCCGAGGACGAGACCCTTCGGGCGGATATGATCTCGGGCTCCACAGATGCCGAGGAGATCCTCGCCAAGGTGGTCGACCGGATGATGGAAGCCGAGAGCATGGTTGAAGCCATCCGCAAGCGGGTCCGAGACCTAGAGGCGCGTGGCGTGGCCTTTGATCGGCGCAGCGATGCCATGAGGGCTCTTGCTCTGCGCATCATGAATGCGGCCCAGACTCGCAAGGTGCCGTTGCCGGAAGCCACGCTGTCGATCCGCGCCGTGCCGCCTGCCGTCATGATCAATGATTGGACGCAGATCCCGCCCGAGTTCACCGTCACCAAGACGGAGGTCAAGCCCGATCGGGAGAAGATCCGGCTGGCGCTAAAGGAAGGGCGGGAGATTCCTGGCGCTTACCTGACGAACGGCTCTGAAACCCTTTCTGTGCGGGTGAAGTAATGACCGAGAACCTGACCCTCTGGAAGCAGGTCGAGAAGACCGACCCGGCTCATACCAAACCCATCACCGGCAAGGCCTACAAGGGCAACTCGCCCAAGCCTCATTACATCGTCCTGAAGGCAACTGAGGCTTTCGGCCCTTGCGGCATTGGCTGGGGCTTCGAGATCGTGGAGGAGAAGCTTCTCGACGGTGCCCTGCTGGCTCCCGGCTTCTATGAGCGGATCCACATGGCCCGGGTGCGGGTATGGTACGAGTGGAACGGCAAGCGCGGCACGGTAGAGCATGTTGGTCAGACGGTCTTTTCCGGTCGGCGCCGAGACGGCACCCCATTCACGGATGAGGACGCCCCTAAGAAGTCCGTTACAGATGGCCTGATCAAGGCGCTGAGCATGATTGGCTTCGCCGGCGATATCTTCCTCGGCCGCTATGACGACAGCAAGTATGTGAACGATCTGAAGCGCGAAATTGCCGACGAGCAGGACAACGGCTCCCAAGGCAAGCCGAGCATCGCCAAGACGGTTGCGGCCATCAAAGAAGAGTTCACCAAGGCCAAGACAGTCGATGGCCTGAAGGCGGCCTACAAGGCGAACCAGGCAAGCCTTGATGTAATGGCCGAGGCCCAGATCGATGAGGTTCGCACGGCCTACACCGAGCGCCTGCACGAACTGCGGGAGGCAGCATGACCACCCGCGTCGTCGCCACGGAAGCCGATCGGCAGGGCCTGATGCGTTTGCTCCAGGCCCGCGATCTGCCCTTCACCGTCGAGATCGTGAAGGGGAAGCGCCGCTCTGTCGATCAGAACAGGATGCAGCGCCGTCTCGTGAACGAGATTGCCGAGCAGACCGACCAGACGGCCGAGGAGGTTCGCGCCTATTGCAAGCTTGTCGGCGGTGTGCCGATCTTGCGGGCAGAGAATGAACTATTTCGGGAGAAGTATGACGCCGTTGTGCGCCCGCTCTCTTATGAGCAGAAGCTCGCCATCATGATGGAGCCGCTTGATCTGCCAGTAACCCGCTTGATGACCACAGATCAGAAGACCCGATATCTCGAATGGATATTTAGGCATTTCTCTGAGCAGGGCATCACCTTCCAAGTGGAGATCGAAGCATGACGCTAACTCAAGAGCGCGTTCGCGAGCTTCTGTCTTACAACGCGGAAACGGGCATAACGACATGGAAGACCTCGCGCGGTCGCGTACGGGCGGGGCAAGTCGCGGGATACCCCGATGGCCGGGGCTACATGGCGATCCGTATCGACGGGAGTATGTATACGATGCACCGTGTCGTCTTCCTGTGGGTGCACGGATATCTGCCGGACGAAGTTGATCACATCAACGGGGATAGGGCCGACAACCGCCTGGACAATTTGAGGCCCGCGACGCGGCGGCAGAACATGAGGAACGCCGCCAGATTTTCGCACAATCGATCGGGCGTCGCCGGCGTGTTCTGGAATGCAGACAAAGGCAAGTGGACAGCCAGGATCAAGGTCGATGGCAGATCGATACACTTAGGCCACTTCGATAATAAGGATGAGGCAGCGGCGGCGCGTAAGCAGGCAGAAAGCCGTTTTAATTTTTCTACCGGGCATGGCCGCGATCCCGTCCCTTCGTCTGCGCACAATCAAAAGAAGGCCGGCCGGAGTGGAGTCAAAGGCGTCGTCCGCAATGGCAGCGGCTGGGCAGCAACCCTCTATCATGATCGCAAGAGGCACTACCTCGGCCAGTTTAAGACCATAGAGGAAGCCGCCGCTGCTTGGCGCAGCAAGGCTCAAGAGCTCGGCCTGGTGCTCTCCTCTCCGCTGGAGGCTGCATGACCAGGCGTAAGCAGTTCTCAAAGCGCGACCTGACCAAGCGCCTAGCCGAGTTCGGTGGAAAGTGCCGGATGTGCGGCTGCACGATCGATGCCACCTCTGGCTTGGAATGGGATCACCGGATCCCGTTGGCAATCGGCGGGGAAGACACGCTCGACAACCTTGAGCCGCTCTGTATCCGAGATCACCGCCTGAAGACCAAGGGCGATGTAGCGAAGATCGCGAAGGCTGCCCGCCAGCATCAACGGAATGTCGGCATCCGCAAGCCGAGCACCTTCGCCGCGAGCCGGGATAGCCGGTTCAAGAAGAAGATCAACGGGGATCTCGTGGACAGGCGAACCGGAGAAATCATCCGGAGAGCCAAGTGACAGATCCAGTCAAAGAACACGTACTGAGACAATTGAGGATATTAGTGATGAAGATTTTGAGTTGCCCTCCCTCAGCATCTAGCGATGCTTCGTCGGGAAAGTTGTGTTCTGACGCTCGCCCAGTCGCTATGCGAGTGGAGCAGCTTTCCGATGACGTGACGCTTTATCTGGGCGATTGCCGCGAGATCCTTCCAACGCTCGACAAGGTAGATGCTGTTGTGACAGATCCGCCCTATGGGATTGGCGAAAGCGACAGGAAGGTGGCATCTCGCGTCAACAAGGCGAAGCCGAAGGACTATGGCGCCTTTGATTGGGATCGTGAACCCATAGATGCCGAGACCGTGGCTCTCCTTCGGTCCTGCAGCCGTTGGCAGATCATCTTCGGAGGCAATTACTTCGAACTTGGACCAACTTCGTGCTGGCTCGTTTGGGATAAGCAGAATTCTGGCGACTTCGCCGATGCTGAGTTAGCCTGGACGAACCTGCCAAAAGCCGTGCGCCTAATTCAATGGCGCTGGAACGGCATGATCCGCAAGGGATCGGACGAGCGCGTACATCCCACGCAGAAGCCAGAAGGCGTCATGCGATGGTGCCTCGGCCATCTTCCTGCAGAGGCTCGTATGATCTGTGATCCCTTCATGGGTTCTGGCACAACAGGCGTTGCGGCCGTCAAGGAAGCTCGTGGCTTCATCGGCATTGAGCGAGAGCCTGTCTATTTCGAAGCCGCCCTTAAGCGTATCGAGCAGGCGCTTAAGGCTCCGGTCGATATGTTTTCGGCATCTAATGATCGAAATCAGGCGAAACAGGAGTCGTTCCTATGACGCAACATAGCGACCGGGTGACGGACGAAAACACCACTTTCCCGATGACGAGCGCAAGCGAGGAAGGAGGGCATATAAAAATCCCCCATCCACAAGGAGAGGTGGAGAAGGTGATTGAGAGGCTGAAGCGGGACGTTGAATGCCACAAAGGCAACGCCGATGACATTTATGCGAAACTCACCGCCGCCCAGGCTGAGATCGAGAAGCTGAGAGGGGAACTGGACGAAACTGTTGCGGATCTCGCCAAATTCATCGGTGAGAACATCGAACTGCGGCAGCAACGCAAAGCCCAAGCCGAAGAGATGAGAAAGGCTCTGGAGGAGGACGGTCAGACGATCACCATTCGCGAGAGGCTTATTGATCGGCGCTATGATTGGCAGATCGTAGCTATCCGCCCGGAGCGTATCACCACGCTCCAAAGCTTCGGCCCCGGCAAGGCAGGTGAGGAGGCCGCTATAGCCGCCCTCTCCCTCATGAAGGGAGGCGAGCGATGAGCCGCCCGAGGAAACAGCACTTCATCGCCTTTGGGCCGGAAGTCCCCGTCGTGCCGATCAAGGACTTTTCCAAGATGGGCCTGACGGGCGACGAGTGGGCGGACGTGTGGAGCATCATTGGCCCATCCGTCGAGCGCAACATGAGCGGACGCCGCGCCATGCCTCTCTGGATGGTGATTGCCGCCGCTTACCTTGAGGGGCTTCACCATGGCTCCGCTCTCACCCGATCCAACTCCAATGGAGACACCAATGAAACACGCTCGTGAAGATTACTCACACATCCAAGACAACACGACGGCCATCGAACTGGCGAACCTGATCCTGTCGATGAATTTCGCGACGCCGCAGGGCATCACAGCCCGACAGCTCGCCCGCAAGATCCTCGGCATTCAGGACGGGACTATGAACCCGCCCCAGGCAGTTATCACGACCAACGGCACGACGCGTATCATCCCTGCCGATGAGCCCGTTTTTCTCATCCGTGGGCAAGATGCGGTCGGAGGCGATGCCGTGCGGGCGTGGGCTACGTTGGCTGAGGCAGCAGGTGCTCACTTCGATATCTGCCAAGTCGCCCGACAGCATGCCGCCCTGATGGACCAGTGGCCCAAGAAGAAGCTCCCTGACATGCCCCAGGAGCCAACCAATGGTCAGTGACAAGATTAGGGAGGCCCTGGAGGCTGCTGTCGCATGGCTGCGAGATCCGAGGCTCTCAACATGGACCTATGTTGAGAGTTGCCGGTTCCCGAAGGACCGCGACGACCTCGCTATCAGGCTTAGTGAAGCCCTCGCCCTCCTCCCCCAATCCTCACAAGAGGACCAGCGCCATTTGACCCTTGAAGAGCAGCGCATGATGGGCAGGGCCTTGAGAGCCTCCACGACGCTGATCGGCACGATAGAGCCCGCCGAGAGTGCTCCCCAATCCCCACAAGAGGGGATGCCCTACGAGTGCACGTGCGAAGAGTGCTTCGACAGGATCGCCGCCTCTTCACACTCTCAGGAACAGGAGCCCACCCGATGACAACGCCCAAGCCGGAATATCGCGACCTTGTTTTCTCAATGGATGACCCTCGACGCCCGCTGATGATCAAGTTCCCCTGGCCGATGAGCCAGGAGGAAATCGCGGATGTGAAGGACGTTCTGGCGATTTGGCTGCGCATGTTGGAGCGGAGCGCCCTGGCCCATAACGACGAGACTAAGGACGCGAACCACTCTCAGGAACAGGAGAATGGGGATGCGGGCAAACCTTCCTTTGAAGACGATTTTGAACAGGGCGTTCCTAAATAGGAATGGGAAAAGAAACATGGCCGCTTTCGATCTAGCCAAGCAATGCGCCGACAGCCTCAACTTTGCCCATGAGCAGGGGCTACCGCAGAAAGAGGCGAGCATCTGCGTTGTGACGCCTCCCGGCTGGAAGGCTCCGCCCAAGTTCCCGAGAGGGCGCATTGTGCGCTGGATGGAGGACGGCTCAAGGGTCCGTTACCTGCCTGCCCTCAACGTTCTTGCATGGCTCACAGCGCACGGAATGGTCGCTGTACAGTCTCACAAGTCATGAGCAAACGATCGTAAGTACGCGCCGCTAAGCCGACAGGAGTGAATTATGACCGATAATACCAGTGAAATATTGGAACGCGCAGTGGCCGCCGCAATCAAGGCGCTCTGGCGCCCGATTGAGACCGCGCCGATGGACGGGACGGCGATCTATACGGTGGTGAGCCACTACCAACCCTGCGTCTGTCAGTGGGTTGAGTTTGAAGGGCGCGGCCGGTGGTCAATCGACCCCGAGACATTCATGGATGAAGAGCATTTCCGTGAATACTTCGTCGGCACCAGCTACGAGCCGACCCATTGGATGCCCCTGCCGCCCACGCCTGTTCCTTAATACACTTCTTTCCAGAAGGCCAATTATGCGAATTAGCAGGAGGAAAAGCACATGCAGCGCAATATTCAGACGCAAGTCCTAATGGACCGGCTTCGGGCTGACCATAGCTCGCTCATGTCGAAGGAGGCCGCCGATTACATTGAGCGGCTAGAGCGGGCGCTAGAGCCGTTCGCCAAAGCCGCCGAGTTACTTCCCGCCGATGGCAGGTTGGACAAGGAAATGATCTGGGCTCCTGCACAAGGGCGAATCATCTACGGAAAGCACTTTCGGGCCGCTCAAGACGCCTTCGGACAATAAGCCGAAGGTTGTCAAAAACGCACTTTATGCGAAAATCGAGGAATAAACCATGAAGCTTTGGATTGTGTTCTACTTGGCAGGAAATCTTGCCGGAACAGTAGGCCCTCTTCCCTATGGGATTGAGGAGTGCCGGGAGCGGATCGTCCCGCACATCGAAGAGGCTAACCAGGGGATCGCTAAGCACCCCGAGCTAGGTCACAAGCCGGGAGATTTTACAGGCGAGTGTCGGTTCTCTGATGAGAGGCCGGAAACCTAAGCATCTACTCAGGTTCCATACACGCACTTATGCGCGGGAGCATTAACCATGACACAGGCGATTATTGTAACGACATTCTGGCTCATCACCGTGGTGGCGGCGACATTCTGGTGGCGCAGTCCATAGCTATCGATAAGCATTCGTTATCGATACCAATCCGGCGCAACCCAAAGCCCCAGCATAGACCGTACCCAAGGCAGGGATCGCTTCTCTAACAAGCGCCCTGCCCTTTTAGATCAAGGAGATGGCTGTCAGAGCCCGCGAGCCTTCATGAGCTCGTTTAGCCCCTCCCAATAGGACAGCCGCTCCCGCTTGCAGTAAGCAATGAAGCGGTTGGCAACAGACAGCGGCGGCCGGATACTGAGAGGCACGGTCGCCTCTTTGGCTTGGTCCTGCTTGTAAAGTCGCTCAACCGGCTCCCGGCTGGTGAAGCCATGACGCTCGGCCGCTGCATCGATCTTCTCGATTGACGGCGCCGGCGCATCGTTCACCTTATCCGGCCCAAGCATCTTTAGTTTGGAAAACGAGCCGCTCATGCCGGCTGCTCCTGCGGGACAAGAATATCGATCAGCTCGGCGGCGAAGCGTTCGGCATTCTGGATTGCCTTACCCACGCCATTGACCAGAGACGGGTCCAACTCATCCAAGGCAAGCCGATAGTGGAACATGGCCTTGAAGGCGGCCCTCTCATTGATCTGCTCGCGGAAGGTCGGGATCTCGGCGGACTCCAGATCCTTGACGATCTCCTGCTCGAGCCGGGTCTTCACCCGCGGGCTCGTGCGCGTCAGGACGACTCGGAACGGGATCTTGCGCTCGAAGGACTGCTCTTCCTCCATCACGAGGCCGATGGCCTTGGCGGCCTGATCTGCGTCAACTGTGGAAGCCTGGATCGGAATGACCACAAGTTGAGCCCGCGAGAGTGCGCGACTGGTGAGCCGTGATGCCGTGCCCTCAAGGTCAAGGATCACGAATTGCCGCTTGGCCCGGTACTCGTCCAGGCGGGTGAGGATGTTGGCCTCCGTCGTATCCCCTATCACTTCAACCGGCGATGTCGTCAGCGTGACGGGCGTCTCGGGCTCAGATCCGAACTTCCAAGTCTTGATGGGATGGTTCGGATCACAATCGAAGATCGTGACGCTTGCGCCTTGCGCGGCAAGCACTTGAGACAGCAGGAGCGCCGTCGTGCTCTTGCCGGCCCCTCCCTTCGGATTTGCGATGGCTATCACAGGCATGGGCTTTGCTCCCGTTGCATGAACGGTAAAGCGATAGCCACCAGAGTATTGAGGAATGGTTAAGAAGGCAGCGATAGGAAGCGCAAGGAAGCGGAAGCCACAACGGGGAAGCGCAAGGAAGCGCGTTAAAGCCGAAGGATGCCGATTAAAGCGTGGGTCTGCCGAAACTGGATAGCGGACTGGTTAACTTGACCTTAAGAGGAAGTGACGGCCAAATGACGGGGCCGGAATCGTCCGGTGGAGATGATGTCGTGAGCTAAAAGCAAAACGCCCCGGAAGCGGGAACTTCCGAGGCGCCAAAACCGAGAGGGTTTTCGTCTGAGCGACTGATTGCATCTCAGACATTACCCGACAATTCGAGCCTGTCAACGTCGTATTTGCGGCGAACAGGATTGCTTTGCCCTCACGACCCGAAAGGGTCAGACGATGAGTTTTAAAGCCACTGAATGGGCCTATGGCCTGCGGGATCTGTCGGGACCGGAGAAGGCCGTCCTGCTGTGCCTCGCATGGCACCACAACGGGAAGACAGGGCTATGCTGCCCAGGGACGGCGCTGATTGCCGAGGAAACATGCCTCGGGCTCTCAACGGTCAAGAAGGCTCTCAAGAGCCTGGAAGGGAAGGGGCTGATCGGCCGGATGCCGTGGAAGCGGGGCTCGGCCTATATGCTCGCCATCGTGGAGCCAGAACGGCCACGGGAGACCTCGCCAGAGGCCACCACAGAGCCCGCCCATATTAAACAGGAAACGAACAGGAAGAGGGGCGGCTTTAGAAATGATTGGAAGGAAAGGCAGCCCGCGCCAATGTCGGATGCCAGGGCGCGGGCTGAGAAGCGAGCCGCCGAGTTCAAGGCGGTAATTGAGCCGGAGGTGAAGGACAGGGGGACGGAGGAGGAGCGGGCGGCCGTCATCGCAAGGGGTCTCGGCATCTTCCGAGGGCTCATCCCCGAGACGGCAGGCGATCGACCAGACGCTCAAGGAGGTTCGCCATCTTCTGGTTACAGTCCTTGTTTGCCGCCAGGAGCCCTTCAAGCCGCTGGTTGCTCTCCTTGATGGAGACGAGGGTGTAAAGGATCTCCGTGTCGTGTTCCCGGTGATCCCGGGCCGCCCGCTCCGCAGCCCGCAGGCTGTCGGCCATGTTCTCGAGCGCGACCCGATCGGCAACCGTAACGGAGGGGATCACAACGTCTGTGGAAGGGGGCGGGGTGCTTTCTTTCTTGTGACCGAACCTCTGGCTGATGGCGGCGAGGATGACGAGGAGCCCGACCCCTGCGCCCTGGATGAGGGCGACAAAGGTGGGAGAGGTGAGGAGTTCCTTCATTGAGACCGAGCCGCCTTGATCGCGCCGACATCGAACCACGCCCGCAGGAGGTTCCACATTTCGAGCATCATGAAGCCGCTATAGGCCCAGAAGCCCGTCCAGACGCCGCCATGGTTCGCCACCGAGACCAGGATCCCGAGGGTGATCTGCCCCCAGAAGATGCAGATGACGATGGAGGCGAAGCCGCGAAGGTGCGGGCTGTAGGGGAAGCGAGCCTTGAAGGTGCCGTTCACCACGAGGGCGATCAGGCGCAGGAAGGCGGCCAGGAAGCAGATCCATGACCATGTGACCTCGTTCGCCCATCTTCCCATCTCAGCGAACGAGGTTGACTTGTCGAAGGTGAGCGGATCCAGAAGCAGGGTCCAGGCCCAGCCCAGGAGCGGGATGAGCATGATCCATTCTGAGACGCGGACAGGGAAATGCTCGGCAATGCCCTGCCCGATGCGGAGAACGATCCGATGAGGCAAGGCTTAGGCTCCGATAGGCTTGCGGGCGGCCCAGCGGCCATAAAGCGTCGTGACGCCCCCGAGGATGCTCATGCCTGCGGTCGTATAGACCTCCATATTCGTCTCGCCGTTGGCTGCGGCCGTGCCGATGGTGGCAATGCCGCCGAGGATGGCGAACAGGGCGCCCCAGGACACGCGGGACTGATACCAGGGCTCATTATTCGTGAGGTGCTCGATGACCGGCGCGACCTCTTGGGCTACGGCATCGCGGACTTCCGGCTTCACGACCACGGAGTTCTGCTTCGACACCGGCACGGAGGGAGCCTGAACGAGCCGGTCAATGATCGCGTTCGTCACTTGCCCGATGATGGCCCCGCCGATTGCGGTTCCGATGAAAGGCTGCTTCTGCATGATCAGGCGCTCCGGGTCTTGAGGTAGGTGGAAATGGCATTGACGATGGCCTGCCAGAGGCCAGCGGGGATCTCGTCGTCAGGGACTTCGCGGGTATCGAGCGGCGGCTCGGGAGCGGCGACCACGACAGGCTCAGCGATGATGTCCTGGCGGTCGCGGGCGGCCACGAGTGCCTTCTCAACCTCATCGGCAGACACAAGGGCCTTGTTCAGGCCGTCGCCGGCATAGTAGCTCTGGCCCCGGTAAACGGTGCGGCTGCCGCCCTTGACCGTGTAGGGCACCGGGAACGAAGCCCACTCGCGGGCCAGGTTGAGCATGAACTCCGCATCCGAGATCTGCCCCTTGATCCACTTGTCGTAGCCGCGGCGGCGAAGAAGATGGTAGCCAAGCCGGTCCTGATAGTCGGGAGTGAACCGGTCTTCTGCCTTCAGGTTCAGCTCCGTCGCCAGATCCCGCAGGGTGGCGTCCATGAACTGGTACCGGCCGCAGGCAGAGGAGCCGAACGTCTTCGTCCGCCATTTCCCCTGATCGAGGATCTCCTTCATCGTCATGGAGGTGAGCGGCTTGGGCATCCGGTCCATGCGGTTCGCATAGACGGTATCGTAACCTCTGGGGGCTTCCTTGCTGGCGATGAAGTCGAGCAGCATCGCCGCCGGTCTAGGGACGGTCTTATCCATGGTGGTCCTCTTGGGGCTGGGGAGGGTCAGACATCACAGGCGCGACAAAGTGCCCGCCCGAATGTCTCGGTGGTCATGATGTCCTCGTGATGTGGGAAGGTATTGGACCGCCTTCGGCCACTTGGCCTCGGCGGGTTATTTATTCCTTGGATCTGTCCGCCAGCTCATGTAAGTCTTCCGGAGTCCAATTCTGTAGAAACGACTGCACCGGGGCACCATGAACACTCTCGCTCTAGCCGCGCCGAAAAACGGCGCATGGTCTCGCTTTGCCGCGTTCGCCCAGGATCATGCCGCTTACCTAACAACGGCCGGCGCTTATCCCGGGGTGGACCTGCTGCGCTGCCTCGCCGTCGTGGGTGTTCTTCTCTATCACTTCCAGTTATCTTATCTGGGCTGGGCCGGGGTGGATCTGTTCTTCGTCATCTCCGGGTTCCTGATCGGCGGGGCCCTGCTCGACCAGATCAAAGCCGGCCGCTTCAGCTTCGGCCGCTTTTATGGAGCCCGCGCCCTGCGCATTCTGCCGATCTACTATTTTGTGATCGCTCTCTGCGCCATGATCAAAGCCCCCTTGTCAGGGGTGGATCTCGCCTCGCCGGGGGGCTGGCAGGCCGTCCTCTCCGCAGCAACCTTCACCCAAGGCATCGTTCCGTATTTCTTCGGCTACAACCTGAACCAGGCCTTCATCCCCGGAGGCACATGGTCTCTCGCCATTGAGGAAATGTTCTACTTGATTGCCCCCGCCATTCTGGTGCTCCTGCACCGAAAGGCCGGCGGCGACCTGAAGACAGTTCTCGCTGGCCTCGTGCTCTTGCTATTGACCGGCCCCTTCGTGCTGTTGTGGTCCACGTCCGGCTTCGCTCCGAACGACCCGAACTGGCATTTCGCCAATTTCATCCAGTTCCATTCGCGCTACACCGAGATCCTCGCGGGCGTCGTGGTGGCCGCCCTCATCCGGCTGAGAGATCTGCCGGTGATCGTCTCGCGCATGGTTGCCATGATCGGCGCGGCTATGCTGGGATGGTTCGCGGTTTATATGTACCTGAACCCGACCCTTCTGGCCGCGCCATATCTCTTCACCCGGGAAACGCTCATCCTGCCTGGGCTCTTCGGCGTGGCCTTTGGCTGCATACTGCTCGCCGCCTATCGCCTGCCGGTTCGATCAATGGCCGTTCTGATCCTCGCGAGGCTGTCGTACTCGCTTTACCTGATGCACATCTTTGTCATTGAGATCGCGACAACGCACCCGCCCGCATGGCTGTTATGGGTGAAGTCCGAGTTCACTTTCTATGCCTCGGCGGGAATCCTGATCGCCTTCTCGATCCTCGTGTCCTACCTGACATCCCTGCTGGTCGAGTATCCCTTCATTCGGCTCTACCGGCCGCCCGCTAAATCGGGCAGTTGAACATCTGTGCATCGATCACATTCGAGGCATCGCCCGCCAGAGTGACCGCCGCCCCCTTCCACTGGTTGCGCCGCACGCTCCAGTGCGAGGTCCCAGCCGTGTTGAGGTACATCTCGTAGCTGTCGCCTGTGCGAGGGGGCGTGTTGTCAAACATGCAGTCCCCGATGACGCCGACCTTGGAGTTGGCGACATAGATGTGATTGAGGCGGTTGTTCTCGAAGTCGATGCCGGTATAGAAGTGCTTTGCGCTCAGCCCGTTCGGGTTCTGCGAGAAGATGCCGATCGCGTTGTTCTTGATACTGCAATTCGTGATGTGGATGTGCCGGCTGTTCTCCAACCAGATCCCACGACGGTTTGCTTGCGCCCCGGAGGCGCCCCCCGCGTTGTTCGACGCGATCCATGTGCCTGTGATCTTTGAGTTCGTGCACCCTCCCAGATAAATCGCGGACTGACCTGCCCCGAGGCTCGACCCACCGAGGTCGGCCCCGCAATCGGTCATGTGGACGGCATCCCAGCCCAGAATGCGGTAATCGGTGTTGGAGTGATGCACCGCCACGACATTGTGCATGACAATGGTGTTGGAGATACCGTCGAAGGTGTTGTCGTCGGCATAAATTCCATACTGCCCCTGCAGCATAAGGATGTCCTTCATGGTGATGAAGGAGGCGTTCCGCTCAAAGAAAAACGTTGAGTTGTTGAAAGGAGCGAAGAAGCGCGAGAACCTGCCCGCGCAATGCTTGAGCCAGAAGGCCCGATTGAAGCCCCGGAACTGGCCGCCGTCGACATGGACCCAGTTGTCATCGAAGGTCACATCATAGCCGCGGGCTCGCAGGAAGGTGCTTGTCTGAGGCCCGCCCTGTTTCTCTGCATAGATGTTGCGCAGAAAGAGCTCGGATGATGACGCAGTGCTGCCCGTCACGCGGTTGTAGTCCAGCAGAACGGTATCTGCGGTGGTGACTACCCGCGCGTCCCCGCTGCCCTCAATGAAGACCCTGCGCCCCTCGGGAATATTCACGGTCGTCTGCCAGCGAAAAACGCCCTGACGGATCACCGGCACCTTGCCGTTGTTGATCAAGGCTTGCAGGATCGGGCCGATGTCGCCGCCGCCCGCTGGATCGGCCCCAATCTCGCGGATATCCACGGCAACGCCGGAATGCTCCCACCACGCTCCCCCCTGTGATTGAAAGTAGCGCGGATCCACCGTGCCAGGAGCGGCGGACAGGCGCTTATAAAGCGCTGCGCCTCCATCCCCTACGGCCGCATAGCCTGCCGTTCGCAGGTAGGTCGCTTCTACCGGAATAGTCGCCGCTGCCGCTGCGGCGCGGGTGTCCCGAAGCGATAGCGTCGCCCCCGCCGCCGAGACGGCCGTGTCTCGGGCTGCCAGAGTTTCATCATGAAGGGTGACGACTTCCTGCCGGTCCTGCTCGATCACAGACACGGCCGCGTCGACTGCCTGCCTGTCGGCCTCAACATCGGCGGCAGCCTGGGTGATGGCCGTAAGGGCGGAAGCGACGGCAGCCGCATCAGTGGAAACCTGCTGGCCGATCTCCTCAAGATTATCGGGGATCATCTTCAGGCGGGCCAGGTATTCTGACACGCGCACGGCATAGAAGCGCGGATCGGTGTGATTGGCGAAGCGGAGGGCAAAATACGGCACATCTGTGAGGGTCGGCCCCGTCCAAGGCTTGGCAAGCCGGATCTGATTAACGGCAAGGACTTCCTTGATAACCGTCGCGCCCGCCGTCCCATCGTTCGGGAACACGAAATCGAACGGCAGAAGAGCCGGATCCCAGGCTACAAACTGGCCCGTTGCAAGGTCCGAGCCGTTGGTGAGCGTGATCGTGCCGTCAGAGTAGAAGAAGTAGGAAGGATCAATGGCCATAGAAAGTTCTCCCGGCCAAGAGGACTTGGCCGATGGTGCAGGCTTGGATTGTCGAGAGGGCTTAGCGTGCGAGCGTGATGCCGTTGTCGGCCAAGAGCTTGCGGATCTTCTGGGCGGTGAGCGCCTTGCGGACCTTCATCTTGAGGGCGATGCGGTCGTCCTCGGCTTTCTCGTCCTGCTCGGCCAGGGTAATAACCTGCTGAGCGATGACCTCGGACTTGATGTGCCGACGCTGCGCCTCGCGGTTGAGCATGTCGGAGGGCTCACCGGCCAGATGGCGGCGTGCCTCAAAGACCTTGCGCGTGTAGAGCGCTGCTCGCAGACGGGCCGGCTCGAAATGCTTGTCGATCGCGGCTTCCGCCAGTTCGCGAAGCTGATCGAGGTTCGGGCCGAGCTCAAGCCGTGCCATTGGCCGCCTCCACCGTCACATCGAACTCCTGCGGCTGATAGGGCATGGCCGAGACAATCACGCGATAGGTGCCGGGCTCTTGGAACAGCAATTCGACCGCCTCGCCGTCCGCCTCAAGCTCACCATTGTCAGGGCCTACGACGCGCACCGTTCCGCCTGCCGGGATGCCCTCAATGATAAAGAGGCGCCCGCCGCCTTCCGTCTTCTCGCGAGTGGACAGATCGAGCCTCGGGCGGATCTTGAGGCCGTCTTCGGCCCGATACCAGTAGCGCGGCTCAAAAGGCGGCACCTCCTCGGCATAGGCTGACTGCGCCCGCGCCAACTCAAGCGCCTCCGGTCGCGCCGGATAGCCTTCGGACGTGACCGAGCCGGTCAGGTTTCCGTTCTCGTCAAAGAGCAGGATCAATTAAACCTCCAAAGCCTGCCAGCGCAGCCAAACGCCGTTGGCGCAGTTGTTCGTCACAGTGATGTTCGCGCCATCCCAGGACAGCCACCAACCGCCCCAATAGGGGAAGCCGGCACCGTCATCGCCTGCAAAGCGGTGCGGCGTGCAGTACTGGTGCTGCATGTTCGGATTGCCGAGAGCGGCGGCCTGCACGACGCGTTGTGTGCTGCCCGGGGAGACAAGCACCCAGCGCCAATAGCCCCAATCAGGCGGGAATGTGCCATCCGAGTAAATCGCGCGGCCTATAGCAGCGATGATGAAATTCACACCTGCGGGCACGCCATGAGCGAAAGTCGTCGCACGCGGCTGATTGGGCTGGCTTGTCTGAAACGGGTTCCAATCGCAGTAGCGCTCGCCTTGCGCGGCAATGCGGCCTGGCACCGAGTCTGCATCGAACAGGATCTGATCGAGCGGCGCCGTCTCGACATTATTGCCTGCAGACGACGCGCGGATCCGGAACTGCCCGCTTCCGTCGTTTCCGATGAGAACGCGCTTGGTCATTGGCTCTTCAGGAATGCGTAATACGGCACAAAGGCGCCGGCAGCTGGGTAAGCCCCCGACCAATCCGGCGCCGGAAAAGCCGTGAAGCCCGCTGCGTCAACATAAGACACGACCGGCGCCGTGGTCGGGCGCGGGTTGAAGACGCCGCATAGGACGAACGGCACCTGTCCGGGCAGGCGCAAGAAGTTGACGCGCACGCCGACGCCAGGCCCGCCGAGTTGGATCGACCCGGACTGCACGATCATGAAATGCCGTCGCGTCGATGAGAACAGCAACTGCGACTCCGGCGCGTTCCAGGCATCCCAGCCGGGACGCGAGACATAGATCCCAACCTGCCCCGAACTGTTGGCCCCGATGACAACACGCCGCGCCATTTAAGCAATCGCCATATAGATGAAGCGGTCCCCGGCATTGATTGGCCAGGAGAACATCGCCGCCGTCGTGACCATAATGCCGGTTGTGCTCACAACGGCACAATGCGGGGTGCCGTCCTGATAGCGCCCGCTGTTGCCGTTGATGCGGGTGTACTCATCGATATAGACACCGCCGCCGCGCAATGCCCCGAACAGGACCGGAGGCGGGGCCGGGAATGCCTCGGAGAACGTTACCCAACTGTTGAGGGCCTGGATGTCACCCGCCGAGGCCACGCGCCCCATCACATCGCGCGAGAGGGCAAAGCTGATCTGCGAGCGGTCGTTGACGTTCGCCGTCAGGGCATCGAAGCCGGGGCGGGAAATGCGGAAATCCAGCACCCCGCCGCCGAAGTTGCCCAGAACCATCCGCCGCGCCATCAGTCGTAAAACTCAATGCGTCCCGTGCCTGCCGTCATGGAGATCACGCCTGCGGTGAGCGTGCCCATGTTAGCCGTGATGGCCGAGAGGTTGGCAACGTTGATTTGGTTGGCGTTCACCGAGCCGTCAGCAATGAAGTCGCCGCGCATGGTCACGCGGGCGACGCCGTTGCGCGTCGAGACGCCGAAGACCGCCTCCTCTCCGAACCCCGAGCCAGGGGCGCCGATGAGGAACTTGTCGACGGCAATCTTCATCTCCGATTGGAAGCCGCCCGGGCCTGTTGCCCCGACCAACTGGAAGCCGGTGAAGTAACCGTTTGCGCCGATCTGAACCGAATAAGCGCCGATGAGCTGCCCCGTCACGTCAGCGACCGCCGTGAACCGCTGCCCGACCGTGACCTGATTGTTGTCGTAGGCTGCGACGACATCCGTGCCGAAGATGGCAAGCGCCTTCTCGGCCGTGACCTCGACCTCGGCAATCTGCGTAATGGCGGCTTCGGCACGGTCATTCGCCTCGTGCGCCAAGACCGTCGTTGAGCCCGCCACGTCCGCGATCTGATCAAGCAGGTCCAGGCTATCGAGCTTGCGGCTCAGTTCCGGCACCAGATCGTCGGGCCGGATCTTCATGATGAAGAAGTCGTTGTCGAGCACCAGGCGCGGGGCCGCGATCTCCACCACGGAGAAGGCGCCCGTCACATTCGAGGACGTGATGCCGGCCACGCGCAGCATGATCGTCTGAGCTCCTGCGACGATGGCCTCGAATGTGGTCCGATCACCTTCATAGGCTCGCACCCACGTGGCGCCCAGATCATAGGACACATCGGCAATGTACCGGATCGCCCCCTTGGCCGGCTGCCAGCCCGCTTGCAGGACGAGGGACGCCACGCGCTGGTAGACCTGGGCACCGAGCCCGAGCACGACCGGGATGGCCGGCGCAAAGACGTTCGGAATGTCGGGGAGCGGCGTGACGCCGGTCTCTACGATATTATAGACGGCTGGATCATCGATGACGCCGGTCAGGGTGATGTGCTCGCCGTCCGTGTCGGGCGTGCCCTCGGTGATCAGCACCCGGAAGGAGCGTGGTTCCCCGGGCGAGAACATCGCCGTGGGACGGTCAGCCAGATCCGAGCGGGCAATCGCGTCGGCCAGGCTCATACCCTGGCGTGTCGCTTCCGCAGCAAAGTCGGCTCCATTGACGATGGCGATGCGATCAGAGGTGCCGCGGGTGACGCGCACCGGCCCCCAGGGCTGCCCGTCCCGACGCCGGATCTCAACATAATGGTTGAGTGCGTTCTGATCCCATTCGAGCGGCTGGTCGAAGGTGATGGCGCGGGCTGCGTCGTTGTAGGACACGACCTCGGCCGACTGGCCCCAGGTTTCAGGCTCCTCGCACGACAGCACGACCAGATCGCCGCGCTTGAGCAGGCGGCCTTCGGCGCGGGCGGTCCATGAGACGGTGACGCGCCTGTGCAGGTTCTCGGCCGCCATGAAGCGCACGAGCCCCGCCGCCTGCGTGCGCTTGGTGACGCCGGTCAACTGCACGCGGGCGGGCTTGGCGAGCGTGGTGCCATCCGGAGACGACAGCACCTCGGCCAGCTTCATCGTGCTTTCATCGACATACTCGCCAATGATGCCGTCCGCGATGTCGTCGTCGGCCAGAGTATAGTCGATGGTCAGGCTGTCCTTCACGATGTCGTAGTCGGTGAACATCATGCGCGGGATACCGCGGGGCTCGTCGCGCACGATAGTCAGGCGGTCGCCCACCGGTGCCGGCATGGCGCGGCCGGCCTTGAGCACCGTCTCGAGCGCATCGTCCAGCGTCTGCGGCTCCTTGAAAACATGATCGAAGGTATGCCCCAGCGATGACCAGAGGTTCGCGTAAGCCGTGAACGATTGGAAGTCGACCTGCTCCAGCGAGAGCCCCGCGCCATAGTCGGCATTGCGCCACATATCGAGGGCGGCCCAGGCGATCGAACGGGTCGGCTGCTCCACGAACTCCGTCCCGGTCCAGACCGGCAGGATCCGGGTGGCGATCACGCCCACCTGGCCGTTCATCATGCCTTGCAGAGACTCGTTGGCCTCGGCCCGGATGGCGATGGTTGTGACGCGCGGGAAGGAATTCGGCCCGTCGATATGAGCCCGCAGGGCCGTCCAGATCACATTGTCCGCGCCCGTGACCTTGCCGTTGTTCCAAGTCGTTCCGTCGATCTTCTCATTGGTGCGGCGGACGCGGACCTCATAGCGTGCCGGAGGCACGTCAATGCGCTCCGTTACCCGGATCTGTGACTGCTTGGCGAAGCGATAACTCTTGACGGCGAGGGTTCCCCAATCACCGATAGGGGCGCCGGCATCATTGACAAGCCGGGTCTGGATCTCGATCGTCACCGTCCTCGGGTATGTCTCGCTCTTGTAGAGGTCATACACGCCGCCGGGGAAAACGAAATCGAACAGGAGCTGCCGCGCCTTGGTCGTGGCGGCGTTGGCGGTGAAGCCGGGGGTGAATGTGGGCGAAAGCTCAAGGCTGCTGACCTCTGTCGCCGTGACCACGTTCACCGGGAACAACGTGACCTGATCCCCCGGCTCCACGAACTGCAGGGTGATGCCCGGGAAGGACGGATTGTAGCCGCCCGCCTTTGTCCAGATCGTGGTATCCGAGATGCGGATTTCCTCGATGTTGGCCTTGCCGCAGGTCAGTGCGAGCAAGGCGTATTCGGTCATGGCATCGCCGTTGAACTCGCTGTAACGAGGCGCGGCGAAGTCGGGGAAGGTCAGCAGGCGGCCATACAGGACCGGGATCGGCTGCAGCGGGCGGGCTTGGTTGCCGCCAAAACCGAAGGAATAGAGCTCATCCTTGGCATCGGTCTGTCCGCCTGCCTTGGGCTTGAGGAAGTGCGAGATCGCCATCGCGCCGCCTGCGATGAGCAGGGAGGAGCCGATGCTCGCTGCCGTGCCGGTCAGGCCGATGGCGCCGACCGCCCATGGCGCGAGCGCCGTGAGCGCCACCATGGCGAGGATCGCGCCGATGCTCTTGCCCGAAGAGCCGCCGCCCATGCCGCCGAGCGGCCGGCTGATGAACTCGACGTTATCGTTGGCCGCCAGGCGATGGGTCGCCCATTCGGTGCGCGAATAGTAGGCCCCATTGACTTTGCAGACGGTCGGCAGGTTGAACTGCCAGCCGGTCTCCGCGATCAGCTGCTCGATCGTCGGCTTGCGCTTGCGGGTCTTGTGCTCGGCAATGGGGAGCACGAGCCCAGCCTCGGGCAGGCGAACGTCGTCGCGCTCCGGGTCAAAGACGAGGAGGTTATGCTTGATGGCAAGCTTCATGGTTTAGGATTTCGGCGCTAAGGTGTATTGGGGCAGGTAGTCTTTGACGAACCGATGCACCCTCAACTTCTTGAGGGCATAGTTGAGCGCAAGGAAAAGTGGCGCGGTTTGGATGAAGAAGCCAATCTTGAACCGCCACTTGAACGGAACATCCTGCCAGCGCAGGAAGGTCTCTACCTTGCCCTTGTAGGCAAGGGTGATTGTTTTTCCTTTGAGTGCATCTGCAAGGTTCATGTTGCCTCAGACGTGGAAATCAGGATCGTCCGGATAGTCCCGGTCAGTGCAATTGCAATCAGGATCCTTGCGCCTGAAATACCGAAGGAAATTATATCCGGAGGCTTTCAGGGCGGGGATGTCATCCACGACCACGCCGGCCGACTTGTCGATGTGGATCACCGCGCCGGTCGTGACAGGCACGATGTAGGTGCCGAGATGGAAGTCGCGTTTTTGCACGTTACCCATCAGCACAAGATCAAGTTCACGCGCCTCGGCTTCGGGGATCTCCTCCCAGGCCTGCCGCTCGGGATGCGAGAGCATGGCCTCGGCTTGGGCCCGAGTCGTTGGTTCGGCAAAGGCGACATCCGGCATGGAGACGCCTGCAAGCTCGTTCTGGATGTGACGGGCGAGGCCGTAACAGTCGAAAGAGGCAGGGCCTCGCTCCCCGATCTTGTAGGGCTTGCCGATCAGGCTCTCATAGAAGGCGAGACGGTCAGTCACGGGCCAAAGTGCCAGTGGTGATGTTGCCCATATTCGCGTTAAGTGCCGACACGTCGGAAACCTGTAACCGCGCACCGGTCGGGAGGGTTGCGAAGGCGCGGCCTTCGGCATCCGTACCAATCTCGAAAGGAATGGGCTTGAATTCTGCTGGCTGCATGGCCGCCTTGGCTACTGATGCCCCGACGACAGGAGCCGCAGCCAAGAACCCGAATAGCTTTCGACGTGAGAGCATGTGTCTACTCCTAGGAAACCTGAAGCAGGCTGGGGAAGCGCTGCATGTCATAGACCTCGCGCATCACGCGCATGTTCTGCGGGCGGGCGATGGCAAGCTGTCCTTCCAGCTGCCGCGCCGTGCGCTTCACGTTGCGCAGGATCAGCTTGTAAGGCCCCTGCCCGACCGTGTTCGGGTCGGACGCCAGATAGCCGCGGAAGATCGCCTGGATGGGCTGATTGAGTTTCACGGCATCGTGGAGGTAGCGGGCGGCCTCCCGGTTCACGTTGTCGAGCCGGATGGTGGCCTCTGCCCCCAGGTTGCCAATGCGGGGATAATCGATCTCGAAGGGAATGGCCTTGAACGGGACGACGGTGCCGCCGCCGACTGGTGCGCCATCTTCCAGCCGGAAGTTGACATCGACCGTGTTGCGGACGGCTCGGATCGGGGCGGGAGCGCCGTTCTCGACAAAGACCGGATGGATCAGCTCAATGGTGATGAGCATGACTTCATCCTTGGGCGCGGAGGCAGCTGCCTCAGCCCAGGCTTGCGTGACTGAAATCGGCACTTAGAGATCCCAAACGTCGAGGGAGAAGGAGACGAAGATGCGGTTGCCCGAGCGGGAGGGCTGATACTGGCCGCCGTTGCGCAGGCGAACCCGGCGCACGGTGCAGCCGGTCAAGTCAGAGATCGGCATATCGAACTCGGCCGCCCCATGGCTCAGCGTGTCGCGTACGAAGGCCTTGAAGCTGAGGAACTGCTCGGTGGTCATGCGGATGGTCAGATCCACGACGCCGATCACGGTCGTGAACTGCCGGCGAGCGCGGACATTGCCGGCCGTCATCTCGCTCTCAAGCACTTTGCGGAAGGGCTCGGAGATGGTGCGAGCGGACGGCTCATGCGGGACGGTAGCGGGCCAGACAGGACGGGCCATCAGCGCCCCCTCATCGGAGAGACGCCGAAGCGACCCTTGAGCGACTTGTCGAGTCGCCCGCCTGCGATCATGCCATCAAGCATCTGCTCGATCTGCACCTCAAGGCGCGGGCCCTGCGGCCCTTGCGTCTGGCGGGTGGACACCTGTGCCCCTGCGTTGTTGAAGATCTGCACCTGCATATTGCCGCCACCGAGTTTCCCGTTGGGGATGATCTTGCCGGGGGTGGTCGGGACGAAGAGCTCGCGCCCGTTCTCGCCCACCGTGTAGGGCTGGCCGGCACTCACGGAGCCGCCCATGGCGCGGCCCGGGGCGAAGAGGTTCTTGAACAGACCGTCGAGGAGCCCGCCCCCGCTGCCGCCTGCCCCGCCGAACAGGTTGGCGAAGATGTTGTCGAATGCCTTGGAGGCGAGCGACTTGGCAAGCTTCTGCAGCACCTGATCGAGTTCCTCTCCTTCAAGAATGGCATCCTGAAACGCATTCGAGAGCATGGCGCCGACCTCTTGGGCTGCGTCGGCCACCGCCTCCTGTGCCTTCTGTGCGTCCTCGATCTTCTGCGTGGCCTCGCCATAAGCGGTGGCCAGAGCATTGACCTTCGCCTCCAATTCAGGCGTGACCGCAACGTTGGCTTCTTTGGCCGCTTCAAGGAGCCTGAACCGGGCCTCAGCCTTTGCGACCTCTCCTGCAGAAAGACCGATGGTCAGTCGCTCCGCATTCAGGGCACGGGTGCGCTCCTCGATAGCTTTGGTTTCGCGCTGTAACTCGTCAAGACGCTCGCGCTTGCCCTTCTTCTCCTTGTCGTCGCCGGGGACTTTGTAGTCAGAGTTCCGGATTGGCCTGACCCTCATGGTCAGGGCAGAGCCTCCTTCGGCCGCGGGGGGATTATAGCCCCGCATACTTCCATTCACTGCATAGGAGTCGGCGTCAAAAGCCTGATCAATGCGATTTTGAGGAGCAAGCAGCCCAGTGGCCGCAATCCCCTCACGGGCCATAGCCTTAGCCTGCCCGAAAAGCTCAATGATGCGCTCAAGCTCATGGATGGTGGTCTGCAATGCGTCGGGGATCTTGCCGATATCATCGACAAGCCACCCGATCGCCTTCTGGAACCCTTCTGTCGCGCCGGCCGCTTGGTTCAACTTCCCTGCCGCATCCGTCAGTGCGTTCCAGACACGTTGAAGTCCCTGCGAGAGCGTCGGCACAGTGTTCCGCGCCATGTCTTCGAGGACAGGTGCCCCCGCCTCAAGCGCACGGAAGAACGCTTCCGATGAGACCTTCCCGTCCTTGACAAGCGCCGAAAGCTTATTGACCTCCCCTCCTGCTTCTTCCATGCCTGCCGCAACAGCACGCAAGAGCGGCTGGGCCGTGTCCAGCATGGGCTCGTAGTCCTCCCATTGCACCTTGCCCCCGCTGAGCGCCTGCGAGAGTTGGAGGATCGTGCTTGAGGTGGTCGATGCGTCGGCACTGGCCACACGAAGCGCCAGGGCGACGTTATTCGTGAGGCTCATAACCTCGGCAGAAGTGACGTTGAGTTCCTTTTGCGCGAGGCTGACCCTCTGATAGAGGGTCGCCATTGACTCCAGAGGAGCGCCGTGGCGCTGCGCTGCGGCGAACAGTTGGTCATAGACGCCCTTGAGCGCCTGCCCCTCAAGCCCAGCCACCTTGAGAGCATTCTGAACCTTCGTGTAGCTGTCCGCGAACTGTGCCACCTGCTGGACGGAAACCCCGGCGAAGGCGCTGGCCATCGCCGTCTTGACCGTCGTTCCCAGCCGGTTGAAGGCGCTTTCGATCCGCTTTGTGGCCTGCTCAGTCCGCTTCTCGACCCGCCCCATAGACGAGTTCGTAGTGCTGACCGCCTTCGCCATGGCGTTTTCGAACTTCTTGGCGCTCGCCTCCAAGGAGACGATCAAGCGCTCGACATCAGTTGCCAATTGCGGCTCCTATTGAGCGGGGAGACCGCTCAAAGGAGGGTCTCTCGCGTAGCGTTCTTCCGCAGATTATCGGCGGCCCAGAGAGGCCGCAGGTTCGTTAGCGCCCAACATGCTTTGAAGTCGGGATCTTCAGGGCTTTCAAAGGAGAAAGCAGAAACCGGGACGATATGGTCGATGTGCCACTCATCGCGATTTTCCCAGGACATCCCGGGCGCGAACTGCCGCTCGATATGGATGACCAAATCAGAGAGGCTGTAACCTACGAGATCTTCCCACGAGCGCCTCGCCTTAGCGCCAGACGAAAGCGAAGCACGGATCATTCTGGACACCCGCCCGCTCAAGGCGAGCATTGGGTTCGCCCGTCTCTTGCGCTGACACTCGCGGGCTATCTCTTTGAACTTTTCCGTCTTCCTATATTCCGCGCTCCGGCGCCTCTGATGCTCGCGGGTTCTGTCTCGATAGGCCTTATCCTTAGAGCGGAGCAGTTCACGGTTCTTTTCCCGGTATTGCCGCAAGGCCTCGCGCATAACCTCCGGGTTTTCTTTCACCCATTGGGCGTGCTTTTCTCTGAGGCGCTCTCTATTCCGTTCTGTATATGCTGCGCGAGCCTTGGCGGCCTGTTCAGCCTTCACTTGCTCGCGGCACGATGCGCAATATTTTTGGATTGGGCTGTTCTTCTTGCTAGTCGATCCACACTTGCAACAGTTAAAGACACCGTGATCAACCATAGAAGCAAGCTATCCCTTCAGCCACTCCCATAGTATCTCTTCTTCAGAAGAACTCAACTCCTTTTCAGACTTGGGATCGTGCAGCTTTCTATAGCCTCCGATACAAGCTGAAAACTCCCAAAGACTGAGTTCATCTATTTGTCGGGGGCTCCATCCGAGGGCGACTCCCCACTGGTAGTAGGCAGCGAAGGCGAGGCAATCACTTCCTCCGTCGCGGCCTCCGCTGCTTTGTCTTTTCCCTCGTCAAGTTCCTCTTCGGGCGTGCCGAACAGGGCTGCGCCGAGGACCAGAGCGGCATGCACGCTGCTCTCGGCAATCGGGCGCTCCTCGACATAGGTGCGCACGAGGTCGACCGCCTCAATGGGCTTCGTGCCGCCGCCGATCAGGCCGAGGCGAAGAACCTCGCGGACCTCGTGCATCCAGGCATCCCGGGAGACGAGGAGATTATACAGGCTTGCGGGGCCGATCAGAGGCGCCCCGAGCTTGATGCGGGTCTTGTTGACGGTCTCCTGCAGTTCACGCAGCTGACCGATGGCGAGGCGGAAGGTGTACGAACCATCCGCCCAATCCATTGTTACCGAACCGTTCCGGCTCATGCAGCGGCATCCGTCCAGATGACCGGACCGGAGCTTTGCATCTCGACCGAGACCGAGACGCGCTCGCCGCGGGTCGCCCCGGGTTCGAACGAGGTCAGGTGGAAAGCCCCCTGCCAGTAGCCGCCGCCCTGTGCCGCCGTACCGCCGACCTCAATGCGGGCGTTCACCGTGTCCGTGGTCGTGAAGGCATCGCGCCAGAGCTCGAGGGACTCGCGGGCCATGACGCCTTCGCCCGAGATGGTTGCAGACAACGATACAACATCTCTGTCCACCCAAGATGGTGCATCTTCATCATCGCAATCGATGCTCGTGGTGTCGTTCGTCTCTTTCGAGAACGTGACGGAGCGCTCGGTCAGACCGCAAGGGGCTGCGAACGTGCCAGGGGTGCCCGTTTCCAGCATCACCTTGAACGCAGAAAACGGGAGAGTGGTGGCCTGCGCCATGGTGTTTCTCCTTCAGTTGGGCAGGGGGTTAAACGCGCTCGACCAGAGCGCGAAAGGTCATGCGGGCGCGGGTGAGAAGCTCGTCTCCTCCGTCCCCGACATTGGTGTCGCGGTGGGCGATTTCGGTCAGGGCATAGGGCTCATCGAGAGGCAGCGGGGCCTCATGCAAGGCGATCCGGACAGCGCCGGCCGCCCGGGAGGCCTCGACTTTGCCGACAGCATTCGACCAGACATCGAGATCGATGTAGACCTCGGCCCCGTCGACGCACTCGGCGCCATCGTCCACAACCTGAATATTGCGGATCGTGACGTAAGGGTAAGGCGCCCCGGCCGGCACGCGGTCATAGACGCGCCCCGCCACGATGGCTGTCAGAGCCGCATCCCCCTTGAGTGTGCCGACGATGGCCTTCTGCAAGGCGGCTTCAACGCTCATTGGCCTACCGATTTCTTTATGGCTTTGCGCATGCTGCGGGAGACACGACCTCGCGCTCGTTTGCGGTAAGCGCGATACGGAGGATAGAAGAAGGGCTGCGGCTTGGTGCCCGGGTGCTGAGCGCCCTCGAAGCGCCCGCCTGCCTCGTGGGGCGGTGCCCCGAACTCGACCAAATGAGCGTAGCGCACGGAGGCGTTGCCCGCCGTAATGGTCACTGTCAGGTCGGGATCCGCATCCGGGCTCGACTTGGCCCCTTGCGAATATGCTGGGCCTCGGCCACCCTTATTGACCGAGATGGAGTCACGGAGCTTGCCGGTGCGGACCGGGGCCAACCTCCGTTGAAAGGCTGCAATCTCCTCAGCGCTTGCGACGAGTGCCGCTGACATTTCCTTTCGGATCTCCGCTGGGATCGCCGCCAGCTTCCGCAGCAGCCTCTCCCTGTTCTGCACTTTCGCCATCAAGCAACTCCACGGCTCCGGCTGCGGATGCAGCGGCGTACTCGGCTTCGGTGATCTTCAGCTCATCGCCTTCATTGCGGGCCACGACCACGGAGGCGCGGGGGCGGAAGTCGAAGCGACGGGTGTAGCGGACCTTCTTCATGTTGGGGCTCCTAGGCTGCAGGTGAGGATGAGACGAAGCCGACGATTGTCAGGGTCGCGGACATCGTGGATGTTGTATTGCTCTGCGGGCTTGCGGGCGTTGATGGCCCGCCAGTCCGGCTGGATCTGCTCCGTGGTGGTCGTGCAGGCGATGTGAATTTCCATCGGACGCACGTCCTGCAAGCGCTGCGCGAGAACCTCCTCACGGCCCCGCGCCGGCTCGATCCGGGCGTCAATCGTGAACTGGTCCTGCCAATCGCCCGAGACCGGGTTGCCATAGCCGTCATCCACGATCGCCCGCTTCTGCAGGGTGATCCTGTGCGGCAGCGCCGTAATCTTCCGCATGGTGTGTCCGATCAGGCGAGGGTCGGGTCGCGATAGCCGCGGAGAAGGTTGAGAACCGTGGGCGAGAGAACGGAGTCGGGCTCGCCCGCGCCTCCGGGCAGGTAATAGAGATCGTACAGAACGAGCTTCACGGCCGCCTTCACGTCGAAGGGGGCTGTCTCGACAGTCCAGATCGGGTCTTTCGCCTTGACGTGCTTGAGGACGATGGCCGAGGCCTCCTCGATCTTCTGCATCACGATGGCATCACGGTCGCTGATGCCCTCAAGCCCGAGATGACCCTTGGCCTCTTCCAGAGTGATGAGCGCCATGTTACGCCCCCTTGGCCGGAACGCCGACGCGCACCGGCTCGGCGGGCTTGGCTTCCTTCACCCCGCCATCGCGACCATCCCTGCCCTTCTTCACGGCAAGGCGCCAATCGCCGCCGTCGCCTGGCTTGGAGGAAGTGTCCTTTTGGGCAATCCAGAAGGACCCAGCCCAGGTCGCGCCATCGCCCGCCTTGTATTCCTTGCCTTCGGCATAGATGCCGCGATCGATCACCACCGGGAGCGTGAAAGCGAATTCCTTGACGCGCTCGCCCTTGGTGAATGTCAGGGTGATGGTTTTCTCGCCGTCATAGGAGGCTTGCAGATCGTCGAAGCCGACACCATCAAGCCCCGGATCGCCATCCTTGCCGACCACGGGCCCGAGCTTCTTGGCCTCGCCGTTGGTGAGGGTGACAACAAGCTCGCCGTCACGGTCGATGATCGCGCCTGCGAGCCCCACACCATCCTTGCCCGGTTCGCCATCCTTCGGCGCCGGCAGTTCCTTGATGCGCTTCTCGACCTCAGAGGCGATGAGCGGGGCAACGTCCTCAACCGTGACGCTCTTGCCGTCCTGCGGTGCCGGGAGAGCAGCAACCGCCTTCTGGACCTCTTCCGTCACGATAGCCGGGATGTCCGGCAGCGCGGGCAGTTCGATCGCCTCAATGGCCGTCTTCAGGCCTGAGACCTCTTCCGCGATGATCTGGCGGACCTCGCCAAGATCTGCATCCTTGCCGTCCTTTGGGGCCGGGAGCTCATTGAAGCGCTTCTCCAGGGCATCCATGCGGGACAGGATCGGGGCGAGCTCCTTGCTGACGAACTCCTTGACCACGCCGACGATCTCTTGGCCGAAGGCTTTTCCATCGAACATCAGCGAAGTCCCTTATAGATTTCCACGAGAGCGGCGCGCGCCTCGGCCTGGAGCGCGTTGTCATTGACCGGCTCGGGGGCCGGTGGCTCTGCCGGCGCATTCGCCTGCGCAATGAGTTGAGCATCGCGGGCCGCGATCGCCTCGATCGAGTGGTCCTGTTGTTGCAGGTAGATCGTGTTCCCGCCCGTGACCTTCTTGAGCTCCAGCTTCTTGCGGCGCTCGTCCAGGGTCATGACGCTCTTTGCCTTCTCAAGCACATCCATCTGCGTCACGCTGTCCATGCGGAGCAGATTGTCCGTGTCGAACTCGGTGCCGATGCCCTCGCCCATGCCGAGGCCTTCATCGAGGCACATCTCGATCGCCTCAATGAGCACCTGAAGGCATTGCGCGTAATACTCGACGTTCAGGCTCTGGATGTTGTTGTAGGTCGGCATGGTGCCGACGCCGATCTTGTAGGGCGGGACATGGTAGGTTGAGCAGACGACCTCGGCCGACCACTTGAGCTGCTCGATGAGCTGAGCGTCGACGGCCTTCGCCTTCATGGCCTCGTATTTGAGGCCATCGCCAAGAACCGCCACCTTGCCCGAGTTCTTGCCCGAGAAGTTCGTATCCCAATGCTCCTTGAGGCGCTTGGCCGTCTCGTCGCTGATCGCGCCAGGTGCCGTCAGGATGCCGCCCGGTTGCGCTCCGTTCTGGAAGAACGTCGTGCTGTCGTTCTGGATCGCCAGCCCTTGGGTTGCAGCCAGACCGCCCGCAAAAATGGGTGAGAGACCGATCAGCGGGTGAAAGAAGCAGTTGAAGCGGTCGTGGATGACCTCCCGGGCCGGGACGGTCACGCTCTCAGGGAGCCCGCTCAGATTGTCCGTATTCAGCTGGTAGAAGACCGAGCCGTCATCCGCCACAAGCGGGGTCACGAGGGTCCAGTCGAGCACGTAGAGGGCCTTGACCACGCCGCGGGCGTCGCGCTGCTTCAGGATGAGCGCATTGCCCCTCTGAAGCTTGGACAGCACCCAGCTTTCCATGAACTGCATGCGGTTCTGGAAGTGGTTCGGCTTGCGCAAGACGGGCGAATAGGCCGGGTTCGTGACCTCCGACCAGATGCCGTCCGCATCCTTCTGGACGAGCTTGATCCGGAGCTTCGCGATGTCCGAGGCAATCAGCGTGCGGCAGGCGAAATCGGCATGATTGGACAGCACCGAGTCATAGCGGATTTCGACGTTCTGCTGCCAGGCGCCGGCAAACGACTCAAAGACGCGCCACCACCCGCCGCGGCCTTGCCCGACCGGCGACATAGCTTTCTCGTCCGTCGCATTCGCGCGGGTGATGTTCATGCCGAAAAGGCGCATGGATCAGGCTTTCGCTTCAGCGATTTTGGCTTTGAGCGTCTCGGCGTCCCAACCGTGGTAGGCCCGCTTGCCGACGACATCCTGATATTGCTCGCGCAATGCCTTCAATTCGTCTTCCGGATCCGGAGCTTGGCGGGCCTGCATATCGCGGCGGCCGTATCCCAGTTTGCCGAGAATGCGGGCATAGCGGGGATCTTGAGCGCGAAGGGCGCGGGTCATGTAGCTTTGGCTTTTCACAGGCAACCTCCTATGAGGAGACCGGCCGCAACGGATCGCGGCCGGTCATGAGGTTCAGGCTACGGGTTAGGGGGTCGCAGGAGCCGCAGTGCCCCAGGTGGCGCCGGTCAGGATCGCGACAGCGGTCGGACGGCGACGAGCCCAGTTGATGAACCGCTCGACGCGGAACGCCACCGAGTTGGTCTGGAACATCGACACGAGCGAGTGCGAGGTCGGCGTGTCAGAGGCCCCCGTGGGAGTGTCAGACATCTCGAGGGAGGCTTCGCGAGACATATCGACCTGAATGCCGCCTTCATCGGCCAGGTAGATGTCGCTGGCGTTCGCCAGCACGACGGTGCCCGCGGGGATGTAATCCGACACGATCACCGGCAGACCTGCGAAGGTGCCCCCGTTCATGTTGATGCCCGGGAATTCGGGCTGGCCCAGCGGATTGACCATCATCGACAGCGCAAGGGCCGTCGTGGAGCCCATGATCCAGACGCCCGTGGTCGGGGCATTGTTCGCCGCGATGAAGGTGGCCATCAGGGCGCGGATGTCGGCGCGGATCGCATCGGCATCGCCACCGGACGACGTGACCGGGGTCAGGCCGTTGGTGATCGAGGCCGGGGAAACGCCAGCGACCGCAGCCTTGGCCGGGTTGATAAAGTCGATGTCCAGGCGTGCAGCGATAGCCGCGGCGAGGTTGTCGCGAAGCAGGGCCTCGGCAGCCGGGTTAGACCGGCGCAGGAGCTCTTCCGTGACAACGGCGATGTTCGCCACCTTGAAGATCTCAAGGATGTTACGCTCATAGCCGAAGCGGGTCAGCGGCTTTGCCTTGCCTTCACCCACCCAGTAGCCCTCGCCACCTTCGGTCTGACCGACAAGCGGCACATTGAAGGGCACATTCCGGAGACCGGGAACGCCACCCTGACCAAAGCGGCCGAGGATGGTGCGCGGGCGAAGGTACTCCACGAAGTCAGCGATCACATCGGTGCCCTCACCAACGAGAGGAGCGGCCCAGTTGCCGTCCTGCGTGGTGCCGGCCGGAACCGGAGCCTTGACGAACAAGCCATAGATGGACGAATTCTCGCCATACAGCTCCTTCGCCACGGTGCGGACGCTCTCGCCATCCAGTTTCGCGATCGCCTTGACCTTGGCCAGACGCGCGAAGCCAATGCCCTTATCGAGTTTCTCAGCCGTCTTGACCTGAATGCCGGAGCGGGCGGCGGTGCCCTCTTCGGCCTTCTGGCCGGAGACCGGCTTGGCGGACTGAGCCTGTGCCTTCTCCAGCGCACGGAGGCGCTTAAGGTCGCCGTCGATAGCGGCGACTTCCTGCTCCAGCGTGTCGAACTCTTCCTGTTCGGCCTGATCGGTGGAGCGGCCTTCGTCGATGGACTTCTGCATGACCTCACCCATGCGGGCGGACTTGGCCTGGCGTGCGGCTTCCAGTGCCGCAATCTGTTCTGCGATGGTCTTCATTTCAGTGCCCTCCTTCGGGCGCAAGTTGACGGATGTGACGGTTTTTCCGGAGGCGCCCGGAGGGGTCTTCACAGGACGCTCAATGGTGCCAGTCGCGGCGGGAGCGTTCGTGTCGAAGGACTTGATGAGCGCGACAGCGGTCGCGTCCATGTTCTTGATGCTCGTCATGACGGCTTCCGGCTGGGCCGGGATCGTGACGGCTGAAAGCTCGTAGACCTCAGTCTCAGAAAAGCGGATGCCGCCATTCTCGATGAAGCTGTACTCGATGGCGCGGAAACCGATGGAGACGGCTCGGACCAAGCCCAACTTGATCGACTGCCAGGCTTCCTCGATGCGATCCCGCAGCGTGCCCTCTTCGGCAATCGTCGGGATCTCGGCTTCGAAGGTGATGCCGTCCTTGGTCGGCTTGTCGAACTTCACCGTGCCGATCGGCTTTGTCGCGTCGTGCTGCCAAAGGAACGGCAAGGGGTTGTTGAACTTGACGCCCAACGGTTCGACGACATCACCAACTCTGTCGACAGCGGGGGTCGTCGCGACACCCCGAATGATGCGCTTTTCCTCATTCACCGCCTTGATGGTGAGATACGAGTATGCGCGGTGCGTCACAGTCATGACGACCTCCAGTTCTTCAAGATTTCGGGTTGTTCAGCCCAGGATGAGCATCTGATATGCTTTAGGCTTCGCGCCCTCGTAGGAACTCGCGGCGCCGATCGCCATGCAAAGCGCCACGGCCGCGTCGATCTTGTTCACCGCCCGCTCTTTCGCCAGCCAGTAGTTGCCCCAGCGGTCTTCGTCCGTGACGGCGCTCATCATTGCCGAGATCAGCACGGGGTTCTTCTTCAGCCGGATACGGCCCTCAAGAATGGCGTCCTCCAGCTCCCGAACCGATCCAGGCATCCATAGGCCTTCCGGCTCTCGCCCCGCGGCCTTCGCCGCTTCGACCATGGCTTCGTTCGGCTTGCCCTTCTTTGTGCCGCCCTGCGGGTGCTCAACGAACTCCACATCAATGCCCAGGGCCGCGCATTCCGGCTCAAACCCCCTCCGGAAGGCATAGCGGTCATAGGCTACGCACTTCACTTCGAAGTCATGAGCATATTCAGCCAAGGCTTGCGCTACGTGGTCGTAGCGGATGCTCTGCCCCTTCGGCGCGTGAATGTGACCGTCATCAACCCACTGCCGATAAGGCGCTTTGTCCCTCAAGGCGCGGGCATCCAGCGTATCGCCCGGGGTCCAAGCCTCAATCCAGGCGTCATAAGTCGGCTTGCGAACCGTCTGCCTCTGCCCGTCCCGCTCTGACGTGACCTCGATCTCTCCCGTCTTCACGACCGCCGCCAGAGCGGTGATGTCCCGGTTCTGGGACAGGTCGCAGCCGATCCAGACCGCCTTGCCGTGGTGTTCCTTGGGCTCAAATTGAGCGATGGCCGGCTCAAGGGCCTCCCGTGTCATCCAGGCTGTGTCAGCGTCCGTCCACTGGCAAAAATGGAGGCGCAGGATGCCATTCAGTTTGCTCGGCATCGCCTTGGCCTGAGCGACAACGCCGTGCAGGTATTCTTCCGTGATCGTCACCCCTAGCAGAGGGTTGGCCTTGATCCAGCACGAGGGATCATTCAGCGGATCATCGCCCGGATCCAGAGCGCACACATAGGAGAACGTGTTGTCGTCCAGCACCTCGCCCAGGTAGCGGGCATCGTCGTCCTTGGCGTCAGGGTTCCCGGCCGCCACCCTCACAGCATGCTCATGCTCGGCCCAGCAGATGGAGTTACGATCCGACCCGCTGTTGGTGATCATCAGCAAGAGGGGCTGCCGGCGAAACTTGAAGCCGCGCTCGAGGATCTCGATAATGCCGCCGTCCGCATGCTCGTGGACCTCATCCACAAGGGCAAAATGCGGGCGAGGTCCAGAGCCTGTCTTTTTCGTCTCCCTCGATACCGGCCGAAAGAATGAGCCTTTCGAAAGGTATGCCAGATTGTATTCCCGGCCTGGCCCTCCGCTGCGCTTGAGGCGCTTGTCGAGGTCAGGCGACTTGTCGACCATCTTCACGGCATCCCGAAACAAGATGCCAGCCTGTTCCTTCGTGGCGCCCGCCGAATAGATTTCCGCGCCCGCCTCGCCATCGGCCATCAGGCCATAGAGCCCGATGCCGCCTGCCAGAGGCGACTTCCCGTTGCCCTTGCCCTGCTCGATGTAGGCTCGCCGGAAACGGCGCCGCCCATCCAGCTTCTTCCAGCCGAACAGAGACCCGATGATGAAATCCTGTGCCGGCTGCGATCGGAAGGGCTTGCCTTCGAACTGCCCCTCGCTCAGCCGGAGTTTCTCCTCGAAGAACCGCAGCCCCTTGGCCGCGGCCGCCTCATCGAAATAGATGTCATCCCGCTTCAGGTCGTCCAGATGACGCCGGCAGGCGTTCCGAACATGAGGACCAGCAACGATTTCTCCCCTGACGACTGCCTCGGCATAGCGCGTGGCCCGATCAGTCGTCGAAGAACTCGTCTTTGTCATCCTTTTCGGTATCGCCTCTGTTGCGCTCGTCGGTGAGCCAAGCCCACCGCTTGCCGAGGTGTATGTTGCTCACGTGGCCAAGTGACACGCCGAACTTCGCGGCGATGTCTTTCTGCATCATCTTGCCCTTGAGGGCTAAAATCTGCCGCGCATCTTCCTCGGTGATCTTTACCGTAGGGCACCGTTCACCCCGGCTGTGGGTCCCGTGAGTAATCTTGTCTGAATGGTTCTCTGATCTCGTCGCCCAGCGAAGATGCTTAGGGCTCACACAACCGAGATTCCCGCGCCCACATGAGTGGGCTACTTCATGATCAGGCGTCGGAGCCTCACCGTTGACGAGCGCGCACATGATCCGATGCGCATATTGCTGCTTGCCGTCGACATTGGTGACGCCATACCCCTTCCCGTCATCGGCAAACGGCCAGATTAAGCAGCTATCGGCATCATAGCCTTGATGTTCGTACAGCCAGGCCAGCGTCTTGCCCGGCGAGGTTCTTCCTCCGAGCGGGTCGCCGTGCCTACGGAGGCGGCCATAGTGGTTTTCGCAAAGTCCGTGTGCGTATCTCTTCTTGCCGCAATCGGGGATTGAGCATAAAACTGAAGTAGCCATCCTGACACCTCATCCGTGTTGGCGTGGTTAGAGCGCGTCGTTGGCCTGCCAGCCTTCGGCGCGTTCGCTTTTATACCAAACTTTCAGTCGAAAAACTCGTCCTTTTCTTTGTCGTCCTCAGAAGAAGAGCGATTCCTCTCATCTGTAAGACCTAACTCCGACATGTAGGCCCGCATCTGCCCATGCTTGGAAGCCGGGAAACCAGTCGGGTTAAACCTGAACTCGTGCCACAACTCACAGAACGCTATCGCTGCCGGCTCCCTGGAGGCATCCAGCCATGACGCCGGCTCGATGTACCTCTTCCAGGCGGCCAACCCCTCGCCCTTCAGGTGCTTAGGGCGGGTCAACTTCCCGAAACTCTGAACGCTCGCCTCGACGGCCTCACGGATCTCTTTTTCGGTCCCGTGGCGCGTGACATTTCTTGTGCCGTCAATCAAGCGAAGGTGCGCAGGCTTGGGCTTTGCGCCACGCTTAGCCATTGCAAGTATCCAATCTCAGAACATTAATCTGCAAAAGTGAGAAGTTAAGGACGCCCACCGGTCCGGGATGGAATGGCTATGAGGTCTCAGATACCCCCCCGGCACCACTTCGCCCCCGCGAGATCAGGAGGCTGTACCCTCTTCGGCAGTGCGGGATGGATCAGGGCTGACGATCTCGAACTCTTGGATGTCTCGGTAGTCCTTGTTCACTTCGAAGCGGACTGCCTGCGTGTACTCGTCCCTGCACATGGCAAGGGCTGCTTCCTTGGTGTCATACACGCCATCGAGTTCCCATGCGTCCTTGCTCTGCTCGGGCTTGAGACGGGCAACAACCCAGACTTCCTTCATGCTTCACCTGTTACGAAGTGGCGCCTTACCTCTTTGGGCAGAGCCTCGACCTGTTCCTCAATGGCGATGCAGGAAGAGACGCGAGCGAGCATGAGGAGGGCAGGCATGGCCAGAGCCAGCTCATGAGCCGTAATGTCAGGCTGCGGGTGCCACCGGACAGGCCTTGGGCTCCTGGCCAAGTACTTATCGACGCTGACCTTAAACTCTGCACCACCCGTAGGCCCGAAGCTCACCCGTCCTACAGTCAGATCGGCCATCCGTCCTCTCCTACAGCCTGGAAGCGTCCTCGCTCCTCTCGCTGCTTGTCTCGGTTATGGTGGGGAGCGCAGTCAGTCGTCAGGCTGGTCATTCACCGCATCATCCAAGGCAGTAGCCGCCTCAAGGATCTTGGGCTGAAGCGAAGGCTCCTTAACCAAGGCCAGCCCGAGAGCCGTGTTGAGAGCGCTCGTCACCTTGTCGATGACTGATGCCGGAATGGAGTAGCGCTCTTCGCTCATGGCCTGTCTATCCTACTAGCCTTAGCTGCCCTATGGCCCTTGCGCCCTTGCTCATGTTGCAGGCTCGGCAAAGGCATTGTGTGTTCTTGTAGCTATGCTCTCCACCTCGGGAGAGCGGAACGATGTGATCCAGTTCAGGAGAGTTCGGCTTGTGCTTCCCTCTCTGTGCCTTCGGTGTCTTGATGCCGCACGCCTGACACCGCCAGCCATCCCGCTCAAAGACCTCGAAGGGGTCTACCCGCTCCACCGTGCTACCGGCCAAGCGCGCTCGCCTCATGTTAGCGGCTAGCCTCTTGGAGATAACTGCACCGCACTCGACTGAGCACCCAATCTGTCGGGCGTCCCGAGGCACGAACCGGGTCTTGCATTCAGGACATTCGCGATCGGCGTTAGCATTGCGCTTCGGGCTGTACCTCAACCGCCCGAGCCATCGATCCGCTTCCCTTGCACAATCATCAGAGCACCGCGTCTGCTGGTAGAAGGCCGGGGCGAACTCAGCCTCACATACGATGCAGGATCTAGCACTCTGAGCCAAAGCCTCCTGATTGGCTCTCGCTACTCTTCGCTTGAAGTTGCGGCGGGTCACCTTCCGATAGCAGACCCGCGAACAGTAGATGTTCGTCTTAGAGGTTGGCTTGAACTCGCCGCCGCATTCGGCGCAGGCCTCTGCCGTATAATCAACCTTTGGTATGTCGCTGCGTATTCGCCTGACGTACTCTCGCGCCCGGTTCCTATCATGCGTGACAGAGCACTCAGGTGAGCAGGTCTTCTTCTGCTTTAGTTTGGAGAAGAAGTCTTCCGAGCAGACGACACATTGACGGGGCGCATCGGCCCTGCCATTAATCTCTGTAGCCATTTCGATCCTCAGACGATCGTTAGCGGTTAGGCCGCGTTGGGTGTTGCAAGCACCTCGCGCGGCCGTTTCATTTTATCCTAACCTTGGGCCTCTATTCAAGCGGCCATCCGTCCGCATCCACCGCCTGAAATCTTCCGCGCTCCTCGCGTTGCTTAGCGCTCGAATGGTGGTGAGTGCATAAACTTTGCCAGTTGTCGGCGTTCCAAAATAACTCTTGCGAGCCTTTGTGGGGCACGATGTGATCCACAACATTGGCCGGGGTTACTCTGCCTTCCCTCTTGCACATCACACACAAAGGATTGTGAGCGAGGTAGGTCTTCCGCGCCTTGTCCCAGCGGGAGTCGTAGCCCCTCTCTCGGGCTGATGGTCTGGGCTCACGAGGACGGGCGTAGAAGTTGATGGGCTTTGGCATTCAGCGAGAGGTAACGATAACCGCGCCGTTGGAACTCCGGACCGATAGGACCGGATGGCGCACGATGATCTCGTTATAGACGCGCTTCGGGATAAAGCTCTCGCCGCAGCGCTCTCCGACGAGATAGGGCTTATCGCTAATTACTAGGCCACCGCGGGCAGGCTGGGGCACGGTCGGCATAGCAGCTGCAGCCGCTACGCCCATAGGTGCGAGACCGAGGAAACGGAGAAAGCCACGACGGTTCATGTTCTACCTCTCAGGCCAGCAAGCGCTCACGGCACATCGTCTGCCAGTTGTCGACGTGCATCATGTGGATCTGGCGCCTGCGCATCTCTGACAGTTGAAGTTCCGTCAGGTTTTCTCTGAGGGTCAGTGTCAGGAAGCGGCGAAGGAGATCCATAGAGCTCACCTATATGGCGGGGCTTGGATGAGGTGTCGTGTGGCGGGTAGCCGAAATGAAGGCATTCAGGCATTACGATGCAGCGAGGAACACGAAGAAGGCTATCGATCCGACCGCAAGCAGGATAGCCAGGGCAAAGCCTGTTCTCTCAGACATGGCTAGGCGGCTCCCCAACCTTCGCCCGAAGAGCATCGAAGTTCTTCTTGGTAACGAAGATCGTGCGGCCTACCGAGACAGCATGCTCGTCATCCACGACCGCCGTCTGTCCGGTGATCGGGTCCTTCGCCACATATCCAGGCTCAACCTCGATGATCTGGGTTCCAAAGGCGTCTGCAAGCGGTTCGTACACGGCTACCTCAGAAGGCCTTGGCTCTCAGCCCATTCACGCTCGACATAGACGTGGGCTGCGATCTCGATCATCTCCGCTCCATCGTCTGGGCGGATGTAGGTCTTGCGGGTTTTGTGGGGCATATGGCCATGAAAAAGCCCGCCAGAGCGTAGGCTCAACAGCGGGTCTAGAATAGCTAACGCAAGGCGCGCGGTGGCAAAAATGTCACACACGGCCTTGCTCTGTGAATATAACTATCGTGAAAGGCCTTCGGTTTCAAGAGTCTAGCAGGGTTATCCACCTACTCTCTTGACTGGTAGCCTTGCCGCTTCGGCCCTTCGGATCATGTCAGCGGTCCCTCTGCCGCCTGGGAATGCAATCACGAGATCCGGTTTGCCCTCGTCAATCATGCGCTGGTTCCGGATAGGGCCCGCTGCCCGTCCATGGGTCTTCCAGTCTGCCATGAAGCGTTCGACCGAGAAGCCATTCTCCCACGCCCAATCAAAAGCTAGGCTGTCGGCGCCAGGCGCCCCACCGGTGATGATGGCCGATATCTCGTCCCGGTGCACATTGAGAGCTCGATGGAGCAAATACCGATCGCGGAACTCTCGCCCTCCGCACACAAGCACCCTCATTCAGCCGCCTCCAATAGCTCTACCTCATCCAACTTCATCTTTGCCCTCGTAACGCCGCCGAGGAAGTTGATCAGAACCTCAATGCGCCCGCCTGCCTGAACCTTCTGCACGATGGCATGGAGGCCGGTCATAGCGCCGTTGAGCAGGGTAACGTGAGCGCCTGGGCGGCACTTGGCCCTGAGCGCCTTCTTGCGAGCCTTCTCCTCCTCGGCCTTCCTGATGTGGTCGAAGTCGCCGGCGATTTCCCTCTCCCTCAGCCGGGACAGAGGTTGCGGAAAGCTGCTCTCACCTTCCTTGGCTCTGGCTGCCTGAACCACGAGAGGCGAGCCGTCGTTCCGGACAAGGCTCTCGACGCCATCGACGCCCCGTAACTTGTAGAAGTCCTGGCCGCCTTTCTCGCCATAGCCTTTGAGTCCGACGAACAGGTATCTAGGCAGAAGAGGGTTCAGGGTCTCTACCAGCTTGCGAGAGCGTTCCACGTATTTCCGCTCAACCGGCAGATAGGTCTGGTATCCGGCGCGACGGAGACCGAGCTGAGCCTTCCTCTCGCACTTGGGGTTGCAGACGACCACGAACCAGGTGAGGCCTTCGAAGGTCTCCGGAGGCTCATGGTTGAGGATCGGCACCTCTCGAAAGTGAGAGACCAGATCCGGGGCAAGCTGCATAAGCTCTTGGGCTTTGGCAGACAGGGCGAAGCGGGGGAGGTTCGTCATTATTCGGCTGCCTGTAGCTGGGGGATGGAGATCAGGTCTTCGACATGCGCCGATCGGATTACTCGGCCGAGGATTTCCGGGATTTTCGGGACGACCGCGTTTCCGAGTCCCCTAAGTCTGTCCACCCGAGCGGGTACCCCATGAGCCACTCGACCCACGTCGGGTTCAGTTGCCCACCAGTTTTCAGACGCTCGCCGTGAACCACGTCGCACAAGGTCGTCCTGGCATGATGCTTCGATCCAGGCTTCCGGCCCGATGTCGCGTTCCTGGCTCCGCGGCTGTCCATCGCCGTAGGTGTCGGCAACCTCGCCACCGCTGTTTGCAGGTTCAAGCCACCCTTCCTGCCCTGCGTCCCCGCTCCCGTCGAACATGAAGCGTGGGGCGTTGGCCATAGCGGCTTGAGAAAGTTCCTGGGCGATCTCCCCGCTGAACGGAGGGCGACCGCCTTCGTGTTGCTCGCTTCCGGGGTGGGCAATAATCCAGACGCGATCTCGTCTATGAGGGGCACCAACGGCGCTCGCCGGTATGCAATGCCATTCCGCGTCATACCCGACCTCGGCCAAGTCTCCGAGAACGGTTCCCATCCCTCGACCAAGCAGCGCTGCCACGTTCTCCAAGATCGCGAACTTGGGTCGTACCAGGCGAACGGCTCGAATGACATGCCGGTAGAGTCCCGAACGGGCTCCGGACAATCCGGCGCCTGCCCCGGCGAAGCTAAGATCCTGGCAAGGAAAGCCGGCAGTAATGACATCTGCTTCACCTTCAACAAATTCTCTTTGGGTCACATCTTCGGAGTTGGGGACATCAGGCCAGAGCTTCGCGAGGAGGCGTCGAGCAAACGGATCGATCTCGCAGAAGCCCACCGTCCGGAAGCCACCGGCCCGCTCAAGCCCGAGGCTGAAGCCTCCGATGCCGCTGAAAAGGTCGAGCACGCGGAGCTTCATGCTGCTGCCTTCCATTCCATGCGGGCGAGAGCCTGCGAGATTGCGGATTTCGAGACGCCCATGCGCTGGGCCACTTCGCCGTAGGTGAAGCCCTGGCGGACCAGAGCAGCGGCTCTCTCGTGGTTGAATGAACGGGGGCGACCCATGCGAGGGGCTTTCTGACGCTCGACACCCTCGACTTGGTAGAGGATCGCGGCGTGAGAGACATCGTGCTCTGCAGCCAGGTCTCGGGCACTGGCCCCATCGGCCCAACCCTGCTTGACCTTGCGCACGGCCGGAGCCTTGAGCTTATTCGGGGCGCTCATGCGGCGTCTCCCTCAAGCTGCGCTCTGGCCTTGGCCGCTGAGCCGACAAGCCAAGCGCGCACTTTCTCAGTGCCGAATGCTTTTTCCATGATTGCGAGCTGCTCCAATGTCGTGACCGCGCTTAAGCGCTCGGCAACGTAGTCAGGGTATTTTTCAGCCTTGGATGTCCGGATGCCGAGGAAGCGCATGAAGCCCTCTAGCGCCTCTTCCTCCGTGACCTTCAGGACTTCGTATTGACGGGAGAAGGTGGTCATTCCGCAGCCTCCCGAATCTCGTGAGAGGCGCTCTCAAGGAAGACGTCGTTCCAGTCCTGGCCGATGGCCTGAGGGATCTTCACGACGGCTTTGAGATTCTTGCAGGCGAGACGCCGAGCGAGGGAGAAGGCGGCGGCCTGCCCGGTGTAATTGCCGTCATTGTCCCCGAAGACGACAACCTCTCGCACACCTTCGGGCGGCACCCATTCGGAGAGCATGCCGGCATTGAGAGCAGCCCAGCACGGTACGCCGAACAGAGCCGAGGCGGCGAAGGCGGTCTCGATACCCTCGGCGATGCCGAGAACGTCGCCATGCTCCATCAGCCGGACCGCGCTGCCCTTGGCGATGGTCCCAGCCATGACGCGGCGGGGCTTCTCGACCGGAGCTTTCCGGCCATCCTTGGTCAGGTAGGTGCGATGCAGGATCGTCGGGCGGCCGTCCGGATCCGAAACCATCGCCACCATCGCCGGATGATAGGAAGGCTCGTCATCCTCGTAGCGAACCCGCAGGGCCGTCCGAAGGCACTTCGGGTATGTCACGACGCGGGCCCGATTGAAGAGCCATGCCGCAACCGGATCGTTCGCGTTGATCGGGGAACTGGAGGACCAGAGACGGTTCATGGCAGCCCGCTTGTCGGCATCGGACCGCTCGGGCTTGACCTCGCCGACCGGCGCCGTGCCGAGAACGGCCTCGATCTCCTTGGCGGCCGTCTTGAAGTCGAGCCCCTTGGTCAACATGACGAGCTTCACGCCATCGCCTGCGCCGCAGACGGAGCAGAAGAACGAGCCCCTGCCCTCTTTGTTGTCGAACCGGAACCTGTCGCGGCCGTCGCGGCAGATGGGGCAGCCGGTATGCTTGCCGGTGAGATACTGCCGGTCGATGCCGAGGGCCTGGAGGATACCAGGCCAGCGACCTTGGGCGCGGACGCTAAGCGGCGGCTGCTGCATTGCCTGCCTCCCGACGATGAGCCCAACGGATTTGCTGAGACTTGAGCCATGAGAGGACTTCTGGGCCCGGCACCTCGTGCGGGACTATCCTTCTGTGCGGCCACTCATTGAAACGACTGCGATAGTTCGCAAGCACCCACTTGTCTGTCTTGCCGTGCGCCTGCGCATAGCCTCGAAGCTGGGCATAGAACGAACGCTTTTCGGATGGGGTTGGCTTCCGGCCACGTACGCCGATCTCTACCAGTTCGCCGTCCTCGCACTCGATGGTGGACTGCCTCTCAGGCTTGAAGCCGCAGGCCGGGCAGGCGTGGACCTTGGCGGGCTTCAGATACGAACAGGATGGGCATTCCTTCGGGAGGGCTTCTTTCTTCTCACGCTTATCCGAAGAGTTGCGCTGGGTGCCATTATCCAGATGCTCGTGATGGATATCCGTGACGAACCCCAACCGCAACGTTGTGTCTGAATGATCCAGAATGATGCAGTTGTGGACTAGTCTTCCGTTGGCGGTAAATCTCTGTAGAGGCCCAGCGTTGAGAATGTCCCATACTTCCCCTTCGGCTTGCATGAAGGGGTGCTCCACCGCGTGATGATCTCCTCGTCCGTCAGTCCCGACAGAATCAACCGCATTAAGGTCTGGTCGGCATAGCGCACGTTCGGATACGAGCTCCGAAAGGCTATGAACCGCTCGCGACCACCACGAGACTTGCGGCTGTTCGCGATATTCTTGACCGGGTGCGCCCAGCGCAGATTCCCCGGCTCGTAATGCCCGTCGTTGTTGATGCGATCTATCTCCATCGACCTGTCCGCAAGTCCAAGGTTTTCCACGATCCAAGTCGCGGCCTCGTTCGGACCAGCAAAGAGAAACTCGATCCCACGACCTCCGTACCGCTCGTACGAACTCGATGACGGATTGCAGCACCGATCCTGCTGCGCCTGACACCGCTGGTACAGCCAGCGCGGCACCGTTACCGGCTTGCGCCCATTGCAGTGAGGACAAGCGTTCGTGTCCGGACGCTTCTTGATGTTGTGATAGCGAGCCATATGCGTGTTCTCGCAACGGTCGCACTTCACCTCGACGCGAAGGTTGAAGCTCGCCCCGTCCGTCCTCCGCGACACTATCGTCAGTGAGCCGTAGCGGCTGCCCACCAAGTCCTGTGCGAGCAATCCGGAGTCCTCGACGATGCGCCTCCGCGAGCGGCTTCCATCCTTCATTGGTCATAACCCTGTGATCGGGGGTGGCGGTTATTCCGTCGTGGGTGATAACCGGCTGAACGCCTTTGCAAATCGCTCCAGCGTGAGCAACGAAATTTACCCCGTCCCACACCTTATGGTCAAGTGTTACATCTTCAATATTTACTTCGCCTTTGTCCGTGAGGATGCGTGTTCCACGGAGCAGGCAATCGTCCTTGCCCTCTGCCGTCCGGAGCCCCCGTCCAATAATCTGCGTGTAAAGCATCTCCGACTTGGTGGGGCGGGCAAGGATGATACACCGCACGTCGTAATCAATGCCGGTCGTAAGGGTGCCAACATTGCAGATGATCCTCACCTCGCCCTCGTGAAACTGCTCGGCAATCGCCTCCCGCTCCTCGACGGTCGTGTAAGCGTCCACATAGGCGGTCGGGATGCCGGCACCCTCGAACTGAGCCTGGAGATTCCTGGCATGCGCCCGGTTGACCGCGAAGCAGAGGGTCGAACGGTTCTCTCCCAGCCGCTTCCACGTGGACACGATGTCGGCAACGAGCGGGATCTTGTCCATGGCTTTGCCGAGGTCGCCCTCGTGGTAGTCGCCGGCCACCGTGCGAACGTCGGACAGGTCGGGATGCGAAGGGGCGTAGACCTTGAACCGGGAGAGATACCCGGCGTCGATCAGCTCCTGCGTCGTCGCGGCGATCAGGAGATCGTCGTAATGCTTGCCGAGGCCCTTGGCCCAAGGCGTGGCCGATAGGCCGATGATCGGATACTGCGCTTCGGCAAACCACCGCTCGTAGAATTTGAACCACCGGTGCGCCTCGTCCACGATGGCGATGTCACATTCCGGCATCCGGCGCCGCTCAAGCGTCTGAACGCTGGCGACCTGAACCGGCATAGACCAGTCGGTCAGTTCGTGGTTGCCCTGGATCACGCCGACCTCAAGGATGCCCTCGGCCGCGAAGGCCTCCACGGTCTGATTGATCAGCGAGAGCGCCGGGACGACGAACAGAACCCGCTTGCCCTTGCGGCGGGCGCCGTCCGTGATCGCCGCGGAAAGCAGCGTCTTGCCGAAACCTGTGGGGGCTTGGAGCATCGGGCGGCGCCTTCCCCCAGCCAGGGAAGAGCGAAGCATCGACAGGGCGAGGGTCTGGTGCGGTCGAAGAGCCTTCATTGGACGAACCTCCCGAACGGAGCCTCGTCGTCCCAGGCGGGGATGCCACCGCGCCCTAGCACCATACCTTGAGAGGTTAGTGCCTCTTCTTGGATAGGATAGGTTGAGTATTCTACTGGATTATTCGTAGGCCATTGTGTCACCGGGGGGGTGACATTCTGACACCGGGAGGGGGTGGTGACAGATTGGCACCTTGAAACGGGCTTTTTTGTCACCTTAACGTCGGTCACATTGAGCGTGATCAGGTCCGTTCCACGGCCCTTGTTCGTCGGGTTCCATTGCGCTTTCCGGCTGATCAGGCCCATGGCTTCAAGCGTCTTCAAAGCCCGCTTGACGGTGCGGGACGAGTAGCCCGTGTCGAAGGCCATGGCTGCGATGGACATCCAAACCTGATGCTTGGTGTTCGATCGGCGGGCGAGATACGCCAGCACCGCCTTCGTGCCGCCAGGAAGCTTCTGAGCAGCTGCCCAATTCTGCGTCTTACCGCTCATGCATCCTCTCCCACGGTGAAGCCGGCGAAGCGATCAGCGGCGTTGTAGAGGAGCGTCCCGGTAGCGGTTGCCCCGACTTCCCGGCAGAGAATGCGAGTGGCGAAATGCAGAAGGGAAAGAGCAAGGCGTGTTCGGATGCTCATGCGGACACCTTGGCGATGTTCTGGAGGACGGAGGCCACGGCATTCGAGAGAGGGACCCAGGTGTCCTCTTTCATGACGCAGCAGCGGATAGTCTGAGGGGGAAGGTCGTCGCAGCGCTCCATGTGGAGGCTGTCCGCAAGGCGGTCGTTCTCAACGATGCCGTGCGTCTGAAGAAGGTCCGAGAGGCCCTTCGACAGATTGTCGATATCGGCTCTTGTGGGGCCGATCAGGACGAGGAGCTTGTAGGCTCCCTCGATCTTGCCGGGACGCTGGCGTCGGATCTCCCAGCCAGCTTCCTCAATCCATGCGTTGTAGTGGCCGGTCTTCACGCGGCCCTTGCCTGGCACGTTGCGGAAGAGCTTGTTCACGCTCGGCGGGCGCGGAAGGTCGATGGAAACGACGTTCATGCCTTCACTCCCATCCGGCGAAGAGCGTGCAAAATTGATGTGTGATCGCGCTTGAAGATCCGGCCGATGTGCGGGAGCGACCAGTGAGGGTTCATCTCATGAACCGCTTTGATCGCTTCCCAGCGCACGGCGACGAGGCGATAAGACTTGCCCTGCCCAAGGATGTCCGCAGCCGTGAACCCATGCTTCTGGGCCACATGGGCGATGATCTTCTTGGCGCCGAGGCCGCCAGCTTCTGGCACGAAGTCATCCTCGGCCTTCTCGACTTCCGGCAGGCTGTCGATAAGGGTCTGGATCTCCTTGGTGAGGGCGATCTTGGGATCCGGTTGGGCGGGAACCCTAGGGACGATCTTCAGGACGGGCTTAGGCTGGGCGGGGAAGAACCGGGCGTTGAGGGAGCGATAGTGCTCTTGCAGCTCGGCGGCGGAGGAGAATTGCTTGACGTTGAGCATCACGCAGCCCCGCGGATCTTGGTGACGTTCTTGGAGGCCTCGATCTCAGCGAGACGGGCGCGGGCGGCTTCCTCGACCGCAGCATGAGCCTCCCGGCCTTCCCTCGCCTCCTTCATGAGCCGGCGAAGTGCCTCCTCGCTGTCAGCCCCGCCAGAGGCGACATCGGAGAGGACCGTCAGAACATCGCCGGTCTCTTTCCCGACGTTGACCAGATGGGCCAGCATGTCGGAGGAGCCGACGTTCTCGACCTTCTTGACCAGGAGATAGCCGCTCATGTCCGCGAGCTGCTTGGTCACGATGGGCTCGCCAACCACGCGCTCAAGGTCCGCGATCACGTCGATCGGCGCATGGCAGTCGCGGTTGTCCTCGGAGGCGTTGCCGTAGCGGTTGAGGGTCTGGTGCTTGCCGCGGGTGAAGTTCTCGGCGGCTTCCTGCCCGCCAGCCAGCTTGAGCAGCATGCGGAAGACCGTCTTGAGGGCCGAGCGTTCGATGTCATTCGTCGGGCGGAGGTTCATGTGCAAACAATCCTAGCGGTGCACGGTGACGGTTGCCCCGATGCCTGCGAGAACAGCAGGCGTGGAAGCGGGGGCTGACACAGGGAAGAAAGCGCGGGCGGTCTTTTGAGACGGTTGCACGAGACCGCCCGCGAAGTTGCCACCGGCGCGGGATGAAAGTCCGGTGGGGGAGGAAGGGGAATGCGAAGGCATCAGGCGGCCACCTGATGCGGGGCGGGATACAGGTCCGGGCGAAGCCTGTGACGGGGAACGCCAGTGATGCGCTCGACCTCAACAACACGCTCGGCCGGCACCTTGCCCTCTTCCCATCGCAGGATCGTCGTCTTGTTGACGCCAAACTGCTTAGCCAGGGCTGCTAGGCTCAGCTTCGCTTTTTCACGGTAACGGGTAAGGGGGCTTCGGACTGTGCTCATGCAATCTAAGTTGCGCTTTCCGCAACTCGATGTCAAGCAATTCGTTGCGCCGGATGCTAACGACTGCATGTGGCCGGGAGCGGTACAGTTGCGAATGGCGCGACCTACCCGAACCCAGTCACAGCAGAAAATCCGACTCCACTTCATTCCAGAGTGGGCGGAAAAGCGCGGCTACACCCAGGCGGATATTGTCCGGGGGACTGGCGTGGATAAGGCGAATGTCTCCCGATGGTTCGGCGGCTCAGTCCCAAGAGACGAGCACATCGAGGCGGTAACTAAGTTTCTTGGCTTAGAGGATCCGCGCGATCTCTTCAGACACCCGGAAGATGACTGGTTTGCCAGGTTCGTCAGGGATCGGGGTGAAGAAGAGCGCGAGAGGATCAGGCGAACACTGGAAGCGGCCTTCCCCAAGCGTCAAGCTTAGCCTCCTTTAACGACACGCAGGCGGCGAGGCATGCGACAGACCTCATCAGGACTGACCTCGCAGTAAGCAGCGAAGGCCACGATGCGGAACTCATCTTCGAGAACATAGTCGACCAGAGCATCCGCCATGCCGGGCGTACCAGCCACAAGGCGGAAATTGCCGGGCGTGAGCCCCGATAGCTCCATAAAGTCTGCTAGACGCTCATCGTCCGCGGCAAGGAAGCTCAAAATTCTGGCAGATAGGTCATTGCCCCGCGGGAGCCTGTGTCTCGGCATAGTTACCTCTCGTTAGTGATTTCTAGAACATATCGGGAACATGGCCGAGTCAAGCCGCCGCACCCTGTTGATGAGTGTGGAAAACTAAATGTTGCATACTTCGCAACTTTTTGCTTGACCTTCAGTTGCGAAAAGCGCAACCTGACTTCATCGCAAAACGAGGTCAGCCCCATGTCCCTCCTCAAATCCATTGCTGGAACAGCACTTGAACTAGCCTGCCTCGCCATGTTCGCGAGCAGCGTTGCCGTCCTCTCGATTGTGATGGGGGCGTGAGCATGGCGCAGCACACACCCGGCCCTTGGGAAGCTGGCCGTAACCCAAAAGGCGTCTGCTCTAACGAGTGGGTCGTTCGACCTCGTGGCGAGTTCCCGCATGGCGCTTGGGTTGCGGACTGTGGATACAGCGACGAAGGCATCGCGAACGCGCACCTTATCGCTGCCGCACCTGACCTTCTGGGTGCTTTGAAGCTGATTTCGGCAATGCTTGAAGGCGACAAGGGAACTTCGGGCACGTATTACCCGAAGTTCACCGGCACCCTGATCGAAGCGGTGACTATCGCTAGGAAAGCAATAGCCGCAGCAGAGCCCGATGCGGAGGGTCGCTCATGAGAGCCTCCCGTTCCCCCCGCCGTTCCCTCCCCGGCTTCTCCGTCGATATGGCTCTGCGTGATATGCGCAGGGGCAAGGATCCGCTCTTTGACGAGATGCTTGGCGATCTGAAAAGGGTCGTTGACCACCTCGCCACCTGGGCAAGCGATCACTCTGACGAAGCTACCGCCGAAACATGGGCCGCGCTCCACTGCGCACGCGCCACCATCGCAAAAGCGGAGGGCCGCTGACATGACCACTCTGGAATTTACGATCAAAGACGGCTTCGTTCCGGTGGCCGAGATGAGACGGCTTGTAGACGCCTATGAGTTCTTACAGCGGGATCACGTCCGCGCATGGGATCGCGTTGAAGCCGCCGAGGCTGATGTTCAGCGCCTGCGGAAGCTGTTCGACCTTAGACCGGAGGTCCGGGCGTTCGCCCGTCTGATGGAACAGCAACTCCGCGCCAATGACCACAAGCCAGGGTGGAAGGACGACAACCCCATGGCGCTGCTGGACAGAGCCGACGAGGAGTTGAACGAACTGCACGTCGCCCTCATCCATGCCTTTGTCGATATGAAGGGGAACCGCGAGAGGGTTGGCCGGGAAGCCGCCGACGTGGCGAACTTCGCGCTCATGATCGCAGACGTGTGCGGGTGTTTGGGAGAGACGGCATGTTCGCACGATTGGAAGGTCTGGCCTGAGACAGACGGTCAAGAGCAGAAATGCATGAAGTGCGGTGCCTACAGGCGGACGCCTAAGGGAGAGAAGGCATGAGCATGTTGGACGCCTACCGAGATCGCATACGAGAGCTTGAAGCCGAGAACAAGCAAATTGGCCAATACCTCTCTGCCGAAAGAGAGGTTAACCGCCAGTTGGCCCAGGAGCGGGATGGGGCTCACAAAGCCGCCGACTGGAATATGCAGGTTGTGGCAGACAGGGATGCTGAGATCGAGCGGCTAAAGGATGAGGTTAAAACTGTCCGCGAGGGCATCCAGAAAGCCAAGGGCATGCTGGACGATGATATCCCGTCAGGGGAACCCGTTCACCCCGTATCCGCCTATCTGACCACGCTTGCCGTGCGCCTTGGAGAAGCCCTCAAGGGAGAGAAGGCATGAGCAACGTCGTCCGCTTCCCAGCCCGCCTTCGTCCCATCCAGCCTATCACGGCAGAGCAGATTGAGATCCGAGACGCTCTCATCCTGACCATGGCCGAGAAGCCAGTTTGCCGGGACTGCGCTGGAACGGGCTGGAAGATCGGCTTCCGGCACTTGGCCGTCGATCTTCTTGATGCCTTCGAGCGCTCCCCCTGCCCTTGCGGCGGGACGGATGAAGACCGGATCGACCTGAACGACTTCGGAGGGGCTGCGTGATGAGCGAGTTCTGGTGCGAAGAATGCCACAACACCGGAGAACTCGACTGCTACTGCGGCGGGGACATCTGCGTGTGCACGAACTACGGCACCTATCCCTGCCCCAAGTGCCAGAGCGGCCATAGCGCCGAGGACTTGATGCTCGAGGAGTTGCACAACGGGGAGGATTACTAATGCCTCACTTCTCCAAGGAAGAGCGCCAGGTGCTGATCCCTCTCCTCGAGGATTGGGCCAAGAACGCCAAGGACGAGAACGCAAGGCGGCAGCTCACCCGCTCGCTCAGGCGCCTGCAAGACTCCGATCGGCATCATGCGGCGAAGGAAGCCGAAGGGAGGAAGGAATGACAAGTTGGGCGAACGACGCCAAGCGCGTCATCCAAGAAGTTCACATGAGCCTTCCCGAGAGCGCAACCCTTGAAGAGCGCATCAAAGCGGTAGACGCCGCCTATCCTTTCGGTGAGCGAGCCATGCACCCGTACAAGATGTGGCTCAAGGCTCGACGCGAGTACCTCTGCCGGTTTGGCTACCAGCCGAAGGGCAAGCCCCTGGTCGAGAGCCCGATGGAGCGCATGATGCGCCGTGCAGGAGGCCGCCCATGAGCCTCTCCAATCCCCGCTGCAAGGCCTTCTGCCAGCGTGTCGAGCAAGGCCTTTGGGTGCTGATCTTCCTCGCGATCCTCGGCCTCATGATCTTCTCTTTCTACAAGGTCATGACCACCAACCTGCCGGTGCCGTTATGAAGCCGGTCGTCATCACCCCGCGATGGCGCGGACCTCTCACCAAGCGGGCCGAACGTGTCCGCATCGAAACGACGGCGCGGCTGTGCCGTGAGCTGGGGCGAGACAAGCCGATCGTTCGCCTGCCCAAGGGAGACCAGAAATGAAGTACCTGACCCTGCAAATGGATGACGGCTCAATCTACGGCATTCCCGTTGATGTCATCGCTCGCCACCGTGCCGCCAACTACGCTGACGAGTTCGGCGGCGACATTGAGCGCAGCCTCGCGGAAGACAGCCTGCCGCTGTTTGAGGACGACGATTACAACGTGATCGATTGGGCTGCGAACAACATGGACTGGTCGGATGTGAAGGATCACGCCGTGCAGCTCCAAGGACCCCAGCCGATCGATTTTGACCGCGCCTGGATCCACACCCCTAAGCGCGTTGAGGAGGTCGCCCGATGACCATCCTCAAAGCATTCGGCCAGCGTGCCAAAGAGATCCTCCACATGGCGCAGTCCTTCGCCTCGTGCGCTCAGACGGCCAATGTCTACGTGCATGACACCATCGGATCAGAGGGTCAGGCGGATCACGACCTCCTTCTGACGGCAGCCTATCTCGAGGAAGCCGCCCGGGATCTGCGCCAGCTGCACTGCAAGATCCACGCCATGCGCCAGGAGGCAGAGGCGGCACAGCCCCAGGCCAAGCGCATCCCCGTTCTCACCTACGGACACTGAACATGAACCCTTTGACGGTTGCCGCCCTTGAGCGGCAGATCGAAGACCTAATCGCCTCTTATCCGGAGCTTGCCGAGGACGAGACCCTTCGGGCGGATATGATCTCGGGCTCCACAGATGCCGAGGAGATCCTCGCCAAGGTGGTCGACCGGATGATGGAAGCCGAGAGCATGGTTGAAGCCATCCGCAAGCGGGTCCGAGACCTAGAGGCGCGTGGCGTGGCCTTTGATCGGCGCAGCGATGCCATGAGGGCTCTTGCTCTGCGCATCATGAATGCGGCCCAGACTCGCAAGGTGCCGTTGCCGGAAGCCACGCTGTCGATCCGCGCCGTGCCGCCTGCCGTCATGATCAATGATTGGACGCAGATCCCGCCCGAGTTCACCGTCACCAAGACGGAGGTCAAGCCCGATCGGGAGAAGATCCGGCTGGCGCTAAAGGAAGGGCGGGAGATTCCTGGCGCTTACCTGACGAACGGCTCTGAAACCCTTTCTGTGCGGGTGAAGTAATGACCGAGAACCTGACCCTCTGGAAGCAGGTCGAGAAGACCGACCCGGCTCATACCAAACCCATCACCGGCAAGGCCTACAAGGGCAACTCGCCCAAGCCTCATTACATCGTCCTGAAGGCAACTGAGGCTTTCGGCCCTTGCGGCATTGGCTGGGGCTTCGAGATCGTGGAGGAGAAGCTTCTCGACGGTGCCCTGCTGGCTCCCGGCTTCTATGAGCGGATCCACATGGCCCGGGTGCGGGTATGGTACGAGTGGAACGGCAAGCGCGGCACGGTAGAGCATGTTGGTCAGACGGTCTTTTCCGGTCGGCGCCGAGACGGCACCCCATTCACGGATGAGGACGCCCCTAAGAAGTCCGTTACAGATGGCCTGATCAAGGCGCTGAGCATGATTGGCTTCGCCGGCGATATCTTCCTCGGCCGCTATGACGACAGCAAGTATGTGAACGATCTGAAGCGCGAAATTGCCGACGAGCAGGACAACGGCTCCCAAGGCAAGCCGAGCATCGCCAAGACGGTTGCGGCCATCAAAGAAGAGTTCACCAAGGCCAAGACAGTCGATGGCCTGAAGGCGGCCTACAAGGCGAACCAGGCAAGCCTTGATGTAATGGCCGAGGCCCAGATCGATGAGGTTCGCACGGCCTACACCGAGCGCCTGCACGAACTGCGGGAGGCAGCATGACCACCCGCGTCGTCGCCACGGAAGCCGATCGGCAGGGCCTGATGCGTTTGCTCCAGGCCCGCGATCTGCCCTTCACCGTCGAGATCGTGAAGGGGAAGCGCCGCTCTGTCGATCAGAACAGGATGCAGCGCCGTCTCGTGAACGAGATTGCCGAGCAGACCGACCAGACGGCCGAGGAGGTTCGCGCCTATTGCAAGCTTGTCGGCGGTGTGCCGATCTTGCGGGCAGAGAATGAACTATTTCGGGAGAAGTATGACGCCGTTGTGCGCCCGCTCTCTTATGAGCAGAAGCTCGCCATCATGATGGAGCCGCTTGATCTGCCAGTAACCCGCTTGATGACCACAGATCAGAAGACCCGATATCTCGAATGGATATTTAGGCATTTCTCTGAGCAGGGCATCACCTTCCAAGTGGAGATCGAAGCATGACGCTAACTCAAGAGCGCGTTCGCGAGCTTCTGTCTTACAACGCGGAAACGGGCATAACGACATGGAAGACCTCGCGCGGTCGCGTACGGGCGGGGCAAGTCGCGGGATACCCCGATGGCCGGGGCTACATGGCGATCCGTATCGACGGGAGTATGTATACGATGCACCGTGTCGTCTTCCTGTGGGTGCACGGATATCTGCCGGACGAAGTTGATCACATCAACGGGGATAGGGCCGACAACCGCCTGGACAATTTGAGGCCCGCGACGCGGCGGCAGAACATGAGGAACGCCGCCAGATTTTCGCACAATCGATCGGGCGTCGCCGGCGTGTTCTGGAATGCAGACAAAGGCAAGTGGACAGCCAGGATCAAGGTCGATGGCAGATCGATACACTTAGGCCACTTCGATAATAAGGATGAGGCAGCGGCGGCGCGTAAGCAGGCAGAAAGCCGTTTTAATTTTTCTACCGGGCATGGCCGCGATCCCGTCCCTTCGTCTGCGCACAATCAAAAGAAGGCCGGCCGGAGTGGAGTCAAAGGCGTCGTCCGCAATGGCAGCGGCTGGGCAGCAACCCTCTATCATGATCGCAAGAGGCACTACCTCGGCCAGTTTAAGACCATAGAGGAAGCCGCCGCTGCTTGGCGCAGCAAGGCTCAAGAGCTCGGCCTGGTGCTCTCCTCTCCGCTGGAGGCTGCATGACCAGGCGTAAGCAGTTCTCAAAGCGCGACCTGACCAAGCGCCTAGCCGAGTTCGGTGGAAAGTGCCGGATGTGCGGCTGCACGATCGATGCCACCTCTGGCTTGGAATGGGATCACCGGATCCCGTTGGCAATCGGCGGGGAAGACACGCTCGACAACCTTGAGCCGCTCTGTATCCGAGATCACCGCCTGAAGACCAAGGGCGATGTAGCGAAGATCGCGAAGGCTGCCCGCCAGCATCAACGGAATGTCGGCATCCGCAAGCCGAGCACCTTCGCCGCGAGCCGGGATAGCCGGTTCAAGAAGAAGATCAACGGGGATCTCGTGGACAGGCGAACCGGAGAAATCATCCGGAGAGCCAAGTGACAGATCCAGTCAAAGAACACGTACTGAGACAATTGAGGATATTAGTGATGAAGATTTTGAGTTGCCCTCCCTCAGCATCTAGCGATGCTTCGTCGGGAAAGTTGTGTTCTGACGCTCGCCCAGTCGCTATGCGAGTGGAGCAGCTTTCCGATGACGTGACGCTTTATCTGGGCGATTGCCGCGAGATCCTTCCAACGCTCGACAAGGTAGATGCTGTTGTGACAGATCCGCCCTATGGGATTGGCGAAAGCGACAGGAAGGTGGCATCTCGCGTCAACAAGGCGAAGCCGAAGGACTATGGCGCCTTTGATTGGGATCGTGAACCCATAGATGCCGAGACCGTGGCTCTCCTTCGGTCCTGCAGCCGTTGGCAGATCATCTTCGGAGGCAATTACTTCGAACTTGGACCAACTTCGTGCTGGCTCGTTTGGGATAAGCAGAATTCTGGCGACTTCGCCGATGCTGAGTTAGCCTGGACGAACCTGCCAAAAGCCGTGCGCCTAATTCAATGGCGCTGGAACGGCATGATCCGCAAGGGATCGGACGAGCGCGTACATCCCACGCAGAAGCCAGAAGGCGTCATGCGATGGTGCCTCGGCCATCTTCCTGCAGAGGCTCGTATGATCTGTGATCCCTTCATGGGTTCTGGCACAACAGGCGTTGCGGCCGTCAAGGAAGCTCGTGGCTTCATCGGCATTGAGCGAGAGCCTGTCTATTTCGAAGCCGCCCTTAAGCGTATCGAGCAGGCGCTTAAGGCTCCGGTCGATATGTTTTCGGCATCTAATGATCGAAATCAGGCGAAACAGGAGTCGTTCCTATGACGCAACATAGCGACCGGGTGACGGACGAAAACACCACTTTCCCGATGACGAGCGCAAGCGAGGAAGGAGGGCATATAAAAATCCCCCATCCACAAGGAGAGGTGGAGAAGGTGATTGAGAGGCTGAAGCGGGACGTTGAATGCCACAAAGGCAACGCCGATGACATTTATGCGAAACTCACCGCCGCCCAGGCTGAGATCGAGAAGCTGAGAGGGGAACTGGACGAAACTGTTGCGGATCTCGCCAAATTCATCGGTGAGAACATCGAACTGCGGCAGCAACGCAAAGCCCAAGCCGAAGAGATGAGAAAGGCTCTGGAGGAGGACGGTCAGACGATCACCATTCGCGAGAGGCTTATTGATCGGCGCTATGATTGGCAGATCGTAGCTATCCGCCCGGAGCGTATCACCACGCTCCAAAGCTTCGGCCCCGGCAAGGCAGGTGAGGAGGCCGCTATAGCCGCCCTCTCCCTCATGAAGGGAGGCGAGCGATGAGCCGCCCGAGGAAACAGCACTTCATCGCCTTTGGGCCGGAAGTCCCCGTCGTGCCGATCAAGGACTTTTCCAAGATGGGCCTGACGGGCGACGAGTGGGCGGACGTGTGGAGCATCATTGGCCCATCCGTCGAGCGCAACATGAGCGGACGCCGCGCCATGCCTCTCTGGATGGTGATTGCCGCCGCTTACCTTGAGGGGCTTCACCATGGCTCCGCTCTCACCCGATCCAACTCCAATGGAGACACCAATGAAACACGCTCGTGAAGATTACTCACACATCCAAGACAACACGACGGCCATCGAACTGGCGAACCTGATCCTGTCGATGAATTTCGCGACGCCGCAGGGCATCACAGCCCGACAGCTCGCCCGCAAGATCCTCGGCATTCAGGACGGGACTATGAACCCGCCCCAGGCAGTTATCACGACCAACGGCACGACGCGTATCATCCCTGCCGATGAGCCCGTTTTTCTCATCCGTGGGCAAGATGCGGTCGGAGGCGATGCCGTGCGGGCGTGGGCTACGTTGGCTGAGGCAGCAGGTGCTCACTTCGATATCTGCCAAGTCGCCCGACAGCATGCCGCCCTGATGGACCAGTGGCCCAAGAAGAAGCTCCCTGACATGCCCCAGGAGCCAACCAATGGTCAGTGACAAGATTAGGGAGGCCCTGGAGGCTGCTGTCGCATGGCTGCGAGATCCGAGGCTCTCAACATGGACCTATGTTGAGAGTTGCCGGTTCCCGAAGGACCGCGACGACCTCGCTATCAGGCTTAGTGAAGCCCTCGCCCTCCTCCCCCAATCCTCACAAGAGGACCAGCGCCATTTGACCCTTGAAGAGCAGCGCATGATGGGCAGGGCCTTGAGAGCCTCCACGACGCTGATCGGCACGATAGAGCCCGCCGAGAGTGCTCCCCAATCCCCACAAGAGGGGATGCCCTACGAGTGCACGTGCGAAGAGTGCTTCGACAGGATCGCCGCCTCTTCACACTCTCAGGAACAGGAGCCCACCCGATGACAACGCCCAAGCCGGAATATCGCGACCTTGTTTTCTCAATGGATGACCCTCGACGCCCGCTGATGATCAAGTTCCCCTGGCCGATGAGCCAGGAGGAAATCGCGGATGTGAAGGACGTTCTGGCGATTTGGCTGCGCATGTTGGAGCGGAGCGCCCTGGCCCATAACGACGAGACTAAGGACGCGAACCACTCTCAGGAACAGGAGAATGGGGATGCGGGCAAACCTTCCTTTGAAGACGATTTTGAACAGGGCGTTCCTAAATAGGAATGGGAAAAGAAACATGGCCGCTTTCGATCTAGCCAAGCAATGCGCCGACAGCCTCAACTTTGCCCATGAGCAGGGGCTACCGCAGAAAGAGGCGAGCATCTGCGTTGTGACGCCTCCCGGCTGGAAGGCTCCGCCCAAGTTCCCGAGAGGGCGCATTGTGCGCTGGATGGAGGACGGCTCAAGGGTCCGTTACCTGCCTGCCCTCAACGTTCTTGCATGGCTCACAGCGCACGGAATGGTCGCTGTACAGTCTCACAAGTCATGAGCAAACGATCGTAAGTACGCGCCGCTAAGCCGACAGGAGTGAATTATGACCGATAATACCAGTGAAATATTGGAACGCGCAGTGGCCGCCGCAATCAAGGCGCTCTGGCGCCCGATTGAGACCGCGCCGATGGACGGGACGGCGATCTATACGGTGGTGAGCCACTACCAACCCTGCGTCTGTCAGTGGGTTGAGTTTGAAGGGCGCGGCCGGTGGTCAATCGACCCCGAGACATTCATGGATGAAGAGCATTTCCGTGAATACTTCGTCGGCACCAGCTACGAGCCGACCCATTGGATGCCCCTGCCGCCCACGCCTGTTCCTTAATACACTTCTTTCCAGAAGGCCAATTATGCGAATTAGCAGGAGGAAAAGCACATGCAGCGCAATATTCAGACGCAAGTCCTAATGGACCGGCTTCGGGCTGACCATAGCTCGCTCATGTCGAAGGAGGCCGCCGATTACATTGAGCGGCTAGAGCGGGCGCTAGAGCCGTTCGCCAAAGCCGCCGAGTTACTTCCCGCCGATGGCAGGTTGGACAAGGAAATGATCTGGGCTCCTGCACAAGGGCGAATCATCTACGGAAAGCACTTTCGGGCCGCTCAAGACGCCTTCGGACAATAAGCCGAAGGTTGTCAAAAACGCACTTTATGCGAAAATCGAGGAATAAACCATGAAGCTTTGGATTGTGTTCTACTTGGCAGGAAATCTTGCCGGAACAGTAGGCCCTCTTCCCTATGGGATTGAGGAGTGCCGGGAGCGGATCGTCCCGCACATCGAAGAGGCTAACCAGGGGATCGCTAAGCACCCCGAGCTAGGTCACAAGCCGGGAGATTTTACAGGCGAGTGTCGGTTCTCTGATGAGAGGCCGGAAACCTAAGCATCTACTCAGGTTCCATACACGCACTTATGCGCGGGAGCATTAACCATGACACAGGCGATTATTGTAACGACATTCTGGCTCATCACCGTGGTGGCGGCGACATTCTGGTGGCGCAGTCCATAGCTATCGATAAGCATTCGTTATCGATACCAATCCGGCGCAACCCAAAGCCCCAGCATAGACCGTACCCAAGGCAGGGATCGCTTCTCTAACAAGCGCCCTGCCCTTTTAGATCAAGGAGATGGCTGTCAGAGCCCGCGAGCCTTCATGAGCTCGTTTAGCCCCTCCCAATAGGACAGCCGCTCCCGCTTGCAGTAAGCAATGAAGCGGTTGGCAACAGACAGCGGCGGCCGGATACTGAGAGGCACGGTCGCCTCTTTGGCTTGGTCCTGCTTGTAAAGTCGCTCAACCGGCTCCCGGCTGGTGAAGCCATGACGCTCGGCCGCTGCATCGATCTTCTCGATTGACGGCGCCGGCGCATCGTTCACCTTATCCGGCCCAAGCATCTTTAGTTTGGAAAACGAGCCGCTCATGCCGGCTGCTCCTGCGGGACAAGAATATCGATCAGCTCGGCGGCGAAGCGTTCGGCATTCTGGATTGCCTTACCCACGCCATTGACCAGAGACGGGTCCAACTCATCCAAGGCAAGCCGATAGTGGAACATGGCCTTGAAGGCGGCCCTCTCATTGATCTGCTCGCGGAAGGTCGGGATCTCGGCGGACTCCAGATCCTTGACGATCTCCTGCTCGAGCCGGGTCTTCACCCGCGGGCTCGTGCGCGTCAGGACGACTCGGAACGGGATCTTGCGCTCGAAGGACTGCTCTTCCTCCATCACGAGGCCGATGGCCTTGGCGGCCTGATCTGCGTCAACTGTGGAAGCCTGGATCGGAATGACCACAAGTTGAGCCCGCGAGAGTGCGCGACTGGTGAGCCGTGATGCCGTGCCCTCAAGGTCAAGGATCACGAATTGCCGCTTGGCCCGGTACTCGTCCAGGCGGGTGAGGATGTTGGCCTCCGTCGTATCCCCTATCACTTCAACCGGCGATGTCGTCAGCGTGACGGGCGTCTCGGGCTCAGATCCGAACTTCCAAGTCTTGATGGGATGGTTCGGATCACAATCGAAGATCGTGACGCTTGCGCCTTGCGCGGCAAGCACTTGAGACAGCAGGAGCGCCGTCGTGCTCTTGCCGGCCCCTCCCTTCGGATTTGCGATGGCTATCACAGGCATGGGCTTTGCTCCCGTTGCATGAACGGTAAAGCGATAGCCACCAGAGTATTGAGGAATGGTTAAGAAGGCAGCGATAGGAAGCGCAAGGAAGCGGAAGCCACAACGGGGAAGCGCAAGGAAGCGCGTTAAAGCCGAAGGATGCCGATTAAAGCGTGGGTCTGCCGAAACTGGATAGCGGACTGGTTAACTTGACCTTAAGAGGAAGTGACGGCCAAATGACGGGGCCGGAATCGTCCGGTGGAGATGATGTCGTGAGCTAAAAGCAAAACGCCCCGGAAGCGGGAACTTCCGAGGCGCCAAAACCGAGAGGGTTTTCGTCTGAGCGACTGATTGCATCTCAGACATTACCCGACAATTCGAGCCTGTCAACGTCGTATTTGCGGCGAACAGGATTGCTTTGCCCTCACGACCCGAAAGGGTCAGACGATGAGTTTTAAAGCCACTGAATGGGCCTATGGCCTGCGGGATCTGTCGGGACCGGAGAAGGCCGTCCTGCTGTGCCTCGCATGGCACCACAACGGGAAGACAGGGCTATGCTGCCCAGGGACGGCGCTGATTGCCGAGGAAACATGCCTCGGGCTCTCAACGGTCAAGAAGGCTCTCAAGAGCCTGGAAGGGAAGGGGCTGATCGGCCGGATGCCGTGGAAGCGGGGCTCGGCCTATATGCTCGCCATCGTGGAGCCAGAACGGCCACGGGAGACCTCGCCAGAGGCCACCACAGAGCCCGCCCATATTAAACAGGAAACGAACAGGAAGAGGGGCGGCTTTAGAAATGATTGGAAGGAAAGGCAGCCCGCGCCAATGTCGGATGCCAGGGCGCGGGCTGAGAAGCGAGCCGCCGAGTTCAAGGCGGTAATTGAGCCGGAGGTGAAGGACAGGGGGACGGAGGAGGAGCGGGCGGCCGTCATCGCAAGGGGTCTCGGCATCTTCCGAGGGCTCATCCCCGAGACGGCAGGCGATCGACCAGACGCTCAAGGAGGTTCGCCATCTTCTGGTTACAGTCCTTGTTTGCCGCCAGGAGCCCTTCAAGCCGCTGGTTGCTCTCCTTGATGGAGACGAGGGTGTAAAGGATCTCCGTGTCGTGTTCCCGGTGATCCCGGGCCGCCCGCTCCGCAGCCCGCAGGCTGTCGGCCATGTTCTCGAGCGCGACCCGATCGGCAACCGTAACGGAGGGGATCACAACGTCTGTGGAAGGGGGCGGGGTGCTTTCTTTCTTGTGACCGAACCTCTGGCTGATGGCGGCGAGGATGACGAGGAGCCCGACCCCTGCGCCCTGGATGAGGGCGACAAAGGTGGGAGAGGTGAGGAGTTCCTTCATTGAGACCGAGCCGCCTTGATCGCGCCGACATCGAACCACGCCCGCAGGAGGTTCCACATTTCGAGCATCATGAAGCCGCTATAGGCCCAGAAGCCCGTCCAGACGCCGCCATGGTTCGCCACCGAGACCAGGATCCCGAGGGTGATCTGCCCCCAGAAGATGCAGATGACGATGGAGGCGAAGCCGCGAAGGTGCGGGCTGTAGGGGAAGCGAGCCTTGAAGGTGCCGTTCACCACGAGGGCGATCAGGCGCAGGAAGGCGGCCAGGAAGCAGATCCATGACCATGTGACCTCGTTCGCCCATCTTCCCATCTCAGCGAACGAGGTTGACTTGTCGAAGGTGAGCGGATCCAGAAGCAGGGTCCAGGCCCAGCCCAGGAGCGGGATGAGCATGATCCATTCTGAGACGCGGACAGGGAAATGCTCGGCAATGCCCTGCCCGATGCGGAGAACGATCCGATGAGGCAAGGCTTAGGCTCCGATAGGCTTGCGGGCGGCCCAGCGGCCATAAAGCGTCGTGACGCCCCCGAGGATGCTCATGCCTGCGGTCGTATAGACCTCCATATTCGTCTCGCCGTTGGCTGCGGCCGTGCCGATGGTGGCAATGCCGCCGAGGATGGCGAACAGGGCGCCCCAGGACACGCGGGACTGATACCAGGGCTCATTATTCGTGAGGTGCTCGATGACCGGCGCGACCTCTTGGGCTACGGCATCGCGGACTTCCGGCTTCACGACCACGGAGTTCTGCTTCGACACCGGCACGGAGGGAGCCTGAACGAGCCGGTCAATGATCGCGTTCGTCACTTGCCCGATGATGGCCCCGCCGATTGCGGTTCCGATGAAAGGCTGCTTCTGCATGATCAGGCGCTCCGGGTCTTGAGGTAGGTGGAAATGGCATTGACGATGGCCTGCCAGAGGCCAGCGGGGATCTCGTCGTCAGGGACTTCGCGGGTATCGAGCGGCGGCTCGGGAGCGGCGACCACGACAGGCTCAGCGATGATGTCCTGGCGGTCGCGGGCGGCCACGAGTGCCTTCTCAACCTCATCGGCAGACACAAGGGCCTTGTTCAGGCCGTCGCCGGCATAGTAGCTCTGGCCCCGGTAAACGGTGCGGCTGCCGCCCTTGACCGTGTAGGGCACCGGGAACGAAGCCCACTCGCGGGCCAGGTTGAGCATGAACTCCGCATCCGAGATCTGCCCCTTGATCCACTTGTCGTAGCCGCGGCGGCGAAGAAGATGGTAGCCAAGCCGGTCCTGATAGTCGGGAGTGAACCGGTCTTCTGCCTTCAGGTTCAGCTCCGTCGCCAGATCCCGCAGGGTGGCGTCCATGAACTGGTACCGGCCGCAGGCAGAGGAGCCGAACGTCTTCGTCCGCCATTTCCCCTGATCGAGGATCTCCTTCATCGTCATGGAGGTGAGCGGCTTGGGCATCCGGTCCATGCGGTTCGCATAGACGGTATCGTAACCTCTGGGGGCTTCCTTGCTGGCGATGAAGTCGAGCAGCATCGCCGCCGGTCTAGGGACGGTCTTATCCATGGTGGTCCTCTTGGGGCTGGGGAGGGTCAGACATCACAGGCGCGACAAAGTGCCCGCCCGAATGTCTCGGTGGTCATGATGTCCTCGTGATGTGGGAAGGTATTGGACCGCCTTCGGCCACTTGGCCTCGGCGGGTTATTTATTCCTTGGATCTGTCCGCCAGCTCATGTAAGTCTTCCGGAGTCCAATTCTGTAGAAACGACTGCACCGGGGCACCATGAACACTCTCGCTCTAGCCGCGCCGAAAAACGGCGCATGGTCTCGCTTTGCCGCGTTCGCCCAGGATCATGCCGCTTACCTAACAACGGCCGGCGCTTATCCCGGGGTGGACCTGCTGCGCTGCCTCGCCGTCGTGGGTGTTCTTCTCTATCACTTCCAGTTATCTTATCTGGGCTGGGCCGGGGTGGATCTGTTCTTCGTCATCTCCGGGTTCCTGATCGGCGGGGCCCTGCTCGACCAGATCAAAGCCGGCCGCTTCAGCTTCGGCCGCTTTTATGGAGCCCGCGCCCTGCGCATTCTGCCGATCTACTATTTTGTGATCGCTCTCTGCGCCATGATCAAAGCCCCCTTGTCAGGGGTGGATCTCGCCTCGCCGGGGGGCTGGCAGGCCGTCCTCTCCGCAGCAACCTTCACCCAAGGCATCGTTCCGTATTTCTTCGGCTACAACCTGAACCAGGCCTTCATCCCCGGAGGCACATGGTCTCTCGCCATTGAGGAAATGTTCTACTTGATTGCCCCCGCCATTCTGGTGCTCCTGCACCGAAAGGCCGGCGGCGACCTGAAGACAGTTCTCGCTGGCCTCGTGCTCTTGCTATTGACCGGCCCCTTCGTGCTGTTGTGGTCCACGTCCGGCTTCGCTCCGAACGACCCGAACTGGCATTTCGCCAATTTCATCCAGTTCCATTCGCGCTACACCGAGATCCTCGCGGGCGTCGTGGTGGCCGCCCTCATCCGGCTGAGAGATCTGCCGGTGATCGTCTCGCGCATGGTTGCCATGATCGGCGCGGCTATGCTGGGATGGTTCGCGGTTTATATGTACCTGAACCCGACCCTTCTGGCCGCGCCATATCTCTTCACCCGGGAAACGCTCATCCTGCCTGGGCTCTTCGGCGTGGCCTTTGGCTGCATACTGCTCGCCGCCTATCGCCTGCCGGTTCGATCAATGGCCGTTCTGATCCTCGCGAGGCTGTCGTACTCGCTTTACCTGATGCACATCTTTGTCATTGAGATCGCGACAACGCACCCGCCCGCATGGCTGTTATGGGTGAAGTCCGAGTTCACTTTCTATGCCTCGGCGGGAATCCTGATCGCCTTCTCGATCCTCGTGTCCTACCTGACATCCCTGCTGGTCGAGTATCCCTTCATTCGGCTCTACCGGCCGCCCGCTAAATCGGGCAGTTGAACATCTGTGCATCGATCACATTCGAGGCATCGCCCGCCAGAGTGACCGCCGCCCCCTTCCACTGGTTGCGCCGCACGCTCCAGTGCGAGGTCCCAGCCGTGTTGAGGTACATCTCGTAGCTGTCGCCTGTGCGAGGGGGCGTGTTGTCAAACATGCAGTCCCCGATGACGCCGACCTTGGAGTTGGCGACATAGATGTGATTGAGGCGGTTGTTCTCGAAGTCGATGCCGGTATAGAAGTGCTTTGCGCTCAGCCCGTTCGGGTTCTGCGAGAAGATGCCGATCGCGTTGTTCTTGATACTGCAATTCGTGATGTGGATGTGCCGGCTGTTCTCCAACCAGATCCCACGACGGTTTGCTTGCGCCCCGGAGGCGCCCCCCGCGTTGTTCGACGCGATCCATGTGCCTGTGATCTTTGAGTTCGTGCACCCTCCCAGATAAATCGCGGACTGACCTGCCCCGAGGCTCGACCCACCGAGGTCGGCCCCGCAATCGGTCATGTGGACGGCATCCCAGCCCAGAATGCGGTAATCGGTGTTGGAGTGATGCACCGCCACGACATTGTGCATGACAATGGTGTTGGAGATACCGTCGAAGGTGTTGTCGTCGGCATAAATTCCATACTGCCCCTGCAGCATAAGGATGTCCTTCATGGTGATGAAGGAGGCGTTCCGCTCAAAGAAAAACGTTGAGTTGTTGAAAGGAGCGAAGAAGCGCGAGAACCTGCCCGCGCAATGCTTGAGCCAGAAGGCCCGATTGAAGCCCCGGAACTGGCCGCCGTCGACATGGACCCAGTTGTCATCGAAGGTCACATCATAGCCGCGGGCTCGCAGGAAGGTGCTTGTCTGAGGCCCGCCCTGTTTCTCTGCATAGATGTTGCGCAGAAAGAGCTCGGATGATGACGCAGTGCTGCCCGTCACGCGGTTGTAGTCCAGCAGAACGGTATCTGCGGTGGTGACTACCCGCGCGTCCCCGCTGCCCTCAATGAAGACCCTGCGCCCCTCGGGAATATTCACGGTCGTCTGCCAGCGAAAAACGCCCTGACGGATCACCGGCACCTTGCCGTTGTTGATCAAGGCTTGCAGGATCGGGCCGATGTCGCCGCCGCCCGCTGGATCGGCCCCAATCTCGCGGATATCCACGGCAACGCCGGAATGCTCCCACCACGCTCCCCCCTGTGATTGAAAGTAGCGCGGATCCACCGTGCCAGGAGCGGCGGACAGGCGCTTATAAAGCGCTGCGCCTCCATCCCCTACGGCCGCATAGCCTGCCGTTCGCAGGTAGGTCGCTTCTACCGGAATAGTCGCCGCTGCCGCTGCGGCGCGGGTGTCCCGAAGCGATAGCGTCGCCCCCGCCGCCGAGACGGCCGTGTCTCGGGCTGCCAGAGTTTCATCATGAAGGGTGACGACTTCCTGCCGGTCCTGCTCGATCACAGACACGGCCGCGTCGACTGCCTGCCTGTCGGCCTCAACATCGGCGGCAGCCTGGGTGATGGCCGTAAGGGCGGAAGCGACGGCAGCCGCATCAGTGGAAACCTGCTGGCCGATCTCCTCAAGATTATCGGGGATCATCTTCAGGCGGGCCAGGTATTCTGACACGCGCACGGCATAGAAGCGCGGATCGGTGTGATTGGCGAAGCGGAGGGCAAAATACGGCACATCTGTGAGGGTCGGCCCCGTCCAAGGCTTGGCAAGCCGGATCTGATTAACGGCAAGGACTTCCTTGATAACCGTCGCGCCCGCCGTCCCATCGTTCGGGAACACGAAATCGAACGGCAGAAGAGCCGGATCCCAGGCTACAAACTGGCCCGTTGCAAGGTCCGAGCCGTTGGTGAGCGTGATCGTGCCGTCAGAGTAGAAGAAGTAGGAAGGATCAATGGCCATAGAAAGTTCTCCCGGCCAAGAGGACTTGGCCGATGGTGCAGGCTTGGATTGTCGAGAGGGCTTAGCGTGCGAGCGTGATGCCGTTGTCGGCCAAGAGCTTGCGGATCTTCTGGGCGGTGAGCGCCTTGCGGACCTTCATCTTGAGGGCGATGCGGTCGTCCTCGGCTTTCTCGTCCTGCTCGGCCAGGGTAATAACCTGCTGAGCGATGACCTCGGACTTGATGTGCCGACGCTGCGCCTCGCGGTTGAGCATGTCGGAGGGCTCACCGGCCAGATGGCGGCGTGCCTCAAAGACCTTGCGCGTGTAGAGCGCTGCTCGCAGACGGGCCGGCTCGAAATGCTTGTCGATCGCGGCTTCCGCCAGTTCGCGAAGCTGATCGAGGTTCGGGCCGAGCTCAAGCCGTGCCATTGGCCGCCTCCACCGTCACATCGAACTCCTGCGGCTGATAGGGCATGGCCGAGACAATCACGCGATAGGTGCCGGGCTCTTGGAACAGCAATTCGACCGCCTCGCCGTCCGCCTCAAGCTCACCATTGTCAGGGCCTACGACGCGCACCGTTCCGCCTGCCGGGATGCCCTCAATGATAAAGAGGCGCCCGCCGCCTTCCGTCTTCTCGCGAGTGGACAGATCGAGCCTCGGGCGGATCTTGAGGCCGTCTTCGGCCCGATACCAGTAGCGCGGCTCAAAAGGCGGCACCTCCTCGGCATAGGCTGACTGCGCCCGCGCCAACTCAAGCGCCTCCGGTCGCGCCGGATAGCCTTCGGACGTGACCGAGCCGGTCAGGTTTCCGTTCTCGTCAAAGAGCAGGATCAATTAAACCTCCAAAGCCTGCCAGCGCAGCCAAACGCCGTTGGCGCAGTTGTTCGTCACAGTGATGTTCGCGCCATCCCAGGACAGCCACCAACCGCCCCAATAGGGGAAGCCGGCACCGTCATCGCCTGCAAAGCGGTGCGGCGTGCAGTACTGGTGCTGCATGTTCGGATTGCCGAGAGCGGCGGCCTGCACGACGCGTTGTGTGCTGCCCGGGGAGACAAGCACCCAGCGCCAATAGCCCCAATCAGGCGGGAATGTGCCATCCGAGTAAATCGCGCGGCCTATAGCAGCGATGATGAAATTCACACCTGCGGGCACGCCATGAGCGAAAGTCGTCGCACGCGGCTGATTGGGCTGGCTTGTCTGAAACGGGTTCCAATCGCAGTAGCGCTCGCCTTGCGCGGCAATGCGGCCTGGCACCGAGTCTGCATCGAACAGGATCTGATCGAGCGGCGCCGTCTCGACATTATTGCCTGCAGACGACGCGCGGATCCGGAACTGCCCGCTTCCGTCGTTTCCGATGAGAACGCGCTTGGTCATTGGCTCTTCAGGAATGCGTAATACGGCACAAAGGCGCCGGCAGCTGGGTAAGCCCCCGACCAATCCGGCGCCGGAAAAGCCGTGAAGCCCGCTGCGTCAACATAAGACACGACCGGCGCCGTGGTCGGGCGCGGGTTGAAGACGCCGCATAGGACGAACGGCACCTGTCCGGGCAGGCGCAAGAAGTTGACGCGCACGCCGACGCCAGGCCCGCCGAGTTGGATCGACCCGGACTGCACGATCATGAAATGCCGTCGCGTCGATGAGAACAGCAACTGCGACTCCGGCGCGTTCCAGGCATCCCAGCCGGGACGCGAGACATAGATCCCAACCTGCCCCGAACTGTTGGCCCCGATGACAACACGCCGCGCCATTTAAGCAATCGCCATATAGATGAAGCGGTCCCCGGCATTGATTGGCCAGGAGAACATCGCCGCCGTCGTGACCATAATGCCGGTTGTGCTCACAACGGCACAATGCGGGGTGCCGTCCTGATAGCGCCCGCTGTTGCCGTTGATGCGGGTGTACTCATCGATATAGACACCGCCGCCGCGCAATGCCCCGAACAGGACCGGAGGCGGGGCCGGGAATGCCTCGGAGAACGTTACCCAACTGTTGAGGGCCTGGATGTCACCCGCCGAGGCCACGCGCCCCATCACATCGCGCGAGAGGGCAAAGCTGATCTGCGAGCGGTCGTTGACGTTCGCCGTCAGGGCATCGAAGCCGGGGCGGGAAATGCGGAAATCCAGCACCCCGCCGCCGAAGTTGCCCAGAACCATCCGCCGCGCCATCAGTCGTAAAACTCAATGCGTCCCGTGCCTGCCGTCATGGAGATCACGCCTGCGGTGAGCGTGCCCATGTTAGCCGTGATGGCCGAGAGGTTGGCAACGTTGATTTGGTTGGCGTTCACCGAGCCGTCAGCAATGAAGTCGCCGCGCATGGTCACGCGGGCGACGCCGTTGCGCGTCGAGACGCCGAAGACCGCCTCCTCTCCGAACCCCGAGCCAGGGGCGCCGATGAGGAACTTGTCGACGGCAATCTTCATCTCCGATTGGAAGCCGCCCGGGCCTGTTGCCCCGACCAACTGGAAGCCGGTGAAGTAACCGTTTGCGCCGATCTGAACCGAATAAGCGCCGATGAGCTGCCCCGTCACGTCAGCGACCGCCGTGAACCGCTGCCCGACCGTGACCTGATTGTTGTCGTAGGCTGCGACGACATCCGTGCCGAAGATGGCAAGCGCCTTCTCGGCCGTGACCTCGACCTCGGCAATCTGCGTAATGGCGGCTTCGGCACGGTCATTCGCCTCGTGCGCCAAGACCGTCGTTGAGCCCGCCACGTCCGCGATCTGATCAAGCAGGTCCAGGCTATCGAGCTTGCGGCTCAGTTCCGGCACCAGATCGTCGGGCCGGATCTTCATGATGAAGAAGTCGTTGTCGAGCACCAGGCGCGGGGCCGCGATCTCCACCACGGAGAAGGCGCCCGTCACATTCGAGGACGTGATGCCGGCCACGCGCAGCATGATCGTCTGAGCTCCTGCGACGATGGCCTCGAATGTGGTCCGATCACCTTCATAGGCTCGCACCCACGTGGCGCCCAGATCATAGGACACATCGGCAATGTACCGGATCGCCCCCTTGGCCGGCTGCCAGCCCGCTTGCAGGACGAGGGACGCCACGCGCTGGTAGACCTGGGCACCGAGCCCGAGCACGACCGGGATGGCCGGCGCAAAGACGTTCGGAATGTCGGGGAGCGGCGTGACGCCGGTCTCTACGATATTATAGACGGCTGGATCATCGATGACGCCGGTCAGGGTGATGTGCTCGCCGTCCGTGTCGGGCGTGCCCTCGGTGATCAGCACCCGGAAGGAGCGTGGTTCCCCGGGCGAGAACATCGCCGTGGGACGGTCAGCCAGATCCGAGCGGGCAATCGCGTCGGCCAGGCTCATACCCTGGCGTGTCGCTTCCGCAGCAAAGTCGGCTCCATTGACGATGGCGATGCGATCAGAGGTGCCGCGGGTGACGCGCACCGGCCCCCAGGGCTGCCCGTCCCGACGCCGGATCTCAACATAATGGTTGAGTGCGTTCTGATCCCATTCGAGCGGCTGGTCGAAGGTGATGGCGCGGGCTGCGTCGTTGTAGGACACGACCTCGGCCGACTGGCCCCAGGTTTCAGGCTCCTCGCACGACAGCACGACCAGATCGCCGCGCTTGAGCAGGCGGCCTTCGGCGCGGGCGGTCCATGAGACGGTGACGCGCCTGTGCAGGTTCTCGGCCGCCATGAAGCGCACGAGCCCCGCCGCCTGCGTGCGCTTGGTGACGCCGGTCAACTGCACGCGGGCGGGCTTGGCGAGCGTGGTGCCATCCGGAGACGACAGCACCTCGGCCAGCTTCATCGTGCTTTCATCGACATACTCGCCAATGATGCCGTCCGCGATGTCGTCGTCGGCCAGAGTATAGTCGATGGTCAGGCTGTCCTTCACGATGTCGTAGTCGGTGAACATCATGCGCGGGATACCGCGGGGCTCGTCGCGCACGATAGTCAGGCGGTCGCCCACCGGTGCCGGCATGGCGCGGCCGGCCTTGAGCACCGTCTCGAGCGCATCGTCCAGCGTCTGCGGCTCCTTGAAAACATGATCGAAGGTATGCCCCAGCGATGACCAGAGGTTCGCGTAAGCCGTGAACGATTGGAAGTCGACCTGCTCCAGCGAGAGCCCCGCGCCATAGTCGGCATTGCGCCACATATCGAGGGCGGCCCAGGCGATCGAACGGGTCGGCTGCTCCACGAACTCCGTCCCGGTCCAGACCGGCAGGATCCGGGTGGCGATCACGCCCACCTGGCCGTTCATCATGCCTTGCAGAGACTCGTTGGCCTCGGCCCGGATGGCGATGGTTGTGACGCGCGGGAAGGAATTCGGCCCGTCGATATGAGCCCGCAGGGCCGTCCAGATCACATTGTCCGCGCCCGTGACCTTGCCGTTGTTCCAAGTCGTTCCGTCGATCTTCTCATTGGTGCGGCGGACGCGGACCTCATAGCGTGCCGGAGGCACGTCAATGCGCTCCGTTACCCGGATCTGTGACTGCTTGGCGAAGCGATAACTCTTGACGGCGAGGGTTCCCCAATCACCGATAGGGGCGCCGGCATCATTGACAAGCCGGGTCTGGATCTCGATCGTCACCGTCCTCGGGTATGTCTCGCTCTTGTAGAGGTCATACACGCCGCCGGGGAAAACGAAATCGAACAGGAGCTGCCGCGCCTTGGTCGTGGCGGCGTTGGCGGTGAAGCCGGGGGTGAATGTGGGCGAAAGCTCAAGGCTGCTGACCTCTGTCGCCGTGACCACGTTCACCGGGAACAACGTGACCTGATCCCCCGGCTCCACGAACTGCAGGGTGATGCCCGGGAAGGACGGATTGTAGCCGCCCGCCTTTGTCCAGATCGTGGTATCCGAGATGCGGATTTCCTCGATGTTGGCCTTGCCGCAGGTCAGTGCGAGCAAGGCGTATTCGGTCATGGCATCGCCGTTGAACTCGCTGTAACGAGGCGCGGCGAAGTCGGGGAAGGTCAGCAGGCGGCCATACAGGACCGGGATCGGCTGCAGCGGGCGGGCTTGGTTGCCGCCAAAACCGAAGGAATAGAGCTCATCCTTGGCATCGGTCTGTCCGCCTGCCTTGGGCTTGAGGAAGTGCGAGATCGCCATCGCGCCGCCTGCGATGAGCAGGGAGGAGCCGATGCTCGCTGCCGTGCCGGTCAGGCCGATGGCGCCGACCGCCCATGGCGCGAGCGCCGTGAGCGCCACCATGGCGAGGATCGCGCCGATGCTCTTGCCCGAAGAGCCGCCGCCCATGCCGCCGAGCGGCCGGCTGATGAACTCGACGTTATCGTTGGCCGCCAGGCGATGGGTCGCCCATTCGGTGCGCGAATAGTAGGCCCCATTGACTTTGCAGACGGTCGGCAGGTTGAACTGCCAGCCGGTCTCCGCGATCAGCTGCTCGATCGTCGGCTTGCGCTTGCGGGTCTTGTGCTCGGCAATGGGGAGCACGAGCCCAGCCTCGGGCAGGCGAACGTCGTCGCGCTCCGGGTCAAAGACGAGGAGGTTATGCTTGATGGCAAGCTTCATGGTTTAGGATTTCGGCGCTAAGGTGTATTGGGGCAGGTAGTCTTTGACGAACCGATGCACCCTCAACTTCTTGAGGGCATAGTTGAGCGCAAGGAAAAGTGGCGCGGTTTGGATGAAGAAGCCAATCTTGAACCGCCACTTGAACGGAACATCCTGCCAGCGCAGGAAGGTCTCTACCTTGCCCTTGTAGGCAAGGGTGATTGTTTTTCCTTTGAGTGCATCTGCAAGGTTCATGTTGCCTCAGACGTGGAAATCAGGATCGTCCGGATAGTCCCGGTCAGTGCAATTGCAATCAGGATCCTTGCGCCTGAAATACCGAAGGAAATTATATCCGGAGGCTTTCAGGGCGGGGATGTCATCCACGACCACGCCGGCCGACTTGTCGATGTGGATCACCGCGCCGGTCGTGACAGGCACGATGTAGGTGCCGAGATGGAAGTCGCGTTTTTGCACGTTACCCATCAGCACAAGATCAAGTTCACGCGCCTCGGCTTCGGGGATCTCCTCCCAGGCCTGCCGCTCGGGATGCGAGAGCATGGCCTCGGCTTGGGCCCGAGTCGTTGGTTCGGCAAAGGCGACATCCGGCATGGAGACGCCTGCAAGCTCGTTCTGGATGTGACGGGCGAGGCCGTAACAGTCGAAAGAGGCAGGGCCTCGCTCCCCGATCTTGTAGGGCTTGCCGATCAGGCTCTCATAGAAGGCGAGACGGTCAGTCACGGGCCAAAGTGCCAGTGGTGATGTTGCCCATATTCGCGTTAAGTGCCGACACGTCGGAAACCTGTAACCGCGCACCGGTCGGGAGGGTTGCGAAGGCGCGGCCTTCGGCATCCGTACCAATCTCGAAAGGAATGGGCTTGAATTCTGCTGGCTGCATGGCCGCCTTGGCTACTGATGCCCCGACGACAGGAGCCGCAGCCAAGAACCCGAATAGCTTTCGACGTGAGAGCATGTGTCTACTCCTAGGAAACCTGAAGCAGGCTGGGGAAGCGCTGCATGTCATAGACCTCGCGCATCACGCGCATGTTCTGCGGGCGGGCGATGGCAAGCTGTCCTTCCAGCTGCCGCGCCGTGCGCTTCACGTTGCGCAGGATCAGCTTGTAAGGCCCCTGCCCGACCGTGTTCGGGTCGGACGCCAGATAGCCGCGGAAGATCGCCTGGATGGGCTGATTGAGTTTCACGGCATCGTGGAGGTAGCGGGCGGCCTCCCGGTTCACGTTGTCGAGCCGGATGGTGGCCTCTGCCCCCAGGTTGCCAATGCGGGGATAATCGATCTCGAAGGGAATGGCCTTGAACGGGACGACGGTGCCGCCGCCGACTGGTGCGCCATCTTCCAGCCGGAAGTTGACATCGACCGTGTTGCGGACGGCTCGGATCGGGGCGGGAGCGCCGTTCTCGACAAAGACCGGATGGATCAGCTCAATGGTGATGAGCATGACTTCATCCTTGGGCGCGGAGGCAGCTGCCTCAGCCCAGGCTTGCGTGACTGAAATCGGCACTTAGAGATCCCAAACGTCGAGGGAGAAGGAGACGAAGATGCGGTTGCCCGAGCGGGAGGGCTGATACTGGCCGCCGTTGCGCAGGCGAACCCGGCGCACGGTGCAGCCGGTCAAGTCAGAGATCGGCATATCGAACTCGGCCGCCCCATGGCTCAGCGTGTCGCGTACGAAGGCCTTGAAGCTGAGGAACTGCTCGGTGGTCATGCGGATGGTCAGATCCACGACGCCGATCACGGTCGTGAACTGCCGGCGAGCGCGGACATTGCCGGCCGTCATCTCGCTCTCAAGCACTTTGCGGAAGGGCTCGGAGATGGTGCGAGCGGACGGCTCATGCGGGACGGTAGCGGGCCAGACAGGACGGGCCATCAGCGCCCCCTCATCGGAGAGACGCCGAAGCGACCCTTGAGCGACTTGTCGAGTCGCCCGCCTGCGATCATGCCATCAAGCATCTGCTCGATCTGCACCTCAAGGCGCGGGCCCTGCGGCCCTTGCGTCTGGCGGGTGGACACCTGTGCCCCTGCGTTGTTGAAGATCTGCACCTGCATATTGCCGCCACCGAGTTTCCCGTTGGGGATGATCTTGCCGGGGGTGGTCGGGACGAAGAGCTCGCGCCCGTTCTCGCCCACCGTGTAGGGCTGGCCGGCACTCACGGAGCCGCCCATGGCGCGGCCCGGGGCGAAGAGGTTCTTGAACAGACCGTCGAGGAGCCCGCCCCCGCTGCCGCCTGCCCCGCCGAACAGGTTGGCGAAGATGTTGTCGAATGCCTTGGAGGCGAGCGACTTGGCAAGCTTCTGCAGCACCTGATCGAGTTCCTCTCCTTCAAGAATGGCATCCTGAAACGCATTCGAGAGCATGGCGCCGACCTCTTGGGCTGCGTCGGCCACCGCCTCCTGTGCCTTCTGTGCGTCCTCGATCTTCTGCGTGGCCTCGCCATAAGCGGTGGCCAGAGCATTGACCTTCGCCTCCAATTCAGGCGTGACCGCAACGTTGGCTTCTTTGGCCGCTTCAAGGAGCCTGAACCGGGCCTCAGCCTTTGCGACCTCTCCTGCAGAAAGACCGATGGTCAGTCGCTCCGCATTCAGGGCACGGGTGCGCTCCTCGATAGCTTTGGTTTCGCGCTGTAACTCGTCAAGACGCTCGCGCTTGCCCTTCTTCTCCTTGTCGTCGCCGGGGACTTTGTAGTCAGAGTTCCGGATTGGCCTGACCCTCATGGTCAGGGCAGAGCCTCCTTCGGCCGCGGGGGGATTATAGCCCCGCATACTTCCATTCACTGCATAGGAGTCGGCGTCAAAAGCCTGATCAATGCGATTTTGAGGAGCAAGCAGCCCAGTGGCCGCAATCCCCTCACGGGCCATAGCCTTAGCCTGCCCGAAAAGCTCAATGATGCGCTCAAGCTCATGGATGGTGGTCTGCAATGCGTCGGGGATCTTGCCGATATCATCGACAAGCCACCCGATCGCCTTCTGGAACCCTTCTGTCGCGCCGGCCGCTTGGTTCAACTTCCCTGCCGCATCCGTCAGTGCGTTCCAGACACGTTGAAGTCCCTGCGAGAGCGTCGGCACAGTGTTCCGCGCCATGTCTTCGAGGACAGGTGCCCCCGCCTCAAGCGCACGGAAGAACGCTTCCGATGAGACCTTCCCGTCCTTGACAAGCGCCGAAAGCTTATTGACCTCCCCTCCTGCTTCTTCCATGCCTGCCGCAACAGCACGCAAGAGCGGCTGGGCCGTGTCCAGCATGGGCTCGTAGTCCTCCCATTGCACCTTGCCCCCGCTGAGCGCCTGCGAGAGTTGGAGGATCGTGCTTGAGGTGGTCGATGCGTCGGCACTGGCCACACGAAGCGCCAGGGCGACGTTATTCGTGAGGCTCATAACCTCGGCAGAAGTGACGTTGAGTTCCTTTTGCGCGAGGCTGACCCTCTGATAGAGGGTCGCCATTGACTCCAGAGGAGCGCCGTGGCGCTGCGCTGCGGCGAACAGTTGGTCATAGACGCCCTTGAGCGCCTGCCCCTCAAGCCCAGCCACCTTGAGAGCATTCTGAACCTTCGTGTAGCTGTCCGCGAACTGTGCCACCTGCTGGACGGAAACCCCGGCGAAGGCGCTGGCCATCGCCGTCTTGACCGTCGTTCCCAGCCGGTTGAAGGCGCTTTCGATCCGCTTTGTGGCCTGCTCAGTCCGCTTCTCGACCCGCCCCATAGACGAGTTCGTAGTGCTGACCGCCTTCGCCATGGCGTTTTCGAACTTCTTGGCGCTCGCCTCCAAGGAGACGATCAAGCGCTCGACATCAGTTGCCAATTGCGGCTCCTATTGAGCGGGGAGACCGCTCAAAGGAGGGTCTCTCGCGTAGCGTTCTTCCGCAGATTATCGGCGGCCCAGAGAGGCCGCAGGTTCGTTAGCGCCCAACATGCTTTGAAGTCGGGATCTTCAGGGCTTTCAAAGGAGAAAGCAGAAACCGGGACGATATGGTCGATGTGCCACTCATCGCGATTTTCCCAGGACATCCCGGGCGCGAACTGCCGCTCGATATGGATGACCAAATCAGAGAGGCTGTAACCTACGAGATCTTCCCACGAGCGCCTCGCCTTAGCGCCAGACGAAAGCGAAGCACGGATCATTCTGGACACCCGCCCGCTCAAGGCGAGCATTGGGTTCGCCCGTCTCTTGCGCTGACACTCGCGGGCTATCTCTTTGAACTTTTCCGTCTTCCTATATTCCGCGCTCCGGCGCCTCTGATGCTCGCGGGTTCTGTCTCGATAGGCCTTATCCTTAGAGCGGAGCAGTTCACGGTTCTTTTCCCGGTATTGCCGCAAGGCCTCGCGCATAACCTCCGGGTTTTCTTTCACCCATTGGGCGTGCTTTTCTCTGAGGCGCTCTCTATTCCGTTCTGTATATGCTGCGCGAGCCTTGGCGGCCTGTTCAGCCTTCACTTGCTCGCGGCACGATGCGCAATATTTTTGGATTGGGCTGTTCTTCTTGCTAGTCGATCCACACTTGCAACAGTTAAAGACACCGTGATCAACCATAGAAGCAAGCTATCCCTTCAGCCACTCCCATAGTATCTCTTCTTCAGAAGAACTCAACTCCTTTTCAGACTTGGGATCGTGCAGCTTTCTATAGCCTCCGATACAAGCTGAAAACTCCCAAAGACTGAGTTCATCTATTTGTCGGGGGCTCCATCCGAGGGCGACTCCCCACTGGTAGTAGGCAGCGAAGGCGAGGCAATCACTTCCTCCGTCGCGGCCTCCGCTGCTTTGTCTTTTCCCTCGTCAAGTTCCTCTTCGGGCGTGCCGAACAGGGCTGCGCCGAGGACCAGAGCGGCATGCACGCTGCTCTCGGCAATCGGGCGCTCCTCGACATAGGTGCGCACGAGGTCGACCGCCTCAATGGGCTTCGTGCCGCCGCCGATCAGGCCGAGGCGAAGAACCTCGCGGACCTCGTGCATCCAGGCATCCCGGGAGACGAGGAGATTATACAGGCTTGCGGGGCCGATCAGAGGCGCCCCGAGCTTGATGCGGGTCTTGTTGACGGTCTCCTGCAGTTCACGCAGCTGACCGATGGCGAGGCGGAAGGTGTACGAACCATCCGCCCAATCCATTGTTACCGAACCGTTCCGGCTCATGCAGCGGCATCCGTCCAGATGACCGGACCGGAGCTTTGCATCTCGACCGAGACCGAGACGCGCTCGCCGCGGGTCGCCCCGGGTTCGAACGAGGTCAGGTGGAAAGCCCCCTGCCAGTAGCCGCCGCCCTGTGCCGCCGTACCGCCGACCTCAATGCGGGCGTTCACCGTGTCCGTGGTCGTGAAGGCATCGCGCCAGAGCTCGAGGGACTCGCGGGCCATGACGCCTTCGCCCGAGATGGTTGCAGACAACGATACAACATCTCTGTCCACCCAAGATGGTGCATCTTCATCATCGCAATCGATGCTCGTGGTGTCGTTCGTCTCTTTCGAGAACGTGACGGAGCGCTCGGTCAGACCGCAAGGGGCTGCGAACGTGCCAGGGGTGCCCGTTTCCAGCATCACCTTGAACGCAGAAAACGGGAGAGTGGTGGCCTGCGCCATGGTGTTTCTCCTTCAGTTGGGCAGGGGGTTAAACGCGCTCGACCAGAGCGCGAAAGGTCATGCGGGCGCGGGTGAGAAGCTCGTCTCCTCCGTCCCCGACATTGGTGTCGCGGTGGGCGATTTCGGTCAGGGCATAGGGCTCATCGAGAGGCAGCGGGGCCTCATGCAAGGCGATCCGGACAGCGCCGGCCGCCCGGGAGGCCTCGACTTTGCCGACAGCATTCGACCAGACATCGAGATCGATGTAGACCTCGGCCCCGTCGACGCACTCGGCGCCATCGTCCACAACCTGAATATTGCGGATCGTGACGTAAGGGTAAGGCGCCCCGGCCGGCACGCGGTCATAGACGCGCCCCGCCACGATGGCTGTCAGAGCCGCATCCCCCTTGAGTGTGCCGACGATGGCCTTCTGCAAGGCGGCTTCAACGCTCATTGGCCTACCGATTTCTTTATGGCTTTGCGCATGCTGCGGGAGACACGACCTCGCGCTCGTTTGCGGTAAGCGCGATACGGAGGATAGAAGAAGGGCTGCGGCTTGGTGCCCGGGTGCTGAGCGCCCTCGAAGCGCCCGCCTGCCTCGTGGGGCGGTGCCCCGAACTCGACCAAATGAGCGTAGCGCACGGAGGCGTTGCCCGCCGTAATGGTCACTGTCAGGTCGGGATCCGCATCCGGGCTCGACTTGGCCCCTTGCGAATATGCTGGGCCTCGGCCACCCTTATTGACCGAGATGGAGTCACGGAGCTTGCCGGTGCGGACCGGGGCCAACCTCCGTTGAAAGGCTGCAATCTCCTCAGCGCTTGCGACGAGTGCCGCTGACATTTCCTTTCGGATCTCCGCTGGGATCGCCGCCAGCTTCCGCAGCAGCCTCTCCCTGTTCTGCACTTTCGCCATCAAGCAACTCCACGGCTCCGGCTGCGGATGCAGCGGCGTACTCGGCTTCGGTGATCTTCAGCTCATCGCCTTCATTGCGGGCCACGACCACGGAGGCGCGGGGGCGGAAGTCGAAGCGACGGGTGTAGCGGACCTTCTTCATGTTGGGGCTCCTAGGCTGCAGGTGAGGATGAGACGAAGCCGACGATTGTCAGGGTCGCGGACATCGTGGATGTTGTATTGCTCTGCGGGCTTGCGGGCGTTGATGGCCCGCCAGTCCGGCTGGATCTGCTCCGTGGTGGTCGTGCAGGCGATGTGAATTTCCATCGGACGCACGTCCTGCAAGCGCTGCGCGAGAACCTCCTCACGGCCCCGCGCCGGCTCGATCCGGGCGTCAATCGTGAACTGGTCCTGCCAATCGCCCGAGACCGGGTTGCCATAGCCGTCATCCACGATCGCCCGCTTCTGCAGGGTGATCCTGTGCGGCAGCGCCGTAATCTTCCGCATGGTGTGTCCGATCAGGCGAGGGTCGGGTCGCGATAGCCGCGGAGAAGGTTGAGAACCGTGGGCGAGAGAACGGAGTCGGGCTCGCCCGCGCCTCCGGGCAGGTAATAGAGATCGTACAGAACGAGCTTCACGGCCGCCTTCACGTCGAAGGGGGCTGTCTCGACAGTCCAGATCGGGTCTTTCGCCTTGACGTGCTTGAGGACGATGGCCGAGGCCTCCTCGATCTTCTGCATCACGATGGCATCACGGTCGCTGATGCCCTCAAGCCCGAGATGACCCTTGGCCTCTTCCAGAGTGATGAGCGCCATGTTACGCCCCCTTGGCCGGAACGCCGACGCGCACCGGCTCGGCGGGCTTGGCTTCCTTCACCCCGCCATCGCGACCATCCCTGCCCTTCTTCACGGCAAGGCGCCAATCGCCGCCGTCGCCTGGCTTGGAGGAAGTGTCCTTTTGGGCAATCCAGAAGGACCCAGCCCAGGTCGCGCCATCGCCCGCCTTGTATTCCTTGCCTTCGGCATAGATGCCGCGATCGATCACCACCGGGAGCGTGAAAGCGAATTCCTTGACGCGCTCGCCCTTGGTGAATGTCAGGGTGATGGTTTTCTCGCCGTCATAGGAGGCTTGCAGATCGTCGAAGCCGACACCATCAAGCCCCGGATCGCCATCCTTGCCGACCACGGGCCCGAGCTTCTTGGCCTCGCCGTTGGTGAGGGTGACAACAAGCTCGCCGTCACGGTCGATGATCGCGCCTGCGAGCCCCACACCATCCTTGCCCGGTTCGCCATCCTTCGGCGCCGGCAGTTCCTTGATGCGCTTCTCGACCTCAGAGGCGATGAGCGGGGCAACGTCCTCAACCGTGACGCTCTTGCCGTCCTGCGGTGCCGGGAGAGCAGCAACCGCCTTCTGGACCTCTTCCGTCACGATAGCCGGGATGTCCGGCAGCGCGGGCAGTTCGATCGCCTCAATGGCCGTCTTCAGGCCTGAGACCTCTTCCGCGATGATCTGGCGGACCTCGCCAAGATCTGCATCCTTGCCGTCCTTTGGGGCCGGGAGCTCATTGAAGCGCTTCTCCAGGGCATCCATGCGGGACAGGATCGGGGCGAGCTCCTTGCTGACGAACTCCTTGACCACGCCGACGATCTCTTGGCCGAAGGCTTTTCCATCGAACATCAGCGAAGTCCCTTATAGATTTCCACGAGAGCGGCGCGCGCCTCGGCCTGGAGCGCGTTGTCATTGACCGGCTCGGGGGCCGGTGGCTCTGCCGGCGCATTCGCCTGCGCAATGAGTTGAGCATCGCGGGCCGCGATCGCCTCGATCGAGTGGTCCTGTTGTTGCAGGTAGATCGTGTTCCCGCCCGTGACCTTCTTGAGCTCCAGCTTCTTGCGGCGCTCGTCCAGGGTCATGACGCTCTTTGCCTTCTCAAGCACATCCATCTGCGTCACGCTGTCCATGCGGAGCAGATTGTCCGTGTCGAACTCGGTGCCGATGCCCTCGCCCATGCCGAGGCCTTCATCGAGGCACATCTCGATCGCCTCAATGAGCACCTGAAGGCATTGCGCGTAATACTCGACGTTCAGGCTCTGGATGTTGTTGTAGGTCGGCATGGTGCCGACGCCGATCTTGTAGGGCGGGACATGGTAGGTTGAGCAGACGACCTCGGCCGACCACTTGAGCTGCTCGATGAGCTGAGCGTCGACGGCCTTCGCCTTCATGGCCTCGTATTTGAGGCCATCGCCAAGAACCGCCACCTTGCCCGAGTTCTTGCCCGAGAAGTTCGTATCCCAATGCTCCTTGAGGCGCTTGGCCGTCTCGTCGCTGATCGCGCCAGGTGCCGTCAGGATGCCGCCCGGTTGCGCTCCGTTCTGGAAGAACGTCGTGCTGTCGTTCTGGATCGCCAGCCCTTGGGTTGCAGCCAGACCGCCCGCAAAAATGGGTGAGAGACCGATCAGCGGGTGAAAGAAGCAGTTGAAGCGGTCGTGGATGACCTCCCGGGCCGGGACGGTCACGCTCTCAGGGAGCCCGCTCAGATTGTCCGTATTCAGCTGGTAGAAGACCGAGCCGTCATCCGCCACAAGCGGGGTCACGAGGGTCCAGTCGAGCACGTAGAGGGCCTTGACCACGCCGCGGGCGTCGCGCTGCTTCAGGATGAGCGCATTGCCCCTCTGAAGCTTGGACAGCACCCAGCTTTCCATGAACTGCATGCGGTTCTGGAAGTGGTTCGGCTTGCGCAAGACGGGCGAATAGGCCGGGTTCGTGACCTCCGACCAGATGCCGTCCGCATCCTTCTGGACGAGCTTGATCCGGAGCTTCGCGATGTCCGAGGCAATCAGCGTGCGGCAGGCGAAATCGGCATGATTGGACAGCACCGAGTCATAGCGGATTTCGACGTTCTGCTGCCAGGCGCCGGCAAACGACTCAAAGACGCGCCACCACCCGCCGCGGCCTTGCCCGACCGGCGACATAGCTTTCTCGTCCGTCGCATTCGCGCGGGTGATGTTCATGCCGAAAAGGCGCATGGATCAGGCTTTCGCTTCAGCGATTTTGGCTTTGAGCGTCTCGGCGTCCCAACCGTGGTAGGCCCGCTTGCCGACGACATCCTGATATTGCTCGCGCAATGCCTTCAATTCGTCTTCCGGATCCGGAGCTTGGCGGGCCTGCATATCGCGGCGGCCGTATCCCAGTTTGCCGAGAATGCGGGCATAGCGGGGATCTTGAGCGCGAAGGGCGCGGGTCATGTAGCTTTGGCTTTTCACAGGCAACCTCCTATGAGGAGACCGGCCGCAACGGATCGCGGCCGGTCATGAGGTTCAGGCTACGGGTTAGGGGGTCGCAGGAGCCGCAGTGCCCCAGGTGGCGCCGGTCAGGATCGCGACAGCGGTCGGACGGCGACGAGCCCAGTTGATGAACCGCTCGACGCGGAACGCCACCGAGTTGGTCTGGAACATCGACACGAGCGAGTGCGAGGTCGGCGTGTCAGAGGCCCCCGTGGGAGTGTCAGACATCTCGAGGGAGGCTTCGCGAGACATATCGACCTGAATGCCGCCTTCATCGGCCAGGTAGATGTCGCTGGCGTTCGCCAGCACGACGGTGCCCGCGGGGATGTAATCCGACACGATCACCGGCAGACCTGCGAAGGTGCCCCCGTTCATGTTGATGCCCGGGAATTCGGGCTGGCCCAGCGGATTGACCATCATCGACAGCGCAAGGGCCGTCGTGGAGCCCATGATCCAGACGCCCGTGGTCGGGGCATTGTTCGCCGCGATGAAGGTGGCCATCAGGGCGCGGATGTCGGCGCGGATCGCATCGGCATCGCCACCGGACGACGTGACCGGGGTCAGGCCGTTGGTGATCGAGGCCGGGGAAACGCCAGCGACCGCAGCCTTGGCCGGGTTGATAAAGTCGATGTCCAGGCGTGCAGCGATAGCCGCGGCGAGGTTGTCGCGAAGCAGGGCCTCGGCAGCCGGGTTAGACCGGCGCAGGAGCTCTTCCGTGACAACGGCGATGTTCGCCACCTTGAAGATCTCAAGGATGTTACGCTCATAGCCGAAGCGGGTCAGCGGCTTTGCCTTGCCTTCACCCACCCAGTAGCCCTCGCCACCTTCGGTCTGACCGACAAGCGGCACATTGAAGGGCACATTCCGGAGACCGGGAACGCCACCCTGACCAAAGCGGCCGAGGATGGTGCGCGGGCGAAGGTACTCCACGAAGTCAGCGATCACATCGGTGCCCTCACCAACGAGAGGAGCGGCCCAGTTGCCGTCCTGCGTGGTGCCGGCCGGAACCGGAGCCTTGACGAACAAGCCATAGATGGACGAATTCTCGCCATACAGCTCCTTCGCCACGGTGCGGACGCTCTCGCCATCCAGTTTCGCGATCGCCTTGACCTTGGCCAGACGCGCGAAGCCAATGCCCTTATCGAGTTTCTCAGCCGTCTTGACCTGAATGCCGGAGCGGGCGGCGGTGCCCTCTTCGGCCTTCTGGCCGGAGACCGGCTTGGCGGACTGAGCCTGTGCCTTCTCCAGCGCACGGAGGCGCTTAAGGTCGCCGTCGATAGCGGCGACTTCCTGCTCCAGCGTGTCGAACTCTTCCTGTTCGGCCTGATCGGTGGAGCGGCCTTCGTCGATGGACTTCTGCATGACCTCACCCATGCGGGCGGACTTGGCCTGGCGTGCGGCTTCCAGTGCCGCAATCTGTTCTGCGATGGTCTTCATTTCAGTGCCCTCCTTCGGGCGCAAGTTGACGGATGTGACGGTTTTTCCGGAGGCGCCCGGAGGGGTCTTCACAGGACGCTCAATGGTGCCAGTCGCGGCGGGAGCGTTCGTGTCGAAGGACTTGATGAGCGCGACAGCGGTCGCGTCCATGTTCTTGATGCTCGTCATGACGGCTTCCGGCTGGGCCGGGATCGTGACGGCTGAAAGCTCGTAGACCTCAGTCTCAGAAAAGCGGATGCCGCCATTCTCGATGAAGCTGTACTCGATGGCGCGGAAACCGATGGAGACGGCTCGGACCAAGCCCAACTTGATCGACTGCCAGGCTTCCTCGATGCGATCCCGCAGCGTGCCCTCTTCGGCAATCGTCGGGATCTCGGCTTCGAAGGTGATGCCGTCCTTGGTCGGCTTGTCGAACTTCACCGTGCCGATCGGCTTTGTCGCGTCGTGCTGCCAAAGGAACGGCAAGGGGTTGTTGAACTTGACGCCCAACGGTTCGACGACATCACCAACTCTGTCGACAGCGGGGGTCGTCGCGACACCCCGAATGATGCGCTTTTCCTCATTCACCGCCTTGATGGTGAGATACGAGTATGCGCGGTGCGTCACAGTCATGACGACCTCCAGTTCTTCAAGATTTCGGGTTGTTCAGCCCAGGATGAGCATCTGATATGCTTTAGGCTTCGCGCCCTCGTAGGAACTCGCGGCGCCGATCGCCATGCAAAGCGCCACGGCCGCGTCGATCTTGTTCACCGCCCGCTCTTTCGCCAGCCAGTAGTTGCCCCAGCGGTCTTCGTCCGTGACGGCGCTCATCATTGCCGAGATCAGCACGGGGTTCTTCTTCAGCCGGATACGGCCCTCAAGAATGGCGTCCTCCAGCTCCCGAACCGATCCAGGCATCCATAGGCCTTCCGGCTCTCGCCCCGCGGCCTTCGCCGCTTCGACCATGGCTTCGTTCGGCTTGCCCTTCTTTGTGCCGCCCTGCGGGTGCTCAACGAACTCCACATCAATGCCCAGGGCCGCGCATTCCGGCTCAAACCCCCTCCGGAAGGCATAGCGGTCATAGGCTACGCACTTCACTTCGAAGTCATGAGCATATTCAGCCAAGGCTTGCGCTACGTGGTCGTAGCGGATGCTCTGCCCCTTCGGCGCGTGAATGTGACCGTCATCAACCCACTGCCGATAAGGCGCTTTGTCCCTCAAGGCGCGGGCATCCAGCGTATCGCCCGGGGTCCAAGCCTCAATCCAGGCGTCATAAGTCGGCTTGCGAACCGTCTGCCTCTGCCCGTCCCGCTCTGACGTGACCTCGATCTCTCCCGTCTTCACGACCGCCGCCAGAGCGGTGATGTCCCGGTTCTGGGACAGGTCGCAGCCGATCCAGACCGCCTTGCCGTGGTGTTCCTTGGGCTCAAATTGAGCGATGGCCGGCTCAAGGGCCTCCCGTGTCATCCAGGCTGTGTCAGCGTCCGTCCACTGGCAAAAATGGAGGCGCAGGATGCCATTCAGTTTGCTCGGCATCGCCTTGGCCTGAGCGACAACGCCGTGCAGGTATTCTTCCGTGATCGTCACCCCTAGCAGAGGGTTGGCCTTGATCCAGCACGAGGGATCATTCAGCGGATCATCGCCCGGATCCAGAGCGCACACATAGGAGAACGTGTTGTCGTCCAGCACCTCGCCCAGGTAGCGGGCATCGTCGTCCTTGGCGTCAGGGTTCCCGGCCGCCACCCTCACAGCATGCTCATGCTCGGCCCAGCAGATGGAGTTACGATCCGACCCGCTGTTGGTGATCATCAGCAAGAGGGGCTGCCGGCGAAACTTGAAGCCGCGCTCGAGGATCTCGATAATGCCGCCGTCCGCATGCTCGTGGACCTCATCCACAAGGGCAAAATGCGGGCGAGGTCCAGAGCCTGTCTTTTTCGTCTCCCTCGATACCGGCCGAAAGAATGAGCCTTTCGAAAGGTATGCCAGATTGTATTCCCGGCCTGGCCCTCCGCTGCGCTTGAGGCGCTTGTCGAGGTCAGGCGACTTGTCGACCATCTTCACGGCATCCCGAAACAAGATGCCAGCCTGTTCCTTCGTGGCGCCCGCCGAATAGATTTCCGCGCCCGCCTCGCCATCGGCCATCAGGCCATAGAGCCCGATGCCGCCTGCCAGAGGCGACTTCCCGTTGCCCTTGCCCTGCTCGATGTAGGCTCGCCGGAAACGGCGCCGCCCATCCAGCTTCTTCCAGCCGAACAGAGACCCGATGATGAAATCCTGTGCCGGCTGCGATCGGAAGGGCTTGCCTTCGAACTGCCCCTCGCTCAGCCGGAGTTTCTCCTCGAAGAACCGCAGCCCCTTGGCCGCGGCCGCCTCATCGAAATAGATGTCATCCCGCTTCAGGTCGTCCAGATGACGCCGGCAGGCGTTCCGAACATGAGGACCAGCAACGATTTCTCCCCTGACGACTGCCTCGGCATAGCGCGTGGCCCGATCAGTCGTCGAAGAACTCGTCTTTGTCATCCTTTTCGGTATCGCCTCTGTTGCGCTCGTCGGTGAGCCAAGCCCACCGCTTGCCGAGGTGTATGTTGCTCACGTGGCCAAGTGACACGCCGAACTTCGCGGCGATGTCTTTCTGCATCATCTTGCCCTTGAGGGCTAAAATCTGCCGCGCATCTTCCTCGGTGATCTTTACCGTAGGGCACCGTTCACCCCGGCTGTGGGTCCCGTGAGTAATCTTGTCTGAATGGTTCTCTGATCTCGTCGCCCAGCGAAGATGCTTAGGGCTCACACAACCGAGATTCCCGCGCCCACATGAGTGGGCTACTTCATGATCAGGCGTCGGAGCCTCACCGTTGACGAGCGCGCACATGATCCGATGCGCATATTGCTGCTTGCCGTCGACATTGGTGACGCCATACCCCTTCCCGTCATCGGCAAACGGCCAGATTAAGCAGCTATCGGCATCATAGCCTTGATGTTCGTACAGCCAGGCCAGCGTCTTGCCCGGCGAGGTTCTTCCTCCGAGCGGGTCGCCGTGCCTACGGAGGCGGCCATAGTGGTTTTCGCAAAGTCCGTGTGCGTATCTCTTCTTGCCGCAATCGGGGATTGAGCATAAAACTGAAGTAGCCATCCTGACACCTCATCCGTGTTGGCGTGGTTAGAGCGCGTCGTTGGCCTGCCAGCCTTCGGCGCGTTCGCTTTTATACCAAACTTTCAGTCGAAAAACTCGTCCTTTTCTTTGTCGTCCTCAGAAGAAGAGCGATTCCTCTCATCTGTAAGACCTAACTCCGACATGTAGGCCCGCATCTGCCCATGCTTGGAAGCCGGGAAACCAGTCGGGTTAAACCTGAACTCGTGCCACAACTCACAGAACGCTATCGCTGCCGGCTCCCTGGAGGCATCCAGCCATGACGCCGGCTCGATGTACCTCTTCCAGGCGGCCAACCCCTCGCCCTTCAGGTGCTTAGGGCGGGTCAACTTCCCGAAACTCTGAACGCTCGCCTCGACGGCCTCACGGATCTCTTTTTCGGTCCCGTGGCGCGTGACATTTCTTGTGCCGTCAATCAAGCGAAGGTGCGCAGGCTTGGGCTTTGCGCCACGCTTAGCCATTGCAAGTATCCAATCTCAGAACATTAATCTGCAAAAGTGAGAAGTTAAGGACGCCCNCCGGTCCGGGATGGAATGGCTATGAGGTCTCAGATACCCCCCCGGCACCACTTCGCCCCCGCGAGATCAGGAGGCTGTACCCTCTTCGGCAGTGCGGGATGGATCAGGGCTGACGATCTCGAACTCTTGGATGTCTCGGTAGTCCTTGTTCACTTCGAAGCGGACTGCCTGCGTGTACTCGTCCCTGCACATGGCAAGGGCTGCTTCCTTGGTGTCATACACGCCATCGAGTTCCCATGCGTCCTTGCTCTGCTCGGGCTTGAGACGGGCAACAACCCAGACTTCCTTCATGCTTCACCTGTTACGAAGTGGCGCCTTACCTCTTTGGGCAGAGCCTCGACCTGTTCCTCAATGGCGATGCAGGAAGAGACGCGAGCGAGCATGAGGAGGGCAGGCATGGCCAGAGCCAGCTCATGAGCCGTAATGTCAGGCTGCGGGTGCCACCGGACAGGCCTTGGGCTCCTGGCCAAGTACTTATCGACGCTGACCTTAAACTCTGCACCACCCGTAGGCCCGAAGCTCACCCGTCCTACAGTCAGATCGGCCATCCGTCCTCTCCTACAGCCTGGAAGCGTCCTCGCTCCTCTCGCTGCTTGTCTCGGTTATGGTGGGGAGCGCAGTCAGTCGTCAGGCTGGTCATTCACCGCATCATCCAAGGCAGTAGCCGCCTCAAGGATCTTGGGCTGAAGCGAAGGCTCCTTAACCAAGGCCAGCCCGAGAGCCGTGTTGAGAGCGCTCGTCACCTTGTCGATGACTGATGCCGGAATGGAGTAGCGCTCTTCGCTCATGGCCTGTCTATCCTACTAGCCTTAGCTGCCCTATGGCCCTTGCGCCCTTGCTCATGTTGCAGGCTCGGCAAAGGCATTGTGTGTTCTTGTAGCTATGCTCTCCACCTCGGGAGAGCGGAACGATGTGATCCAGTTCAGGAGAGTTCGGCTTGTGCTTCCCTCTCTGTGCCTTCGGTGTCTTGATGCCGCACGCCTGACACCGCCAGCCATCCCGCTCAAAGACCTCGAAGGGGTCTACCCGCTCCACCGTGCTACCGGCCAAGCGCGCTCGCCTCATGTTAGCGGCTAGCCTCTTGGAGATAACTGCACCGCACTCGACTGAGCACCCAATCTGTCGGGCGTCCCGAGGCACGAACCGGGTCTTGCATTCAGGACATTCGCGATCGGCGTTAGCATTGCGCTTCGGGCTGTACCTCAACCGCCCGAGCCATCGATCCGCTTCCCTTGCACAATCATCAGAGCACCGCGTCTGCTGGTAGAAGGCCGGGGCGAACTCAGCCTCACATACGATGCAGGATCTAGCACTCTGAGCCAAAGCCTCCTGATTGGCTCTCGCTACTCTTCGCTTGAAGTTGCGGCGGGTCACCTTCCGATAGCAGACCCGCGAACAGTAGATGTTCGTCTTAGAGGTTGGCTTGAACTCGCCGCCGCATTCGGCGCAGGCCTCTGCCGTATAATCAACCTTTGGTATGTCGCTGCGTATTCGCCTGACGTACTCTCGCGCCCGGTTCCTATCATGCGTGACAGAGCACTCAGGTGAGCAGGTCTTCTTCTGCTTTAGTTTGGAGAAGAAGTCTTCCGAGCAGACGACACATTGACGGGGCGCATCGGCCCTGCCATTAATCTCTGTAGCCATTTCGATCCTCAGACGATCGTTAGCGGTTAGGCCGCGTTGGGTGTTGCAAGCACCTCGCGCGGCCGTTTCATTTTATCCTAACCTTGGGCCTCTATTCAAGCGGCCATCCGTCCGCATCCACCGCCTGAAATCTTCCGCGCTCCTCGCGTTGCTTAGCGCTCGAATGGTGGTGAGTGCATAAACTTTGCCAGTTGTCGGCGTTCCAAAATAACTCTTGCGAGCCTTTGTGGGGCACGATGTGATCCACAACATTGGCCGGGGTTACTCTGCCTTCCCTCTTGCACATCACACACAAAGGATTGTGAGCGAGGTAGGTCTTCCGCGCCTTGTCCCAGCGGGAGTCGTAGCCCCTCTCTCGGGCTGATGGTCTGGGCTCACGAGGACGGGCGTAGAAGTTGATGGGCTTTGGCATTCAGCGAGAGGTAACGATAACCGCGCCGTTGGAACTCCGGACCGATAGGACCGGATGGCGCACGATGATCTCGTTATAGACGCGCTTCGGGATAAAGCTCTCGCCGCAGCGCTCTCCGACGAGATAGGGCTTATCGCTAATTACTAGGCCACCGCGGGCAGGCTGGGGCACGGTCGGCATAGCAGCTGCAGCCGCTACGCCCATAGGTGCGAGACCGAGGAAACGGAGAAAGCCACGACGGTTCATGTTCTACCTCTCAGGCCAGCAAGCGCTCACGGCACATCGTCTGCCAGTTGTCGACGTGCATCATGTGGATCTGGCGCCTGCGCATCTCTGACAGTTGAAGTTCCGTCAGGTTTTCTCTGAGGGTCAGTGTCAGGAAGCGGCGAAGGAGATCCATAGAGCTCACCTATATGGCGGGGCTTGGATGAGGTGTCGTGTGGCGGGTAGCCGAAATGAAGGCATTCAGGCATTACGATGCAGCGAGGAACACGAAGAAGGCTATCGATCCGACCGCAAGCAGGATAGCCAGGGCAAAGCCTGTTCTCTCAGACATGGCTAGGCGGCTCCCCAACCTTCGCCCGAAGAGCATCGAAGTTCTTCTTGGTAACGAAGATCGTGCGGCCTACCGAGACAGCATGCTCGTCATCCACGACCGCCGTCTGTCCGGTGATCGGGTCCTTCGCCACATATCCAGGCTCAACCTCGATGATCTGGGTTCCAAAGGCGTCTGCAAGCGGTTCGTACACGGCTACCTCAGAAGGCCTTGGCTCTCAGCCCATTCACGCTCGACATAGACGTGGGCTGCGATCTCGATCATCTCCGCTCCATCGTCTGGGCGGATGTAGGTCTTGCGGGTTTTGTGGGGCATATGGCCATGAAAAAGCCCGCCAGAGCGTAGGCTCAACAGCGGGTCTAGAATAGCTAACGCAAGGCGCGCGGTGGCAAAAATGTCACACACGGCCTTGCTCTGTGAATATAACTATCGTGAAAGGCCTTCGGTTTCAAGAGTCTAGCAGGGTTATCCACCTACTCTCTTGACTGGTAGCCTTGCCGCTTCGGCCCTTCGGATCATGTCAGCGGTCCCTCTGCCGCCTGGGAATGCAATCACGAGATCCGGTTTGCCCTCGTCAATCATGCGCTGGTTCCGGATAGGGCCCGCTGCCCGTCCATGGGTCTTCCAGTCTGCCATGAAGCGTTCGACCGAGAAGCCATTCTCCCACGCCCAATCAAAAGCTAGGCTGTCGGCGCCAGGCGCCCCACCGGTGATGATGGCCGATATCTCGTCCCGGTGCACATTGAGAGCTCGATGGAGCAAATACCGATCGCGGAACTCTCGCCCTCCGCACACAAGCACCCTCATTCAGCCGCCTCCAATAGCTCTACCTCATCCAACTTCATCTTTGCCCTCGTAACGCCGCCGAGGAAGTTGATCAGAACCTCAATGCGCCCGCCTGCCTGAACCTTCTGCACGATGGCATGGAGGCCGGTCATAGCGCCGTTGAGCAGGGTAACGTGAGCGCCTGGGCGGCACTTGGCCCTGAGCGCCTTCTTGCGAGCCTTCTCCTCCTCGGCCTTCCTGATGTGGTCGAAGTCGCCGGCGATTTCCCTCTCCCTCAGCCGGGACAGAGGTTGCGGAAAGCTGCTCTCACCTTCCTTGGCTCTGGCTGCCTGAACCACGAGAGGCGAGCCGTCGTTCCGGACAAGGCTCTCGACGCCATCGACGCCCCGTAACTTGTAGAAGTCCTGGCCGCCTTTCTCGCCATAGCCTTTGAGTCCGACGAACAGGTATCTAGGCAGAAGAGGGTTCAGGGTCTCTACCAGCTTGCGAGAGCGTTCCACGTATTTCCGCTCAACCGGCAGATAGGTCTGGTATCCGGCGCGACGGAGACCGAGCTGAGCCTTCCTCTCGCACTTGGGGTTGCAGACGACCACGAACCAGGTGAGGCCTTCGAAGGTCTCCGGAGGCTCATGGTTGAGGATCGGCACCTCTCGAAAGTGAGAGACCAGATCCGGGGCAAGCTGCATAAGCTCTTGGGCTTTGGCAGACAGGGCGAAGCGGGGGAGGTTCGTCATTATTCGGCTGCCTGTAGCTGGGGGATGGAGATCAGGTCTTCGACATGCGCCGATCGGATTACTCGGCCGAGGATTTCCGGGATTTTCGGGACGACCGCGTTTCCGAGTCCCCTAAGTCTGTCCACCCGAGCGGGTACCCCATGAGCCACTCGACCCACGTCGGGTTCAGTTGCCCACCAGTTTTCAGACGCTCGCCGTGAACCACGTCGCACAAGGTCGTCCTGGCATGATGCTTCGATCCAGGCTTCCGGCCCGATGTCGCGTTCCTGGCTCCGCGGCTGTCCATCGCCGTAGGTGTCGGCAACCTCGCCACCGCTGTTTGCAGGTTCAAGCCACCCTTCCTGCCCTGCGTCCCCGCTCCCGTCGAACATGAAGCGTGGGGCGTTGGCCATAGCGGCTTGAGAAAGTTCCTGGGCGATCTCCCCGCTGAACGGAGGGCGACCGCCTTCGTGTTGCTCGCTTCCGGGGTGGGCAATAATCCAGACGCGATCTCGTCTATGAGGGGCACCAACGGCGCTCGCCGGTATGCAATGCCATTCCGCGTCATACCCGACCTCGGCCAAGTCTCCGAGAACGGTTCCCATCCCTCGACCAAGCAGCGCTGCCACGTTCTCCAAGATCGCGAACTTGGGTCGTACCAGGCGAACGGCTCGAATGACATGCCGGTAGAGTCCCGAACGGGCTCCGGACAATCCGGCGCCTGCCCCGGCGAAGCTAAGATCCTGGCAAGGAAAGCCGGCAGTAATGACATCTGCTTCACCTTCAACAAATTCTCTTTGGGTCACATCTTCGGAGTTGGGGACATCAGGCCAGAGCTTCGCGAGGAGGCGTCGAGCAAACGGATCGATCTCGCAGAAGCCCACCGTCCGGAAGCCACCGGCCCGCTCAAGCCCGAGGCTGAAGCCTCCGATGCCGCTGAAAAGGTCGAGCACGCGGAGCTTCATGCTGCTGCCTTCCATTCCATGCGGGCGAGAGCCTGCGAGATTGCGGATTTCGAGACGCCCATGCGCTGGGCCACTTCGCCGTAGGTGAAGCCCTGGCGGACCAGAGCAGCGGCTCTCTCGTGGTTGAATGAACGGGGGCGACCCATGCGAGGGGCTTTCTGACGCTCGACACCCTCGACTTGGTAGAGGATCGCGGCGTGAGAGACATCGTGCTCTGCAGCCAGGTCTCGGGCACTGGCCCCATCGGCCCAACCCTGCTTGACCTTGCGCACGGCCGGAGCCTTGAGCTTATTCGGGGCGCTCATGCGGCGTCTCCCTCAAGCTGCGCTCTGGCCTTGGCCGCTGAGCCGACAAGCCAAGCGCGCACTTTCTCAGTGCCGAATGCTTTTTCCATGATTGCGAGCTGCTCCAATGTCGTGACCGCGCTTAAGCGCTCGGCAACGTAGTCAGGGTATTTTTCAGCCTTGGATGTCCGGATGCCGAGGAAGCGCATGAAGCCCTCTAGCGCCTCTTCCTCCGTGACCTTCAGGACTTCGTATTGACGGGAGAAGGTGGTCATTCCGCAGCCTCCCGAATCTCGTGAGAGGCGCTCTCAAGGAAGACGTCGTTCCAGTCCTGGCCGATGGCCTGAGGGATCTTCACGACGGCTTTGAGATTCTTGCAGGCGAGACGCCGAGCGAGGGAGAAGGCGGCGGCCTGCCCGGTGTAATTGCCGTCATTGTCCCCGAAGACGACAACCTCTCGCACACCTTCGGGCGGCACCCATTCGGAGAGCATGCCGGCATTGAGAGCAGCCCAGCACGGTACGCCGAACAGAGCCGAGGCGGCGAAGGCGGTCTCGATACCCTCGGCGATGCCGAGAACGTCGCCATGCTCCATCAGCCGGACCGCGCTGCCCTTGGCGATGGTCCCAGCCATGACGCGGCGGGGCTTCTCGACCGGAGCTTTCCGGCCATCCTTGGTCAGGTAGGTGCGATGCAGGATCGTCGGGCGGCCGTCCGGATCCGAAACCATCGCCACCATCGCCGGATGATAGGAAGGCTCGTCATCCTCGTAGCGAACCCGCAGGGCCGTCCGAAGGCACTTCGGGTATGTCACGACGCGGGCCCGATTGAAGAGCCATGCCGCAACCGGATCGTTCGCGTTGATCGGGGAACTGGAGGACCAGAGACGGTTCATGGCAGCCCGCTTGTCGGCATCGGACCGCTCGGGCTTGACCTCGCCGACCGGCGCCGTGCCGAGAACGGCCTCGATCTCCTTGGCGGCCGTCTTGAAGTCGAGCCCCTTGGTCAACATGACGAGCTTCACGCCATCGCCTGCGCCGCAGACGGAGCAGAAGAACGAGCCCCTGCCCTCTTTGTTGTCGAACCGGAACCTGTCGCGGCCGTCGCGGCAGATGGGGCAGCCGGTATGCTTGCCGGTGAGATACTGCCGGTCGATGCCGAGGGCCTGGAGGATACCAGGCCAGCGACCTTGGGCGCGGACGCTAAGCGGCGGCTGCTGCATTGCCTGCCTCCCGACGATGAGCCCAACGGATTTGCTGAGACTTGAGCCATGAGAGGACTTCTGGGCCCGGCACCTCGTGCGGGACTATCCTTCTGTGCGGCCACTCATTGAAACGACTGCGATAGTTCGCAAGCACCCACTTGTCTGTCTTGCCGTGCGCCTGCGCATAGCCTCGAAGCTGGGCATAGAACGAACGCTTTTCGGATGGGGTTGGCTTCCGGCCACGTACGCCGATCTCTACCAGTTCGCCGTCCTCGCACTCGATGGTGGACTGCCTCTCAGGCTTGAAGCCGCAGGCCGGGCAGGCGTGGACCTTGGCGGGCTTCAGATACGAACAGGATGGGCATTCCTTCGGGAGGGCTTCTTTCTTCTCACGCTTATCCGAAGAGTTGCGCTGGGTGCCATTATCCAGATGCTCGTGATGGATATCCGTGACGAACCCCAACCGCAACGTTGTGTCTGAATGATCCAGAATGATGCAGTTGTGGACTAGTCTTCCGTTGGCGGTAAATCTCTGTAGAGGCCCAGCGTTGAGAATGTCCCATACTTCCCCTTCGGCTTGCATGAAGGGGTGCTCCACCGCGTGATGATCTCCTCGTCCGTCAGTCCCGACAGAATCAACCGCATTAAGGTCTGGTCGGCATAGCGCACGTTCGGATACGAGCTCCGAAAGGCTATGAACCGCTCGCGACCACCACGAGACTTGCGGCTGTTCGCGATATTCTTGACCGGGTGCGCCCAGCGCAGATTCCCCGGCTCGTAATGCCCGTCGTTGTTGATGCGATCTATCTCCATCGACCTGTCCGCAAGTCCAAGGTTTTCCACGATCCAAGTCGCGGCCTCGTTCGGACCAGCAAAGAGAAACTCGATCCCACGACCTCCGTACCGCTCGTACGAACTCGATGACGGATTGCAGCACCGATCCTGCTGCGCCTGACACCGCTGGTACAGCCAGCGCGGCACCGTTACCGGCTTGCGCCCATTGCAGTGAGGACAAGCGTTCGTGTCCGGACGCTTCTTGATGTTGTGATAGCGAGCCATATGCGTGTTCTCGCAACGGTCGCACTTCACCTCGACGCGAAGGTTGAAGCTCGCCCCGTCCGTCCTCCGCGACACTATCGTCAGTGAGCCGTAGCGGCTGCCCACCAAGTCCTGTGCGAGCAATCCGGAGTCCTCGACGATGCGCCTCCGCGAGCGGCTTCCATCCTTCATTGGTCATAACCCTGTGATCGGGGGTGGCGGTTATTCCGTCGTGGGTGATAACCGGCTGAACGCCTTTGCAAATCGCTCCAGCGTGAGCAACGAAATTTACCCCGTCCCACACCTTATGGTCAAGTGTTACATCTTCAATATTTACTTCGCCTTTGTCCGTGAGGATGCGTGTTCCACGGAGCAGGCAATCGTCCTTGCCCTCTGCCGTCCGGAGCCCCCGTCCAATAATCTGCGTGTAAAGCATCTCCGACTTGGTGGGGCGGGCAAGGATGATACACCGCACGTCGTAATCAATGCCGGTCGTAAGGGTGCCAACATTGCAGATGATCCTCACCTCGCCCTCGTGAAACTGCTCGGCAATCGCCTCCCGCTCCTCGACGGTCGTGTAAGCGTCCACATAGGCGGTCGGGATGCCGGCACCCTCGAACTGAGCCTGGAGATTCCTGGCATGCGCCCGGTTGACCGCGAAGCAGAGGGTCGAACGGTTCTCTCCCAGCCGCTTCCACGTGGACACGATGTCGGCAACGAGCGGGATCTTGTCCATGGCTTTGCCGAGGTCGCCCTCGTGGTAGTCGCCGGCCACCGTGCGAACGTCGGACAGGTCGGGATGCGAAGGGGCGTAGACCTTGAACCGGGAGAGATACCCGGCGTCGATCAGCTCCTGCGTCGTCGCGGCGATCAGGAGATCGTCGTAATGCTTGCCGAGGCCCTTGGCCCAAGGCGTGGCCGATAGGCCGATGATCGGATACTGCGCTTCGGCAAACCACCGCTCGTAGAATTTGAACCACCGGTGCGCCTCGTCCACGATGGCGATGTCACATTCCGGCATCCGGCGCCGCTCAAGCGTCTGAACGCTGGCGACCTGAACCGGCATAGACCAGTCGGTCAGTTCGTGGTTGCCCTGGATCACGCCGACCTCAAGGATGCCCTCGGCCGCGAAGGCCTCCACGGTCTGATTGATCAGCGAGAGCGCCGGGACGACGAACAGAACCCGCTTGCCCTTGCGGCGGGCGCCGTCCGTGATCGCCGCGGAAAGCAGCGTCTTGCCGAAACCTGTGGGGGCTTGGAGCATCGGGCGGCGCCTTCCCCCAGCCAGGGAAGAGCGAAGCATCGACAGGGCGAGGGTCTGGTGCGGTCGAAGAGCCTTCATTGGACGAACCTCCCGAACGGAGCCTCGTCGTCCCAGGCGGGGATGCCACCGCGCCCTAGCACCATACCTTGAGAGGTTAGTGCCTCTTCTTGGATAGGATAGGTTGAGTATTCTACTGGATTATTCGTAGGCCATTGTGTCACCGGGGGGGTGACATTCTGACACCGGGAGGGGGTGGTGACAGATTGGCACCTTGAAACGGGCTTTTTTGTCACCTTAACGTCGGTCACATTGAGCGTGATCAGGTCCGTTCCACGGCCCTTGTTCGTCGGGTTCCATTGCGCTTTCCGGCTGATCAGGCCCATGGCTTCAAGCGTCTTCAAAGCCCGCTTGACGGTGCGGGACGAGTAGCCCGTGTCGAAGGCCATGGCTGCGATGGACATCCAAACCTGATGCTTGGTGTTCGATCGGCGGGCGAGATACGCCAGCACCGCCTTCGTGCCGCCAGGAAGCTTCTGAGCAGCTGCCCAATTCTGCGTCTTACCGCTCATGCATCCTCTCCCACGGTGAAGCCGGCGAAGCGATCAGCGGCGTTGTAGAGGAGCGTCCCGGTAGCGGTTGCCCCGACTTCCCGGCAGAGAATGCGAGTGGCGAAATGCAGAAGGGAAAGAGCAAGGCGTGTTCGGATGCTCATGCGGACACCTTGGCGATGTTCTGGAGGACGGAGGCCACGGCATTCGAGAGAGGGACCCAGGTGTCCTCTTTCATGACGCAGCAGCGGATAGTCTGAGGGGGAAGGTCGTCGCAGCGCTCCATGTGGAGGCTGTCCGCAAGGCGGTCGTTCTCAACGATGCCGTGCGTCTGAAGAAGGTCCGAGAGGCCCTTCGACAGATTGTCGATATCGGCTCTTGTGGGGCCGATCAGGACGAGGAGCTTGTAGGCTCCCTCGATCTTGCCGGGACGCTGGCGTCGGATCTCCCAGCCAGCTTCCTCAATCCATGCGTTGTAGTGGCCGGTCTTCACGCGGCCCTTGCCTGGCACGTTGCGGAAGAGCTTGTTCACGCTCGGCGGGCGCGGAAGGTCGATGGAAACGACGTTCATGCCTTCACTCCCATCCGGCGAAGAGCGTGCAAAATTGATGTGTGATCGCGCTTGAAGATCCGGCCGATGTGCGGGAGCGACCAGTGAGGGTTCATCTCATGAACCGCTTTGATCGCTTCCCAGCGCACGGCGACGAGGCGATAAGACTTGCCCTGCCCAAGGATGTCCGCAGCCGTGAACCCATGCTTCTGGGCCACATGGGCGATGATCTTCTTGGCGCCGAGGCCGCCAGCTTCTGGCACGAAGTCATCCTCGGCCTTCTCGACTTCCGGCAGGCTGTCGATAAGGGTCTGGATCTCCTTGGTGAGGGCGATCTTGGGATCCGGTTGGGCGGGAACCCTAGGGACGATCTTCAGGACGGGCTTAGGCTGGGCGGGGAAGAACCGGGCGTTGAGGGAGCGATAGTGCTCTTGCAGCTCGGCGGCGGAGGAGAATTGCTTGACGTTGAGCATCACGCAGCCCCGCGGATCTTGGTGACGTTCTTGGAGGCCTCGATCTCAGCGAGACGGGCGCGGGCGGCTTCCTCGACCGCAGCATGAGCCTCCCGGCCTTCCCTCGCCTCCTTCATGAGCCGGCGAAGTGCCTCCTCGCTGTCAGCCCCGCCAGAGGCGACATCGGAGAGGACCGTCAGAACATCGCCGGTCTCTTTCCCGACGTTGACCAGATGGGCCAGCATGTCGGAGGAGCCGACGTTCTCGACCTTCTTGACCAGGAGATAGCCGCTCATGTCCGCGAGCTGCTTGGTCACGATGGGCTCGCCAACCACGCGCTCAAGGTCCGCGATCACGTCGATCGGCGCATGGCAGTCGCGGTTGTCCTCGGAGGCGTTGCCGTAGCGGTTGAGGGTCTGGTGCTTGCCGCGGGTGAAGTTCTCGGCGGCTTCCTGCCCGCCAGCCAGCTTGAGCAGCATGCGGAAGACCGTCTTGAGGGCCGAGCGTTCGATGTCATTCGTCGGGCGGAGGTTCATGTGCAAACAATCCTAGCGGTGCACGGTGACGGTTGCCCCGATGCCTGCGAGAACAGCAGGCGTGGAAGCGGGGGCTGACACAGGGAAGAAAGCGCGGGCGGTCTTTTGAGACGGTTGCACGAGACCGCCCGCGAAGTTGCCACCGGCGCGGGATGAAAGTCCGGTGGGGGAGGAAGGGGAATGCGAAGGCATCAGGCGGCCACCTGATGCGGGGCGGGATACAGGTCCGGGCGAAGCCTGTGACGGGGAACGCCAGTGATGCGCTCGACCTCAACAACACGCTCGGCCGGCACCTTGCCCTCTTCCCATCGCAGGATCGTCGTCTTGTTGACGCCAAACTGCTTAGCCAGGGCTGCTAGGCTCAGCTTCGCTTTTTCACGGTAACGGGTAAGGGGGCTTCGGACTGTGCTCATGCAATCTAAGTTGCGCTTTCCGCAACTCGATGTCAAGCAATTCGTTGCGCCGGATGCTAACGACTGCATGTGGCCGGGAGCGGTACAGTTGCGAATGGCGCGACCTACCCGAACCCAGTCACAGCAGAAAATCCGACTCCACTTCATTCCAGAGTGGGCGGAAAAGCGCGGCTACACCCAGGCGGATATTGTCCGGGGGACTGGCGTGGATAAGGCGAATGTCTCCCGATGGTTCGGCGGCTCAGTCCCAAGAGACGAGCACATCGAGGCGGTAACTAAGTTTCTTGGCTTAGAGGATCCGCGCGATCTCTTCAGACACCCGGAAGATGACTGGTTTGCCAGGTTCGTCAGGGATCGGGGTGAAGAAGAGCGCGAGAGGATCAGGCGAACACTGGAAGCGGCCTTCCCCAAGCGTCAAGCTTAGCCTCCTTTAACGACACGCAGGCGGCGAGGCATGCGACAGACCTCATCAGGACTGACCTCGCAGTAAGCAGCGAAGGCCACGATGCGGAACTCATCTTCGAGAACATAGTCGACCAGAGCATCCGCCATGCCGGGCGTACCAGCCACAAGGCGGAAATTGCCGGGCGTGAGCCCCGATAGCTCCATAAAGTCTGCTAGACGCTCATCGTCCGCGGCAAGGAAGCTCAAAATTCTGGCAGATAGGTCATTGCCCCGCGGGAGCCTGTGTCTCGGCATAGTTACCTCTCGTTAGTGATTTCTAGAACATATCGGGAACATGGCCGAGTCAAGCCGCCGCACCCTGTTGATGAGTGTGGAAAACTAAATGTTGCATACTTCGCAACTTTTTGCTTGACCTTCAGTTGCGAAAAGCGCAACCTGACTTCATCGCAAAACGAGGTCAGCCCCATGTCCCTCCTCAAATCCATTGCTGGAACAGCACTTGAACTAGCCTGCCTCGCCATGTTCGCGAGCAGCGTTGCCGTCCTCTCGATTGTGATGGGGGCGTGAGCATGGCGCAGCACACACCCGGCCCTTGGGAAGCTGGCCGTAACCCAAAAGGCGTCTGCTCTAACGAGTGGGTCGTTCGACCTCGTGGCGAGTTCCCGCATGGCGCTTGGGTTGCGGACTGTGGATACAGCGACGAAGGCATCGCGAACGCGCACCTTATCGCTGCCGCACCTGACCTTCTGGGTGCTTTGAAGCTGATTTCGGCAATGCTTGAAGGCGACAAGGGAACTTCGGGCACGTATTACCCGAAGTTCACCGGCACCCTGATCGAAGCGGTGACTATCGCTAGGAAAGCAATAGCCGCAGCAGAGCCCGATGCGGAGGGTCGCTCATGAGAGCCTCCCGTTCCCCCCGCCGTTCCCTCCCCGGCTTCTCCGTCGATATGGCTCTGCGTGATATGCGCAGGGGCAAGGATCCGCTCTTTGACGAGATGCTTGGCGATCTGAAAAGGGTCGTTGACCACCTCGCCACCTGGGCAAGCGATCACTCTGACGAAGCTACCGCCGAAACATGGGCCGCGCTCCACTGCGCACGCGCCACCATCGCAAAAGCGGAGGGCCGCTGACATGACCACTCTGGAATTTACGATCAAAGACGGCTTCGTTCCGGTGGCCGAGATGAGACGGCTTGTAGACGCCTATGAGTTCTTACAGCGGGATCACGTCCGCGCATGGGATCGCGTTGAAGCCGCCGAGGCTGATGTTCAGCGCCTGCGGAAGCTGTTCGACCTTAGACCGGAGGTCCGGGCGTTCGCCCGTCTGATGGAACAGCAACTCCGCGCCAATGACCACAAGCCAGGGTGGAAGGACGACAACCCCATGGCGCTGCTGGACAGAGCCGACGAGGAGTTGAACGAACTGCACGTCGCCCTCATCCATGCCTTTGTCGATATGAAGGGGAACCGCGAGAGGGTTGGCCGGGAAGCCGCCGACGTGGCGAACTTCGCGCTCATGATCGCAGACGTGTGCGGGTGTTTGGGAGAGACGGCATGTTCGCACGATTGGAAGGTCTGGCCTGAGACAGACGGTCAAGAGCAGAAATGCATGAAGTGCGGTGCCTACAGGCGGACGCCTAAGGGAGAGAAGGCATGAGCATGTTGGACGCCTACCGAGATCGCATACGAGAGCTTGAAGCCGAGAACAAGCAAATTGGCCAATACCTCTCTGCCGAAAGAGAGGTTAACCGCCAGTTGGCCCAGGAGCGGGATGGGGCTCACAAAGCCGCCGACTGGAATATGCAGGTTGTGGCAGACAGGGATGCTGAGATCGAGCGGCTAAAGGATGAGGTTAAAACTGTCCGCGAGGGCATCCAGAAAGCCAAGGGCATGCTGGACGATGATATCCCGTCAGGGGAACCCGTTCACCCCGTATCCGCCTATCTGACCACGCTTGCCGTGCGCCTTGGAGAAGCCCTCAAGGGAGAGAAGGCATGAGCAACGTCGTCCGCTTCCCAGCCCGCCTTCGTCCCATCCAGCCTATCACGGCAGAGCAGATTGAGATCCGAGACGCTCTCATCCTGACCATGGCCGAGAAGCCAGTTTGCCGGGACTGCGCTGGAACGGGCTGGAAGATCGGCTTCCGGCACTTGGCCGTCGATCTTCTTGATGCCTTCGAGCGCTCCCCCTGCCCTTGCGGCGGGACGGATGAAGACCGGATCGACCTGAACGACTTCGGAGGGGCTGCGTGATGAGCGAGTTCTGGTGCGAAGAATGCCACAACACCGGAGAACTCGACTGCTACTGCGGCGGGGACATCTGCGTGTGCACGAACTACGGCACCTATCCCTGCCCCAAGTGCCAGAGCGGCCATAGCGCCGAGGACTTGATGCTCGAGGAGTTGCACAACGGGGAGGATTACTAATGCCTCACTTCTCCAAGGAAGAGCGCCAGGTGCTGATCCCTCTCCTCGAGGATTGGGCCAAGAACGCCAAGGACGAGAACGCAAGGCGGCAGCTCACCCGCTCGCTCAGGCGCCTGCAAGACTCCGATCGGCATCATGCGGCGAAGGAAGCCGAAGGGAGGAAGGAATGACAAGTTGGGCGAACGACGCCAAGCGCGTCATCCAAGAAGTTCACATGAGCCTTCCCGAGAGCGCAACCCTTGAAGAGCGCATCAAAGCGGTAGACGCCGCCTATCCTTTCGGTGAGCGAGCCATGCACCCGTACAAGATGTGGCTCAAGGCTCGACGCGAGTACCTCTGCCGGTTTGGCTACCAGCCGAAGGGCAAGCCCCTGGTCGAGAGCCCGATGGAGCGCATGATGCGCCGTGCAGGAGGCCGCCCATGAGCCTCTCCAATCCCCGCTGCAAGGCCTTCTGCCAGCGTGTCGAGCAAGGCCTTTGGGTGCTGATCTTCCTCGCGATCCTCGGCCTCATGATCTTCTCTTTCTACAAGGTCATGACCACCAACCTGCCGGTGCCGTTATGAAGCCGGTCGTCATCACCCCGCGATGGCGCGGACCTCTCACCAAGCGGGCCGAACGTGTCCGCATCGAAACGACGGCGCGGCTGTGCCGTGAGCTGGGGCGAGACAAGCCGATCGTTCGCCTGCCCAAGGGAGACCAGAAATGAAGTACCTGACCCTGCAAATGGATGACGGCTCAATCTACGGCATTCCCGTTGATGTCATCGCTCGCCACCGTGCCGCCAACTACGCTGACGAGTTCGGCGGCGACATTGAGCGCAGCCTCGCGGAAGACAGCCTGCCGCTGTTTGAGGACGACGATTACAACGTGATCGATTGGGCTGCGAACAACATGGACTGGTCGGATGTGAAGGATCACGCCGTGCAGCTCCAAGGACCCCAGCCGATCGATTTTGACCGCGCCTGGATCCACACCCCTAAGCGCGTTGAGGAGGTCGCCCGATGACCATCCTCAAAGCATTCGGCCAGCGTGCCAAAGAGATCCTCCACATGGCGCAGTCCTTCGCCTCGTGCGCTCAGACGGCCAATGTCTACGTGCATGACACCATCGGATCAGAGGGTCAGGCGGATCACGACCTCCTTCTGACGGCAGCCTATCTCGAGGAAGCCGCCCGGGATCTGCGCCAGCTGCACTGCAAGATCCACGCCATGCGCCAGGAGGCAGAGGCGGCACAGCCCCAGGCCAAGCGCATCCCCGTTCTCACCTACGGACACTGAACATGAACCCTTTGACGGTTGCCGCCCTTGAGCGGCAGATCGAAGACCTAATCGCCTCTTATCCGGAGCTTGCCGAGGACGAGACCCTTCGGGCGGATATGATCTCGGGCTCCACAGATGCCGAGGAGATCCTCGCCAAGGTGGTCGACCGGATGATGGAAGCCGAGAGCATGGTTGAAGCCATCCGCAAGCGGGTCCGAGACCTAGAGGCGCGTGGCGTGGCCTTTGATCGGCGCAGCGATGCCATGAGGGCTCTTGCTCTGCGCATCATGAATGCGGCCCAGACTCGCAAGGTGCCGTTGCCGGAAGCCACGCTGTCGATCCGCGCCGTGCCGCCTGCCGTCATGATCAATGATTGGACGCAGATCCCGCCCGAGTTCACCGTCACCAAGACGGAGGTCAAGCCCGATCGGGAGAAGATCCGGCTGGCGCTAAAGGAAGGGCGGGAGATTCCTGGCGCTTACCTGACGAACGGCTCTGAAACCCTTTCTGTGCGGGTGAAGTAATGACCGAGAACCTGACCCTCTGGAAGCAGGTCGAGAAGACCGACCCGGCTCATACCAAACCCATCACCGGCAAGGCCTACAAGGGCAACTCGCCCAAGCCTCATTACATCGTCCTGAAGGCAACTGAGGCTTTCGGCCCTTGCGGCATTGGCTGGGGCTTCGAGATCGTGGAGGAGAAGCTTCTCGACGGTGCCCTGCTGGCTCCCGGCTTCTATGAGCGGATCCACATGGCCCGGGTGCGGGTATGGTACGAGTGGAACGGCAAGCGCGGCACGGTAGAGCATGTTGGTCAGACGGTCTTTTCCGGTCGGCGCCGAGACGGCACCCCATTCACGGATGAGGACGCCCCTAAGAAGTCCGTTACAGATGGCCTGATCAAGGCGCTGAGCATGATTGGCTTCGCCGGCGATATCTTCCTCGGCCGCTATGACGACAGCAAGTATGTGAACGATCTGAAGCGCGAAATTGCCGACGAGCAGGACAACGGCTCCCAAGGCAAGCCGAGCATCGCCAAGACGGTTGCGGCCATCAAAGAAGAGTTCACCAAGGCCAAGACAGTCGATGGCCTGAAGGCGGCCTACAAGGCGAACCAGGCAAGCCTTGATGTAATGGCCGAGGCCCAGATCGATGAGGTTCGCACGGCCTACACCGAGCGCCTGCACGAACTGCGGGAGGCAGCATGACCACCCGCGTCGTCGCCACGGAAGCCGATCGGCAGGGCCTGATGCGTTTGCTCCAGGCCCGCGATCTGCCCTTCACCGTCGAGATCGTGAAGGGGAAGCGCCGCTCTGTCGATCAGAACAGGATGCAGCGCCGTCTCGTGAACGAGATTGCCGAGCAGACCGACCAGACGGCCGAGGAGGTTCGCGCCTATTGCAAGCTTGTCGGCGGTGTGCCGATCTTGCGGGCAGAGAATGAACTATTTCGGGAGAAGTATGACGCCGTTGTGCGCCCGCTCTCTTATGAGCAGAAGCTCGCCATCATGATGGAGCCGCTTGATCTGCCAGTAACCCGCTTGATGACCACAGATCAGAAGACCCGATATCTCGAATGGATATTTAGGCATTTCTCTGAGCAGGGCATCACCTTCCAAGTGGAGATCGAAGCATGACGCTAACTCAAGAGCGCGTTCGCGAGCTTCTGTCTTACAACGCGGAAACGGGCATAACGACATGGAAGACCTCGCGCGGTCGCGTACGGGCGGGGCAAGTCGCGGGATACCCCGATGGCCGGGGCTACATGGCGATCCGTATCGACGGGAGTATGTATACGATGCACCGTGTCGTCTTCCTGTGGGTGCACGGATATCTGCCGGACGAAGTTGATCACATCAACGGGGATAGGGCCGACAACCGCCTGGACAATTTGAGGCCCGCGACGCGGCGGCAGAACATGAGGAACGCCGCCAGATTTTCGCACAATCGATCGGGCGTCGCCGGCGTGTTCTGGAATGCAGACAAAGGCAAGTGGACAGCCAGGATCAAGGTCGATGGCAGATCGATACACTTAGGCCACTTCGATAATAAGGATGAGGCAGCGGCGGCGCGTAAGCAGGCAGAAAGCCGTTTTAATTTTTCTACCGGGCATGGCCGCGATCCCGTCCCTTCGTCTGCGCACAATCAAAAGAAGGCCGGCCGGAGTGGAGTCAAAGGCGTCGTCCGCAATGGCAGCGGCTGGGCAGCAACCCTCTATCATGATCGCAAGAGGCACTACCTCGGCCAGTTTAAGACCATAGAGGAAGCCGCCGCTGCTTGGCGCAGCAAGGCTCAAGAGCTCGGCCTGGTGCTCTCCTCTCCGCTGGAGGCTGCATGACCAGGCGTAAGCAGTTCTCAAAGCGCGACCTGACCAAGCGCCTAGCCGAGTTCGGTGGAAAGTGCCGGATGTGCGGCTGCACGATCGATGCCACCTCTGGCTTGGAATGGGATCACCGGATCCCGTTGGCAATCGGCGGGGAAGACACGCTCGACAACCTTGAGCCGCTCTGTATCCGAGATCACCGCCTGAAGACCAAGGGCGATGTAGCGAAGATCGCGAAGGCTGCCCGCCAGCATCAACGGAATGTCGGCATCCGCAAGCCGAGCACCTTCGCCGCGAGCCGGGATAGCCGGTTCAAGAAGAAGATCAACGGGGATCTCGTGGACAGGCGAACCGGAGAAATCATCCGGAGAGCCAAGTGACAGATCCAGTCAAAGAACACGTACTGAGACAATTGAGGATATTAGTGATGAAGATTTTGAGTTGCCCTCCCTCAGCATCTAGCGATGCTTCGTCGGGAAAGTTGTGTTCTGACGCTCGCCCAGTCGCTATGCGAGTGGAGCAGCTTTCCGATGACGTGACGCTTTATCTGGGCGATTGCCGCGAGATCCTTCCAACGCTCGACAAGGTAGATGCTGTTGTGACAGATCCGCCCTATGGGATTGGCGAAAGCGACAGGAAGGTGGCATCTCGCGTCAACAAGGCGAAGCCGAAGGACTATGGCGCCTTTGATTGGGATCGTGAACCCATAGATGCCGAGACCGTGGCTCTCCTTCGGTCCTGCAGCCGTTGGCAGATCATCTTCGGAGGCAATTACTTCGAACTTGGACCAACTTCGTGCTGGCTCGTTTGGGATAAGCAGAATTCTGGCGACTTCGCCGATGCTGAGTTAGCCTGGACGAACCTGCCAAAAGCCGTGCGCCTAATTCAATGGCGCTGGAACGGCATGATCCGCAAGGGATCGGACGAGCGCGTACATCCCACGCAGAAGCCAGAAGGCGTCATGCGATGGTGCCTCGGCCATCTTCCTGCAGAGGCTCGTATGATCTGTGATCCCTTCATGGGTTCTGGCACAACAGGCGTTGCGGCCGTCAAGGAAGCTCGTGGCTTCATCGGCATTGAGCGAGAGCCTGTCTATTTCGAAGCCGCCCTTAAGCGTATCGAGCAGGCGCTTAAGGCTCCGGTCGATATGTTTTCGGCATCTAATGATCGAAATCAGGCGAAACAGGAGTCGTTCCTATGACGCAACATAGCGACCGGGTGACGGACGAAAACACCACTTTCCCGATGACGAGCGCAAGCGAGGAAGGAGGGCATATAAAAATCCCCCATCCACAAGGAGAGGTGGAGAAGGTGATTGAGAGGCTGAAGCGGGACGTTGAATGCCACAAAGGCAACGCCGATGACATTTATGCGAAACTCACCGCCGCCCAGGCTGAGATCGAGAAGCTGAGAGGGGAACTGGACGAAACTGTTGCGGATCTCGCCAAATTCATCGGTGAGAACATCGAACTGCGGCAGCAACGCAAAGCCCAAGCCGAAGAGATGAGAAAGGCTCTGGAGGAGGACGGTCAGACGATCACCATTCGCGAGAGGCTTATTGATCGGCGCTATGATTGGCAGATCGTAGCTATCCGCCCGGAGCGTATCACCACGCTCCAAAGCTTCGGCCCCGGCAAGGCAGGTGAGGAGGCCGCTATAGCCGCCCTCTCCCTCATGAAGGGAGGCGAGCGATGAGCCGCCCGAGGAAACAGCACTTCATCGCCTTTGGGCCGGAAGTCCCCGTCGTGCCGATCAAGGACTTTTCCAAGATGGGCCTGACGGGCGACGAGTGGGCGGACGTGTGGAGCATCATTGGCCCATCCGTCGAGCGCAACATGAGCGGACGCCGCGCCATGCCTCTCTGGATGGTGATTGCCGCCGCTTACCTTGAGGGGCTTCACCATGGCTCCGCTCTCACCCGATCCAACTCCAATGGAGACACCAATGAAACACGCTCGTGAAGATTACTCACACATCCAAGACAACACGACGGCCATCGAACTGGCGAACCTGATCCTGTCGATGAATTTCGCGACGCCGCAGGGCATCACAGCCCGACAGCTCGCCCGCAAGATCCTCGGCATTCAGGACGGGACTATGAACCCGCCCCAGGCAGTTATCACGACCAACGGCACGACGCGTATCATCCCTGCCGATGAGCCCGTTTTTCTCATCCGTGGGCAAGATGCGGTCGGAGGCGATGCCGTGCGGGCGTGGGCTACGTTGGCTGAGGCAGCAGGTGCTCACTTCGATATCTGCCAAGTCGCCCGACAGCATGCCGCCCTGATGGACCAGTGGCCCAAGAAGAAGCTCCCTGACATGCCCCAGGAGCCAACCAATGGTCAGTGACAAGATTAGGGAGGCCCTGGAGGCTGCTGTCGCATGGCTGCGAGATCCGAGGCTCTCAACATGGACCTATGTTGAGAGTTGCCGGTTCCCGAAGGACCGCGACGACCTCGCTATCAGGCTTAGTGAAGCCCTCGCCCTCCTCCCCCAATCCTCACAAGAGGACCAGCGCCATTTGACCCTTGAAGAGCAGCGCATGATGGGCAGGGCCTTGAGAGCCTCCACGACGCTGATCGGCACGATAGAGCCCGCCGAGAGTGCTCCCCAATCCCCACAAGAGGGGATGCCCTACGAGTGCACGTGCGAAGAGTGCTTCGACAGGATCGCCGCCTCTTCACACTCTCAGGAACAGGAGCCCACCCGATGACAACGCCCAAGCCGGAATATCGCGACCTTGTTTTCTCAATGGATGACCCTCGACGCCCGCTGATGATCAAGTTCCCCTGGCCGATGAGCCAGGAGGAAATCGCGGATGTGAAGGACGTTCTGGCGATTTGGCTGCGCATGTTGGAGCGGAGCGCCCTGGCCCATAACGACGAGACTAAGGACGCGAACCACTCTCAGGAACAGGAGAATGGGGATGCGGGCAAACCTTCCTTTGAAGACGATTTTGAACAGGGCGTTCCTAAATAGGAATGGGAAAAGAAACATGGCCGCTTTCGATCTAGCCAAGCAATGCGCCGACAGCCTCAACTTTGCCCATGAGCAGGGGCTACCGCAGAAAGAGGCGAGCATCTGCGTTGTGACGCCTCCCGGCTGGAAGGCTCCGCCCAAGTTCCCGAGAGGGCGCATTGTGCGCTGGATGGAGGACGGCTCAAGGGTCCGTTACCTGCCTGCCCTCAACGTTCTTGCATGGCTCACAGCGCACGGAATGGTCGCTGTACAGTCTCACAAGTCATGAGCAAACGATCGTAAGTACGCGCCGCTAAGCCGACAGGAGTGAATTATGACCGATAATACCAGTGAAATATTGGAACGCGCAGTGGCCGCCGCAATCAAGGCGCTCTGGCGCCCGATTGAGACCGCGCCGATGGACGGGACGGCGATCTATACGGTGGTGAGCCACTACCAACCCTGCGTCTGTCAGTGGGTTGAGTTTGAAGGGCGCGGCCGGTGGTCAATCGACCCCGAGACATTCATGGATGAAGAGCATTTCCGTGAATACTTCGTCGGCACCAGCTACGAGCCGACCCATTGGATGCCCCTGCCGCCCACGCCTGTTCCTTAATACACTTCTTTCCAGAAGGCCAATTATGCGAATTAGCAGGAGGAAAAGCACATGCAGCGCAATATTCAGACGCAAGTCCTAATGGACCGGCTTCGGGCTGACCATAGCTCGCTCATGTCGAAGGAGGCCGCCGATTACATTGAGCGGCTAGAGCGGGCGCTAGAGCCGTTCGCCAAAGCCGCCGAGTTACTTCCCGCCGATGGCAGGTTGGACAAGGAAATGATCTGGGCTCCTGCACAAGGGCGAATCATCTACGGAAAGCACTTTCGGGCCGCTCAAGACGCCTTCGGACAATAAGCCGAAGGTTGTCAAAAACGCACTTTATGCGAAAATCGAGGAATAAACCATGAAGCTTTGGATTGTGTTCTACTTGGCAGGAAATCTTGCCGGAACAGTAGGCCCTCTTCCCTATGGGATTGAGGAGTGCCGGGAGCGGATCGTCCCGCACATCGAAGAGGCTAACCAGGGGATCGCTAAGCACCCCGAGCTAGGTCACAAGCCGGGAGATTTTACAGGCGAGTGTCGGTTCTCTGATGAGAGGCCGGAAACCTAAGCATCTACTCAGGTTCCATACACGCACTTATGCGCGGGAGCATTAACCATGACACAGGCGATTATTGTAACGACATTCTGGCTCATCACCGTGGTGGCGGCGACATTCTGGTGGCGCAGTCCATAGCTATCGATAAGCATTCGTTATCGATACCAATCCGGCGCAACCCAAAGCCCCAGCATAGACCGTACCCAAGGCAGGGATCGCTTCTCTAACAAGCGCCCTGCCCTTTTAGATCAAGGAGATGGCTGTCAGAGCCCGCGAGCCTTCATGAGCTCGTTTAGCCCCTCCCAATAGGACAGCCGCTCCCGCTTGCAGTAAGCAATGAAGCGGTTGGCAACAGACAGCGGCGGCCGGATACTGAGAGGCACGGTCGCCTCTTTGGCTTGGTCCTGCTTGTAAAGTCGCTCAACCGGCTCCCGGCTGGTGAAGCCATGACGCTCGGCCGCTGCATCGATCTTCTCGATTGACGGCGCCGGCGCATCGTTCACCTTATCCGGCCCAAGCATCTTTAGTTTGGAAAACGAGCCGCTCATGCCGGCTGCTCCTGCGGGACAAGAATATCGATCAGCTCGGCGGCGAAGCGTTCGGCATTCTGGATTGCCTTACCCACGCCATTGACCAGAGACGGGTCCAACTCATCCAAGGCAAGCCGATAGTGGAACATGGCCTTGAAGGCGGCCCTCTCATTGATCTGCTCGCGGAAGGTCGGGATCTCGGCGGACTCCAGATCCTTGACGATCTCCTGCTCGAGCCGGGTCTTCACCCGCGGGCTCGTGCGCGTCAGGACGACTCGGAACGGGATCTTGCGCTCGAAGGACTGCTCTTCCTCCATCACGAGGCCGATGGCCTTGGCGGCCTGATCTGCGTCAACTGTGGAAGCCTGGATCGGAATGACCACAAGTTGAGCCCGCGAGAGTGCGCGACTGGTGAGCCGTGATGCCGTGCCCTCAAGGTCAAGGATCACGAATTGCCGCTTGGCCCGGTACTCGTCCAGGCGGGTGAGGATGTTGGCCTCCGTCGTATCCCCTATCACTTCAACCGGCGATGTCGTCAGCGTGACGGGCGTCTCGGGCTCAGATCCGAACTTCCAAGTCTTGATGGGATGGTTCGGATCACAATCGAAGATCGTGACGCTTGCGCCTTGCGCGGCAAGCACTTGAGACAGCAGGAGCGCCGTCGTGCTCTTGCCGGCCCCTCCCTTCGGATTTGCGATGGCTATCACAGGCATGGGCTTTGCTCCCGTTGCATGAACGGTAAAGCGATAGCCACCAGAGTATTGAGGAATGGTTAAGAAGGCAGCGATAGGAAGCGCAAGGAAGCGGAAGCCACAACGGGGAAGCGCAAGGAAGCGCGTTAAAGCCGAAGGATGCCGATTAAAGCGTGGGTCTGCCGAAACTGGATAGCGGACTGGTTAACTTGACCTTAAGAGGAAGTGACGGCCAAATGACGGGGCCGGAATCGTCCGGTGGAGATGATGTCGTGAGCTAAAAGCAAAACGCCCCGGAAGCGGGAACTTCCGAGGCGCCAAAACCGAGAGGGTTTTCGTCTGAGCGACTGATTGCATCTCAGACATTACCCGACAATTCGAGCCTGTCAACGTCGTATTTGCGGCGAACAGGATTGCTTTGCCCTCACGACCCGAAAGGGTCAGACGATGAGTTTTAAAGCCACTGAATGGGCCTATGGCCTGCGGGATCTGTCGGGACCGGAGAAGGCCGTCCTGCTGTGCCTCGCATGGCACCACAACGGGAAGACAGGGCTATGCTGCCCAGGGACGGCGCTGATTGCCGAGGAAACATGCCTCGGGCTCTCAACGGTCAAGAAGGCTCTCAAGAGCCTGGAAGGGAAGGGGCTGATCGGCCGGATGCCGTGGAAGCGGGGCTCGGCCTATATGCTCGCCATCGTGGAGCCAGAACGGCCACGGGAGACCTCGCCAGAGGCCACCACAGAGCCCGCCCATATTAAACAGGAAACGAACAGGAAGAGGGGCGGCTTTAGAAATGATTGGAAGGAAAGGCAGCCCGCGCCAATGTCGGATGCCAGGGCGCGGGCTGAGAAGCGAGCCGCCGAGTTCAAGGCGGTAATTGAGCCGGAGGTGAAGGACAGGGGGACGGAGGAGGAGCGGGCGGCCGTCATCGCAAGGGGTCTCGGCATCTTCCGAGGGCTCATCCCCGAGACGGCAGGCGATCGACCAGACGCTCAAGGAGGTTCGCCATCTTCTGGTTACAGTCCTTGTTTGCCGCCAGGAGCCCTTCAAGCCGCTGGTTGCTCTCCTTGATGGAGACGAGGGTGTAAAGGATCTCCGTGTCGTGTTCCCGGTGATCCCGGGCCGCCCGCTCCGCAGCCCGCAGGCTGTCGGCCATGTTCTCGAGCGCGACCCGATCGGCAACCGTAACGGAGGGGATCACAACGTCTGTGGAAGGGGGCGGGGTGCTTTCTTTCTTGTGACCGAACCTCTGGCTGATGGCGGCGAGGATGACGAGGAGCCCGACCCCTGCGCCCTGGATGAGGGCGACAAAGGTGGGAGAGGTGAGGAGTTCCTTCATTGAGACCGAGCCGCCTTGATCGCGCCGACATCGAACCACGCCCGCAGGAGGTTCCACATTTCGAGCATCATGAAGCCGCTATAGGCCCAGAAGCCCGTCCAGACGCCGCCATGGTTCGCCACCGAGACCAGGATCCCGAGGGTGATCTGCCCCCAGAAGATGCAGATGACGATGGAGGCGAAGCCGCGAAGGTGCGGGCTGTAGGGGAAGCGAGCCTTGAAGGTGCCGTTCACCACGAGGGCGATCAGGCGCAGGAAGGCGGCCAGGAAGCAGATCCATGACCATGTGACCTCGTTCGCCCATCTTCCCATCTCAGCGAACGAGGTTGACTTGTCGAAGGTGAGCGGATCCAGAAGCAGGGTCCAGGCCCAGCCCAGGAGCGGGATGAGCATGATCCATTCTGAGACGCGGACAGGGAAATGCTCGGCAATGCCCTGCCCGATGCGGAGAACGATCCGATGAGGCAAGGCTTAGGCTCCGATAGGCTTGCGGGCGGCCCAGCGGCCATAAAGCGTCGTGACGCCCCCGAGGATGCTCATGCCTGCGGTCGTATAGACCTCCATATTCGTCTCGCCGTTGGCTGCGGCCGTGCCGATGGTGGCAATGCCGCCGAGGATGGCGAACAGGGCGCCCCAGGACACGCGGGACTGATACCAGGGCTCATTATTCGTGAGGTGCTCGATGACCGGCGCGACCTCTTGGGCTACGGCATCGCGGACTTCCGGCTTCACGACCACGGAGTTCTGCTTCGACACCGGCACGGAGGGAGCCTGAACGAGCCGGTCAATGATCGCGTTCGTCACTTGCCCGATGATGGCCCCGCCGATTGCGGTTCCGATGAAAGGCTGCTTCTGCATGATCAGGCGCTCCGGGTCTTGAGGTAGGTGGAAATGGCATTGACGATGGCCTGCCAGAGGCCAGCGGGGATCTCGTCGTCAGGGACTTCGCGGGTATCGAGCGGCGGCTCGGGAGCGGCGACCACGACAGGCTCAGCGATGATGTCCTGGCGGTCGCGGGCGGCCACGAGTGCCTTCTCAACCTCATCGGCAGACACAAGGGCCTTGTTCAGGCCGTCGCCGGCATAGTAGCTCTGGCCCCGGTAAACGGTGCGGCTGCCGCCCTTGACCGTGTAGGGCACCGGGAACGAAGCCCACTCGCGGGCCAGGTTGAGCATGAACTCCGCATCCGAGATCTGCCCCTTGATCCACTTGTCGTAGCCGCGGCGGCGAAGAAGATGGTAGCCAAGCCGGTCCTGATAGTCGGGAGTGAACCGGTCTTCTGCCTTCAGGTTCAGCTCCGTCGCCAGATCCCGCAGGGTGGCGTCCATGAACTGGTACCGGCCGCAGGCAGAGGAGCCGAACGTCTTCGTCCGCCATTTCCCCTGATCGAGGATCTCCTTCATCGTCATGGAGGTGAGCGGCTTGGGCATCCGGTCCATGCGGTTCGCATAGACGGTATCGTAACCTCTGGGGGCTTCCTTGCTGGCGATGAAGTCGAGCAGCATCGCCGCCGGTCTAGGGACGGTCTTATCCATGGTGGTCCTCTTGGGGCTGGGGAGGGTCAGACATCACAGGCGCGACAAAGTGCCCGCCCGAATGTCTCGGTGGTCATGATGTCCTCGTGATGTGGGAAGGTATTGGACCGCCTTCGGCCACTTGGCCTCGGCGGGTTATTTATTCCTTGGATCTGTCCGCCAGCTCATGTAAGTCTTCCGGAGTCCAATTCTGTAGAAACGACTGCACCGGGGCACCATGAACACTCTCGCTCTAGCCGCGCCGAAAAACGGCGCATGGTCTCGCTTTGCCGCGTTCGCCCAGGATCATGCCGCTTACCTAACAACGGCCGGCGCTTATCCCGGGGTGGACCTGCTGCGCTGCCTCGCCGTCGTGGGTGTTCTTCTCTATCACTTCCAGTTATCTTATCTGGGCTGGGCCGGGGTGGATCTGTTCTTCGTCATCTCCGGGTTCCTGATCGGCGGGGCCCTGCTCGACCAGATCAAAGCCGGCCGCTTCAGCTTCGGCCGCTTTTATGGAGCCCGCGCCCTGCGCATTCTGCCGATCTACTATTTTGTGATCGCTCTCTGCGCCATGATCAAAGCCCCCTTGTCAGGGGTGGATCTCGCCTCGCCGGGGGGCTGGCAGGCCGTCCTCTCCGCAGCAACCTTCACCCAAGGCATCGTTCCGTATTTCTTCGGCTACAACCTGAACCAGGCCTTCATCCCCGGAGGCACATGGTCTCTCGCCATTGAGGAAATGTTCTACTTGATTGCCCCCGCCATTCTGGTGCTCCTGCACCGAAAGGCCGGCGGCGACCTGAAGACAGTTCTCGCTGGCCTCGTGCTCTTGCTATTGACCGGCCCCTTCGTGCTGTTGTGGTCCACGTCCGGCTTCGCTCCGAACGACCCGAACTGGCATTTCGCCAATTTCATCCAGTTCCATTCGCGCTACACCGAGATCCTCGCGGGCGTCGTGGTGGCCGCCCTCATCCGGCTGAGAGATCTGCCGGTGATCGTCTCGCGCATGGTTGCCATGATCGGCGCGGCTATGCTGGGATGGTTCGCGGTTTATATGTACCTGAACCCGACCCTTCTGGCCGCGCCATATCTCTTCACCCGGGAAACGCTCATCCTGCCTGGGCTCTTCGGCGTGGCCTTTGGCTGCATACTGCTCGCCGCCTATCGCCTGCCGGTTCGATCAATGGCCGTTCTGATCCTCGCGAGGCTGTCGTACTCGCTTTACCTGATGCACATCTTTGTCATTGAGATCGCGACAACGCACCCGCCCGCATGGCTGTTATGGGTGAAGTCCGAGTTCACTTTCTATGCCTCGGCGGGAATCCTGATCGCCTTCTCGATCCTCGTGTCCTACCTGACATCCCTGCTGGTCGAGTATCCCTTCATTCGGCTCTACCGGCCGCCCGCTAAATCGGGCAGTTGAACATCTGTGCATCGATCACATTCGAGGCATCGCCCGCCAGAGTGACCGCCGCCCCCTTCCACTGGTTGCGCCGCACGCTCCAGTGCGAGGTCCCAGCCGTGTTGAGGTACATCTCGTAGCTGTCGCCTGTGCGAGGGGGCGTGTTGTCAAACATGCAGTCCCCGATGACGCCGACCTTGGAGTTGGCGACATAGATGTGATTGAGGCGGTTGTTCTCGAAGTCGATGCCGGTATAGAAGTGCTTTGCGCTCAGCCCGTTCGGGTTCTGCGAGAAGATGCCGATCGCGTTGTTCTTGATACTGCAATTCGTGATGTGGATGTGCCGGCTGTTCTCCAACCAGATCCCACGACGGTTTGCTTGCGCCCCGGAGGCGCCCCCCGCGTTGTTCGACGCGATCCATGTGCCTGTGATCTTTGAGTTCGTGCACCCTCCCAGATAAATCGCGGACTGACCTGCCCCGAGGCTCGACCCACCGAGGTCGGCCCCGCAATCGGTCATGTGGACGGCATCCCAGCCCAGAATGCGGTAATCGGTGTTGGAGTGATGCACCGCCACGACATTGTGCATGACAATGGTGTTGGAGATACCGTCGAAGGTGTTGTCGTCGGCATAAATTCCATACTGCCCCTGCAGCATAAGGATGTCCTTCATGGTGATGAAGGAGGCGTTCCGCTCAAAGAAAAACGTTGAGTTGTTGAAAGGAGCGAAGAAGCGCGAGAACCTGCCCGCGCAATGCTTGAGCCAGAAGGCCCGATTGAAGCCCCGGAACTGGCCGCCGTCGACATGGACCCAGTTGTCATCGAAGGTCACATCATAGCCGCGGGCTCGCAGGAAGGTGCTTGTCTGAGGCCCGCCCTGTTTCTCTGCATAGATGTTGCGCAGAAAGAGCTCGGATGATGACGCAGTGCTGCCCGTCACGCGGTTGTAGTCCAGCAGAACGGTATCTGCGGTGGTGACTACCCGCGCGTCCCCGCTGCCCTCAATGAAGACCCTGCGCCCCTCGGGAATATTCACGGTCGTCTGCCAGCGAAAAACGCCCTGACGGATCACCGGCACCTTGCCGTTGTTGATCAAGGCTTGCAGGATCGGGCCGATGTCGCCGCCGCCCGCTGGATCGGCCCCAATCTCGCGGATATCCACGGCAACGCCGGAATGCTCCCACCACGCTCCCCCCTGTGATTGAAAGTAGCGCGGATCCACCGTGCCAGGAGCGGCGGACAGGCGCTTATAAAGCGCTGCGCCTCCATCCCCTACGGCCGCATAGCCTGCCGTTCGCAGGTAGGTCGCTTCTACCGGAATAGTCGCCGCTGCCGCTGCGGCGCGGGTGTCCCGAAGCGATAGCGTCGCCCCCGCCGCCGAGACGGCCGTGTCTCGGGCTGCCAGAGTTTCATCATGAAGGGTGACGACTTCCTGCCGGTCCTGCTCGATCACAGACACGGCCGCGTCGACTGCCTGCCTGTCGGCCTCAACATCGGCGGCAGCCTGGGTGATGGCCGTAAGGGCGGAAGCGACGGCAGCCGCATCAGTGGAAACCTGCTGGCCGATCTCCTCAAGATTATCGGGGATCATCTTCAGGCGGGCCAGGTATTCTGACACGCGCACGGCATAGAAGCGCGGATCGGTGTGATTGGCGAAGCGGAGGGCAAAATACGGCACATCTGTGAGGGTCGGCCCCGTCCAAGGCTTGGCAAGCCGGATCTGATTAACGGCAAGGACTTCCTTGATAACCGTCGCGCCCGCCGTCCCATCGTTCGGGAACACGAAATCGAACGGCAGAAGAGCCGGATCCCAGGCTACAAACTGGCCCGTTGCAAGGTCCGAGCCGTTGGTGAGCGTGATCGTGCCGTCAGAGTAGAAGAAGTAGGAAGGATCAATGGCCATAGAAAGTTCTCCCGGCCAAGAGGACTTGGCCGATGGTGCAGGCTTGGATTGTCGAGAGGGCTTAGCGTGCGAGCGTGATGCCGTTGTCGGCCAAGAGCTTGCGGATCTTCTGGGCGGTGAGCGCCTTGCGGACCTTCATCTTGAGGGCGATGCGGTCGTCCTCGGCTTTCTCGTCCTGCTCGGCCAGGGTAATAACCTGCTGAGCGATGACCTCGGACTTGATGTGCCGACGCTGCGCCTCGCGGTTGAGCATGTCGGAGGGCTCACCGGCCAGATGGCGGCGTGCCTCAAAGACCTTGCGCGTGTAGAGCGCTGCTCGCAGACGGGCCGGCTCGAAATGCTTGTCGATCGCGGCTTCCGCCAGTTCGCGAAGCTGATCGAGGTTCGGGCCGAGCTCAAGCCGTGCCATTGGCCGCCTCCACCGTCACATCGAACTCCTGCGGCTGATAGGGCATGGCCGAGACAATCACGCGATAGGTGCCGGGCTCTTGGAACAGCAATTCGACCGCCTCGCCGTCCGCCTCAAGCTCACCATTGTCAGGGCCTACGACGCGCACCGTTCCGCCTGCCGGGATGCCCTCAATGATAAAGAGGCGCCCGCCGCCTTCCGTCTTCTCGCGAGTGGACAGATCGAGCCTCGGGCGGATCTTGAGGCCGTCTTCGGCCCGATACCAGTAGCGCGGCTCAAAAGGCGGCACCTCCTCGGCATAGGCTGACTGCGCCCGCGCCAACTCAAGCGCCTCCGGTCGCGCCGGATAGCCTTCGGACGTGACCGAGCCGGTCAGGTTTCCGTTCTCGTCAAAGAGCAGGATCAATTAAACCTCCAAAGCCTGCCAGCGCAGCCAAACGCCGTTGGCGCAGTTGTTCGTCACAGTGATGTTCGCGCCATCCCAGGACAGCCACCAACCGCCCCAATAGGGGAAGCCGGCACCGTCATCGCCTGCAAAGCGGTGCGGCGTGCAGTACTGGTGCTGCATGTTCGGATTGCCGAGAGCGGCGGCCTGCACGACGCGTTGTGTGCTGCCCGGGGAGACAAGCACCCAGCGCCAATAGCCCCAATCAGGCGGGAATGTGCCATCCGAGTAAATCGCGCGGCCTATAGCAGCGATGATGAAATTCACACCTGCGGGCACGCCATGAGCGAAAGTCGTCGCACGCGGCTGATTGGGCTGGCTTGTCTGAAACGGGTTCCAATCGCAGTAGCGCTCGCCTTGCGCGGCAATGCGGCCTGGCACCGAGTCTGCATCGAACAGGATCTGATCGAGCGGCGCCGTCTCGACATTATTGCCTGCAGACGACGCGCGGATCCGGAACTGCCCGCTTCCGTCGTTTCCGATGAGAACGCGCTTGGTCATTGGCTCTTCAGGAATGCGTAATACGGCACAAAGGCGCCGGCAGCTGGGTAAGCCCCCGACCAATCCGGCGCCGGAAAAGCCGTGAAGCCCGCTGCGTCAACATAAGACACGACCGGCGCCGTGGTCGGGCGCGGGTTGAAGACGCCGCATAGGACGAACGGCACCTGTCCGGGCAGGCGCAAGAAGTTGACGCGCACGCCGACGCCAGGCCCGCCGAGTTGGATCGACCCGGACTGCACGATCATGAAATGCCGTCGCGTCGATGAGAACAGCAACTGCGACTCCGGCGCGTTCCAGGCATCCCAGCCGGGACGCGAGACATAGATCCCAACCTGCCCCGAACTGTTGGCCCCGATGACAACACGCCGCGCCATTTAAGCAATCGCCATATAGATGAAGCGGTCCCCGGCATTGATTGGCCAGGAGAACATCGCCGCCGTCGTGACCATAATGCCGGTTGTGCTCACAACGGCACAATGCGGGGTGCCGTCCTGATAGCGCCCGCTGTTGCCGTTGATGCGGGTGTACTCATCGATATAGACACCGCCGCCGCGCAATGCCCCGAACAGGACCGGAGGCGGGGCCGGGAATGCCTCGGAGAACGTTACCCAACTGTTGAGGGCCTGGATGTCACCCGCCGAGGCCACGCGCCCCATCACATCGCGCGAGAGGGCAAAGCTGATCTGCGAGCGGTCGTTGACGTTCGCCGTCAGGGCATCGAAGCCGGGGCGGGAAATGCGGAAATCCAGCACCCCGCCGCCGAAGTTGCCCAGAACCATCCGCCGCGCCATCAGTCGTAAAACTCAATGCGTCCCGTGCCTGCCGTCATGGAGATCACGCCTGCGGTGAGCGTGCCCATGTTAGCCGTGATGGCCGAGAGGTTGGCAACGTTGATTTGGTTGGCGTTCACCGAGCCGTCAGCAATGAAGTCGCCGCGCATGGTCACGCGGGCGACGCCGTTGCGCGTCGAGACGCCGAAGACCGCCTCCTCTCCGAACCCCGAGCCAGGGGCGCCGATGAGGAACTTGTCGACGGCAATCTTCATCTCCGATTGGAAGCCGCCCGGGCCTGTTGCCCCGACCAACTGGAAGCCGGTGAAGTAACCGTTTGCGCCGATCTGAACCGAATAAGCGCCGATGAGCTGCCCCGTCACGTCAGCGACCGCCGTGAACCGCTGCCCGACCGTGACCTGATTGTTGTCGTAGGCTGCGACGACATCCGTGCCGAAGATGGCAAGCGCCTTCTCGGCCGTGACCTCGACCTCGGCAATCTGCGTAATGGCGGCTTCGGCACGGTCATTCGCCTCGTGCGCCAAGACCGTCGTTGAGCCCGCCACGTCCGCGATCTGATCAAGCAGGTCCAGGCTATCGAGCTTGCGGCTCAGTTCCGGCACCAGATCGTCGGGCCGGATCTTCATGATGAAGAAGTCGTTGTCGAGCACCAGGCGCGGGGCCGCGATCTCCACCACGGAGAAGGCGCCCGTCACATTCGAGGACGTGATGCCGGCCACGCGCAGCATGATCGTCTGAGCTCCTGCGACGATGGCCTCGAATGTGGTCCGATCACCTTCATAGGCTCGCACCCACGTGGCGCCCAGATCATAGGACACATCGGCAATGTACCGGATCGCCCCCTTGGCCGGCTGCCAGCCCGCTTGCAGGACGAGGGACGCCACGCGCTGGTAGACCTGGGCACCGAGCCCGAGCACGACCGGGATGGCCGGCGCAAAGACGTTCGGAATGTCGGGGAGCGGCGTGACGCCGGTCTCTACGATATTATAGACGGCTGGATCATCGATGACGCCGGTCAGGGTGATGTGCTCGCCGTCCGTGTCGGGCGTGCCCTCGGTGATCAGCACCCGGAAGGAGCGTGGTTCCCCGGGCGAGAACATCGCCGTGGGACGGTCAGCCAGATCCGAGCGGGCAATCGCGTCGGCCAGGCTCATACCCTGGCGTGTCGCTTCCGCAGCAAAGTCGGCTCCATTGACGATGGCGATGCGATCAGAGGTGCCGCGGGTGACGCGCACCGGCCCCCAGGGCTGCCCGTCCCGACGCCGGATCTCAACATAATGGTTGAGTGCGTTCTGATCCCATTCGAGCGGCTGGTCGAAGGTGATGGCGCGGGCTGCGTCGTTGTAGGACACGACCTCGGCCGACTGGCCCCAGGTTTCAGGCTCCTCGCACGACAGCACGACCAGATCGCCGCGCTTGAGCAGGCGGCCTTCGGCGCGGGCGGTCCATGAGACGGTGACGCGCCTGTGCAGGTTCTCGGCCGCCATGAAGCGCACGAGCCCCGCCGCCTGCGTGCGCTTGGTGACGCCGGTCAACTGCACGCGGGCGGGCTTGGCGAGCGTGGTGCCATCCGGAGACGACAGCACCTCGGCCAGCTTCATCGTGCTTTCATCGACATACTCGCCAATGATGCCGTCCGCGATGTCGTCGTCGGCCAGAGTATAGTCGATGGTCAGGCTGTCCTTCACGATGTCGTAGTCGGTGAACATCATGCGCGGGATACCGCGGGGCTCGTCGCGCACGATAGTCAGGCGGTCGCCCACCGGTGCCGGCATGGCGCGGCCGGCCTTGAGCACCGTCTCGAGCGCATCGTCCAGCGTCTGCGGCTCCTTGAAAACATGATCGAAGGTATGCCCCAGCGATGACCAGAGGTTCGCGTAAGCCGTGAACGATTGGAAGTCGACCTGCTCCAGCGAGAGCCCCGCGCCATAGTCGGCATTGCGCCACATATCGAGGGCGGCCCAGGCGATCGAACGGGTCGGCTGCTCCACGAACTCCGTCCCGGTCCAGACCGGCAGGATCCGGGTGGCGATCACGCCCACCTGGCCGTTCATCATGCCTTGCAGAGACTCGTTGGCCTCGGCCCGGATGGCGATGGTTGTGACGCGCGGGAAGGAATTCGGCCCGTCGATATGAGCCCGCAGGGCCGTCCAGATCACATTGTCCGCGCCCGTGACCTTGCCGTTGTTCCAAGTCGTTCCGTCGATCTTCTCATTGGTGCGGCGGACGCGGACCTCATAGCGTGCCGGAGGCACGTCAATGCGCTCCGTTACCCGGATCTGTGACTGCTTGGCGAAGCGATAACTCTTGACGGCGAGGGTTCCCCAATCACCGATAGGGGCGCCGGCATCATTGACAAGCCGGGTCTGGATCTCGATCGTCACCGTCCTCGGGTATGTCTCGCTCTTGTAGAGGTCATACACGCCGCCGGGGAAAACGAAATCGAACAGGAGCTGCCGCGCCTTGGTCGTGGCGGCGTTGGCGGTGAAGCCGGGGGTGAATGTGGGCGAAAGCTCAAGGCTGCTGACCTCTGTCGCCGTGACCACGTTCACCGGGAACAACGTGACCTGATCCCCCGGCTCCACGAACTGCAGGGTGATGCCCGGGAAGGACGGATTGTAGCCGCCCGCCTTTGTCCAGATCGTGGTATCCGAGATGCGGATTTCCTCGATGTTGGCCTTGCCGCAGGTCAGTGCGAGCAAGGCGTATTCGGTCATGGCATCGCCGTTGAACTCGCTGTAACGAGGCGCGGCGAAGTCGGGGAAGGTCAGCAGGCGGCCATACAGGACCGGGATCGGCTGCAGCGGGCGGGCTTGGTTGCCGCCAAAACCGAAGGAATAGAGCTCATCCTTGGCATCGGTCTGTCCGCCTGCCTTGGGCTTGAGGAAGTGCGAGATCGCCATCGCGCCGCCTGCGATGAGCAGGGAGGAGCCGATGCTCGCTGCCGTGCCGGTCAGGCCGATGGCGCCGACCGCCCATGGCGCGAGCGCCGTGAGCGCCACCATGGCGAGGATCGCGCCGATGCTCTTGCCCGAAGAGCCGCCGCCCATGCCGCCGAGCGGCCGGCTGATGAACTCGACGTTATCGTTGGCCGCCAGGCGATGGGTCGCCCATTCGGTGCGCGAATAGTAGGCCCCATTGACTTTGCAGACGGTCGGCAGGTTGAACTGCCAGCCGGTCTCCGCGATCAGCTGCTCGATCGTCGGCTTGCGCTTGCGGGTCTTGTGCTCGGCAATGGGGAGCACGAGCCCAGCCTCGGGCAGGCGAACGTCGTCGCGCTCCGGGTCAAAGACGAGGAGGTTATGCTTGATGGCAAGCTTCATGGTTTAGGATTTCGGCGCTAAGGTGTATTGGGGCAGGTAGTCTTTGACGAACCGATGCACCCTCAACTTCTTGAGGGCATAGTTGAGCGCAAGGAAAAGTGGCGCGGTTTGGATGAAGAAGCCAATCTTGAACCGCCACTTGAACGGAACATCCTGCCAGCGCAGGAAGGTCTCTACCTTGCCCTTGTAGGCAAGGGTGATTGTTTTTCCTTTGAGTGCATCTGCAAGGTTCATGTTGCCTCAGACGTGGAAATCAGGATCGTCCGGATAGTCCCGGTCAGTGCAATTGCAATCAGGATCCTTGCGCCTGAAATACCGAAGGAAATTATATCCGGAGGCTTTCAGGGCGGGGATGTCATCCACGACCACGCCGGCCGACTTGTCGATGTGGATCACCGCGCCGGTCGTGACAGGCACGATGTAGGTGCCGAGATGGAAGTCGCGTTTTTGCACGTTACCCATCAGCACAAGATCAAGTTCACGCGCCTCGGCTTCGGGGATCTCCTCCCAGGCCTGCCGCTCGGGATGCGAGAGCATGGCCTCGGCTTGGGCCCGAGTCGTTGGTTCGGCAAAGGCGACATCCGGCATGGAGACGCCTGCAAGCTCGTTCTGGATGTGACGGGCGAGGCCGTAACAGTCGAAAGAGGCAGGGCCTCGCTCCCCGATCTTGTAGGGCTTGCCGATCAGGCTCTCATAGAAGGCGAGACGGTCAGTCACGGGCCAAAGTGCCAGTGGTGATGTTGCCCATATTCGCGTTAAGTGCCGACACGTCGGAAACCTGTAACCGCGCACCGGTCGGGAGGGTTGCGAAGGCGCGGCCTTCGGCATCCGTACCAATCTCGAAAGGAATGGGCTTGAATTCTGCTGGCTGCATGGCCGCCTTGGCTACTGATGCCCCGACGACAGGAGCCGCAGCCAAGAACCCGAATAGCTTTCGACGTGAGAGCATGTGTCTACTCCTAGGAAACCTGAAGCAGGCTGGGGAAGCGCTGCATGTCATAGACCTCGCGCATCACGCGCATGTTCTGCGGGCGGGCGATGGCAAGCTGTCCTTCCAGCTGCCGCGCCGTGCGCTTCACGTTGCGCAGGATCAGCTTGTAAGGCCCCTGCCCGACCGTGTTCGGGTCGGACGCCAGATAGCCGCGGAAGATCGCCTGGATGGGCTGATTGAGTTTCACGGCATCGTGGAGGTAGCGGGCGGCCTCCCGGTTCACGTTGTCGAGCCGGATGGTGGCCTCTGCCCCCAGGTTGCCAATGCGGGGATAATCGATCTCGAAGGGAATGGCCTTGAACGGGACGACGGTGCCGCCGCCGACTGGTGCGCCATCTTCCAGCCGGAAGTTGACATCGACCGTGTTGCGGACGGCTCGGATCGGGGCGGGAGCGCCGTTCTCGACAAAGACCGGATGGATCAGCTCAATGGTGATGAGCATGACTTCATCCTTGGGCGCGGAGGCAGCTGCCTCAGCCCAGGCTTGCGTGACTGAAATCGGCACTTAGAGATCCCAAACGTCGAGGGAGAAGGAGACGAAGATGCGGTTGCCCGAGCGGGAGGGCTGATACTGGCCGCCGTTGCGCAGGCGAACCCGGCGCACGGTGCAGCCGGTCAAGTCAGAGATCGGCATATCGAACTCGGCCGCCCCATGGCTCAGCGTGTCGCGTACGAAGGCCTTGAAGCTGAGGAACTGCTCGGTGGTCATGCGGATGGTCAGATCCACGACGCCGATCACGGTCGTGAACTGCCGGCGAGCGCGGACATTGCCGGCCGTCATCTCGCTCTCAAGCACTTTGCGGAAGGGCTCGGAGATGGTGCGAGCGGACGGCTCATGCGGGACGGTAGCGGGCCAGACAGGACGGGCCATCAGCGCCCCCTCATCGGAGAGACGCCGAAGCGACCCTTGAGCGACTTGTCGAGTCGCCCGCCTGCGATCATGCCATCAAGCATCTGCTCGATCTGCACCTCAAGGCGCGGGCCCTGCGGCCCTTGCGTCTGGCGGGTGGACACCTGTGCCCCTGCGTTGTTGAAGATCTGCACCTGCATATTGCCGCCACCGAGTTTCCCGTTGGGGATGATCTTGCCGGGGGTGGTCGGGACGAAGAGCTCGCGCCCGTTCTCGCCCACCGTGTAGGGCTGGCCGGCACTCACGGAGCCGCCCATGGCGCGGCCCGGGGCGAAGAGGTTCTTGAACAGACCGTCGAGGAGCCCGCCCCCGCTGCCGCCTGCCCCGCCGAACAGGTTGGCGAAGATGTTGTCGAATGCCTTGGAGGCGAGCGACTTGGCAAGCTTCTGCAGCACCTGATCGAGTTCCTCTCCTTCAAGAATGGCATCCTGAAACGCATTCGAGAGCATGGCGCCGACCTCTTGGGCTGCGTCGGCCACCGCCTCCTGTGCCTTCTGTGCGTCCTCGATCTTCTGCGTGGCCTCGCCATAAGCGGTGGCCAGAGCATTGACCTTCGCCTCCAATTCAGGCGTGACCGCAACGTTGGCTTCTTTGGCCGCTTCAAGGAGCCTGAACCGGGCCTCAGCCTTTGCGACCTCTCCTGCAGAAAGACCGATGGTCAGTCGCTCCGCATTCAGGGCACGGGTGCGCTCCTCGATAGCTTTGGTTTCGCGCTGTAACTCGTCAAGACGCTCGCGCTTGCCCTTCTTCTCCTTGTCGTCGCCGGGGACTTTGTAGTCAGAGTTCCGGATTGGCCTGACCCTCATGGTCAGGGCAGAGCCTCCTTCGGCCGCGGGGGGATTATAGCCCCGCATACTTCCATTCACTGCATAGGAGTCGGCGTCAAAAGCCTGATCAATGCGATTTTGAGGAGCAAGCAGCCCAGTGGCCGCAATCCCCTCACGGGCCATAGCCTTAGCCTGCCCGAAAAGCTCAATGATGCGCTCAAGCTCATGGATGGTGGTCTGCAATGCGTCGGGGATCTTGCCGATATCATCGACAAGCCACCCGATCGCCTTCTGGAACCCTTCTGTCGCGCCGGCCGCTTGGTTCAACTTCCCTGCCGCATCCGTCAGTGCGTTCCAGACACGTTGAAGTCCCTGCGAGAGCGTCGGCACAGTGTTCCGCGCCATGTCTTCGAGGACAGGTGCCCCCGCCTCAAGCGCACGGAAGAACGCTTCCGATGAGACCTTCCCGTCCTTGACAAGCGCCGAAAGCTTATTGACCTCCCCTCCTGCTTCTTCCATGCCTGCCGCAACAGCACGCAAGAGCGGCTGGGCCGTGTCCAGCATGGGCTCGTAGTCCTCCCATTGCACCTTGCCCCCGCTGAGCGCCTGCGAGAGTTGGAGGATCGTGCTTGAGGTGGTCGATGCGTCGGCACTGGCCACACGAAGCGCCAGGGCGACGTTATTCGTGAGGCTCATAACCTCGGCAGAAGTGACGTTGAGTTCCTTTTGCGCGAGGCTGACCCTCTGATAGAGGGTCGCCATTGACTCCAGAGGAGCGCCGTGGCGCTGCGCTGCGGCGAACAGTTGGTCATAGACGCCCTTGAGCGCCTGCCCCTCAAGCCCAGCCACCTTGAGAGCATTCTGAACCTTCGTGTAGCTGTCCGCGAACTGTGCCACCTGCTGGACGGAAACCCCGGCGAAGGCGCTGGCCATCGCCGTCTTGACCGTCGTTCCCAGCCGGTTGAAGGCGCTTTCGATCCGCTTTGTGGCCTGCTCAGTCCGCTTCTCGACCCGCCCCATAGACGAGTTCGTAGTGCTGACCGCCTTCGCCATGGCGTTTTCGAACTTCTTGGCGCTCGCCTCCAAGGAGACGATCAAGCGCTCGACATCAGTTGCCAATTGCGGCTCCTATTGAGCGGGGAGACCGCTCAAAGGAGGGTCTCTCGCGTAGCGTTCTTCCGCAGATTATCGGCGGCCCAGAGAGGCCGCAGGTTCGTTAGCGCCCAACATGCTTTGAAGTCGGGATCTTCAGGGCTTTCAAAGGAGAAAGCAGAAACCGGGACGATATGGTCGATGTGCCACTCATCGCGATTTTCCCAGGACATCCCGGGCGCGAACTGCCGCTCGATATGGATGACCAAATCAGAGAGGCTGTAACCTACGAGATCTTCCCACGAGCGCCTCGCCTTAGCGCCAGACGAAAGCGAAGCACGGATCATTCTGGACACCCGCCCGCTCAAGGCGAGCATTGGGTTCGCCCGTCTCTTGCGCTGACACTCGCGGGCTATCTCTTTGAACTTTTCCGTCTTCCTATATTCCGCGCTCCGGCGCCTCTGATGCTCGCGGGTTCTGTCTCGATAGGCCTTATCCTTAGAGCGGAGCAGTTCACGGTTCTTTTCCCGGTATTGCCGCAAGGCCTCGCGCATAACCTCCGGGTTTTCTTTCACCCATTGGGCGTGCTTTTCTCTGAGGCGCTCTCTATTCCGTTCTGTATATGCTGCGCGAGCCTTGGCGGCCTGTTCAGCCTTCACTTGCTCGCGGCACGATGCGCAATATTTTTGGATTGGGCTGTTCTTCTTGCTAGTCGATCCACACTTGCAACAGTTAAAGACACCGTGATCAACCATAGAAGCAAGCTATCCCTTCAGCCACTCCCATAGTATCTCTTCTTCAGAAGAACTCAACTCCTTTTCAGACTTGGGATCGTGCAGCTTTCTATAGCCTCCGATACAAGCTGAAAACTCCCAAAGACTGAGTTCATCTATTTGTCGGGGGCTCCATCCGAGGGCGACTCCCCACTGGTAGTAGGCAGCGAAGGCGAGGCAATCACTTCCTCCGTCGCGGCCTCCGCTGCTTTGTCTTTTCCCTCGTCAAGTTCCTCTTCGGGCGTGCCGAACAGGGCTGCGCCGAGGACCAGAGCGGCATGCACGCTGCTCTCGGCAATCGGGCGCTCCTCGACATAGGTGCGCACGAGGTCGACCGCCTCAATGGGCTTCGTGCCGCCGCCGATCAGGCCGAGGCGAAGAACCTCGCGGACCTCGTGCATCCAGGCATCCCGGGAGACGAGGAGATTATACAGGCTTGCGGGGCCGATCAGAGGCGCCCCGAGCTTGATGCGGGTCTTGTTGACGGTCTCCTGCAGTTCACGCAGCTGACCGATGGCGAGGCGGAAGGTGTACGAACCATCCGCCCAATCCATTGTTACCGAACCGTTCCGGCTCATGCAGCGGCATCCGTCCAGATGACCGGACCGGAGCTTTGCATCTCGACCGAGACCGAGACGCGCTCGCCGCGGGTCGCCCCGGGTTCGAACGAGGTCAGGTGGAAAGCCCCCTGCCAGTAGCCGCCGCCCTGTGCCGCCGTACCGCCGACCTCAATGCGGGCGTTCACCGTGTCCGTGGTCGTGAAGGCATCGCGCCAGAGCTCGAGGGACTCGCGGGCCATGACGCCTTCGCCCGAGATGGTTGCAGACAACGATACAACATCTCTGTCCACCCAAGATGGTGCATCTTCATCATCGCAATCGATGCTCGTGGTGTCGTTCGTCTCTTTCGAGAACGTGACGGAGCGCTCGGTCAGACCGCAAGGGGCTGCGAACGTGCCAGGGGTGCCCGTTTCCAGCATCACCTTGAACGCAGAAAACGGGAGAGTGGTGGCCTGCGCCATGGTGTTTCTCCTTCAGTTGGGCAGGGGGTTAAACGCGCTCGACCAGAGCGCGAAAGGTCATGCGGGCGCGGGTGAGAAGCTCGTCTCCTCCGTCCCCGACATTGGTGTCGCGGTGGGCGATTTCGGTCAGGGCATAGGGCTCATCGAGAGGCAGCGGGGCCTCATGCAAGGCGATCCGGACAGCGCCGGCCGCCCGGGAGGCCTCGACTTTGCCGACAGCATTCGACCAGACATCGAGATCGATGTAGACCTCGGCCCCGTCGACGCACTCGGCGCCATCGTCCACAACCTGAATATTGCGGATCGTGACGTAAGGGTAAGGCGCCCCGGCCGGCACGCGGTCATAGACGCGCCCCGCCACGATGGCTGTCAGAGCCGCATCCCCCTTGAGTGTGCCGACGATGGCCTTCTGCAAGGCGGCTTCAACGCTCATTGGCCTACCGATTTCTTTATGGCTTTGCGCATGCTGCGGGAGACACGACCTCGCGCTCGTTTGCGGTAAGCGCGATACGGAGGATAGAAGAAGGGCTGCGGCTTGGTGCCCGGGTGCTGAGCGCCCTCGAAGCGCCCGCCTGCCTCGTGGGGCGGTGCCCCGAACTCGACCAAATGAGCGTAGCGCACGGAGGCGTTGCCCGCCGTAATGGTCACTGTCAGGTCGGGATCCGCATCCGGGCTCGACTTGGCCCCTTGCGAATATGCTGGGCCTCGGCCACCCTTATTGACCGAGATGGAGTCACGGAGCTTGCCGGTGCGGACCGGGGCCAACCTCCGTTGAAAGGCTGCAATCTCCTCAGCGCTTGCGACGAGTGCCGCTGACATTTCCTTTCGGATCTCCGCTGGGATCGCCGCCAGCTTCCGCAGCAGCCTCTCCCTGTTCTGCACTTTCGCCATCAAGCAACTCCACGGCTCCGGCTGCGGATGCAGCGGCGTACTCGGCTTCGGTGATCTTCAGCTCATCGCCTTCATTGCGGGCCACGACCACGGAGGCGCGGGGGCGGAAGTCGAAGCGACGGGTGTAGCGGACCTTCTTCATGTTGGGGCTCCTAGGCTGCAGGTGAGGATGAGACGAAGCCGACGATTGTCAGGGTCGCGGACATCGTGGATGTTGTATTGCTCTGCGGGCTTGCGGGCGTTGATGGCCCGCCAGTCCGGCTGGATCTGCTCCGTGGTGGTCGTGCAGGCGATGTGAATTTCCATCGGACGCACGTCCTGCAAGCGCTGCGCGAGAACCTCCTCACGGCCCCGCGCCGGCTCGATCCGGGCGTCAATCGTGAACTGGTCCTGCCAATCGCCCGAGACCGGGTTGCCATAGCCGTCATCCACGATCGCCCGCTTCTGCAGGGTGATCCTGTGCGGCAGCGCCGTAATCTTCCGCATGGTGTGTCCGATCAGGCGAGGGTCGGGTCGCGATAGCCGCGGAGAAGGTTGAGAACCGTGGGCGAGAGAACGGAGTCGGGCTCGCCCGCGCCTCCGGGCAGGTAATAGAGATCGTACAGAACGAGCTTCACGGCCGCCTTCACGTCGAAGGGGGCTGTCTCGACAGTCCAGATCGGGTCTTTCGCCTTGACGTGCTTGAGGACGATGGCCGAGGCCTCCTCGATCTTCTGCATCACGATGGCATCACGGTCGCTGATGCCCTCAAGCCCGAGATGACCCTTGGCCTCTTCCAGAGTGATGAGCGCCATGTTACGCCCCCTTGGCCGGAACGCCGACGCGCACCGGCTCGGCGGGCTTGGCTTCCTTCACCCCGCCATCGCGACCATCCCTGCCCTTCTTCACGGCAAGGCGCCAATCGCCGCCGTCGCCTGGCTTGGAGGAAGTGTCCTTTTGGGCAATCCAGAAGGACCCAGCCCAGGTCGCGCCATCGCCCGCCTTGTATTCCTTGCCTTCGGCATAGATGCCGCGATCGATCACCACCGGGAGCGTGAAAGCGAATTCCTTGACGCGCTCGCCCTTGGTGAATGTCAGGGTGATGGTTTTCTCGCCGTCATAGGAGGCTTGCAGATCGTCGAAGCCGACACCATCAAGCCCCGGATCGCCATCCTTGCCGACCACGGGCCCGAGCTTCTTGGCCTCGCCGTTGGTGAGGGTGACAACAAGCTCGCCGTCACGGTCGATGATCGCGCCTGCGAGCCCCACACCATCCTTGCCCGGTTCGCCATCCTTCGGCGCCGGCAGTTCCTTGATGCGCTTCTCGACCTCAGAGGCGATGAGCGGGGCAACGTCCTCAACCGTGACGCTCTTGCCGTCCTGCGGTGCCGGGAGAGCAGCAACCGCCTTCTGGACCTCTTCCGTCACGATAGCCGGGATGTCCGGCAGCGCGGGCAGTTCGATCGCCTCAATGGCCGTCTTCAGGCCTGAGACCTCTTCCGCGATGATCTGGCGGACCTCGCCAAGATCTGCATCCTTGCCGTCCTTTGGGGCCGGGAGCTCATTGAAGCGCTTCTCCAGGGCATCCATGCGGGACAGGATCGGGGCGAGCTCCTTGCTGACGAACTCCTTGACCACGCCGACGATCTCTTGGCCGAAGGCTTTTCCATCGAACATCAGCGAAGTCCCTTATAGATTTCCACGAGAGCGGCGCGCGCCTCGGCCTGGAGCGCGTTGTCATTGACCGGCTCGGGGGCCGGTGGCTCTGCCGGCGCATTCGCCTGCGCAATGAGTTGAGCATCGCGGGCCGCGATCGCCTCGATCGAGTGGTCCTGTTGTTGCAGGTAGATCGTGTTCCCGCCCGTGACCTTCTTGAGCTCCAGCTTCTTGCGGCGCTCGTCCAGGGTCATGACGCTCTTTGCCTTCTCAAGCACATCCATCTGCGTCACGCTGTCCATGCGGAGCAGATTGTCCGTGTCGAACTCGGTGCCGATGCCCTCGCCCATGCCGAGGCCTTCATCGAGGCACATCTCGATCGCCTCAATGAGCACCTGAAGGCATTGCGCGTAATACTCGACGTTCAGGCTCTGGATGTTGTTGTAGGTCGGCATGGTGCCGACGCCGATCTTGTAGGGCGGGACATGGTAGGTTGAGCAGACGACCTCGGCCGACCACTTGAGCTGCTCGATGAGCTGAGCGTCGACGGCCTTCGCCTTCATGGCCTCGTATTTGAGGCCATCGCCAAGAACCGCCACCTTGCCCGAGTTCTTGCCCGAGAAGTTCGTATCCCAATGCTCCTTGAGGCGCTTGGCCGTCTCGTCGCTGATCGCGCCAGGTGCCGTCAGGATGCCGCCCGGTTGCGCTCCGTTCTGGAAGAACGTCGTGCTGTCGTTCTGGATCGCCAGCCCTTGGGTTGCAGCCAGACCGCCCGCAAAAATGGGTGAGAGACCGATCAGCGGGTGAAAGAAGCAGTTGAAGCGGTCGTGGATGACCTCCCGGGCCGGGACGGTCACGCTCTCAGGGAGCCCGCTCAGATTGTCCGTATTCAGCTGGTAGAAGACCGAGCCGTCATCCGCCACAAGCGGGGTCACGAGGGTCCAGTCGAGCACGTAGAGGGCCTTGACCACGCCGCGGGCGTCGCGCTGCTTCAGGATGAGCGCATTGCCCCTCTGAAGCTTGGACAGCACCCAGCTTTCCATGAACTGCATGCGGTTCTGGAAGTGGTTCGGCTTGCGCAAGACGGGCGAATAGGCCGGGTTCGTGACCTCCGACCAGATGCCGTCCGCATCCTTCTGGACGAGCTTGATCCGGAGCTTCGCGATGTCCGAGGCAATCAGCGTGCGGCAGGCGAAATCGGCATGATTGGACAGCACCGAGTCATAGCGGATTTCGACGTTCTGCTGCCAGGCGCCGGCAAACGACTCAAAGACGCGCCACCACCCGCCGCGGCCTTGCCCGACCGGCGACATAGCTTTCTCGTCCGTCGCATTCGCGCGGGTGATGTTCATGCCGAAAAGGCGCATGGATCAGGCTTTCGCTTCAGCGATTTTGGCTTTGAGCGTCTCGGCGTCCCAACCGTGGTAGGCCCGCTTGCCGACGACATCCTGATATTGCTCGCGCAATGCCTTCAATTCGTCTTCCGGATCCGGAGCTTGGCGGGCCTGCATATCGCGGCGGCCGTATCCCAGTTTGCCGAGAATGCGGGCATAGCGGGGATCTTGAGCGCGAAGGGCGCGGGTCATGTAGCTTTGGCTTTTCACAGGCAACCTCCTATGAGGAGACCGGCCGCAACGGATCGCGGCCGGTCATGAGGTTCAGGCTACGGGTTAGGGGGTCGCAGGAGCCGCAGTGCCCCAGGTGGCGCCGGTCAGGATCGCGACAGCGGTCGGACGGCGACGAGCCCAGTTGATGAACCGCTCGACGCGGAACGCCACCGAGTTGGTCTGGAACATCGACACGAGCGAGTGCGAGGTCGGCGTGTCAGAGGCCCCCGTGGGAGTGTCAGACATCTCGAGGGAGGCTTCGCGAGACATATCGACCTGAATGCCGCCTTCATCGGCCAGGTAGATGTCGCTGGCGTTCGCCAGCACGACGGTGCCCGCGGGGATGTAATCCGACACGATCACCGGCAGACCTGCGAAGGTGCCCCCGTTCATGTTGATGCCCGGGAATTCGGGCTGGCCCAGCGGATTGACCATCATCGACAGCGCAAGGGCCGTCGTGGAGCCCATGATCCAGACGCCCGTGGTCGGGGCATTGTTCGCCGCGATGAAGGTGGCCATCAGGGCGCGGATGTCGGCGCGGATCGCATCGGCATCGCCACCGGACGACGTGACCGGGGTCAGGCCGTTGGTGATCGAGGCCGGGGAAACGCCAGCGACCGCAGCCTTGGCCGGGTTGATAAAGTCGATGTCCAGGCGTGCAGCGATAGCCGCGGCGAGGTTGTCGCGAAGCAGGGCCTCGGCAGCCGGGTTAGACCGGCGCAGGAGCTCTTCCGTGACAACGGCGATGTTCGCCACCTTGAAGATCTCAAGGATGTTACGCTCATAGCCGAAGCGGGTCAGCGGCTTTGCCTTGCCTTCACCCACCCAGTAGCCCTCGCCACCTTCGGTCTGACCGACAAGCGGCACATTGAAGGGCACATTCCGGAGACCGGGAACGCCACCCTGACCAAAGCGGCCGAGGATGGTGCGCGGGCGAAGGTACTCCACGAAGTCAGCGATCACATCGGTGCCCTCACCAACGAGAGGAGCGGCCCAGTTGCCGTCCTGCGTGGTGCCGGCCGGAACCGGAGCCTTGACGAACAAGCCATAGATGGACGAATTCTCGCCATACAGCTCCTTCGCCACGGTGCGGACGCTCTCGCCATCCAGTTTCGCGATCGCCTTGACCTTGGCCAGACGCGCGAAGCCAATGCCCTTATCGAGTTTCTCAGCCGTCTTGACCTGAATGCCGGAGCGGGCGGCGGTGCCCTCTTCGGCCTTCTGGCCGGAGACCGGCTTGGCGGACTGAGCCTGTGCCTTCTCCAGCGCACGGAGGCGCTTAAGGTCGCCGTCGATAGCGGCGACTTCCTGCTCCAGCGTGTCGAACTCTTCCTGTTCGGCCTGATCGGTGGAGCGGCCTTCGTCGATGGACTTCTGCATGACCTCACCCATGCGGGCGGACTTGGCCTGGCGTGCGGCTTCCAGTGCCGCAATCTGTTCTGCGATGGTCTTCATTTCAGTGCCCTCCTTCGGGCGCAAGTTGACGGATGTGACGGTTTTTCCGGAGGCGCCCGGAGGGGTCTTCACAGGACGCTCAATGGTGCCAGTCGCGGCGGGAGCGTTCGTGTCGAAGGACTTGATGAGCGCGACAGCGGTCGCGTCCATGTTCTTGATGCTCGTCATGACGGCTTCCGGCTGGGCCGGGATCGTGACGGCTGAAAGCTCGTAGACCTCAGTCTCAGAAAAGCGGATGCCGCCATTCTCGATGAAGCTGTACTCGATGGCGCGGAAACCGATGGAGACGGCTCGGACCAAGCCCAACTTGATCGACTGCCAGGCTTCCTCGATGCGATCCCGCAGCGTGCCCTCTTCGGCAATCGTCGGGATCTCGGCTTCGAAGGTGATGCCGTCCTTGGTCGGCTTGTCGAACTTCACCGTGCCGATCGGCTTTGTCGCGTCGTGCTGCCAAAGGAACGGCAAGGGGTTGTTGAACTTGACGCCCAACGGTTCGACGACATCACCAACTCTGTCGACAGCGGGGGTCGTCGCGACACCCCGAATGATGCGCTTTTCCTCATTCACCGCCTTGATGGTGAGATACGAGTATGCGCGGTGCGTCACAGTCATGACGACCTCCAGTTCTTCAAGATTTCGGGTTGTTCAGCCCAGGATGAGCATCTGATATGCTTTAGGCTTCGCGCCCTCGTAGGAACTCGCGGCGCCGATCGCCATGCAAAGCGCCACGGCCGCGTCGATCTTGTTCACCGCCCGCTCTTTCGCCAGCCAGTAGTTGCCCCAGCGGTCTTCGTCCGTGACGGCGCTCATCATTGCCGAGATCAGCACGGGGTTCTTCTTCAGCCGGATACGGCCCTCAAGAATGGCGTCCTCCAGCTCCCGAACCGATCCAGGCATCCATAGGCCTTCCGGCTCTCGCCCCGCGGCCTTCGCCGCTTCGACCATGGCTTCGTTCGGCTTGCCCTTCTTTGTGCCGCCCTGCGGGTGCTCAACGAACTCCACATCAATGCCCAGGGCCGCGCATTCCGGCTCAAACCCCCTCCGGAAGGCATAGCGGTCATAGGCTACGCACTTCACTTCGAAGTCATGAGCATATTCAGCCAAGGCTTGCGCTACGTGGTCGTAGCGGATGCTCTGCCCCTTCGGCGCGTGAATGTGACCGTCATCAACCCACTGCCGATAAGGCGCTTTGTCCCTCAAGGCGCGGGCATCCAGCGTATCGCCCGGGGTCCAAGCCTCAATCCAGGCGTCATAAGTCGGCTTGCGAACCGTCTGCCTCTGCCCGTCCCGCTCTGACGTGACCTCGATCTCTCCCGTCTTCACGACCGCCGCCAGAGCGGTGATGTCCCGGTTCTGGGACAGGTCGCAGCCGATCCAGACCGCCTTGCCGTGGTGTTCCTTGGGCTCAAATTGAGCGATGGCCGGCTCAAGGGCCTCCCGTGTCATCCAGGCTGTGTCAGCGTCCGTCCACTGGCAAAAATGGAGGCGCAGGATGCCATTCAGTTTGCTCGGCATCGCCTTGGCCTGAGCGACAACGCCGTGCAGGTATTCTTCCGTGATCGTCACCCCTAGCAGAGGGTTGGCCTTGATCCAGCACGAGGGATCATTCAGCGGATCATCGCCCGGATCCAGAGCGCACACATAGGAGAACGTGTTGTCGTCCAGCACCTCGCCCAGGTAGCGGGCATCGTCGTCCTTGGCGTCAGGGTTCCCGGCCGCCACCCTCACAGCATGCTCATGCTCGGCCCAGCAGATGGAGTTACGATCCGACCCGCTGTTGGTGATCATCAGCAAGAGGGGCTGCCGGCGAAACTTGAAGCCGCGCTCGAGGATCTCGATAATGCCGCCGTCCGCATGCTCGTGGACCTCATCCACAAGGGCAAAATGCGGGCGAGGTCCAGAGCCTGTCTTTTTCGTCTCCCTCGATACCGGCCGAAAGAATGAGCCTTTCGAAAGGTATGCCAGATTGTATTCCCGGCCTGGCCCTCCGCTGCGCTTGAGGCGCTTGTCGAGGTCAGGCGACTTGTCGACCATCTTCACGGCATCCCGAAACAAGATGCCAGCCTGTTCCTTCGTGGCGCCCGCCGAATAGATTTCCGCGCCCGCCTCGCCATCGGCCATCAGGCCATAGAGCCCGATGCCGCCTGCCAGAGGCGACTTCCCGTTGCCCTTGCCCTGCTCGATGTAGGCTCGCCGGAAACGGCGCCGCCCATCCAGCTTCTTCCAGCCGAACAGAGACCCGATGATGAAATCCTGTGCCGGCTGCGATCGGAAGGGCTTGCCTTCGAACTGCCCCTCGCTCAGCCGGAGTTTCTCCTCGAAGAACCGCAGCCCCTTGGCCGCGGCCGCCTCATCGAAATAGATGTCATCCCGCTTCAGGTCGTCCAGATGACGCCGGCAGGCGTTCCGAACATGAGGACCAGCAACGATTTCTCCCCTGACGACTGCCTCGGCATAGCGCGTGGCCCGATCAGTCGTCGAAGAACTCGTCTTTGTCATCCTTTTCGGTATCGCCTCTGTTGCGCTCGTCGGTGAGCCAAGCCCACCGCTTGCCGAGGTGTATGTTGCTCACGTGGCCAAGTGACACGCCGAACTTCGCGGCGATGTCTTTCTGCATCATCTTGCCCTTGAGGGCTAAAATCTGCCGCGCATCTTCCTCGGTGATCTTTACCGTAGGGCACCGTTCACCCCGGCTGTGGGTCCCGTGAGTAATCTTGTCTGAATGGTTCTCTGATCTCGTCGCCCAGCGAAGATGCTTAGGGCTCACACAACCGAGATTCCCGCGCCCACATGAGTGGGCTACTTCATGATCAGGCGTCGGAGCCTCACCGTTGACGAGCGCGCACATGATCCGATGCGCATATTGCTGCTTGCCGTCGACATTGGTGACGCCATACCCCTTCCCGTCATCGGCAAACGGCCAGATTAAGCAGCTATCGGCATCATAGCCTTGATGTTCGTACAGCCAGGCCAGCGTCTTGCCCGGCGAGGTTCTTCCTCCGAGCGGGTCGCCGTGCCTACGGAGGCGGCCATAGTGGTTTTCGCAAAGTCCGTGTGCGTATCTCTTCTTGCCGCAATCGGGGATTGAGCATAAAACTGAAGTAGCCATCCTGACACCTCATCCGTGTTGGCGTGGTTAGAGCGCGTCGTTGGCCTGCCAGCCTTCGGCGCGTTCGCTTTTATACCAAACTTTCAGTCGAAAAACTCGTCCTTTTCTTTGTCGTCCTCAGAAGAAGAGCGATTCCTCTCATCTGTAAGACCTAACTCCGACATGTAGGCCCGCATCTGCCCATGCTTGGAAGCCGGGAAACCAGTCGGGTTAAACCTGAACTCGTGCCACAACTCACAGAACGCTATCGCTGCCGGCTCCCTGGAGGCATCCAGCCATGACGCCGGCTCGATGTACCTCTTCCAGGCGGCCAACCCCTCGCCCTTCAGGTGCTTAGGGCGGGTCAACTTCCCGAAACTCTGAACGCTCGCCTCGACGGCCTCACGGATCTCTTTTTCGGTCCCGTGGCGCGTGACATTTCTTGTGCCGTCAATCAAGCGAAGGTGCGCAGGCTTGGGCTTTGCGCCACGCTTAGCCATTGCAAGTATCCAATCTCAGAACATTAATCTGCAAAAGTGAGAAGTTAAGGACGCCCNCCGGTCCGGGATGGAATGGCTATGAGGTCTCAGATACCCCCCCGGCACCACTTCGCCCCCGCGAGATCAGGAGGCTGTACCCTCTTCGGCAGTGCGGGATGGATCAGGGCTGACGATCTCGAACTCTTGGATGTCTCGGTAGTCCTTGTTCACTTCGAAGCGGACTGCCTGCGTGTACTCGTCCCTGCACATGGCAAGGGCTGCTTCCTTGGTGTCATACACGCCATCGAGTTCCCATGCGTCCTTGCTCTGCTCGGGCTTGAGACGGGCAACAACCCAGACTTCCTTCATGCTTCACCTGTTACGAAGTGGCGCCTTACCTCTTTGGGCAGAGCCTCGACCTGTTCCTCAATGGCGATGCAGGAAGAGACGCGAGCGAGCATGAGGAGGGCAGGCATGGCCAGAGCCAGCTCATGAGCCGTAATGTCAGGCTGCGGGTGCCACCGGACAGGCCTTGGGCTCCTGGCCAAGTACTTATCGACGCTGACCTTAAACTCTGCACCACCCGTAGGCCCGAAGCTCACCCGTCCTACAGTCAGATCGGCCATCCGTCCTCTCCTACAGCCTGGAAGCGTCCTCGCTCCTCTCGCTGCTTGTCTCGGTTATGGTGGGGAGCGCAGTCAGTCGTCAGGCTGGTCATTCACCGCATCATCCAAGGCAGTAGCCGCCTCAAGGATCTTGGGCTGAAGCGAAGGCTCCTTAACCAAGGCCAGCCCGAGAGCCGTGTTGAGAGCGCTCGTCACCTTGTCGATGACTGATGCCGGAATGGAGTAGCGCTCTTCGCTCATGGCCTGTCTATCCTACTAGCCTTAGCTGCCCTATGGCCCTTGCGCCCTTGCTCATGTTGCAGGCTCGGCAAAGGCATTGTGTGTTCTTGTAGCTATGCTCTCCACCTCGGGAGAGCGGAACGATGTGATCCAGTTCAGGAGAGTTCGGCTTGTGCTTCCCTCTCTGTGCCTTCGGTGTCTTGATGCCGCACGCCTGACACCGCCAGCCATCCCGCTCAAAGACCTCGAAGGGGTCTACCCGCTCCACCGTGCTACCGGCCAAGCGCGCTCGCCTCATGTTAGCGGCTAGCCTCTTGGAGATAACTGCACCGCACTCGACTGAGCACCCAATCTGTCGGGCGTCCCGAGGCACGAACCGGGTCTTGCATTCAGGACATTCGCGATCGGCGTTAGCATTGCGCTTCGGGCTGTACCTCAACCGCCCGAGCCATCGATCCGCTTCCCTTGCACAATCATCAGAGCACCGCGTCTGCTGGTAGAAGGCCGGGGCGAACTCAGCCTCACATACGATGCAGGATCTAGCACTCTGAGCCAAAGCCTCCTGATTGGCTCTCGCTACTCTTCGCTTGAAGTTGCGGCGGGTCACCTTCCGATAGCAGACCCGCGAACAGTAGATGTTCGTCTTAGAGGTTGGCTTGAACTCGCCGCCGCATTCGGCGCAGGCCTCTGCCGTATAATCAACCTTTGGTATGTCGCTGCGTATTCGCCTGACGTACTCTCGCGCCCGGTTCCTATCATGCGTGACAGAGCACTCAGGTGAGCAGGTCTTCTTCTGCTTTAGTTTGGAGAAGAAGTCTTCCGAGCAGACGACACATTGACGGGGCGCATCGGCCCTGCCATTAATCTCTGTAGCCATTTCGATCCTCAGACGATCGTTAGCGGTTAGGCCGCGTTGGGTGTTGCAAGCACCTCGCGCGGCCGTTTCATTTTATCCTAACCTTGGGCCTCTATTCAAGCGGCCATCCGTCCGCATCCACCGCCTGAAATCTTCCGCGCTCCTCGCGTTGCTTAGCGCTCGAATGGTGGTGAGTGCATAAACTTTGCCAGTTGTCGGCGTTCCAAAATAACTCTTGCGAGCCTTTGTGGGGCACGATGTGATCCACAACATTGGCCGGGGTTACTCTGCCTTCCCTCTTGCACATCACACACAAAGGATTGTGAGCGAGGTAGGTCTTCCGCGCCTTGTCCCAGCGGGAGTCGTAGCCCCTCTCTCGGGCTGATGGTCTGGGCTCACGAGGACGGGCGTAGAAGTTGATGGGCTTTGGCATTCAGCGAGAGGTAACGATAACCGCGCCGTTGGAACTCCGGACCGATAGGACCGGATGGCGCACGATGATCTCGTTATAGACGCGCTTCGGGATAAAGCTCTCGCCGCAGCGCTCTCCGACGAGATAGGGCTTATCGCTAATTACTAGGCCACCGCGGGCAGGCTGGGGCACGGTCGGCATAGCAGCTGCAGCCGCTACGCCCATAGGTGCGAGACCGAGGAAACGGAGAAAGCCACGACGGTTCATGTTCTACCTCTCAGGCCAGCAAGCGCTCACGGCACATCGTCTGCCAGTTGTCGACGTGCATCATGTGGATCTGGCGCCTGCGCATCTCTGACAGTTGAAGTTCCGTCAGGTTTTCTCTGAGGGTCAGTGTCAGGAAGCGGCGAAGGAGATCCATAGAGCTCACCTATATGGCGGGGCTTGGATGAGGTGTCGTGTGGCGGGTAGCCGAAATGAAGGCATTCAGGCATTACGATGCAGCGAGGAACACGAAGAAGGCTATCGATCCGACCGCAAGCAGGATAGCCAGGGCAAAGCCTGTTCTCTCAGACATGGCTAGGCGGCTCCCCAACCTTCGCCCGAAGAGCATCGAAGTTCTTCTTGGTAACGAAGATCGTGCGGCCTACCGAGACAGCATGCTCGTCATCCACGACCGCCGTCTGTCCGGTGATCGGGTCCTTCGCCACATATCCAGGCTCAACCTCGATGATCTGGGTTCCAAAGGCGTCTGCAAGCGGTTCGTACACGGCTACCTCAGAAGGCCTTGGCTCTCAGCCCATTCACGCTCGACATAGACGTGGGCTGCGATCTCGATCATCTCCGCTCCATCGTCTGGGCGGATGTAGGTCTTGCGGGTTTTGTGGGGCATATGGCCATGAAAAAGCCCGCCAGAGCGTAGGCTCAACAGCGGGTCTAGAATAGCTAACGCAAGGCGCGCGGTGGCAAAAATGTCACACACGGCCTTGCTCTGTGAATATAACTATCGTGAAAGGCCTTCGGTTTCAAGAGTCTAGCAGGGTTATCCACCTACTCTCTTGACTGGTAGCCTTGCCGCTTCGGCCCTTCGGATCATGTCAGCGGTCCCTCTGCCGCCTGGGAATGCAATCACGAGATCCGGTTTGCCCTCGTCAATCATGCGCTGGTTCCGGATAGGGCCCGCTGCCCGTCCATGGGTCTTCCAGTCTGCCATGAAGCGTTCGACCGAGAAGCCATTCTCCCACGCCCAATCAAAAGCTAGGCTGTCGGCGCCAGGCGCCCCACCGGTGATGATGGCCGATATCTCGTCCCGGTGCACATTGAGAGCTCGATGGAGCAAATACCGATCGCGGAACTCTCGCCCTCCGCACACAAGCACCCTCATTCAGCCGCCTCCAATAGCTCTACCTCATCCAACTTCATCTTTGCCCTCGTAACGCCGCCGAGGAAGTTGATCAGAACCTCAATGCGCCCGCCTGCCTGAACCTTCTGCACGATGGCATGGAGGCCGGTCATAGCGCCGTTGAGCAGGGTAACGTGAGCGCCTGGGCGGCACTTGGCCCTGAGCGCCTTCTTGCGAGCCTTCTCCTCCTCGGCCTTCCTGATGTGGTCGAAGTCGCCGGCGATTTCCCTCTCCCTCAGCCGGGACAGAGGTTGCGGAAAGCTGCTCTCACCTTCCTTGGCTCTGGCTGCCTGAACCACGAGAGGCGAGCCGTCGTTCCGGACAAGGCTCTCGACGCCATCGACGCCCCGTAACTTGTAGAAGTCCTGGCCGCCTTTCTCGCCATAGCCTTTGAGTCCGACGAACAGGTATCTAGGCAGAAGAGGGTTCAGGGTCTCTACCAGCTTGCGAGAGCGTTCCACGTATTTCCGCTCAACCGGCAGATAGGTCTGGTATCCGGCGCGACGGAGACCGAGCTGAGCCTTCCTCTCGCACTTGGGGTTGCAGACGACCACGAACCAGGTGAGGCCTTCGAAGGTCTCCGGAGGCTCATGGTTGAGGATCGGCACCTCTCGAAAGTGAGAGACCAGATCCGGGGCAAGCTGCATAAGCTCTTGGGCTTTGGCAGACAGGGCGAAGCGGGGGAGGTTCGTCATTATTCGGCTGCCTGTAGCTGGGGGATGGAGATCAGGTCTTCGACATGCGCCGATCGGATTACTCGGCCGAGGATTTCCGGGATTTTCGGGACGACCGCGTTTCCGAGTCCCCTAAGTCTGTCCACCCGAGCGGGTACCCCATGAGCCACTCGACCCACGTCGGGTTCAGTTGCCCACCAGTTTTCAGACGCTCGCCGTGAACCACGTCGCACAAGGTCGTCCTGGCATGATGCTTCGATCCAGGCTTCCGGCCCGATGTCGCGTTCCTGGCTCCGCGGCTGTCCATCGCCGTAGGTGTCGGCAACCTCGCCACCGCTGTTTGCAGGTTCAAGCCACCCTTCCTGCCCTGCGTCCCCGCTCCCGTCGAACATGAAGCGTGGGGCGTTGGCCATAGCGGCTTGAGAAAGTTCCTGGGCGATCTCCCCGCTGAACGGAGGGCGACCGCCTTCGTGTTGCTCGCTTCCGGGGTGGGCAATAATCCAGACGCGATCTCGTCTATGAGGGGCACCAACGGCGCTCGCCGGTATGCAATGCCATTCCGCGTCATACCCGACCTCGGCCAAGTCTCCGAGAACGGTTCCCATCCCTCGACCAAGCAGCGCTGCCACGTTCTCCAAGATCGCGAACTTGGGTCGTACCAGGCGAACGGCTCGAATGACATGCCGGTAGAGTCCCGAACGGGCTCCGGACAATCCGGCGCCTGCCCCGGCGAAGCTAAGATCCTGGCAAGGAAAGCCGGCAGTAATGACATCTGCTTCACCTTCAACAAATTCTCTTTGGGTCACATCTTCGGAGTTGGGGACATCAGGCCAGAGCTTCGCGAGGAGGCGTCGAGCAAACGGATCGATCTCGCAGAAGCCCACCGTCCGGAAGCCACCGGCCCGCTCAAGCCCGAGGCTGAAGCCTCCGATGCCGCTGAAAAGGTCGAGCACGCGGAGCTTCATGCTGCTGCCTTCCATTCCATGCGGGCGAGAGCCTGCGAGATTGCGGATTTCGAGACGCCCATGCGCTGGGCCACTTCGCCGTAGGTGAAGCCCTGGCGGACCAGAGCAGCGGCTCTCTCGTGGTTGAATGAACGGGGGCGACCCATGCGAGGGGCTTTCTGACGCTCGACACCCTCGACTTGGTAGAGGATCGCGGCGTGAGAGACATCGTGCTCTGCAGCCAGGTCTCGGGCACTGGCCCCATCGGCCCAACCCTGCTTGACCTTGCGCACGGCCGGAGCCTTGAGCTTATTCGGGGCGCTCATGCGGCGTCTCCCTCAAGCTGCGCTCTGGCCTTGGCCGCTGAGCCGACAAGCCAAGCGCGCACTTTCTCAGTGCCGAATGCTTTTTCCATGATTGCGAGCTGCTCCAATGTCGTGACCGCGCTTAAGCGCTCGGCAACGTAGTCAGGGTATTTTTCAGCCTTGGATGTCCGGATGCCGAGGAAGCGCATGAAGCCCTCTAGCGCCTCTTCCTCCGTGACCTTCAGGACTTCGTATTGACGGGAGAAGGTGGTCATTCCGCAGCCTCCCGAATCTCGTGAGAGGCGCTCTCAAGGAAGACGTCGTTCCAGTCCTGGCCGATGGCCTGAGGGATCTTCACGACGGCTTTGAGATTCTTGCAGGCGAGACGCCGAGCGAGGGAGAAGGCGGCGGCCTGCCCGGTGTAATTGCCGTCATTGTCCCCGAAGACGACAACCTCTCGCACACCTTCGGGCGGCACCCATTCGGAGAGCATGCCGGCATTGAGAGCAGCCCAGCACGGTACGCCGAACAGAGCCGAGGCGGCGAAGGCGGTCTCGATACCCTCGGCGATGCCGAGAACGTCGCCATGCTCCATCAGCCGGACCGCGCTGCCCTTGGCGATGGTCCCAGCCATGACGCGGCGGGGCTTCTCGACCGGAGCTTTCCGGCCATCCTTGGTCAGGTAGGTGCGATGCAGGATCGTCGGGCGGCCGTCCGGATCCGAAACCATCGCCACCATCGCCGGATGATAGGAAGGCTCGTCATCCTCGTAGCGAACCCGCAGGGCCGTCCGAAGGCACTTCGGGTATGTCACGACGCGGGCCCGATTGAAGAGCCATGCCGCAACCGGATCGTTCGCGTTGATCGGGGAACTGGAGGACCAGAGACGGTTCATGGCAGCCCGCTTGTCGGCATCGGACCGCTCGGGCTTGACCTCGCCGACCGGCGCCGTGCCGAGAACGGCCTCGATCTCCTTGGCGGCCGTCTTGAAGTCGAGCCCCTTGGTCAACATGACGAGCTTCACGCCATCGCCTGCGCCGCAGACGGAGCAGAAGAACGAGCCCCTGCCCTCTTTGTTGTCGAACCGGAACCTGTCGCGGCCGTCGCGGCAGATGGGGCAGCCGGTATGCTTGCCGGTGAGATACTGCCGGTCGATGCCGAGGGCCTGGAGGATACCAGGCCAGCGACCTTGGGCGCGGACGCTAAGCGGCGGCTGCTGCATTGCCTGCCTCCCGACGATGAGCCCAACGGATTTGCTGAGACTTGAGCCATGAGAGGACTTCTGGGCCCGGCACCTCGTGCGGGACTATCCTTCTGTGCGGCCACTCATTGAAACGACTGCGATAGTTCGCAAGCACCCACTTGTCTGTCTTGCCGTGCGCCTGCGCATAGCCTCGAAGCTGGGCATAGAACGAACGCTTTTCGGATGGGGTTGGCTTCCGGCCACGTACGCCGATCTCTACCAGTTCGCCGTCCTCGCACTCGATGGTGGACTGCCTCTCAGGCTTGAAGCCGCAGGCCGGGCAGGCGTGGACCTTGGCGGGCTTCAGATACGAACAGGATGGGCATTCCTTCGGGAGGGCTTCTTTCTTCTCACGCTTATCCGAAGAGTTGCGCTGGGTGCCATTATCCAGATGCTCGTGATGGATATCCGTGACGAACCCCAACCGCAACGTTGTGTCTGAATGATCCAGAATGATGCAGTTGTGGACTAGTCTTCCGTTGGCGGTAAATCTCTGTAGAGGCCCAGCGTTGAGAATGTCCCATACTTCCCCTTCGGCTTGCATGAAGGGGTGCTCCACCGCGTGATGATCTCCTCGTCCGTCAGTCCCGACAGAATCAACCGCATTAAGGTCTGGTCGGCATAGCGCACGTTCGGATACGAGCTCCGAAAGGCTATGAACCGCTCGCGACCACCACGAGACTTGCGGCTGTTCGCGATATTCTTGACCGGGTGCGCCCAGCGCAGATTCCCCGGCTCGTAATGCCCGTCGTTGTTGATGCGATCTATCTCCATCGACCTGTCCGCAAGTCCAAGGTTTTCCACGATCCAAGTCGCGGCCTCGTTCGGACCAGCAAAGAGAAACTCGATCCCACGACCTCCGTACCGCTCGTACGAACTCGATGACGGATTGCAGCACCGATCCTGCTGCGCCTGACACCGCTGGTACAGCCAGCGCGGCACCGTTACCGGCTTGCGCCCATTGCAGTGAGGACAAGCGTTCGTGTCCGGACGCTTCTTGATGTTGTGATAGCGAGCCATATGCGTGTTCTCGCAACGGTCGCACTTCACCTCGACGCGAAGGTTGAAGCTCGCCCCGTCCGTCCTCCGCGACACTATCGTCAGTGAGCCGTAGCGGCTGCCCACCAAGTCCTGTGCGAGCAATCCGGAGTCCTCGACGATGCGCCTCCGCGAGCGGCTTCCATCCTTCATTGGTCATAACCCTGTGATCGGGGGTGGCGGTTATTCCGTCGTGGGTGATAACCGGCTGAACGCCTTTGCAAATCGCTCCAGCGTGAGCAACGAAATTTACCCCGTCCCACACCTTATGGTCAAGTGTTACATCTTCAATATTTACTTCGCCTTTGTCCGTGAGGATGCGTGTTCCACGGAGCAGGCAATCGTCCTTGCCCTCTGCCGTCCGGAGCCCCCGTCCAATAATCTGCGTGTAAAGCATCTCCGACTTGGTGGGGCGGGCAAGGATGATACACCGCACGTCGTAATCAATGCCGGTCGTAAGGGTGCCAACATTGCAGATGATCCTCACCTCGCCCTCGTGAAACTGCTCGGCAATCGCCTCCCGCTCCTCGACGGTCGTGTAAGCGTCCACATAGGCGGTCGGGATGCCGGCACCCTCGAACTGAGCCTGGAGATTCCTGGCATGCGCCCGGTTGACCGCGAAGCAGAGGGTCGAACGGTTCTCTCCCAGCCGCTTCCACGTGGACACGATGTCGGCAACGAGCGGGATCTTGTCCATGGCTTTGCCGAGGTCGCCCTCGTGGTAGTCGCCGGCCACCGTGCGAACGTCGGACAGGTCGGGATGCGAAGGGGCGTAGACCTTGAACCGGGAGAGATACCCGGCGTCGATCAGCTCCTGCGTCGTCGCGGCGATCAGGAGATCGTCGTAATGCTTGCCGAGGCCCTTGGCCCAAGGCGTGGCCGATAGGCCGATGATCGGATACTGCGCTTCGGCAAACCACCGCTCGTAGAATTTGAACCACCGGTGCGCCTCGTCCACGATGGCGATGTCACATTCCGGCATCCGGCGCCGCTCAAGCGTCTGAACGCTGGCGACCTGAACCGGCATAGACCAGTCGGTCAGTTCGTGGTTGCCCTGGATCACGCCGACCTCAAGGATGCCCTCGGCCGCGAAGGCCTCCACGGTCTGATTGATCAGCGAGAGCGCCGGGACGACGAACAGAACCCGCTTGCCCTTGCGGCGGGCGCCGTCCGTGATCGCCGCGGAAAGCAGCGTCTTGCCGAAACCTGTGGGGGCTTGGAGCATCGGGCGGCGCCTTCCCCCAGCCAGGGAAGAGCGAAGCATCGACAGGGCGAGGGTCTGGTGCGGTCGAAGAGCCTTCATTGGACGAACCTCCCGAACGGAGCCTCGTCGTCCCAGGCGGGGATGCCACCGCGCCCTAGCACCATACCTTGAGAGGTTAGTGCCTCTTCTTGGATAGGATAGGTTGAGTATTCTACTGGATTATTCGTAGGCCATTGTGTCACCGGGGGGGTGACATTCTGACACCGGGAGGGGGTGGTGACAGATTGGCACCTTGAAACGGGCTTTTTTGTCACCTTAACGTCGGTCACATTGAGCGTGATCAGGTCCGTTCCACGGCCCTTGTTCGTCGGGTTCCATTGCGCTTTCCGGCTGATCAGGCCCATGGCTTCAAGCGTCTTCAAAGCCCGCTTGACGGTGCGGGACGAGTAGCCCGTGTCGAAGGCCATGGCTGCGATGGACATCCAAACCTGATGCTTGGTGTTCGATCGGCGGGCGAGATACGCCAGCACCGCCTTCGTGCCGCCAGGAAGCTTCTGAGCAGCTGCCCAATTCTGCGTCTTACCGCTCATGCATCCTCTCCCACGGTGAAGCCGGCGAAGCGATCAGCGGCGTTGTAGAGGAGCGTCCCGGTAGCGGTTGCCCCGACTTCCCGGCAGAGAATGCGAGTGGCGAAATGCAGAAGGGAAAGAGCAAGGCGTGTTCGGATGCTCATGCGGACACCTTGGCGATGTTCTGGAGGACGGAGGCCACGGCATTCGAGAGAGGGACCCAGGTGTCCTCTTTCATGACGCAGCAGCGGATAGTCTGAGGGGGAAGGTCGTCGCAGCGCTCCATGTGGAGGCTGTCCGCAAGGCGGTCGTTCTCAACGATGCCGTGCGTCTGAAGAAGGTCCGAGAGGCCCTTCGACAGATTGTCGATATCGGCTCTTGTGGGGCCGATCAGGACGAGGAGCTTGTAGGCTCCCTCGATCTTGCCGGGACGCTGGCGTCGGATCTCCCAGCCAGCTTCCTCAATCCATGCGTTGTAGTGGCCGGTCTTCACGCGGCCCTTGCCTGGCACGTTGCGGAAGAGCTTGTTCACGCTCGGCGGGCGCGGAAGGTCGATGGAAACGACGTTCATGCCTTCACTCCCATCCGGCGAAGAGCGTGCAAAATTGATGTGTGATCGCGCTTGAAGATCCGGCCGATGTGCGGGAGCGACCAGTGAGGGTTCATCTCATGAACCGCTTTGATCGCTTCCCAGCGCACGGCGACGAGGCGATAAGACTTGCCCTGCCCAAGGATGTCCGCAGCCGTGAACCCATGCTTCTGGGCCACATGGGCGATGATCTTCTTGGCGCCGAGGCCGCCAGCTTCTGGCACGAAGTCATCCTCGGCCTTCTCGACTTCCGGCAGGCTGTCGATAAGGGTCTGGATCTCCTTGGTGAGGGCGATCTTGGGATCCGGTTGGGCGGGAACCCTAGGGACGATCTTCAGGACGGGCTTAGGCTGGGCGGGGAAGAACCGGGCGTTGAGGGAGCGATAGTGCTCTTGCAGCTCGGCGGCGGAGGAGAATTGCTTGACGTTGAGCATCACGCAGCCCCGCGGATCTTGGTGACGTTCTTGGAGGCCTCGATCTCAGCGAGACGGGCGCGGGCGGCTTCCTCGACCGCAGCATGAGCCTCCCGGCCTTCCCTCGCCTCCTTCATGAGCCGGCGAAGTGCCTCCTCGCTGTCAGCCCCGCCAGAGGCGACATCGGAGAGGACCGTCAGAACATCGCCGGTCTCTTTCCCGACGTTGACCAGATGGGCCAGCATGTCGGAGGAGCCGACGTTCTCGACCTTCTTGACCAGGAGATAGCCGCTCATGTCCGCGAGCTGCTTGGTCACGATGGGCTCGCCAACCACGCGCTCAAGGTCCGCGATCACGTCGATCGGCGCATGGCAGTCGCGGTTGTCCTCGGAGGCGTTGCCGTAGCGGTTGAGGGTCTGGTGCTTGCCGCGGGTGAAGTTCTCGGCGGCTTCCTGCCCGCCAGCCAGCTTGAGCAGCATGCGGAAGACCGTCTTGAGGGCCGAGCGTTCGATGTCATTCGTCGGGCGGAGGTTCATGTGCAAACAATCCTAGCGGTGCACGGTGACGGTTGCCCCGATGCCTGCGAGAACAGCAGGCGTGGAAGCGGGGGCTGACACAGGGAAGAAAGCGCGGGCGGTCTTTTGAGACGGTTGCACGAGACCGCCCGCGAAGTTGCCACCGGCGCGGGATGAAAGTCCGGTGGGGGAGGAAGGGGAATGCGAAGGCATCAGGCGGCCACCTGATGCGGGGCGGGATACAGGTCCGGGCGAAGCCTGTGACGGGGAACGCCAGTGATGCGCTCGACCTCAACAACACGCTCGGCCGGCACCTTGCCCTCTTCCCATCGCAGGATCGTCGTCTTGTTGACGCCAAACTGCTTAGCCAGGGCTGCTAGGCTCAGCTTCGCTTTTTCACGGTAACGGGTAAGGGGGCTTCGGACTGTGCTCATGCAATCTAAGTTGCGCTTTCCGCAACTCGATGTCAAGCAATTCGTTGCGCCGGATGCTAACGACTGCATGTGGCCGGGAGCGGTACAGTTGCGAATGGCGCGACCTACCCGAACCCAGTCACAGCAGAAAATCCGACTCCACTTCATTCCAGAGTGGGCGGAAAAGCGCGGCTACACCCAGGCGGATATTGTCCGGGGGACTGGCGTGGATAAGGCGAATGTCTCCCGATGGTTCGGCGGCTCAGTCCCAAGAGACGAGCACATCGAGGCGGTAACTAAGTTTCTTGGCTTAGAGGATCCGCGCGATCTCTTCAGACACCCGGAAGATGACTGGTTTGCCAGGTTCGTCAGGGATCGGGGTGAAGAAGAGCGCGAGAGGATCAGGCGAACACTGGAAGCGGCCTTCCCCAAGCGTCAAGCTTAGCCTCCTTTAACGACACGCAGGCGGCGAGGCATGCGACAGACCTCATCAGGACTGACCTCGCAGTAAGCAGCGAAGGCCACGATGCGGAACTCATCTTCGAGAACATAGTCGACCAGAGCATCCGCCATGCCGGGCGTACCAGCCACAAGGCGGAAATTGCCGGGCGTGAGCCCCGATAGCTCCATAAAGTCTGCTAGACGCTCATCGTCCGCGGCAAGGAAGCTCAAAATTCTGGCAGATAGGTCATTGCCCCGCGGGAGCCTGTGTCTCGGCATAGTTACCTCTCGTTAGTGATTTCTAGAACATATCGGGAACATGGCCGAGTCAAGCCGCCGCACCCTGTTGATGAGTGTGGAAAACTAAATGTTGCATACTTCGCAACTTTTTGCTTGACCTTCAGTTGCGAAAAGCGCAACCTGACTTCATCGCAAAACGAGGTCAGCCCCATGTCCCTCCTCAAATCCATTGCTGGAACAGCACTTGAACTAGCCTGCCTCGCCATGTTCGCGAGCAGCGTTGCCGTCCTCTCGATTGTGATGGGGGCGTGAGCATGGCGCAGCACACACCCGGCCCTTGGGAAGCTGGCCGTAACCCAAAAGGCGTCTGCTCTAACGAGTGGGTCGTTCGACCTCGTGGCGAGTTCCCGCATGGCGCTTGGGTTGCGGACTGTGGATACAGCGACGAAGGCATCGCGAACGCGCACCTTATCGCTGCCGCACCTGACCTTCTGGGTGCTTTGAAGCTGATTTCGGCAATGCTTGAAGGCGACAAGGGAACTTCGGGCACGTATTACCCGAAGTTCACCGGCACCCTGATCGAAGCGGTGACTATCGCTAGGAAAGCAATAGCCGCAGCAGAGCCCGATGCGGAGGGTCGCTCATGAGAGCCTCCCGTTCCCCCCGCCGTTCCCTCCCCGGCTTCTCCGTCGATATGGCTCTGCGTGATATGCGCAGGGGCAAGGATCCGCTCTTTGACGAGATGCTTGGCGATCTGAAAAGGGTCGTTGACCACCTCGCCACCTGGGCAAGCGATCACTCTGACGAAGCTACCGCCGAAACATGGGCCGCGCTCCACTGCGCACGCGCCACCATCGCAAAAGCGGAGGGCCGCTGACATGACCACTCTGGAATTTACGATCAAAGACGGCTTCGTTCCGGTGGCCGAGATGAGACGGCTTGTAGACGCCTATGAGTTCTTACAGCGGGATCACGTCCGCGCATGGGATCGCGTTGAAGCCGCCGAGGCTGATGTTCAGCGCCTGCGGAAGCTGTTCGACCTTAGACCGGAGGTCCGGGCGTTCGCCCGTCTGATGGAACAGCAACTCCGCGCCAATGACCACAAGCCAGGGTGGAAGGACGACAACCCCATGGCGCTGCTGGACAGAGCCGACGAGGAGTTGAACGAACTGCACGTCGCCCTCATCCATGCCTTTGTCGATATGAAGGGGAACCGCGAGAGGGTTGGCCGGGAAGCCGCCGACGTGGCGAACTTCGCGCTCATGATCGCAGACGTGTGCGGGTGTTTGGGAGAGACGGCATGTTCGCACGATTGGAAGGTCTGGCCTGAGACAGACGGTCAAGAGCAGAAATGCATGAAGTGCGGTGCCTACAGGCGGACGCCTAAGGGAGAGAAGGCATGAGCATGTTGGACGCCTACCGAGATCGCATACGAGAGCTTGAAGCCGAGAACAAGCAAATTGGCCAATACCTCTCTGCCGAAAGAGAGGTTAACCGCCAGTTGGCCCAGGAGCGGGATGGGGCTCACAAAGCCGCCGACTGGAATATGCAGGTTGTGGCAGACAGGGATGCTGAGATCGAGCGGCTAAAGGATGAGGTTAAAACTGTCCGCGAGGGCATCCAGAAAGCCAAGGGCATGCTGGACGATGATATCCCGTCAGGGGAACCCGTTCACCCCGTATCCGCCTATCTGACCACGCTTGCCGTGCGCCTTGGAGAAGCCCTCAAGGGAGAGAAGGCATGAGCAACGTCGTCCGCTTCCCAGCCCGCCTTCGTCCCATCCAGCCTATCACGGCAGAGCAGATTGAGATCCGAGACGCTCTCATCCTGACCATGGCCGAGAAGCCAGTTTGCCGGGACTGCGCTGGAACGGGCTGGAAGATCGGCTTCCGGCACTTGGCCGTCGATCTTCTTGATGCCTTCGAGCGCTCCCCCTGCCCTTGCGGCGGGACGGATGAAGACCGGATCGACCTGAACGACTTCGGAGGGGCTGCGTGATGAGCGAGTTCTGGTGCGAAGAATGCCACAACACCGGAGAACTCGACTGCTACTGCGGCGGGGACATCTGCGTGTGCACGAACTACGGCACCTATCCCTGCCCCAAGTGCCAGAGCGGCCATAGCGCCGAGGACTTGATGCTCGAGGAGTTGCACAACGGGGAGGATTACTAATGCCTCACTTCTCCAAGGAAGAGCGCCAGGTGCTGATCCCTCTCCTCGAGGATTGGGCCAAGAACGCCAAGGACGAGAACGCAAGGCGGCAGCTCACCCGCTCGCTCAGGCGCCTGCAAGACTCCGATCGGCATCATGCGGCGAAGGAAGCCGAAGGGAGGAAGGAATGACAAGTTGGGCGAACGACGCCAAGCGCGTCATCCAAGAAGTTCACATGAGCCTTCCCGAGAGCGCAACCCTTGAAGAGCGCATCAAAGCGGTAGACGCCGCCTATCCTTTCGGTGAGCGAGCCATGCACCCGTACAAGATGTGGCTCAAGGCTCGACGCGAGTACCTCTGCCGGTTTGGCTACCAGCCGAAGGGCAAGCCCCTGGTCGAGAGCCCGATGGAGCGCATGATGCGCCGTGCAGGAGGCCGCCCATGAGCCTCTCCAATCCCCGCTGCAAGGCCTTCTGCCAGCGTGTCGAGCAAGGCCTTTGGGTGCTGATCTTCCTCGCGATCCTCGGCCTCATGATCTTCTCTTTCTACAAGGTCATGACCACCAACCTGCCGGTGCCGTTATGAAGCCGGTCGTCATCACCCCGCGATGGCGCGGACCTCTCACCAAGCGGGCCGAACGTGTCCGCATCGAAACGACGGCGCGGCTGTGCCGTGAGCTGGGGCGAGACAAGCCGATCGTTCGCCTGCCCAAGGGAGACCAGAAATGAAGTACCTGACCCTGCAAATGGATGACGGCTCAATCTACGGCATTCCCGTTGATGTCATCGCTCGCCACCGTGCCGCCAACTACGCTGACGAGTTCGGCGGCGACATTGAGCGCAGCCTCGCGGAAGACAGCCTGCCGCTGTTTGAGGACGACGATTACAACGTGATCGATTGGGCTGCGAACAACATGGACTGGTCGGATGTGAAGGATCACGCCGTGCAGCTCCAAGGACCCCAGCCGATCGATTTTGACCGCGCCTGGATCCACACCCCTAAGCGCGTTGAGGAGGTCGCCCGATGACCATCCTCAAAGCATTCGGCCAGCGTGCCAAAGAGATCCTCCACATGGCGCAGTCCTTCGCCTCGTGCGCTCAGACGGCCAATGTCTACGTGCATGACACCATCGGATCAGAGGGTCAGGCGGATCACGACCTCCTTCTGACGGCAGCCTATCTCGAGGAAGCCGCCCGGGATCTGCGCCAGCTGCACTGCAAGATCCACGCCATGCGCCAGGAGGCAGAGGCGGCACAGCCCCAGGCCAAGCGCATCCCCGTTCTCACCTACGGACACTGAACATGAACCCTTTGACGGTTGCCGCCCTTGAGCGGCAGATCGAAGACCTAATCGCCTCTTATCCGGAGCTTGCCGAGGACGAGACCCTTCGGGCGGATATGATCTCGGGCTCCACAGATGCCGAGGAGATCCTCGCCAAGGTGGTCGACCGGATGATGGAAGCCGAGAGCATGGTTGAAGCCATCCGCAAGCGGGTCCGAGACCTAGAGGCGCGTGGCGTGGCCTTTGATCGGCGCAGCGATGCCATGAGGGCTCTTGCTCTGCGCATCATGAATGCGGCCCAGACTCGCAAGGTGCCGTTGCCGGAAGCCACGCTGTCGATCCGCGCCGTGCCGCCTGCCGTCATGATCAATGATTGGACGCAGATCCCGCCCGAGTTCACCGTCACCAAGACGGAGGTCAAGCCCGATCGGGAGAAGATCCGGCTGGCGCTAAAGGAAGGGCGGGAGATTCCTGGCGCTTACCTGACGAACGGCTCTGAAACCCTTTCTGTGCGGGTGAAGTAATGACCGAGAACCTGACCCTCTGGAAGCAGGTCGAGAAGACCGACCCGGCTCATACCAAACCCATCACCGGCAAGGCCTACAAGGGCAACTCGCCCAAGCCTCATTACATCGTCCTGAAGGCAACTGAGGCTTTCGGCCCTTGCGGCATTGGCTGGGGCTTCGAGATCGTGGAGGAGAAGCTTCTCGACGGTGCCCTGCTGGCTCCCGGCTTCTATGAGCGGATCCACATGGCCCGGGTGCGGGTATGGTACGAGTGGAACGGCAAGCGCGGCACGGTAGAGCATGTTGGTCAGACGGTCTTTTCCGGTCGGCGCCGAGACGGCACCCCATTCACGGATGAGGACGCCCCTAAGAAGTCCGTTACAGATGGCCTGATCAAGGCGCTGAGCATGATTGGCTTCGCCGGCGATATCTTCCTCGGCCGCTATGACGACAGCAAGTATGTGAACGATCTGAAGCGCGAAATTGCCGACGAGCAGGACAACGGCTCCCAAGGCAAGCCGAGCATCGCCAAGACGGTTGCGGCCATCAAAGAAGAGTTCACCAAGGCCAAGACAGTCGATGGCCTGAAGGCGGCCTACAAGGCGAACCAGGCAAGCCTTGATGTAATGGCCGAGGCCCAGATCGATGAGGTTCGCACGGCCTACACCGAGCGCCTGCACGAACTGCGGGAGGCAGCATGACCACCCGCGTCGTCGCCACGGAAGCCGATCGGCAGGGCCTGATGCGTTTGCTCCAGGCCCGCGATCTGCCCTTCACCGTCGAGATCGTGAAGGGGAAGCGCCGCTCTGTCGATCAGAACAGGATGCAGCGCCGTCTCGTGAACGAGATTGCCGAGCAGACCGACCAGACGGCCGAGGAGGTTCGCGCCTATTGCAAGCTTGTCGGCGGTGTGCCGATCTTGCGGGCAGAGAATGAACTATTTCGGGAGAAGTATGACGCCGTTGTGCGCCCGCTCTCTTATGAGCAGAAGCTCGCCATCATGATGGAGCCGCTTGATCTGCCAGTAACCCGCTTGATGACCACAGATCAGAAGACCCGATATCTCGAATGGATATTTAGGCATTTCTCTGAGCAGGGCATCACCTTCCAAGTGGAGATCGAAGCATGACGCTAACTCAAGAGCGCGTTCGCGAGCTTCTGTCTTACAACGCGGAAACGGGCATAACGACATGGAAGACCTCGCGCGGTCGCGTACGGGCGGGGCAAGTCGCGGGATACCCCGATGGCCGGGGCTACATGGCGATCCGTATCGACGGGAGTATGTATACGATGCACCGTGTCGTCTTCCTGTGGGTGCACGGATATCTGCCGGACGAAGTTGATCACATCAACGGGGATAGGGCCGACAACCGCCTGGACAATTTGAGGCCCGCGACGCGGCGGCAGAACATGAGGAACGCCGCCAGATTTTCGCACAATCGATCGGGCGTCGCCGGCGTGTTCTGGAATGCAGACAAAGGCAAGTGGACAGCCAGGATCAAGGTCGATGGCAGATCGATACACTTAGGCCACTTCGATAATAAGGATGAGGCAGCGGCGGCGCGTAAGCAGGCAGAAAGCCGTTTTAATTTTTCTACCGGGCATGGCCGCGATCCCGTCCCTTCGTCTGCGCACAATCAAAAGAAGGCCGGCCGGAGTGGAGTCAAAGGCGTCGTCCGCAATGGCAGCGGCTGGGCAGCAACCCTCTATCATGATCGCAAGAGGCACTACCTCGGCCAGTTTAAGACCATAGAGGAAGCCGCCGCTGCTTGGCGCAGCAAGGCTCAAGAGCTCGGCCTGGTGCTCTCCTCTCCGCTGGAGGCTGCATGACCAGGCGTAAGCAGTTCTCAAAGCGCGACCTGACCAAGCGCCTAGCCGAGTTCGGTGGAAAGTGCCGGATGTGCGGCTGCACGATCGATGCCACCTCTGGCTTGGAATGGGATCACCGGATCCCGTTGGCAATCGGCGGGGAAGACACGCTCGACAACCTTGAGCCGCTCTGTATCCGAGATCACCGCCTGAAGACCAAGGGCGATGTAGCGAAGATCGCGAAGGCTGCCCGCCAGCATCAACGGAATGTCGGCATCCGCAAGCCGAGCACCTTCGCCGCGAGCCGGGATAGCCGGTTCAAGAAGAAGATCAACGGGGATCTCGTGGACAGGCGAACCGGAGAAATCATCCGGAGAGCCAAGTGACAGATCCAGTCAAAGAACACGTACTGAGACAATTGAGGATATTAGTGATGAAGATTTTGAGTTGCCCTCCCTCAGCATCTAGCGATGCTTCGTCGGGAAAGTTGTGTTCTGACGCTCGCCCAGTCGCTATGCGAGTGGAGCAGCTTTCCGATGACGTGACGCTTTATCTGGGCGATTGCCGCGAGATCCTTCCAACGCTCGACAAGGTAGATGCTGTTGTGACAGATCCGCCCTATGGGATTGGCGAAAGCGACAGGAAGGTGGCATCTCGCGTCAACAAGGCGAAGCCGAAGGACTATGGCGCCTTTGATTGGGATCGTGAACCCATAGATGCCGAGACCGTGGCTCTCCTTCGGTCCTGCAGCCGTTGGCAGATCATCTTCGGAGGCAATTACTTCGAACTTGGACCAACTTCGTGCTGGCTCGTTTGGGATAAGCAGAATTCTGGCGACTTCGCCGATGCTGAGTTAGCCTGGACGAACCTGCCAAAAGCCGTGCGCCTAATTCAATGGCGCTGGAACGGCATGATCCGCAAGGGATCGGACGAGCGCGTACATCCCACGCAGAAGCCAGAAGGCGTCATGCGATGGTGCCTCGGCCATCTTCCTGCAGAGGCTCGTATGATCTGTGATCCCTTCATGGGTTCTGGCACAACAGGCGTTGCGGCCGTCAAGGAAGCTCGTGGCTTCATCGGCATTGAGCGAGAGCCTGTCTATTTCGAAGCCGCCCTTAAGCGTATCGAGCAGGCGCTTAAGGCTCCGGTCGATATGTTTTCGGCATCTAATGATCGAAATCAGGCGAAACAGGAGTCGTTCCTATGACGCAACATAGCGACCGGGTGACGGACGAAAACACCACTTTCCCGATGACGAGCGCAAGCGAGGAAGGAGGGCATATAAAAATCCCCCATCCACAAGGAGAGGTGGAGAAGGTGATTGAGAGGCTGAAGCGGGACGTTGAATGCCACAAAGGCAACGCCGATGACATTTATGCGAAACTCACCGCCGCCCAGGCTGAGATCGAGAAGCTGAGAGGGGAACTGGACGAAACTGTTGCGGATCTCGCCAAATTCATCGGTGAGAACATCGAACTGCGGCAGCAACGCAAAGCCCAAGCCGAAGAGATGAGAAAGGCTCTGGAGGAGGACGGTCAGACGATCACCATTCGCGAGAGGCTTATTGATCGGCGCTATGATTGGCAGATCGTAGCTATCCGCCCGGAGCGTATCACCACGCTCCAAAGCTTCGGCCCCGGCAAGGCAGGTGAGGAGGCCGCTATAGCCGCCCTCTCCCTCATGAAGGGAGGCGAGCGATGAGCCGCCCGAGGAAACAGCACTTCATCGCCTTTGGGCCGGAAGTCCCCGTCGTGCCGATCAAGGACTTTTCCAAGATGGGCCTGACGGGCGACGAGTGGGCGGACGTGTGGAGCATCATTGGCCCATCCGTCGAGCGCAACATGAGCGGACGCCGCGCCATGCCTCTCTGGATGGTGATTGCCGCCGCTTACCTTGAGGGGCTTCACCATGGCTCCGCTCTCACCCGATCCAACTCCAATGGAGACACCAATGAAACACGCTCGTGAAGATTACTCACACATCCAAGACAACACGACGGCCATCGAACTGGCGAACCTGATCCTGTCGATGAATTTCGCGACGCCGCAGGGCATCACAGCCCGACAGCTCGCCCGCAAGATCCTCGGCATTCAGGACGGGACTATGAACCCGCCCCAGGCAGTTATCACGACCAACGGCACGACGCGTATCATCCCTGCCGATGAGCCCGTTTTTCTCATCCGTGGGCAAGATGCGGTCGGAGGCGATGCCGTGCGGGCGTGGGCTACGTTGGCTGAGGCAGCAGGTGCTCACTTCGATATCTGCCAAGTCGCCCGACAGCATGCCGCCCTGATGGACCAGTGGCCCAAGAAGAAGCTCCCTGACATGCCCCAGGAGCCAACCAATGGTCAGTGACAAGATTAGGGAGGCCCTGGAGGCTGCTGTCGCATGGCTGCGAGATCCGAGGCTCTCAACATGGACCTATGTTGAGAGTTGCCGGTTCCCGAAGGACCGCGACGACCTCGCTATCAGGCTTAGTGAAGCCCTCGCCCTCCTCCCCCAATCCTCACAAGAGGACCAGCGCCATTTGACCCTTGAAGAGCAGCGCATGATGGGCAGGGCCTTGAGAGCCTCCACGACGCTGATCGGCACGATAGAGCCCGCCGAGAGTGCTCCCCAATCCCCACAAGAGGGGATGCCCTACGAGTGCACGTGCGAAGAGTGCTTCGACAGGATCGCCGCCTCTTCACACTCTCAGGAACAGGAGCCCACCCGATGACAACGCCCAAGCCGGAATATCGCGACCTTGTTTTCTCAATGGATGACCCTCGACGCCCGCTGATGATCAAGTTCCCCTGGCCGATGAGCCAGGAGGAAATCGCGGATGTGAAGGACGTTCTGGCGATTTGGCTGCGCATGTTGGAGCGGAGCGCCCTGGCCCATAACGACGAGACTAAGGACGCGAACCACTCTCAGGAACAGGAGAATGGGGATGCGGGCAAACCTTCCTTTGAAGACGATTTTGAACAGGGCGTTCCTAAATAGGAATGGGAAAAGAAACATGGCCGCTTTCGATCTAGCCAAGCAATGCGCCGACAGCCTCAACTTTGCCCATGAGCAGGGGCTACCGCAGAAAGAGGCGAGCATCTGCGTTGTGACGCCTCCCGGCTGGAAGGCTCCGCCCAAGTTCCCGAGAGGGCGCATTGTGCGCTGGATGGAGGACGGCTCAAGGGTCCGTTACCTGCCTGCCCTCAACGTTCTTGCATGGCTCACAGCGCACGGAATGGTCGCTGTACAGTCTCACAAGTCATGAGCAAACGATCGTAAGTACGCGCCGCTAAGCCGACAGGAGTGAATTATGACCGATAATACCAGTGAAATATTGGAACGCGCAGTGGCCGCCGCAATCAAGGCGCTCTGGCGCCCGATTGAGACCGCGCCGATGGACGGGACGGCGATCTATACGGTGGTGAGCCACTACCAACCCTGCGTCTGTCAGTGGGTTGAGTTTGAAGGGCGCGGCCGGTGGTCAATCGACCCCGAGACATTCATGGATGAAGAGCATTTCCGTGAATACTTCGTCGGCACCAGCTACGAGCCGACCCATTGGATGCCCCTGCCGCCCACGCCTGTTCCTTAATACACTTCTTTCCAGAAGGCCAATTATGCGAATTAGCAGGAGGAAAAGCACATGCAGCGCAATATTCAGACGCAAGTCCTAATGGACCGGCTTCGGGCTGACCATAGCTCGCTCATGTCGAAGGAGGCCGCCGATTACATTGAGCGGCTAGAGCGGGCGCTAGAGCCGTTCGCCAAAGCCGCCGAGTTACTTCCCGCCGATGGCAGGTTGGACAAGGAAATGATCTGGGCTCCTGCACAAGGGCGAATCATCTACGGAAAGCACTTTCGGGCCGCTCAAGACGCCTTCGGACAATAAGCCGAAGGTTGTCAAAAACGCACTTTATGCGAAAATCGAGGAATAAACCATGAAGCTTTGGATTGTGTTCTACTTGGCAGGAAATCTTGCCGGAACAGTAGGCCCTCTTCCCTATGGGATTGAGGAGTGCCGGGAGCGGATCGTCCCGCACATCGAAGAGGCTAACCAGGGGATCGCTAAGCACCCCGAGCTAGGTCACAAGCCGGGAGATTTTACAGGCGAGTGTCGGTTCTCTGATGAGAGGCCGGAAACCTAAGCATCTACTCAGGTTCCATACACGCACTTATGCGCGGGAGCATTAACCATGACACAGGCGATTATTGTAACGACATTCTGGCTCATCACCGTGGTGGCGGCGACATTCTGGTGGCGCAGTCCATAGCTATCGATAAGCATTCGTTATCGATACCAATCCGGCGCAACCCAAAGCCCCAGCATAGACCGTACCCAAGGCAGGGATCGCTTCTCTAACAAGCGCCCTGCCCTTTTAGATCAAGGAGATGGCTGTCAGAGCCCGCGAGCCTTCATGAGCTCGTTTAGCCCCTCCCAATAGGACAGCCGCTCCCGCTTGCAGTAAGCAATGAAGCGGTTGGCAACAGACAGCGGCGGCCGGATACTGAGAGGCACGGTCGCCTCTTTGGCTTGGTCCTGCTTGTAAAGTCGCTCAACCGGCTCCCGGCTGGTGAAGCCATGACGCTCGGCCGCTGCATCGATCTTCTCGATTGACGGCGCCGGCGCATCGTTCACCTTATCCGGCCCAAGCATCTTTAGTTTGGAAAACGAGCCGCTCATGCCGGCTGCTCCTGCGGGACAAGAATATCGATCAGCTCGGCGGCGAAGCGTTCGGCATTCTGGATTGCCTTACCCACGCCATTGACCAGAGACGGGTCCAACTCATCCAAGGCAAGCCGATAGTGGAACATGGCCTTGAAGGCGGCCCTCTCATTGATCTGCTCGCGGAAGGTCGGGATCTCGGCGGACTCCAGATCCTTGACGATCTCCTGCTCGAGCCGGGTCTTCACCCGCGGGCTCGTGCGCGTCAGGACGACTCGGAACGGGATCTTGCGCTCGAAGGACTGCTCTTCCTCCATCACGAGGCCGATGGCCTTGGCGGCCTGATCTGCGTCAACTGTGGAAGCCTGGATCGGAATGACCACAAGTTGAGCCCGCGAGAGTGCGCGACTGGTGAGCCGTGATGCCGTGCCCTCAAGGTCAAGGATCACGAATTGCCGCTTGGCCCGGTACTCGTCCAGGCGGGTGAGGATGTTGGCCTCCGTCGTATCCCCTATCACTTCAACCGGCGATGTCGTCAGCGTGACGGGCGTCTCGGGCTCAGATCCGAACTTCCAAGTCTTGATGGGATGGTTCGGATCACAATCGAAGATCGTGACGCTTGCGCCTTGCGCGGCAAGCACTTGAGACAGCAGGAGCGCCGTCGTGCTCTTGCCGGCCCCTCCCTTCGGATTTGCGATGGCTATCACAGGCATGGGCTTTGCTCCCGTTGCATGAACGGTAAAGCGATAGCCACCAGAGTATTGAGGAATGGTTAAGAAGGCAGCGATAGGAAGCGCAAGGAAGCGGAAGCCACAACGGGGAAGCGCAAGGAAGCGCGTTAAAGCCGAAGGATGCCGATTAAAGCGTGGGTCTGCCGAAACTGGATAGCGGACTGGTTAACTTGACCTTAAGAGGAAGTGACGGCCAAATGACGGGGCCGGAATCGTCCGGTGGAGATGATGTCGTGAGCTAAAAGCAAAACGCCCCGGAAGCGGGAACTTCCGAGGCGCCAAAACCGAGAGGGTTTTCGTCTGAGCGACTGATTGCATCTCAGACATTACCCGACAATTCGAGCCTGTCAACGTCGTATTTGCGGCGAACAGGATTGCTTTGCCCTCACGACCCGAAAGGGTCAGACGATGAGTTTTAAAGCCACTGAATGGGCCTATGGCCTGCGGGATCTGTCGGGACCGGAGAAGGCCGTCCTGCTGTGCCTCGCATGGCACCACAACGGGAAGACAGGGCTATGCTGCCCAGGGACGGCGCTGATTGCCGAGGAAACATGCCTCGGGCTCTCAACGGTCAAGAAGGCTCTCAAGAGCCTGGAAGGGAAGGGGCTGATCGGCCGGATGCCGTGGAAGCGGGGCTCGGCCTATATGCTCGCCATCGTGGAGCCAGAACGGCCACGGGAGACCTCGCCAGAGGCCACCACAGAGCCCGCCCATATTAAACAGGAAACGAACAGGAAGAGGGGCGGCTTTAGAAATGATTGGAAGGAAAGGCAGCCCGCGCCAATGTCGGATGCCAGGGCGCGGGCTGAGAAGCGAGCCGCCGAGTTCAAGGCGGTAATTGAGCCGGAGGTGAAGGACAGGGGGACGGAGGAGGAGCGGGCGGCCGTCATCGCAAGGGGTCTCGGCATCTTCCGAGGGCTCATCCCCGAGACGGCAGGCGATCGACCAGACGCTCAAGGAGGTTCGCCATCTTCTGGTTACAGTCCTTGTTTGCCGCCAGGAGCCCTTCAAGCCGCTGGTTGCTCTCCTTGATGGAGACGAGGGTGTAAAGGATCTCCGTGTCGTGTTCCCGGTGATCCCGGGCCGCCCGCTCCGCAGCCCGCAGGCTGTCGGCCATGTTCTCGAGCGCGACCCGATCGGCAACCGTAACGGAGGGGATCACAACGTCTGTGGAAGGGGGCGGGGTGCTTTCTTTCTTGTGACCGAACCTCTGGCTGATGGCGGCGAGGATGACGAGGAGCCCGACCCCTGCGCCCTGGATGAGGGCGACAAAGGTGGGAGAGGTGAGGAGTTCCTTCATTGAGACCGAGCCGCCTTGATCGCGCCGACATCGAACCACGCCCGCAGGAGGTTCCACATTTCGAGCATCATGAAGCCGCTATAGGCCCAGAAGCCCGTCCAGACGCCGCCATGGTTCGCCACCGAGACCAGGATCCCGAGGGTGATCTGCCCCCAGAAGATGCAGATGACGATGGAGGCGAAGCCGCGAAGGTGCGGGCTGTAGGGGAAGCGAGCCTTGAAGGTGCCGTTCACCACGAGGGCGATCAGGCGCAGGAAGGCGGCCAGGAAGCAGATCCATGACCATGTGACCTCGTTCGCCCATCTTCCCATCTCAGCGAACGAGGTTGACTTGTCGAAGGTGAGCGGATCCAGAAGCAGGGTCCAGGCCCAGCCCAGGAGCGGGATGAGCATGATCCATTCTGAGACGCGGACAGGGAAATGCTCGGCAATGCCCTGCCCGATGCGGAGAACGATCCGATGAGGCAAGGCTTAGGCTCCGATAGGCTTGCGGGCGGCCCAGCGGCCATAAAGCGTCGTGACGCCCCCGAGGATGCTCATGCCTGCGGTCGTATAGACCTCCATATTCGTCTCGCCGTTGGCTGCGGCCGTGCCGATGGTGGCAATGCCGCCGAGGATGGCGAACAGGGCGCCCCAGGACACGCGGGACTGATACCAGGGCTCATTATTCGTGAGGTGCTCGATGACCGGCGCGACCTCTTGGGCTACGGCATCGCGGACTTCCGGCTTCACGACCACGGAGTTCTGCTTCGACACCGGCACGGAGGGAGCCTGAACGAGCCGGTCAATGATCGCGTTCGTCACTTGCCCGATGATGGCCCCGCCGATTGCGGTTCCGATGAAAGGCTGCTTCTGCATGATCAGGCGCTCCGGGTCTTGAGGTAGGTGGAAATGGCATTGACGATGGCCTGCCAGAGGCCAGCGGGGATCTCGTCGTCAGGGACTTCGCGGGTATCGAGCGGCGGCTCGGGAGCGGCGACCACGACAGGCTCAGCGATGATGTCCTGGCGGTCGCGGGCGGCCACGAGTGCCTTCTCAACCTCATCGGCAGACACAAGGGCCTTGTTCAGGCCGTCGCCGGCATAGTAGCTCTGGCCCCGGTAAACGGTGCGGCTGCCGCCCTTGACCGTGTAGGGCACCGGGAACGAAGCCCACTCGCGGGCCAGGTTGAGCATGAACTCCGCATCCGAGATCTGCCCCTTGATCCACTTGTCGTAGCCGCGGCGGCGAAGAAGATGGTAGCCAAGCCGGTCCTGATAGTCGGGAGTGAACCGGTCTTCTGCCTTCAGGTTCAGCTCCGTCGCCAGATCCCGCAGGGTGGCGTCCATGAACTGGTACCGGCCGCAGGCAGAGGAGCCGAACGTCTTCGTCCGCCATTTCCCCTGATCGAGGATCTCCTTCATCGTCATGGAGGTGAGCGGCTTGGGCATCCGGTCCATGCGGTTCGCATAGACGGTATCGTAACCTCTGGGGGCTTCCTTGCTGGCGATGAAGTCGAGCAGCATCGCCGCCGGTCTAGGGACGGTCTTATCCATGGTGGTCCTCTTGGGGCTGGGGAGGGTCAGACATCACAGGCGCGACAAAGTGCCCGCCCGAATGTCTCGGTGGTCATGATGTCCTCGTGATGTGGGAAGGTATTGGACCGCCTTCGGCCACTTGGCCTCGGCGGGTTATTTATTCCTTGGATCTGTCCGCCAGCTCATGTAAGTCTTCCGGAGTCCAATTCTGTAGAAACGACTGCACCGGGGCACCATGAACACTCTCGCTCTAGCCGCGCCGAAAAACGGCGCATGGTCTCGCTTTGCCGCGTTCGCCCAGGATCATGCCGCTTACCTAACAACGGCCGGCGCTTATCCCGGGGTGGACCTGCTGCGCTGCCTCGCCGTCGTGGGTGTTCTTCTCTATCACTTCCAGTTATCTTATCTGGGCTGGGCCGGGGTGGATCTGTTCTTCGTCATCTCCGGGTTCCTGATCGGCGGGGCCCTGCTCGACCAGATCAAAGCCGGCCGCTTCAGCTTCGGCCGCTTTTATGGAGCCCGCGCCCTGCGCATTCTGCCGATCTACTATTTTGTGATCGCTCTCTGCGCCATGATCAAAGCCCCCTTGTCAGGGGTGGATCTCGCCTCGCCGGGGGGCTGGCAGGCCGTCCTCTCCGCAGCAACCTTCACCCAAGGCATCGTTCCGTATTTCTTCGGCTACAACCTGAACCAGGCCTTCATCCCCGGAGGCACATGGTCTCTCGCCATTGAGGAAATGTTCTACTTGATTGCCCCCGCCATTCTGGTGCTCCTGCACCGAAAGGCCGGCGGCGACCTGAAGACAGTTCTCGCTGGCCTCGTGCTCTTGCTATTGACCGGCCCCTTCGTGCTGTTGTGGTCCACGTCCGGCTTCGCTCCGAACGACCCGAACTGGCATTTCGCCAATTTCATCCAGTTCCATTCGCGCTACACCGAGATCCTCGCGGGCGTCGTGGTGGCCGCCCTCATCCGGCTGAGAGATCTGCCGGTGATCGTCTCGCGCATGGTTGCCATGATCGGCGCGGCTATGCTGGGATGGTTCGCGGTTTATATGTACCTGAACCCGACCCTTCTGGCCGCGCCATATCTCTTCACCCGGGAAACGCTCATCCTGCCTGGGCTCTTCGGCGTGGCCTTTGGCTGCATACTGCTCGCCGCCTATCGCCTGCCGGTTCGATCAATGGCCGTTCTGATCCTCGCGAGGCTGTCGTACTCGCTTTACCTGATGCACATCTTTGTCATTGAGATCGCGACAACGCACCCGCCCGCATGGCTGTTATGGGTGAAGTCCGAGTTCACTTTCTATGCCTCGGCGGGAATCCTGATCGCCTTCTCGATCCTCGTGTCCTACCTGACATCCCTGCTGGTCGAGTATCCCTTCATTCGGCTCTACCGGCCGCCCGCTAAATCGGGCAGTTGAACATCTGTGCATCGATCACATTCGAGGCATCGCCCGCCAGAGTGACCGCCGCCCCCTTCCACTGGTTGCGCCGCACGCTCCAGTGCGAGGTCCCAGCCGTGTTGAGGTACATCTCGTAGCTGTCGCCTGTGCGAGGGGGCGTGTTGTCAAACATGCAGTCCCCGATGACGCCGACCTTGGAGTTGGCGACATAGATGTGATTGAGGCGGTTGTTCTCGAAGTCGATGCCGGTATAGAAGTGCTTTGCGCTCAGCCCGTTCGGGTTCTGCGAGAAGATGCCGATCGCGTTGTTCTTGATACTGCAATTCGTGATGTGGATGTGCCGGCTGTTCTCCAACCAGATCCCACGACGGTTTGCTTGCGCCCCGGAGGCGCCCCCCGCGTTGTTCGACGCGATCCATGTGCCTGTGATCTTTGAGTTCGTGCACCCTCCCAGATAAATCGCGGACTGACCTGCCCCGAGGCTCGACCCACCGAGGTCGGCCCCGCAATCGGTCATGTGGACGGCATCCCAGCCCAGAATGCGGTAATCGGTGTTGGAGTGATGCACCGCCACGACATTGTGCATGACAATGGTGTTGGAGATACCGTCGAAGGTGTTGTCGTCGGCATAAATTCCATACTGCCCCTGCAGCATAAGGATGTCCTTCATGGTGATGAAGGAGGCGTTCCGCTCAAAGAAAAACGTTGAGTTGTTGAAAGGAGCGAAGAAGCGCGAGAACCTGCCCGCGCAATGCTTGAGCCAGAAGGCCCGATTGAAGCCCCGGAACTGGCCGCCGTCGACATGGACCCAGTTGTCATCGAAGGTCACATCATAGCCGCGGGCTCGCAGGAAGGTGCTTGTCTGAGGCCCGCCCTGTTTCTCTGCATAGATGTTGCGCAGAAAGAGCTCGGATGATGACGCAGTGCTGCCCGTCACGCGGTTGTAGTCCAGCAGAACGGTATCTGCGGTGGTGACTACCCGCGCGTCCCCGCTGCCCTCAATGAAGACCCTGCGCCCCTCGGGAATATTCACGGTCGTCTGCCAGCGAAAAACGCCCTGACGGATCACCGGCACCTTGCCGTTGTTGATCAAGGCTTGCAGGATCGGGCCGATGTCGCCGCCGCCCGCTGGATCGGCCCCAATCTCGCGGATATCCACGGCAACGCCGGAATGCTCCCACCACGCTCCCCCCTGTGATTGAAAGTAGCGCGGATCCACCGTGCCAGGAGCGGCGGACAGGCGCTTATAAAGCGCTGCGCCTCCATCCCCTACGGCCGCATAGCCTGCCGTTCGCAGGTAGGTCGCTTCTACCGGAATAGTCGCCGCTGCCGCTGCGGCGCGGGTGTCCCGAAGCGATAGCGTCGCCCCCGCCGCCGAGACGGCCGTGTCTCGGGCTGCCAGAGTTTCATCATGAAGGGTGACGACTTCCTGCCGGTCCTGCTCGATCACAGACACGGCCGCGTCGACTGCCTGCCTGTCGGCCTCAACATCGGCGGCAGCCTGGGTGATGGCCGTAAGGGCGGAAGCGACGGCAGCCGCATCAGTGGAAACCTGCTGGCCGATCTCCTCAAGATTATCGGGGATCATCTTCAGGCGGGCCAGGTATTCTGACACGCGCACGGCATAGAAGCGCGGATCGGTGTGATTGGCGAAGCGGAGGGCAAAATACGGCACATCTGTGAGGGTCGGCCCCGTCCAAGGCTTGGCAAGCCGGATCTGATTAACGGCAAGGACTTCCTTGATAACCGTCGCGCCCGCCGTCCCATCGTTCGGGAACACGAAATCGAACGGCAGAAGAGCCGGATCCCAGGCTACAAACTGGCCCGTTGCAAGGTCCGAGCCGTTGGTGAGCGTGATCGTGCCGTCAGAGTAGAAGAAGTAGGAAGGATCAATGGCCATAGAAAGTTCTCCCGGCCAAGAGGACTTGGCCGATGGTGCAGGCTTGGATTGTCGAGAGGGCTTAGCGTGCGAGCGTGATGCCGTTGTCGGCCAAGAGCTTGCGGATCTTCTGGGCGGTGAGCGCCTTGCGGACCTTCATCTTGAGGGCGATGCGGTCGTCCTCGGCTTTCTCGTCCTGCTCGGCCAGGGTAATAACCTGCTGAGCGATGACCTCGGACTTGATGTGCCGACGCTGCGCCTCGCGGTTGAGCATGTCGGAGGGCTCACCGGCCAGATGGCGGCGTGCCTCAAAGACCTTGCGCGTGTAGAGCGCTGCTCGCAGACGGGCCGGCTCGAAATGCTTGTCGATCGCGGCTTCCGCCAGTTCGCGAAGCTGATCGAGGTTCGGGCCGAGCTCAAGCCGTGCCATTGGCCGCCTCCACCGTCACATCGAACTCCTGCGGCTGATAGGGCATGGCCGAGACAATCACGCGATAGGTGCCGGGCTCTTGGAACAGCAATTCGACCGCCTCGCCGTCCGCCTCAAGCTCACCATTGTCAGGGCCTACGACGCGCACCGTTCCGCCTGCCGGGATGCCCTCAATGATAAAGAGGCGCCCGCCGCCTTCCGTCTTCTCGCGAGTGGACAGATCGAGCCTCGGGCGGATCTTGAGGCCGTCTTCGGCCCGATACCAGTAGCGCGGCTCAAAAGGCGGCACCTCCTCGGCATAGGCTGACTGCGCCCGCGCCAACTCAAGCGCCTCCGGTCGCGCCGGATAGCCTTCGGACGTGACCGAGCCGGTCAGGTTTCCGTTCTCGTCAAAGAGCAGGATCAATTAAACCTCCAAAGCCTGCCAGCGCAGCCAAACGCCGTTGGCGCAGTTGTTCGTCACAGTGATGTTCGCGCCATCCCAGGACAGCCACCAACCGCCCCAATAGGGGAAGCCGGCACCGTCATCGCCTGCAAAGCGGTGCGGCGTGCAGTACTGGTGCTGCATGTTCGGATTGCCGAGAGCGGCGGCCTGCACGACGCGTTGTGTGCTGCCCGGGGAGACAAGCACCCAGCGCCAATAGCCCCAATCAGGCGGGAATGTGCCATCCGAGTAAATCGCGCGGCCTATAGCAGCGATGATGAAATTCACACCTGCGGGCACGCCATGAGCGAAAGTCGTCGCACGCGGCTGATTGGGCTGGCTTGTCTGAAACGGGTTCCAATCGCAGTAGCGCTCGCCTTGCGCGGCAATGCGGCCTGGCACCGAGTCTGCATCGAACAGGATCTGATCGAGCGGCGCCGTCTCGACATTATTGCCTGCAGACGACGCGCGGATCCGGAACTGCCCGCTTCCGTCGTTTCCGATGAGAACGCGCTTGGTCATTGGCTCTTCAGGAATGCGTAATACGGCACAAAGGCGCCGGCAGCTGGGTAAGCCCCCGACCAATCCGGCGCCGGAAAAGCCGTGAAGCCCGCTGCGTCAACATAAGACACGACCGGCGCCGTGGTCGGGCGCGGGTTGAAGACGCCGCATAGGACGAACGGCACCTGTCCGGGCAGGCGCAAGAAGTTGACGCGCACGCCGACGCCAGGCCCGCCGAGTTGGATCGACCCGGACTGCACGATCATGAAATGCCGTCGCGTCGATGAGAACAGCAACTGCGACTCCGGCGCGTTCCAGGCATCCCAGCCGGGACGCGAGACATAGATCCCAACCTGCCCCGAACTGTTGGCCCCGATGACAACACGCCGCGCCATTTAAGCAATCGCCATATAGATGAAGCGGTCCCCGGCATTGATTGGCCAGGAGAACATCGCCGCCGTCGTGACCATAATGCCGGTTGTGCTCACAACGGCACAATGCGGGGTGCCGTCCTGATAGCGCCCGCTGTTGCCGTTGATGCGGGTGTACTCATCGATATAGACACCGCCGCCGCGCAATGCCCCGAACAGGACCGGAGGCGGGGCCGGGAATGCCTCGGAGAACGTTACCCAACTGTTGAGGGCCTGGATGTCACCCGCCGAGGCCACGCGCCCCATCACATCGCGCGAGAGGGCAAAGCTGATCTGCGAGCGGTCGTTGACGTTCGCCGTCAGGGCATCGAAGCCGGGGCGGGAAATGCGGAAATCCAGCACCCCGCCGCCGAAGTTGCCCAGAACCATCCGCCGCGCCATCAGTCGTAAAACTCAATGCGTCCCGTGCCTGCCGTCATGGAGATCACGCCTGCGGTGAGCGTGCCCATGTTAGCCGTGATGGCCGAGAGGTTGGCAACGTTGATTTGGTTGGCGTTCACCGAGCCGTCAGCAATGAAGTCGCCGCGCATGGTCACGCGGGCGACGCCGTTGCGCGTCGAGACGCCGAAGACCGCCTCCTCTCCGAACCCCGAGCCAGGGGCGCCGATGAGGAACTTGTCGACGGCAATCTTCATCTCCGATTGGAAGCCGCCCGGGCCTGTTGCCCCGACCAACTGGAAGCCGGTGAAGTAACCGTTTGCGCCGATCTGAACCGAATAAGCGCCGATGAGCTGCCCCGTCACGTCAGCGACCGCCGTGAACCGCTGCCCGACCGTGACCTGATTGTTGTCGTAGGCTGCGACGACATCCGTGCCGAAGATGGCAAGCGCCTTCTCGGCCGTGACCTCGACCTCGGCAATCTGCGTAATGGCGGCTTCGGCACGGTCATTCGCCTCGTGCGCCAAGACCGTCGTTGAGCCCGCCACGTCCGCGATCTGATCAAGCAGGTCCAGGCTATCGAGCTTGCGGCTCAGTTCCGGCACCAGATCGTCGGGCCGGATCTTCATGATGAAGAAGTCGTTGTCGAGCACCAGGCGCGGGGCCGCGATCTCCACCACGGAGAAGGCGCCCGTCACATTCGAGGACGTGATGCCGGCCACGCGCAGCATGATCGTCTGAGCTCCTGCGACGATGGCCTCGAATGTGGTCCGATCACCTTCATAGGCTCGCACCCACGTGGCGCCCAGATCATAGGACACATCGGCAATGTACCGGATCGCCCCCTTGGCCGGCTGCCAGCCCGCTTGCAGGACGAGGGACGCCACGCGCTGGTAGACCTGGGCACCGAGCCCGAGCACGACCGGGATGGCCGGCGCAAAGACGTTCGGAATGTCGGGGAGCGGCGTGACGCCGGTCTCTACGATATTATAGACGGCTGGATCATCGATGACGCCGGTCAGGGTGATGTGCTCGCCGTCCGTGTCGGGCGTGCCCTCGGTGATCAGCACCCGGAAGGAGCGTGGTTCCCCGGGCGAGAACATCGCCGTGGGACGGTCAGCCAGATCCGAGCGGGCAATCGCGTCGGCCAGGCTCATACCCTGGCGTGTCGCTTCCGCAGCAAAGTCGGCTCCATTGACGATGGCGATGCGATCAGAGGTGCCGCGGGTGACGCGCACCGGCCCCCAGGGCTGCCCGTCCCGACGCCGGATCTCAACATAATGGTTGAGTGCGTTCTGATCCCATTCGAGCGGCTGGTCGAAGGTGATGGCGCGGGCTGCGTCGTTGTAGGACACGACCTCGGCCGACTGGCCCCAGGTTTCAGGCTCCTCGCACGACAGCACGACCAGATCGCCGCGCTTGAGCAGGCGGCCTTCGGCGCGGGCGGTCCATGAGACGGTGACGCGCCTGTGCAGGTTCTCGGCCGCCATGAAGCGCACGAGCCCCGCCGCCTGCGTGCGCTTGGTGACGCCGGTCAACTGCACGCGGGCGGGCTTGGCGAGCGTGGTGCCATCCGGAGACGACAGCACCTCGGCCAGCTTCATCGTGCTTTCATCGACATACTCGCCAATGATGCCGTCCGCGATGTCGTCGTCGGCCAGAGTATAGTCGATGGTCAGGCTGTCCTTCACGATGTCGTAGTCGGTGAACATCATGCGCGGGATACCGCGGGGCTCGTCGCGCACGATAGTCAGGCGGTCGCCCACCGGTGCCGGCATGGCGCGGCCGGCCTTGAGCACCGTCTCGAGCGCATCGTCCAGCGTCTGCGGCTCCTTGAAAACATGATCGAAGGTATGCCCCAGCGATGACCAGAGGTTCGCGTAAGCCGTGAACGATTGGAAGTCGACCTGCTCCAGCGAGAGCCCCGCGCCATAGTCGGCATTGCGCCACATATCGAGGGCGGCCCAGGCGATCGAACGGGTCGGCTGCTCCACGAACTCCGTCCCGGTCCAGACCGGCAGGATCCGGGTGGCGATCACGCCCACCTGGCCGTTCATCATGCCTTGCAGAGACTCGTTGGCCTCGGCCCGGATGGCGATGGTTGTGACGCGCGGGAAGGAATTCGGCCCGTCGATATGAGCCCGCAGGGCCGTCCAGATCACATTGTCCGCGCCCGTGACCTTGCCGTTGTTCCAAGTCGTTCCGTCGATCTTCTCATTGGTGCGGCGGACGCGGACCTCATAGCGTGCCGGAGGCACGTCAATGCGCTCCGTTACCCGGATCTGTGACTGCTTGGCGAAGCGATAACTCTTGACGGCGAGGGTTCCCCAATCACCGATAGGGGCGCCGGCATCATTGACAAGCCGGGTCTGGATCTCGATCGTCACCGTCCTCGGGTATGTCTCGCTCTTGTAGAGGTCATACACGCCGCCGGGGAAAACGAAATCGAACAGGAGCTGCCGCGCCTTGGTCGTGGCGGCGTTGGCGGTGAAGCCGGGGGTGAATGTGGGCGAAAGCTCAAGGCTGCTGACCTCTGTCGCCGTGACCACGTTCACCGGGAACAACGTGACCTGATCCCCCGGCTCCACGAACTGCAGGGTGATGCCCGGGAAGGACGGATTGTAGCCGCCCGCCTTTGTCCAGATCGTGGTATCCGAGATGCGGATTTCCTCGATGTTGGCCTTGCCGCAGGTCAGTGCGAGCAAGGCGTATTCGGTCATGGCATCGCCGTTGAACTCGCTGTAACGAGGCGCGGCGAAGTCGGGGAAGGTCAGCAGGCGGCCATACAGGACCGGGATCGGCTGCAGCGGGCGGGCTTGGTTGCCGCCAAAACCGAAGGAATAGAGCTCATCCTTGGCATCGGTCTGTCCGCCTGCCTTGGGCTTGAGGAAGTGCGAGATCGCCATCGCGCCGCCTGCGATGAGCAGGGAGGAGCCGATGCTCGCTGCCGTGCCGGTCAGGCCGATGGCGCCGACCGCCCATGGCGCGAGCGCCGTGAGCGCCACCATGGCGAGGATCGCGCCGATGCTCTTGCCCGAAGAGCCGCCGCCCATGCCGCCGAGCGGCCGGCTGATGAACTCGACGTTATCGTTGGCCGCCAGGCGATGGGTCGCCCATTCGGTGCGCGAATAGTAGGCCCCATTGACTTTGCAGACGGTCGGCAGGTTGAACTGCCAGCCGGTCTCCGCGATCAGCTGCTCGATCGTCGGCTTGCGCTTGCGGGTCTTGTGCTCGGCAATGGGGAGCACGAGCCCAGCCTCGGGCAGGCGAACGTCGTCGCGCTCCGGGTCAAAGACGAGGAGGTTATGCTTGATGGCAAGCTTCATGGTTTAGGATTTCGGCGCTAAGGTGTATTGGGGCAGGTAGTCTTTGACGAACCGATGCACCCTCAACTTCTTGAGGGCATAGTTGAGCGCAAGGAAAAGTGGCGCGGTTTGGATGAAGAAGCCAATCTTGAACCGCCACTTGAACGGAACATCCTGCCAGCGCAGGAAGGTCTCTACCTTGCCCTTGTAGGCAAGGGTGATTGTTTTTCCTTTGAGTGCATCTGCAAGGTTCATGTTGCCTCAGACGTGGAAATCAGGATCGTCCGGATAGTCCCGGTCAGTGCAATTGCAATCAGGATCCTTGCGCCTGAAATACCGAAGGAAATTATATCCGGAGGCTTTCAGGGCGGGGATGTCATCCACGACCACGCCGGCCGACTTGTCGATGTGGATCACCGCGCCGGTCGTGACAGGCACGATGTAGGTGCCGAGATGGAAGTCGCGTTTTTGCACGTTACCCATCAGCACAAGATCAAGTTCACGCGCCTCGGCTTCGGGGATCTCCTCCCAGGCCTGCCGCTCGGGATGCGAGAGCATGGCCTCGGCTTGGGCCCGAGTCGTTGGTTCGGCAAAGGCGACATCCGGCATGGAGACGCCTGCAAGCTCGTTCTGGATGTGACGGGCGAGGCCGTAACAGTCGAAAGAGGCAGGGCCTCGCTCCCCGATCTTGTAGGGCTTGCCGATCAGGCTCTCATAGAAGGCGAGACGGTCAGTCACGGGCCAAAGTGCCAGTGGTGATGTTGCCCATATTCGCGTTAAGTGCCGACACGTCGGAAACCTGTAACCGCGCACCGGTCGGGAGGGTTGCGAAGGCGCGGCCTTCGGCATCCGTACCAATCTCGAAAGGAATGGGCTTGAATTCTGCTGGCTGCATGGCCGCCTTGGCTACTGATGCCCCGACGACAGGAGCCGCAGCCAAGAACCCGAATAGCTTTCGACGTGAGAGCATGTGTCTACTCCTAGGAAACCTGAAGCAGGCTGGGGAAGCGCTGCATGTCATAGACCTCGCGCATCACGCGCATGTTCTGCGGGCGGGCGATGGCAAGCTGTCCTTCCAGCTGCCGCGCCGTGCGCTTCACGTTGCGCAGGATCAGCTTGTAAGGCCCCTGCCCGACCGTGTTCGGGTCGGACGCCAGATAGCCGCGGAAGATCGCCTGGATGGGCTGATTGAGTTTCACGGCATCGTGGAGGTAGCGGGCGGCCTCCCGGTTCACGTTGTCGAGCCGGATGGTGGCCTCTGCCCCCAGGTTGCCAATGCGGGGATAATCGATCTCGAAGGGAATGGCCTTGAACGGGACGACGGTGCCGCCGCCGACTGGTGCGCCATCTTCCAGCCGGAAGTTGACATCGACCGTGTTGCGGACGGCTCGGATCGGGGCGGGAGCGCCGTTCTCGACAAAGACCGGATGGATCAGCTCAATGGTGATGAGCATGACTTCATCCTTGGGCGCGGAGGCAGCTGCCTCAGCCCAGGCTTGCGTGACTGAAATCGGCACTTAGAGATCCCAAACGTCGAGGGAGAAGGAGACGAAGATGCGGTTGCCCGAGCGGGAGGGCTGATACTGGCCGCCGTTGCGCAGGCGAACCCGGCGCACGGTGCAGCCGGTCAAGTCAGAGATCGGCATATCGAACTCGGCCGCCCCATGGCTCAGCGTGTCGCGTACGAAGGCCTTGAAGCTGAGGAACTGCTCGGTGGTCATGCGGATGGTCAGATCCACGACGCCGATCACGGTCGTGAACTGCCGGCGAGCGCGGACATTGCCGGCCGTCATCTCGCTCTCAAGCACTTTGCGGAAGGGCTCGGAGATGGTGCGAGCGGACGGCTCATGCGGGACGGTAGCGGGCCAGACAGGACGGGCCATCAGCGCCCCCTCATCGGAGAGACGCCGAAGCGACCCTTGAGCGACTTGTCGAGTCGCCCGCCTGCGATCATGCCATCAAGCATCTGCTCGATCTGCACCTCAAGGCGCGGGCCCTGCGGCCCTTGCGTCTGGCGGGTGGACACCTGTGCCCCTGCGTTGTTGAAGATCTGCACCTGCATATTGCCGCCACCGAGTTTCCCGTTGGGGATGATCTTGCCGGGGGTGGTCGGGACGAAGAGCTCGCGCCCGTTCTCGCCCACCGTGTAGGGCTGGCCGGCACTCACGGAGCCGCCCATGGCGCGGCCCGGGGCGAAGAGGTTCTTGAACAGACCGTCGAGGAGCCCGCCCCCGCTGCCGCCTGCCCCGCCGAACAGGTTGGCGAAGATGTTGTCGAATGCCTTGGAGGCGAGCGACTTGGCAAGCTTCTGCAGCACCTGATCGAGTTCCTCTCCTTCAAGAATGGCATCCTGAAACGCATTCGAGAGCATGGCGCCGACCTCTTGGGCTGCGTCGGCCACCGCCTCCTGTGCCTTCTGTGCGTCCTCGATCTTCTGCGTGGCCTCGCCATAAGCGGTGGCCAGAGCATTGACCTTCGCCTCCAATTCAGGCGTGACCGCAACGTTGGCTTCTTTGGCCGCTTCAAGGAGCCTGAACCGGGCCTCAGCCTTTGCGACCTCTCCTGCAGAAAGACCGATGGTCAGTCGCTCCGCATTCAGGGCACGGGTGCGCTCCTCGATAGCTTTGGTTTCGCGCTGTAACTCGTCAAGACGCTCGCGCTTGCCCTTCTTCTCCTTGTCGTCGCCGGGGACTTTGTAGTCAGAGTTCCGGATTGGCCTGACCCTCATGGTCAGGGCAGAGCCTCCTTCGGCCGCGGGGGGATTATAGCCCCGCATACTTCCATTCACTGCATAGGAGTCGGCGTCAAAAGCCTGATCAATGCGATTTTGAGGAGCAAGCAGCCCAGTGGCCGCAATCCCCTCACGGGCCATAGCCTTAGCCTGCCCGAAAAGCTCAATGATGCGCTCAAGCTCATGGATGGTGGTCTGCAATGCGTCGGGGATCTTGCCGATATCATCGACAAGCCACCCGATCGCCTTCTGGAACCCTTCTGTCGCGCCGGCCGCTTGGTTCAACTTCCCTGCCGCATCCGTCAGTGCGTTCCAGACACGTTGAAGTCCCTGCGAGAGCGTCGGCACAGTGTTCCGCGCCATGTCTTCGAGGACAGGTGCCCCCGCCTCAAGCGCACGGAAGAACGCTTCCGATGAGACCTTCCCGTCCTTGACAAGCGCCGAAAGCTTATTGACCTCCCCTCCTGCTTCTTCCATGCCTGCCGCAACAGCACGCAAGAGCGGCTGGGCCGTGTCCAGCATGGGCTCGTAGTCCTCCCATTGCACCTTGCCCCCGCTGAGCGCCTGCGAGAGTTGGAGGATCGTGCTTGAGGTGGTCGATGCGTCGGCACTGGCCACACGAAGCGCCAGGGCGACGTTATTCGTGAGGCTCATAACCTCGGCAGAAGTGACGTTGAGTTCCTTTTGCGCGAGGCTGACCCTCTGATAGAGGGTCGCCATTGACTCCAGAGGAGCGCCGTGGCGCTGCGCTGCGGCGAACAGTTGGTCATAGACGCCCTTGAGCGCCTGCCCCTCAAGCCCAGCCACCTTGAGAGCATTCTGAACCTTCGTGTAGCTGTCCGCGAACTGTGCCACCTGCTGGACGGAAACCCCGGCGAAGGCGCTGGCCATCGCCGTCTTGACCGTCGTTCCCAGCCGGTTGAAGGCGCTTTCGATCCGCTTTGTGGCCTGCTCAGTCCGCTTCTCGACCCGCCCCATAGACGAGTTCGTAGTGCTGACCGCCTTCGCCATGGCGTTTTCGAACTTCTTGGCGCTCGCCTCCAAGGAGACGATCAAGCGCTCGACATCAGTTGCCAATTGCGGCTCCTATTGAGCGGGGAGACCGCTCAAAGGAGGGTCTCTCGCGTAGCGTTCTTCCGCAGATTATCGGCGGCCCAGAGAGGCCGCAGGTTCGTTAGCGCCCAACATGCTTTGAAGTCGGGATCTTCAGGGCTTTCAAAGGAGAAAGCAGAAACCGGGACGATATGGTCGATGTGCCACTCATCGCGATTTTCCCAGGACATCCCGGGCGCGAACTGCCGCTCGATATGGATGACCAAATCAGAGAGGCTGTAACCTACGAGATCTTCCCACGAGCGCCTCGCCTTAGCGCCAGACGAAAGCGAAGCACGGATCATTCTGGACACCCGCCCGCTCAAGGCGAGCATTGGGTTCGCCCGTCTCTTGCGCTGACACTCGCGGGCTATCTCTTTGAACTTTTCCGTCTTCCTATATTCCGCGCTCCGGCGCCTCTGATGCTCGCGGGTTCTGTCTCGATAGGCCTTATCCTTAGAGCGGAGCAGTTCACGGTTCTTTTCCCGGTATTGCCGCAAGGCCTCGCGCATAACCTCCGGGTTTTCTTTCACCCATTGGGCGTGCTTTTCTCTGAGGCGCTCTCTATTCCGTTCTGTATATGCTGCGCGAGCCTTGGCGGCCTGTTCAGCCTTCACTTGCTCGCGGCACGATGCGCAATATTTTTGGATTGGGCTGTTCTTCTTGCTAGTCGATCCACACTTGCAACAGTTAAAGACACCGTGATCAACCATAGAAGCAAGCTATCCCTTCAGCCACTCCCATAGTATCTCTTCTTCAGAAGAACTCAACTCCTTTTCAGACTTGGGATCGTGCAGCTTTCTATAGCCTCCGATACAAGCTGAAAACTCCCAAAGACTGAGTTCATCTATTTGTCGGGGGCTCCATCCGAGGGCGACTCCCCACTGGTAGTAGGCAGCGAAGGCGAGGCAATCACTTCCTCCGTCGCGGCCTCCGCTGCTTTGTCTTTTCCCTCGTCAAGTTCCTCTTCGGGCGTGCCGAACAGGGCTGCGCCGAGGACCAGAGCGGCATGCACGCTGCTCTCGGCAATCGGGCGCTCCTCGACATAGGTGCGCACGAGGTCGACCGCCTCAATGGGCTTCGTGCCGCCGCCGATCAGGCCGAGGCGAAGAACCTCGCGGACCTCGTGCATCCAGGCATCCCGGGAGACGAGGAGATTATACAGGCTTGCGGGGCCGATCAGAGGCGCCCCGAGCTTGATGCGGGTCTTGTTGACGGTCTCCTGCAGTTCACGCAGCTGACCGATGGCGAGGCGGAAGGTGTACGAACCATCCGCCCAATCCATTGTTACCGAACCGTTCCGGCTCATGCAGCGGCATCCGTCCAGATGACCGGACCGGAGCTTTGCATCTCGACCGAGACCGAGACGCGCTCGCCGCGGGTCGCCCCGGGTTCGAACGAGGTCAGGTGGAAAGCCCCCTGCCAGTAGCCGCCGCCCTGTGCCGCCGTACCGCCGACCTCAATGCGGGCGTTCACCGTGTCCGTGGTCGTGAAGGCATCGCGCCAGAGCTCGAGGGACTCGCGGGCCATGACGCCTTCGCCCGAGATGGTTGCAGACAACGATACAACATCTCTGTCCACCCAAGATGGTGCATCTTCATCATCGCAATCGATGCTCGTGGTGTCGTTCGTCTCTTTCGAGAACGTGACGGAGCGCTCGGTCAGACCGCAAGGGGCTGCGAACGTGCCAGGGGTGCCCGTTTCCAGCATCACCTTGAACGCAGAAAACGGGAGAGTGGTGGCCTGCGCCATGGTGTTTCTCCTTCAGTTGGGCAGGGGGTTAAACGCGCTCGACCAGAGCGCGAAAGGTCATGCGGGCGCGGGTGAGAAGCTCGTCTCCTCCGTCCCCGACATTGGTGTCGCGGTGGGCGATTTCGGTCAGGGCATAGGGCTCATCGAGAGGCAGCGGGGCCTCATGCAAGGCGATCCGGACAGCGCCGGCCGCCCGGGAGGCCTCGACTTTGCCGACAGCATTCGACCAGACATCGAGATCGATGTAGACCTCGGCCCCGTCGACGCACTCGGCGCCATCGTCCACAACCTGAATATTGCGGATCGTGACGTAAGGGTAAGGCGCCCCGGCCGGCACGCGGTCATAGACGCGCCCCGCCACGATGGCTGTCAGAGCCGCATCCCCCTTGAGTGTGCCGACGATGGCCTTCTGCAAGGCGGCTTCAACGCTCATTGGCCTACCGATTTCTTTATGGCTTTGCGCATGCTGCGGGAGACACGACCTCGCGCTCGTTTGCGGTAAGCGCGATACGGAGGATAGAAGAAGGGCTGCGGCTTGGTGCCCGGGTGCTGAGCGCCCTCGAAGCGCCCGCCTGCCTCGTGGGGCGGTGCCCCGAACTCGACCAAATGAGCGTAGCGCACGGAGGCGTTGCCCGCCGTAATGGTCACTGTCAGGTCGGGATCCGCATCCGGGCTCGACTTGGCCCCTTGCGAATATGCTGGGCCTCGGCCACCCTTATTGACCGAGATGGAGTCACGGAGCTTGCCGGTGCGGACCGGGGCCAACCTCCGTTGAAAGGCTGCAATCTCCTCAGCGCTTGCGACGAGTGCCGCTGACATTTCCTTTCGGATCTCCGCTGGGATCGCCGCCAGCTTCCGCAGCAGCCTCTCCCTGTTCTGCACTTTCGCCATCAAGCAACTCCACGGCTCCGGCTGCGGATGCAGCGGCGTACTCGGCTTCGGTGATCTTCAGCTCATCGCCTTCATTGCGGGCCACGACCACGGAGGCGCGGGGGCGGAAGTCGAAGCGACGGGTGTAGCGGACCTTCTTCATGTTGGGGCTCCTAGGCTGCAGGTGAGGATGAGACGAAGCCGACGATTGTCAGGGTCGCGGACATCGTGGATGTTGTATTGCTCTGCGGGCTTGCGGGCGTTGATGGCCCGCCAGTCCGGCTGGATCTGCTCCGTGGTGGTCGTGCAGGCGATGTGAATTTCCATCGGACGCACGTCCTGCAAGCGCTGCGCGAGAACCTCCTCACGGCCCCGCGCCGGCTCGATCCGGGCGTCAATCGTGAACTGGTCCTGCCAATCGCCCGAGACCGGGTTGCCATAGCCGTCATCCACGATCGCCCGCTTCTGCAGGGTGATCCTGTGCGGCAGCGCCGTAATCTTCCGCATGGTGTGTCCGATCAGGCGAGGGTCGGGTCGCGATAGCCGCGGAGAAGGTTGAGAACCGTGGGCGAGAGAACGGAGTCGGGCTCGCCCGCGCCTCCGGGCAGGTAATAGAGATCGTACAGAACGAGCTTCACGGCCGCCTTCACGTCGAAGGGGGCTGTCTCGACAGTCCAGATCGGGTCTTTCGCCTTGACGTGCTTGAGGACGATGGCCGAGGCCTCCTCGATCTTCTGCATCACGATGGCATCACGGTCGCTGATGCCCTCAAGCCCGAGATGACCCTTGGCCTCTTCCAGAGTGATGAGCGCCATGTTACGCCCCCTTGGCCGGAACGCCGACGCGCACCGGCTCGGCGGGCTTGGCTTCCTTCACCCCGCCATCGCGACCATCCCTGCCCTTCTTCACGGCAAGGCGCCAATCGCCGCCGTCGCCTGGCTTGGAGGAAGTGTCCTTTTGGGCAATCCAGAAGGACCCAGCCCAGGTCGCGCCATCGCCCGCCTTGTATTCCTTGCCTTCGGCATAGATGCCGCGATCGATCACCACCGGGAGCGTGAAAGCGAATTCCTTGACGCGCTCGCCCTTGGTGAATGTCAGGGTGATGGTTTTCTCGCCGTCATAGGAGGCTTGCAGATCGTCGAAGCCGACACCATCAAGCCCCGGATCGCCATCCTTGCCGACCACGGGCCCGAGCTTCTTGGCCTCGCCGTTGGTGAGGGTGACAACAAGCTCGCCGTCACGGTCGATGATCGCGCCTGCGAGCCCCACACCATCCTTGCCCGGTTCGCCATCCTTCGGCGCCGGCAGTTCCTTGATGCGCTTCTCGACCTCAGAGGCGATGAGCGGGGCAACGTCCTCAACCGTGACGCTCTTGCCGTCCTGCGGTGCCGGGAGAGCAGCAACCGCCTTCTGGACCTCTTCCGTCACGATAGCCGGGATGTCCGGCAGCGCGGGCAGTTCGATCGCCTCAATGGCCGTCTTCAGGCCTGAGACCTCTTCCGCGATGATCTGGCGGACCTCGCCAAGATCTGCATCCTTGCCGTCCTTTGGGGCCGGGAGCTCATTGAAGCGCTTCTCCAGGGCATCCATGCGGGACAGGATCGGGGCGAGCTCCTTGCTGACGAACTCCTTGACCACGCCGACGATCTCTTGGCCGAAGGCTTTTCCATCGAACATCAGCGAAGTCCCTTATAGATTTCCACGAGAGCGGCGCGCGCCTCGGCCTGGAGCGCGTTGTCATTGACCGGCTCGGGGGCCGGTGGCTCTGCCGGCGCATTCGCCTGCGCAATGAGTTGAGCATCGCGGGCCGCGATCGCCTCGATCGAGTGGTCCTGTTGTTGCAGGTAGATCGTGTTCCCGCCCGTGACCTTCTTGAGCTCCAGCTTCTTGCGGCGCTCGTCCAGGGTCATGACGCTCTTTGCCTTCTCAAGCACATCCATCTGCGTCACGCTGTCCATGCGGAGCAGATTGTCCGTGTCGAACTCGGTGCCGATGCCCTCGCCCATGCCGAGGCCTTCATCGAGGCACATCTCGATCGCCTCAATGAGCACCTGAAGGCATTGCGCGTAATACTCGACGTTCAGGCTCTGGATGTTGTTGTAGGTCGGCATGGTGCCGACGCCGATCTTGTAGGGCGGGACATGGTAGGTTGAGCAGACGACCTCGGCCGACCACTTGAGCTGCTCGATGAGCTGAGCGTCGACGGCCTTCGCCTTCATGGCCTCGTATTTGAGGCCATCGCCAAGAACCGCCACCTTGCCCGAGTTCTTGCCCGAGAAGTTCGTATCCCAATGCTCCTTGAGGCGCTTGGCCGTCTCGTCGCTGATCGCGCCAGGTGCCGTCAGGATGCCGCCCGGTTGCGCTCCGTTCTGGAAGAACGTCGTGCTGTCGTTCTGGATCGCCAGCCCTTGGGTTGCAGCCAGACCGCCCGCAAAAATGGGTGAGAGACCGATCAGCGGGTGAAAGAAGCAGTTGAAGCGGTCGTGGATGACCTCCCGGGCCGGGACGGTCACGCTCTCAGGGAGCCCGCTCAGATTGTCCGTATTCAGCTGGTAGAAGACCGAGCCGTCATCCGCCACAAGCGGGGTCACGAGGGTCCAGTCGAGCACGTAGAGGGCCTTGACCACGCCGCGGGCGTCGCGCTGCTTCAGGATGAGCGCATTGCCCCTCTGAAGCTTGGACAGCACCCAGCTTTCCATGAACTGCATGCGGTTCTGGAAGTGGTTCGGCTTGCGCAAGACGGGCGAATAGGCCGGGTTCGTGACCTCCGACCAGATGCCGTCCGCATCCTTCTGGACGAGCTTGATCCGGAGCTTCGCGATGTCCGAGGCAATCAGCGTGCGGCAGGCGAAATCGGCATGATTGGACAGCACCGAGTCATAGCGGATTTCGACGTTCTGCTGCCAGGCGCCGGCAAACGACTCAAAGACGCGCCACCACCCGCCGCGGCCTTGCCCGACCGGCGACATAGCTTTCTCGTCCGTCGCATTCGCGCGGGTGATGTTCATGCCGAAAAGGCGCATGGATCAGGCTTTCGCTTCAGCGATTTTGGCTTTGAGCGTCTCGGCGTCCCAACCGTGGTAGGCCCGCTTGCCGACGACATCCTGATATTGCTCGCGCAATGCCTTCAATTCGTCTTCCGGATCCGGAGCTTGGCGGGCCTGCATATCGCGGCGGCCGTATCCCAGTTTGCCGAGAATGCGGGCATAGCGGGGATCTTGAGCGCGAAGGGCGCGGGTCATGTAGCTTTGGCTTTTCACAGGCAACCTCCTATGAGGAGACCGGCCGCAACGGATCGCGGCCGGTCATGAGGTTCAGGCTACGGGTTAGGGGGTCGCAGGAGCCGCAGTGCCCCAGGTGGCGCCGGTCAGGATCGCGACAGCGGTCGGACGGCGACGAGCCCAGTTGATGAACCGCTCGACGCGGAACGCCACCGAGTTGGTCTGGAACATCGACACGAGCGAGTGCGAGGTCGGCGTGTCAGAGGCCCCCGTGGGAGTGTCAGACATCTCGAGGGAGGCTTCGCGAGACATATCGACCTGAATGCCGCCTTCATCGGCCAGGTAGATGTCGCTGGCGTTCGCCAGCACGACGGTGCCCGCGGGGATGTAATCCGACACGATCACCGGCAGACCTGCGAAGGTGCCCCCGTTCATGTTGATGCCCGGGAATTCGGGCTGGCCCAGCGGATTGACCATCATCGACAGCGCAAGGGCCGTCGTGGAGCCCATGATCCAGACGCCCGTGGTCGGGGCATTGTTCGCCGCGATGAAGGTGGCCATCAGGGCGCGGATGTCGGCGCGGATCGCATCGGCATCGCCACCGGACGACGTGACCGGGGTCAGGCCGTTGGTGATCGAGGCCGGGGAAACGCCAGCGACCGCAGCCTTGGCCGGGTTGATAAAGTCGATGTCCAGGCGTGCAGCGATAGCCGCGGCGAGGTTGTCGCGAAGCAGGGCCTCGGCAGCCGGGTTAGACCGGCGCAGGAGCTCTTCCGTGACAACGGCGATGTTCGCCACCTTGAAGATCTCAAGGATGTTACGCTCATAGCCGAAGCGGGTCAGCGGCTTTGCCTTGCCTTCACCCACCCAGTAGCCCTCGCCACCTTCGGTCTGACCGACAAGCGGCACATTGAAGGGCACATTCCGGAGACCGGGAACGCCACCCTGACCAAAGCGGCCGAGGATGGTGCGCGGGCGAAGGTACTCCACGAAGTCAGCGATCACATCGGTGCCCTCACCAACGAGAGGAGCGGCCCAGTTGCCGTCCTGCGTGGTGCCGGCCGGAACCGGAGCCTTGACGAACAAGCCATAGATGGACGAATTCTCGCCATACAGCTCCTTCGCCACGGTGCGGACGCTCTCGCCATCCAGTTTCGCGATCGCCTTGACCTTGGCCAGACGCGCGAAGCCAATGCCCTTATCGAGTTTCTCAGCCGTCTTGACCTGAATGCCGGAGCGGGCGGCGGTGCCCTCTTCGGCCTTCTGGCCGGAGACCGGCTTGGCGGACTGAGCCTGTGCCTTCTCCAGCGCACGGAGGCGCTTAAGGTCGCCGTCGATAGCGGCGACTTCCTGCTCCAGCGTGTCGAACTCTTCCTGTTCGGCCTGATCGGTGGAGCGGCCTTCGTCGATGGACTTCTGCATGACCTCACCCATGCGGGCGGACTTGGCCTGGCGTGCGGCTTCCAGTGCCGCAATCTGTTCTGCGATGGTCTTCATTTCAGTGCCCTCCTTCGGGCGCAAGTTGACGGATGTGACGGTTTTTCCGGAGGCGCCCGGAGGGGTCTTCACAGGACGCTCAATGGTGCCAGTCGCGGCGGGAGCGTTCGTGTCGAAGGACTTGATGAGCGCGACAGCGGTCGCGTCCATGTTCTTGATGCTCGTCATGACGGCTTCCGGCTGGGCCGGGATCGTGACGGCTGAAAGCTCGTAGACCTCAGTCTCAGAAAAGCGGATGCCGCCATTCTCGATGAAGCTGTACTCGATGGCGCGGAAACCGATGGAGACGGCTCGGACCAAGCCCAACTTGATCGACTGCCAGGCTTCCTCGATGCGATCCCGCAGCGTGCCCTCTTCGGCAATCGTCGGGATCTCGGCTTCGAAGGTGATGCCGTCCTTGGTCGGCTTGTCGAACTTCACCGTGCCGATCGGCTTTGTCGCGTCGTGCTGCCAAAGGAACGGCAAGGGGTTGTTGAACTTGACGCCCAACGGTTCGACGACATCACCAACTCTGTCGACAGCGGGGGTCGTCGCGACACCCCGAATGATGCGCTTTTCCTCATTCACCGCCTTGATGGTGAGATACGAGTATGCGCGGTGCGTCACAGTCATGACGACCTCCAGTTCTTCAAGATTTCGGGTTGTTCAGCCCAGGATGAGCATCTGATATGCTTTAGGCTTCGCGCCCTCGTAGGAACTCGCGGCGCCGATCGCCATGCAAAGCGCCACGGCCGCGTCGATCTTGTTCACCGCCCGCTCTTTCGCCAGCCAGTAGTTGCCCCAGCGGTCTTCGTCCGTGACGGCGCTCATCATTGCCGAGATCAGCACGGGGTTCTTCTTCAGCCGGATACGGCCCTCAAGAATGGCGTCCTCCAGCTCCCGAACCGATCCAGGCATCCATAGGCCTTCCGGCTCTCGCCCCGCGGCCTTCGCCGCTTCGACCATGGCTTCGTTCGGCTTGCCCTTCTTTGTGCCGCCCTGCGGGTGCTCAACGAACTCCACATCAATGCCCAGGGCCGCGCATTCCGGCTCAAACCCCCTCCGGAAGGCATAGCGGTCATAGGCTACGCACTTCACTTCGAAGTCATGAGCATATTCAGCCAAGGCTTGCGCTACGTGGTCGTAGCGGATGCTCTGCCCCTTCGGCGCGTGAATGTGACCGTCATCAACCCACTGCCGATAAGGCGCTTTGTCCCTCAAGGCGCGGGCATCCAGCGTATCGCCCGGGGTCCAAGCCTCAATCCAGGCGTCATAAGTCGGCTTGCGAACCGTCTGCCTCTGCCCGTCCCGCTCTGACGTGACCTCGATCTCTCCCGTCTTCACGACCGCCGCCAGAGCGGTGATGTCCCGGTTCTGGGACAGGTCGCAGCCGATCCAGACCGCCTTGCCGTGGTGTTCCTTGGGCTCAAATTGAGCGATGGCCGGCTCAAGGGCCTCCCGTGTCATCCAGGCTGTGTCAGCGTCCGTCCACTGGCAAAAATGGAGGCGCAGGATGCCATTCAGTTTGCTCGGCATCGCCTTGGCCTGAGCGACAACGCCGTGCAGGTATTCTTCCGTGATCGTCACCCCTAGCAGAGGGTTGGCCTTGATCCAGCACGAGGGATCATTCAGCGGATCATCGCCCGGATCCAGAGCGCACACATAGGAGAACGTGTTGTCGTCCAGCACCTCGCCCAGGTAGCGGGCATCGTCGTCCTTGGCGTCAGGGTTCCCGGCCGCCACCCTCACAGCATGCTCATGCTCGGCCCAGCAGATGGAGTTACGATCCGACCCGCTGTTGGTGATCATCAGCAAGAGGGGCTGCCGGCGAAACTTGAAGCCGCGCTCGAGGATCTCGATAATGCCGCCGTCCGCATGCTCGTGGACCTCATCCACAAGGGCAAAATGCGGGCGAGGTCCAGAGCCTGTCTTTTTCGTCTCCCTCGATACCGGCCGAAAGAATGAGCCTTTCGAAAGGTATGCCAGATTGTATTCCCGGCCTGGCCCTCCGCTGCGCTTGAGGCGCTTGTCGAGGTCAGGCGACTTGTCGACCATCTTCACGGCATCCCGAAACAAGATGCCAGCCTGTTCCTTCGTGGCGCCCGCCGAATAGATTTCCGCGCCCGCCTCGCCATCGGCCATCAGGCCATAGAGCCCGATGCCGCCTGCCAGAGGCGACTTCCCGTTGCCCTTGCCCTGCTCGATGTAGGCTCGCCGGAAACGGCGCCGCCCATCCAGCTTCTTCCAGCCGAACAGAGACCCGATGATGAAATCCTGTGCCGGCTGCGATCGGAAGGGCTTGCCTTCGAACTGCCCCTCGCTCAGCCGGAGTTTCTCCTCGAAGAACCGCAGCCCCTTGGCCGCGGCCGCCTCATCGAAATAGATGTCATCCCGCTTCAGGTCGTCCAGATGACGCCGGCAGGCGTTCCGAACATGAGGACCAGCAACGATTTCTCCCCTGACGACTGCCTCGGCATAGCGCGTGGCCCGATCAGTCGTCGAAGAACTCGTCTTTGTCATCCTTTTCGGTATCGCCTCTGTTGCGCTCGTCGGTGAGCCAAGCCCACCGCTTGCCGAGGTGTATGTTGCTCACGTGGCCAAGTGACACGCCGAACTTCGCGGCGATGTCTTTCTGCATCATCTTGCCCTTGAGGGCTAAAATCTGCCGCGCATCTTCCTCGGTGATCTTTACCGTAGGGCACCGTTCACCCCGGCTGTGGGTCCCGTGAGTAATCTTGTCTGAATGGTTCTCTGATCTCGTCGCCCAGCGAAGATGCTTAGGGCTCACACAACCGAGATTCCCGCGCCCACATGAGTGGGCTACTTCATGATCAGGCGTCGGAGCCTCACCGTTGACGAGCGCGCACATGATCCGATGCGCATATTGCTGCTTGCCGTCGACATTGGTGACGCCATACCCCTTCCCGTCATCGGCAAACGGCCAGATTAAGCAGCTATCGGCATCATAGCCTTGATGTTCGTACAGCCAGGCCAGCGTCTTGCCCGGCGAGGTTCTTCCTCCGAGCGGGTCGCCGTGCCTACGGAGGCGGCCATAGTGGTTTTCGCAAAGTCCGTGTGCGTATCTCTTCTTGCCGCAATCGGGGATTGAGCATAAAACTGAAGTAGCCATCCTGACACCTCATCCGTGTTGGCGTGGTTAGAGCGCGTCGTTGGCCTGCCAGCCTTCGGCGCGTTCGCTTTTATACCAAACTTTCAGTCGAAAAACTCGTCCTTTTCTTTGTCGTCCTCAGAAGAAGAGCGATTCCTCTCATCTGTAAGACCTAACTCCGACATGTAGGCCCGCATCTGCCCATGCTTGGAAGCCGGGAAACCAGTCGGGTTAAACCTGAACTCGTGCCACAACTCACAGAACGCTATCGCTGCCGGCTCCCTGGAGGCATCCAGCCATGACGCCGGCTCGATGTACCTCTTCCAGGCGGCCAACCCCTCGCCCTTCAGGTGCTTAGGGCGGGTCAACTTCCCGAAACTCTGAACGCTCGCCTCGACGGCCTCACGGATCTCTTTTTCGGTCCCGTGGCGCGTGACATTTCTTGTGCCGTCAATCAAGCGAAGGTGCGCAGGCTTGGGCTTTGCGCCACGCTTAGCCATTGCAAGTATCCAATCTCAGAACATTAATCTGCAAAAGTGAGAAGTTAAGGACGCCCGCCGGTCCGGGATGGAATGGCTATGAGGTCTCAGATACCCCCCCGGCACCACTTCGCCCCCGCGAGATCAGGAGGCTGTACCCTCTTCGGCAGTGCGGGATGGATCAGGGCTGACGATCTCGAACTCTTGGATGTCTCGGTAGTCCTTGTTCACTTCGAAGCGGACTGCCTGCGTGTACTCGTCCCTGCACATGGCAAGGGCTGCTTCCTTGGTGTCATACACGCCATCGAGTTCCCATGCGTCCTTGCTCTGCTCGGGCTTGAGACGGGCAACAACCCAGACTTCCTTCATGCTTCACCTGTTACGAAGTGGCGCCTTACCTCTTTGGGCAGAGCCTCGACCTGTTCCTCAATGGCGATGCAGGAAGAGACGCGAGCGAGCATGAGGAGGGCAGGCATGGCCAGAGCCAGCTCATGAGCCGTAATGTCAGGCTGCGGGTGCCACCGGACAGGCCTTGGGCTCCTGGCCAAGTACTTATCGACGCTGACCTTAAACTCTGCACCACCCGTAGGCCCGAAGCTCACCCGTCCTACAGTCAGATCGGCCATCCGTCCTCTCCTACAGCCTGGAAGCGTCCTCGCTCCTCTCGCTGCTTGTCTCGGTTATGGTGGGGAGCGCAGTCAGTCGTCAGGCTGGTCATTCACCGCATCATCCAAGGCAGTAGCCGCCTCAAGGATCTTGGGCTGAAGCGAAGGCTCCTTAACCAAGGCCAGCCCGAGAGCCGTGTTGAGAGCGCTCGTCACCTTGTCGATGACTGATGCCGGAATGGAGTAGCGCTCTTCGCTCATGGCCTGTCTATCCTACTAGCCTTAGCTGCCCTATGGCCCTTGCGCCCTTGCTCATGTTGCAGGCTCGGCAAAGGCATTGTGTGTTCTTGTAGCTATGCTCTCCACCTCGGGAGAGCGGAACGATGTGATCCAGTTCAGGAGAGTTCGGCTTGTGCTTCCCTCTCTGTGCCTTCGGTGTCTTGATGCCGCACGCCTGACACCGCCAGCCATCCCGCTCAAAGACCTCGAAGGGGTCTACCCGCTCCACCGTGCTACCGGCCAAGCGCGCTCGCCTCATGTTAGCGGCTAGCCTCTTGGAGATAACTGCACCGCACTCGACTGAGCACCCAATCTGTCGGGCGTCCCGAGGCACGAACCGGGTCTTGCATTCAGGACATTCGCGATCGGCGTTAGCATTGCGCTTCGGGCTGTACCTCAACCGCCCGAGCCATCGATCCGCTTCCCTTGCACAATCATCAGAGCACCGCGTCTGCTGGTAGAAGGCCGGGGCGAACTCAGCCTCACATACGATGCAGGATCTAGCACTCTGAGCCAAAGCCTCCTGATTGGCTCTCGCTACTCTTCGCTTGAAGTTGCGGCGGGTCACCTTCCGATAGCAGACCCGCGAACAGTAGATGTTCGTCTTAGAGGTTGGCTTGAACTCGCCGCCGCATTCGGCGCAGGCCTCTGCCGTATAATCAACCTTTGGTATGTCGCTGCGTATTCGCCTGACGTACTCTCGCGCCCGGTTCCTATCATGCGTGACAGAGCACTCAGGTGAGCAGGTCTTCTTCTGCTTTAGTTTGGAGAAGAAGTCTTCCGAGCAGACGACACATTGACGGGGCGCATCGGCCCTGCCATTAATCTCTGTAGCCATTTCGATCCTCAGACGATCGTTAGCGGTTAGGCCGCGTTGGGTGTTGCAAGCACCTCGCGCGGCCGTTTCATTTTATCCTAACCTTGGGCCTCTATTCAAGCGGCCATCCGTCCGCATCCACCGCCTGAAATCTTCCGCGCTCCTCGCGTTGCTTAGCGCTCGAATGGTGGTGAGTGCATAAACTTTGCCAGTTGTCGGCGTTCCAAAATAACTCTTGCGAGCCTTTGTGGGGCACGATGTGATCCACAACATTGGCCGGGGTTACTCTGCCTTCCCTCTTGCACATCACACACAAAGGATTGTGAGCGAGGTAGGTCTTCCGCGCCTTGTCCCAGCGGGAGTCGTAGCCCCTCTCTCGGGCTGATGGTCTGGGCTCACGAGGACGGGCGTAGAAGTTGATGGGCTTTGGCATTCAGCGAGAGGTAACGATAACCGCGCCGTTGGAACTCCGGACCGATAGGACCGGATGGCGCACGATGATCTCGTTATAGACGCGCTTCGGGATAAAGCTCTCGCCGCAGCGCTCTCCGACGAGATAGGGCTTATCGCTAATTACTAGGCCACCGCGGGCAGGCTGGGGCACGGTCGGCATAGCAGCTGCAGCCGCTACGCCCATAGGTGCGAGACCGAGGAAACGGAGAAAGCCACGACGGTTCATGTTCTACCTCTCAGGCCAGCAAGCGCTCACGGCACATCGTCTGCCAGTTGTCGACGTGCATCATGTGGATCTGGCGCCTGCGCATCTCTGACAGTTGAAGTTCCGTCAGGTTTTCTCTGAGGGTCAGTGTCAGGAAGCGGCGAAGGAGATCCATAGAGCTCACCTATATGGCGGGGCTTGGATGAGGTGTCGTGTGGCGGGTAGCCGAAATGAAGGCATTCAGGCATTACGATGCAGCGAGGAACACGAAGAAGGCTATCGATCCGACCGCAAGCAGGATAGCCAGGGCAAAGCCTGTTCTCTCAGACATGGCTAGGCGGCTCCCCAACCTTCGCCCGAAGAGCATCGAAGTTCTTCTTGGTAACGAAGATCGTGCGGCCTACCGAGACAGCATGCTCGTCATCCACGACCGCCGTCTGTCCGGTGATCGGGTCCTTCGCCACATATCCAGGCTCAACCTCGATGATCTGGGTTCCAAAGGCGTCTGCAAGCGGTTCGTACACGGCTACCTCAGAAGGCCTTGGCTCTCAGCCCATTCACGCTCGACATAGACGTGGGCTGCGATCTCGATCATCTCCGCTCCATCGTCTGGGCGGATGTAGGTCTTGCGGGTTTTGTGGGGCATATGGCCATGAAAAAGCCCGCCAGAGCGTAGGCTCAACAGCGGGTCTAGAATAGCTAACGCAAGGCGCGCGGTGGCAAAAATGTCACACACGGCCTTGCTCTGTGAATATAACTATCGTGAAAGGCCTTCGGTTTCAAGAGTCTAGCAGGGTTATCCACCTACTCTCTTGACTGGTAGCCTTGCCGCTTCGGCCCTTCGGATCATGTCAGCGGTCCCTCTGCCGCCTGGGAATGCAATCACGAGATCCGGTTTGCCCTCGTCAATCATGCGCTGGTTCCGGATAGGGCCCGCTGCCCGTCCATGGGTCTTCCAGTCTGCCATGAAGCGTTCGACCGAGAAGCCATTCTCCCACGCCCAATCAAAAGCTAGGCTGTCGGCGCCAGGCGCCCCACCGGTGATGATGGCCGATATCTCGTCCCGGTGCACATTGAGAGCTCGATGGAGCAAATACCGATCGCGGAACTCTCGCCCTCCGCACACAAGCACCCTCATTCAGCCGCCTCCAATAGCTCTACCTCATCCAACTTCATCTTTGCCCTCGTAACGCCGCCGAGGAAGTTGATCAGAACCTCAATGCGCCCGCCTGCCTGAACCTTCTGCACGATGGCATGGAGGCCGGTCATAGCGCCGTTGAGCAGGGTAACGTGAGCGCCTGGGCGGCACTTGGCCCTGAGCGCCTTCTTGCGAGCCTTCTCCTCCTCGGCCTTCCTGATGTGGTCGAAGTCGCCGGCGATTTCCCTCTCCCTCAGCCGGGACAGAGGTTGCGGAAAGCTGCTCTCACCTTCCTTGGCTCTGGCTGCCTGAACCACGAGAGGCGAGCCGTCGTTCCGGACAAGGCTCTCGACGCCATCGACGCCCCGTAACTTGTAGAAGTCCTGGCCGCCTTTCTCGCCATAGCCTTTGAGTCCGACGAACAGGTATCTAGGCAGAAGAGGGTTCAGGGTCTCTACCAGCTTGCGAGAGCGTTCCACGTATTTCCGCTCAACCGGCAGATAGGTCTGGTATCCGGCGCGACGGAGACCGAGCTGAGCCTTCCTCTCGCACTTGGGGTTGCAGACGACCACGAACCAGGTGAGGCCTTCGAAGGTCTCCGGAGGCTCATGGTTGAGGATCGGCACCTCTCGAAAGTGAGAGACCAGATCCGGGGCAAGCTGCATAAGCTCTTGGGCTTTGGCAGACAGGGCGAAGCGGGGGAGGTTCGTCATTATTCGGCTGCCTGTAGCTGGGGGATGGAGATCAGGTCTTCGACATGCGCCGATCGGATTACTCGGCCGAGGATTTCCGGGATTTTCGGGACGACCGCGTTTCCGAGTCCCCTAAGTCTGTCCACCCGAGCGGGTACCCCATGAGCCACTCGACCCACGTCGGGTTCAGTTGCCCACCAGTTTTCAGACGCTCGCCGTGAACCACGTCGCACAAGGTCGTCCTGGCATGATGCTTCGATCCAGGCTTCCGGCCCGATGTCGCGTTCCTGGCTCCGCGGCTGTCCATCGCCGTAGGTGTCGGCAACCTCGCCACCGCTGTTTGCAGGTTCAAGCCACCCTTCCTGCCCTGCGTCCCCGCTCCCGTCGAACATGAAGCGTGGGGCGTTGGCCATAGCGGCTTGAGAAAGTTCCTGGGCGATCTCCCCGCTGAACGGAGGGCGACCGCCTTCGTGTTGCTCGCTTCCGGGGTGGGCAATAATCCAGACGCGATCTCGTCTATGAGGGGCACCAACGGCGCTCGCCGGTATGCAATGCCATTCCGCGTCATACCCGACCTCGGCCAAGTCTCCGAGAACGGTTCCCATCCCTCGACCAAGCAGCGCTGCCACGTTCTCCAAGATCGCGAACTTGGGTCGTACCAGGCGAACGGCTCGAATGACATGCCGGTAGAGTCCCGAACGGGCTCCGGACAATCCGGCGCCTGCCCCGGCGAAGCTAAGATCCTGGCAAGGAAAGCCGGCAGTAATGACATCTGCTTCACCTTCAACAAATTCTCTTTGGGTCACATCTTCGGAGTTGGGGACATCAGGCCAGAGCTTCGCGAGGAGGCGTCGAGCAAACGGATCGATCTCGCAGAAGCCCACCGTCCGGAAGCCACCGGCCCGCTCAAGCCCGAGGCTGAAGCCTCCGATGCCGCTGAAAAGGTCGAGCACGCGGAGCTTCATGCTGCTGCCTTCCATTCCATGCGGGCGAGAGCCTGCGAGATTGCGGATTTCGAGACGCCCATGCGCTGGGCCACTTCGCCGTAGGTGAAGCCCTGGCGGACCAGAGCAGCGGCTCTCTCGTGGTTGAATGAACGGGGGCGACCCATGCGAGGGGCTTTCTGACGCTCGACACCCTCGACTTGGTAGAGGATCGCGGCGTGAGAGACATCGTGCTCTGCAGCCAGGTCTCGGGCACTGGCCCCATCGGCCCAACCCTGCTTGACCTTGCGCACGGCCGGAGCCTTGAGCTTATTCGGGGCGCTCATGCGGCGTCTCCCTCAAGCTGCGCTCTGGCCTTGGCCGCTGAGCCGACAAGCCAAGCGCGCACTTTCTCAGTGCCGAATGCTTTTTCCATGATTGCGAGCTGCTCCAATGTCGTGACCGCGCTTAAGCGCTCGGCAACGTAGTCAGGGTATTTTTCAGCCTTGGATGTCCGGATGCCGAGGAAGCGCATGAAGCCCTCTAGCGCCTCTTCCTCCGTGACCTTCAGGACTTCGTATTGACGGGAGAAGGTGGTCATTCCGCAGCCTCCCGAATCTCGTGAGAGGCGCTCTCAAGGAAGACGTCGTTCCAGTCCTGGCCGATGGCCTGAGGGATCTTCACGACGGCTTTGAGATTCTTGCAGGCGAGACGCCGAGCGAGGGAGAAGGCGGCGGCCTGCCCGGTGTAATTGCCGTCATTGTCCCCGAAGACGACAACCTCTCGCACACCTTCGGGCGGCACCCATTCGGAGAGCATGCCGGCATTGAGAGCAGCCCAGCACGGTACGCCGAACAGAGCCGAGGCGGCGAAGGCGGTCTCGATACCCTCGGCGATGCCGAGAACGTCGCCATGCTCCATCAGCCGGACCGCGCTGCCCTTGGCGATGGTCCCAGCCATGACGCGGCGGGGCTTCTCGACCGGAGCTTTCCGGCCATCCTTGGTCAGGTAGGTGCGATGCAGGATCGTCGGGCGGCCGTCCGGATCCGAAACCATCGCCACCATCGCCGGATGATAGGAAGGCTCGTCATCCTCGTAGCGAACCCGCAGGGCCGTCCGAAGGCACTTCGGGTATGTCACGACGCGGGCCCGATTGAAGAGCCATGCCGCAACCGGATCGTTCGCGTTGATCGGGGAACTGGAGGACCAGAGACGGTTCATGGCAGCCCGCTTGTCGGCATCGGACCGCTCGGGCTTGACCTCGCCGACCGGCGCCGTGCCGAGAACGGCCTCGATCTCCTTGGCGGCCGTCTTGAAGTCGAGCCCCTTGGTCAACATGACGAGCTTCACGCCATCGCCTGCGCCGCAGACGGAGCAGAAGAACGAGCCCCTGCCCTCTTTGTTGTCGAACCGGAACCTGTCGCGGCCGTCGCGGCAGATGGGGCAGCCGGTATGCTTGCCGGTGAGATACTGCCGGTCGATGCCGAGGGCCTGGAGGATACCAGGCCAGCGACCTTGGGCGCGGACGCTAAGCGGCGGCTGCTGCATTGCCTGCCTCCCGACGATGAGCCCAACGGATTTGCTGAGACTTGAGCCATGAGAGGACTTCTGGGCCCGGCACCTCGTGCGGGACTATCCTTCTGTGCGGCCACTCATTGAAACGACTGCGATAGTTCGCAAGCACCCACTTGTCTGTCTTGCCGTGCGCCTGCGCATAGCCTCGAAGCTGGGCATAGAACGAACGCTTTTCGGATGGGGTTGGCTTCCGGCCACGTACGCCGATCTCTACCAGTTCGCCGTCCTCGCACTCGATGGTGGACTGCCTCTCAGGCTTGAAGCCGCAGGCCGGGCAGGCGTGGACCTTGGCGGGCTTCAGATACGAACAGGATGGGCATTCCTTCGGGAGGGCTTCTTTCTTCTCACGCTTATCCGAAGAGTTGCGCTGGGTGCCATTATCCAGATGCTCGTGATGGATATCCGTGACGAACCCCAACCGCAACGTTGTGTCTGAATGATCCAGAATGATGCAGTTGTGGACTAGTCTTCCGTTGGCGGTAAATCTCTGTAGAGGCCCAGCGTTGAGAATGTCCCATACTTCCCCTTCGGCTTGCATGAAGGGGTGCTCCACCGCGTGATGATCTCCTCGTCCGTCAGTCCCGACAGAATCAACCGCATTAAGGTCTGGTCGGCATAGCGCACGTTCGGATACGAGCTCCGAAAGGCTATGAACCGCTCGCGACCACCACGAGACTTGCGGCTGTTCGCGATATTCTTGACCGGGTGCGCCCAGCGCAGATTCCCCGGCTCGTAATGCCCGTCGTTGTTGATGCGATCTATCTCCATCGACCTGTCCGCAAGTCCAAGGTTTTCCACGATCCAAGTCGCGGCCTCGTTCGGACCAGCAAAGAGAAACTCGATCCCACGACCTCCGTACCGCTCGTACGAACTCGATGACGGATTGCAGCACCGATCCTGCTGCGCCTGACACCGCTGGTACAGCCAGCGCGGCACCGTTACCGGCTTGCGCCCATTGCAGTGAGGACAAGCGTTCGTGTCCGGACGCTTCTTGATGTTGTGATAGCGAGCCATATGCGTGTTCTCGCAACGGTCGCACTTCACCTCGACGCGAAGGTTGAAGCTCGCCCCGTCCGTCCTCCGCGACACTATCGTCAGTGAGCCGTAGCGGCTGCCCACCAAGTCCTGTGCGAGCAATCCGGAGTCCTCGACGATGCGCCTCCGCGAGCGGCTTCCATCCTTCATTGGTCATAACCCTGTGATCGGGGGTGGCGGTTATTCCGTCGTGGGTGATAACCGGCTGAACGCCTTTGCAAATCGCTCCAGCGTGAGCAACGAAATTTACCCCGTCCCACACCTTATGGTCAAGTGTTACATCTTCAATATTTACTTCGCCTTTGTCCGTGAGGATGCGTGTTCCACGGAGCAGGCAATCGTCCTTGCCCTCTGCCGTCCGGAGCCCCCGTCCAATAATCTGCGTGTAAAGCATCTCCGACTTGGTGGGGCGGGCAAGGATGATACACCGCACGTCGTAATCAATGCCGGTCGTAAGGGTGCCAACATTGCAGATGATCCTCACCTCGCCCTCGTGAAACTGCTCGGCAATCGCCTCCCGCTCCTCGACGGTCGTGTAAGCGTCCACATAGGCGGTCGGGATGCCGGCACCCTCGAACTGAGCCTGGAGATTCCTGGCATGCGCCCGGTTGACCGCGAAGCAGAGGGTCGAACGGTTCTCTCCCAGCCGCTTCCACGTGGACACGATGTCGGCAACGAGCGGGATCTTGTCCATGGCTTTGCCGAGGTCGCCCTCGTGGTAGTCGCCGGCCACCGTGCGAACGTCGGACAGGTCGGGATGCGAAGGGGCGTAGACCTTGAACCGGGAGAGATACCCGGCGTCGATCAGCTCCTGCGTCGTCGCGGCGATCAGGAGATCGTCGTAATGCTTGCCGAGGCCCTTGGCCCAAGGCGTGGCCGATAGGCCGATGATCGGATACTGCGCTTCGGCAAACCACCGCTCGTAGAATTTGAACCACCGGTGCGCCTCGTCCACGATGGCGATGTCACATTCCGGCATCCGGCGCCGCTCAAGCGTCTGAACGCTGGCGACCTGAACCGGCATAGACCAGTCGGTCAGTTCGTGGTTGCCCTGGATCACGCCGACCTCAAGGATGCCCTCGGCCGCGAAGGCCTCCACGGTCTGATTGATCAGCGAGAGCGCCGGGACGACGAACAGAACCCGCTTGCCCTTGCGGCGGGCGCCGTCCGTGATCGCCGCGGAAAGCAGCGTCTTGCCGAAACCTGTGGGGGCTTGGAGCATCGGGCGGCGCCTTCCCCCAGCCAGGGAAGAGCGAAGCATCGACAGGGCGAGGGTCTGGTGCGGTCGAAGAGCCTTCATTGGACGAACCTCCCGAACGGAGCCTCGTCGTCCCAGGCGGGGATGCCACCGCGCCCTAGCACCATACCTTGAGAGGTTAGTGCCTCTTCTTGGATAGGATAGGTTGAGTATTCTACTGGATTATTCGTAGGCCATTGTGTCACCGGGGGGGTGACATTCTGACACCGGGAGGGGGTGGTGACAGATTGGCACCTTGAAACGGGCTTTTTTGTCACCTTAACGTCGGTCACATTGAGCGTGATCAGGTCCGTTCCACGGCCCTTGTTCGTCGGGTTCCATTGCGCTTTCCGGCTGATCAGGCCCATGGCTTCAAGCGTCTTCAAAGCCCGCTTGACGGTGCGGGACGAGTAGCCCGTGTCGAAGGCCATGGCTGCGATGGACATCCAAACCTGATGCTTGGTGTTCGATCGGCGGGCGAGATACGCCAGCACCGCCTTCGTGCCGCCAGGAAGCTTCTGAGCAGCTGCCCAATTCTGCGTCTTACCGCTCATGCATCCTCTCCCACGGTGAAGCCGGCGAAGCGATCAGCGGCGTTGTAGAGGAGCGTCCCGGTAGCGGTTGCCCCGACTTCCCGGCAGAGAATGCGAGTGGCGAAATGCAGAAGGGAAAGAGCAAGGCGTGTTCGGATGCTCATGCGGACACCTTGGCGATGTTCTGGAGGACGGAGGCCACGGCATTCGAGAGAGGGACCCAGGTGTCCTCTTTCATGACGCAGCAGCGGATAGTCTGAGGGGGAAGGTCGTCGCAGCGCTCCATGTGGAGGCTGTCCGCAAGGCGGTCGTTCTCAACGATGCCGTGCGTCTGAAGAAGGTCCGAGAGGCCCTTCGACAGATTGTCGATATCGGCTCTTGTGGGGCCGATCAGGACGAGGAGCTTGTAGGCTCCCTCGATCTTGCCGGGACGCTGGCGTCGGATCTCCCAGCCAGCTTCCTCAATCCATGCGTTGTAGTGGCCGGTCTTCACGCGGCCCTTGCCTGGCACGTTGCGGAAGAGCTTGTTCACGCTCGGCGGGCGCGGAAGGTCGATGGAAACGACGTTCATGCCTTCACTCCCATCCGGCGAAGAGCGTGCAAAATTGATGTGTGATCGCGCTTGAAGATCCGGCCGATGTGCGGGAGCGACCAGTGAGGGTTCATCTCATGAACCGCTTTGATCGCTTCCCAGCGCACGGCGACGAGGCGATAAGACTTGCCCTGCCCAAGGATGTCCGCAGCCGTGAACCCATGCTTCTGGGCCACATGGGCGATGATCTTCTTGGCGCCGAGGCCGCCAGCTTCTGGCACGAAGTCATCCTCGGCCTTCTCGACTTCCGGCAGGCTGTCGATAAGGGTCTGGATCTCCTTGGTGAGGGCGATCTTGGGATCCGGTTGGGCGGGAACCCTAGGGACGATCTTCAGGACGGGCTTAGGCTGGGCGGGGAAGAACCGGGCGTTGAGGGAGCGATAGTGCTCTTGCAGCTCGGCGGCGGAGGAGAATTGCTTGACGTTGAGCATCACGCAGCCCCGCGGATCTTGGTGACGTTCTTGGAGGCCTCGATCTCAGCGAGACGGGCGCGGGCGGCTTCCTCGACCGCAGCATGAGCCTCCCGGCCTTCCCTCGCCTCCTTCATGAGCCGGCGAAGTGCCTCCTCGCTGTCAGCCCCGCCAGAGGCGACATCGGAGAGGACCGTCAGAACATCGCCGGTCTCTTTCCCGACGTTGACCAGATGGGCCAGCATGTCGGAGGAGCCGACGTTCTCGACCTTCTTGACCAGGAGATAGCCGCTCATGTCCGCGAGCTGCTTGGTCACGATGGGCTCGCCAACCACGCGCTCAAGGTCCGCGATCACGTCGATCGGCGCATGGCAGTCGCGGTTGTCCTCGGAGGCGTTGCCGTAGCGGTTGAGGGTCTGGTGCTTGCCGCGGGTGAAGTTCTCGGCGGCTTCCTGCCCGCCAGCCAGCTTGAGCAGCATGCGGAAGACCGTCTTGAGGGCCGAGCGTTCGATGTCATTCGTCGGGCGGAGGTTCATGTGCAAACAATCCTAGCGGTGCACGGTGACGGTTGCCCCGATGCCTGCGAGAACAGCAGGCGTGGAAGCGGGGGCTGACACAGGGAAGAAAGCGCGGGCGGTCTTTTGAGACGGTTGCACGAGACCGCCCGCGAAGTTGCCACCGGCGCGGGATGAAAGTCCGGTGGGGGAGGAAGGGGAATGCGAAGGCATCAGGCGGCCACCTGATGCGGGGCGGGATACAGGTCCGGGCGAAGCCTGTGACGGGGAACGCCAGTGATGCGCTCGACCTCAACAACACGCTCGGCCGGCACCTTGCCCTCTTCCCATCGCAGGATCGTCGTCTTGTTGACGCCAAACTGCTTAGCCAGGGCTGCTAGGCTCAGCTTCGCTTTTTCACGGTAACGGGTAAGGGGGCTTCGGACTGTGCTCATGCAATCTAAGTTGCGCTTTCCGCAACTCGATGTCAAGCAATTCGTTGCGCCGGATGCTAACGACTGCATGTGGCCGGGAGCGGTACAGTTGCGAATGGCGCGACCTACCCGAACCCAGTCACAGCAGAAAATCCGACTCCACTTCATTCCAGAGTGGGCGGAAAAGCGCGGCTACACCCAGGCGGATATTGTCCGGGGGACTGGCGTGGATAAGGCGAATGTCTCCCGATGGTTCGGCGGCTCAGTCCCAAGAGACGAGCACATCGAGGCGGTAACTAAGTTTCTTGGCTTAGAGGATCCGCGCGATCTCTTCAGACACCCGGAAGATGACTGGTTTGCCAGGTTCGTCAGGGATCGGGGTGAAGAAGAGCGCGAGAGGATCAGGCGAACACTGGAAGCGGCCTTCCCCAAGCGTCAAGCTTAGCCTCCTTTAACGACACGCAGGCGGCGAGGCATGCGACAGACCTCATCAGGACTGACCTCGCAGTAAGCAGCGAAGGCCACGATGCGGAACTCATCTTCGAGAACATAGTCGACCAGAGCATCCGCCATGCCGGGCGTACCAGCCACAAGGCGGAAATTGCCGGGCGTGAGCCCCGATAGCTCCATAAAGTCTGCTAGACGCTCATCGTCCGCGGCAAGGAAGCTCAAAATTCTGGCAGATAGGTCATTGCCCCGCGGGAGCCTGTGTCTCGGCATAGTTACCTCTCGTTAGTGATTTCTAGAACATATCGGGAACATGGCCGAGTCAAGCCGCCGCACCCTGTTGATGAGTGTGGAAAACTAAATGTTGCATACTTCGCAACTTTTTGCTTGACCTTCAGTTGCGAAAAGCGCAACCTGACTTCATCGCAAAACGAGGTCAGCCCCATGTCCCTCCTCAAATCCATTGCTGGAACAGCACTTGAACTAGCCTGCCTCGCCATGTTCGCGAGCAGCGTTGCCGTCCTCTCGATTGTGATGGGGGCGTGAGCATGGCGCAGCACACACCCGGCCCTTGGGAAGCTGGCCGTAACCCAAAAGGCGTCTGCTCTAACGAGTGGGTCGTTCGACCTCGTGGCGAGTTCCCGCATGGCGCTTGGGTTGCGGACTGTGGATACAGCGACGAAGGCATCGCGAACGCGCACCTTATCGCTGCCGCACCTGACCTTCTGGGTGCTTTGAAGCTGATTTCGGCAATGCTTGAAGGCGACAAGGGAACTTCGGGCACGTATTACCCGAAGTTCACCGGCACCCTGATCGAAGCGGTGACTATCGCTAGGAAAGCAATAGCCGCAGCAGAGCCCGATGCGGAGGGTCGCTCATGAGAGCCTCCCGTTCCCCCCGCCGTTCCCTCCCCGGCTTCTCCGTCGATATGGCTCTGCGTGATATGCGCAGGGGCAAGGATCCGCTCTTTGACGAGATGCTTGGCGATCTGAAAAGGGTCGTTGACCACCTCGCCACCTGGGCAAGCGATCACTCTGACGAAGCTACCGCCGAAACATGGGCCGCGCTCCACTGCGCACGCGCCACCATCGCAAAAGCGGAGGGCCGCTGACATGACCACTCTGGAATTTACGATCAAAGACGGCTTCGTTCCGGTGGCCGAGATGAGACGGCTTGTAGACGCCTATGAGTTCTTACAGCGGGATCACGTCCGCGCATGGGATCGCGTTGAAGCCGCCGAGGCTGATGTTCAGCGCCTGCGGAAGCTGTTCGACCTTAGACCGGAGGTCCGGGCGTTCGCCCGTCTGATGGAACAGCAACTCCGCGCCAATGACCACAAGCCAGGGTGGAAGGACGACAACCCCATGGCGCTGCTGGACAGAGCCGACGAGGAGTTGAACGAACTGCACGTCGCCCTCATCCATGCCTTTGTCGATATGAAGGGGAACCGCGAGAGGGTTGGCCGGGAAGCCGCCGACGTGGCGAACTTCGCGCTCATGATCGCAGACGTGTGCGGGTGTTTGGGAGAGACGGCATGTTCGCACGATTGGAAGGTCTGGCCTGAGACAGACGGTCAAGAGCAGAAATGCATGAAGTGCGGTGCCTACAGGCGGACGCCTAAGGGAGAGAAGGCATGAGCATGTTGGACGCCTACCGAGATCGCATACGAGAGCTTGAAGCCGAGAACAAGCAAATTGGCCAATACCTCTCTGCCGAAAGAGAGGTTAACCGCCAGTTGGCCCAGGAGCGGGATGGGGCTCACAAAGCCGCCGACTGGAATATGCAGGTTGTGGCAGACAGGGATGCTGAGATCGAGCGGCTAAAGGATGAGGTTAAAACTGTCCGCGAGGGCATCCAGAAAGCCAAGGGCATGCTGGACGATGATATCCCGTCAGGGGAACCCGTTCACCCCGTATCCGCCTATCTGACCACGCTTGCCGTGCGCCTTGGAGAAGCCCTCAAGGGAGAGAAGGCATGAGCAACGTCGTCCGCTTCCCAGCCCGCCTTCGTCCCATCCAGCCTATCACGGCAGAGCAGATTGAGATCCGAGACGCTCTCATCCTGACCATGGCCGAGAAGCCAGTTTGCCGGGACTGCGCTGGAACGGGCTGGAAGATCGGCTTCCGGCACTTGGCCGTCGATCTTCTTGATGCCTTCGAGCGCTCCCCCTGCCCTTGCGGCGGGACGGATGAAGACCGGATCGACCTGAACGACTTCGGAGGGGCTGCGTGATGAGCGAGTTCTGGTGCGAAGAATGCCACAACACCGGAGAACTCGACTGCTACTGCGGCGGGGACATCTGCGTGTGCACGAACTACGGCACCTATCCCTGCCCCAAGTGCCAGAGCGGCCATAGCGCCGAGGACTTGATGCTCGAGGAGTTGCACAACGGGGAGGATTACTAATGCCTCACTTCTCCAAGGAAGAGCGCCAGGTGCTGATCCCTCTCCTCGAGGATTGGGCCAAGAACGCCAAGGACGAGAACGCAAGGCGGCAGCTCACCCGCTCGCTCAGGCGCCTGCAAGACTCCGATCGGCATCATGCGGCGAAGGAAGCCGAAGGGAGGAAGGAATGACAAGTTGGGCGAACGACGCCAAGCGCGTCATCCAAGAAGTTCACATGAGCCTTCCCGAGAGCGCAACCCTTGAAGAGCGCATCAAAGCGGTAGACGCCGCCTATCCTTTCGGTGAGCGAGCCATGCACCCGTACAAGATGTGGCTCAAGGCTCGACGCGAGTACCTCTGCCGGTTTGGCTACCAGCCGAAGGGCAAGCCCCTGGTCGAGAGCCCGATGGAGCGCATGATGCGCCGTGCAGGAGGCCGCCCATGAGCCTCTCCAATCCCCGCTGCAAGGCCTTCTGCCAGCGTGTCGAGCAAGGCCTTTGGGTGCTGATCTTCCTCGCGATCCTCGGCCTCATGATCTTCTCTTTCTACAAGGTCATGACCACCAACCTGCCGGTGCCGTTATGAAGCCGGTCGTCATCACCCCGCGATGGCGCGGACCTCTCACCAAGCGGGCCGAACGTGTCCGCATCGAAACGACGGCGCGGCTGTGCCGTGAGCTGGGGCGAGACAAGCCGATCGTTCGCCTGCCCAAGGGAGACCAGAAATGAAGTACCTGACCCTGCAAATGGATGACGGCTCAATCTACGGCATTCCCGTTGATGTCATCGCTCGCCACCGTGCCGCCAACTACGCTGACGAGTTCGGCGGCGACATTGAGCGCAGCCTCGCGGAAGACAGCCTGCCGCTGTTTGAGGACGACGATTACAACGTGATCGATTGGGCTGCGAACAACATGGACTGGTCGGATGTGAAGGATCACGCCGTGCAGCTCCAAGGACCCCAGCCGATCGATTTTGACCGCGCCTGGATCCACACCCCTAAGCGCGTTGAGGAGGTCGCCCGATGACCATCCTCAAAGCATTCGGCCAGCGTGCCAAAGAGATCCTCCACATGGCGCAGTCCTTCGCCTCGTGCGCTCAGACGGCCAATGTCTACGTGCATGACACCATCGGATCAGAGGGTCAGGCGGATCACGACCTCCTTCTGACGGCAGCCTATCTCGAGGAAGCCGCCCGGGATCTGCGCCAGCTGCACTGCAAGATCCACGCCATGCGCCAGGAGGCAGAGGCGGCACAGCCCCAGGCCAAGCGCATCCCCGTTCTCACCTACGGACACTGAACATGAACCCTTTGACGGTTGCCGCCCTTGAGCGGCAGATCGAAGACCTAATCGCCTCTTATCCGGAGCTTGCCGAGGACGAGACCCTTCGGGCGGATATGATCTCGGGCTCCACAGATGCCGAGGAGATCCTCGCCAAGGTGGTCGACCGGATGATGGAAGCCGAGAGCATGGTTGAAGCCATCCGCAAGCGGGTCCGAGACCTAGAGGCGCGTGGCGTGGCCTTTGATCGGCGCAGCGATGCCATGAGGGCTCTTGCTCTGCGCATCATGAATGCGGCCCAGACTCGCAAGGTGCCGTTGCCGGAAGCCACGCTGTCGATCCGCGCCGTGCCGCCTGCCGTCATGATCAATGATTGGACGCAGATCCCGCCCGAGTTCACCGTCACCAAGACGGAGGTCAAGCCCGATCGGGAGAAGATCCGGCTGGCGCTAAAGGAAGGGCGGGAGATTCCTGGCGCTTACCTGACGAACGGCTCTGAAACCCTTTCTGTGCGGGTGAAGTAATGACCGAGAACCTGACCCTCTGGAAGCAGGTCGAGAAGACCGACCCGGCTCATACCAAACCCATCACCGGCAAGGCCTACAAGGGCAACTCGCCCAAGCCTCATTACATCGTCCTGAAGGCAACTGAGGCTTTCGGCCCTTGCGGCATTGGCTGGGGCTTCGAGATCGTGGAGGAGAAGCTTCTCGACGGTGCCCTGCTGGCTCCCGGCTTCTATGAGCGGATCCACATGGCCCGGGTGCGGGTATGGTACGAGTGGAACGGCAAGCGCGGCACGGTAGAGCATGTTGGTCAGACGGTCTTTTCCGGTCGGCGCCGAGACGGCACCCCATTCACGGATGAGGACGCCCCTAAGAAGTCCGTTACAGATGGCCTGATCAAGGCGCTGAGCATGATTGGCTTCGCCGGCGATATCTTCCTCGGCCGCTATGACGACAGCAAGTATGTGAACGATCTGAAGCGCGAAATTGCCGACGAGCAGGACAACGGCTCCCAAGGCAAGCCGAGCATCGCCAAGACGGTTGCGGCCATCAAAGAAGAGTTCACCAAGGCCAAGACAGTCGATGGCCTGAAGGCGGCCTACAAGGCGAACCAGGCAAGCCTTGATGTAATGGCCGAGGCCCAGATCGATGAGGTTCGCACGGCCTACACCGAGCGCCTGCACGAACTGCGGGAGGCAGCATGACCACCCGCGTCGTCGCCACGGAAGCCGATCGGCAGGGCCTGATGCGTTTGCTCCAGGCCCGCGATCTGCCCTTCACCGTCGAGATCGTGAAGGGGAAGCGCCGCTCTGTCGATCAGAACAGGATGCAGCGCCGTCTCGTGAACGAGATTGCCGAGCAGACCGACCAGACGGCCGAGGAGGTTCGCGCCTATTGCAAGCTTGTCGGCGGTGTGCCGATCTTGCGGGCAGAGAATGAACTATTTCGGGAGAAGTATGACGCCGTTGTGCGCCCGCTCTCTTATGAGCAGAAGCTCGCCATCATGATGGAGCCGCTTGATCTGCCAGTAACCCGCTTGATGACCACAGATCAGAAGACCCGATATCTCGAATGGATATTTAGGCATTTCTCTGAGCAGGGCATCACCTTCCAAGTGGAGATCGAAGCATGACGCTAACTCAAGAGCGCGTTCGCGAGCTTCTGTCTTACAACGCGGAAACGGGCATAACGACATGGAAGACCTCGCGCGGTCGCGTACGGGCGGGGCAAGTCGCGGGATACCCCGATGGCCGGGGCTACATGGCGATCCGTATCGACGGGAGTATGTATACGATGCACCGTGTCGTCTTCCTGTGGGTGCACGGATATCTGCCGGACGAAGTTGATCACATCAACGGGGATAGGGCCGACAACCGCCTGGACAATTTGAGGCCCGCGACGCGGCGGCAGAACATGAGGAACGCCGCCAGATTTTCGCACAATCGATCGGGCGTCGCCGGCGTGTTCTGGAATGCAGACAAAGGCAAGTGGACAGCCAGGATCAAGGTCGATGGCAGATCGATACACTTAGGCCACTTCGATAATAAGGATGAGGCAGCGGCGGCGCGTAAGCAGGCAGAAAGCCGTTTTAATTTTTCTACCGGGCATGGCCGCGATCCCGTCCCTTCGTCTGCGCACAATCAAAAGAAGGCCGGCCGGAGTGGAGTCAAAGGCGTCGTCCGCAATGGCAGCGGCTGGGCAGCAACCCTCTATCATGATCGCAAGAGGCACTACCTCGGCCAGTTTAAGACCATAGAGGAAGCCGCCGCTGCTTGGCGCAGCAAGGCTCAAGAGCTCGGCCTGGTGCTCTCCTCTCCGCTGGAGGCTGCATGACCAGGCGTAAGCAGTTCTCAAAGCGCGACCTGACCAAGCGCCTAGCCGAGTTCGGTGGAAAGTGCCGGATGTGCGGCTGCACGATCGATGCCACCTCTGGCTTGGAATGGGATCACCGGATCCCGTTGGCAATCNGCGGGGAAGACACGCTCGACAACCTTGAGCCGCTCTGTATCCGAGATCACCGCCTGAAGACCAAGGGCGATGTAGCGAAGATCGCGAAGGCTGCCCGCCAGCATCAACGGAATGTCGGCATCCGCAAGCCGAGCACCTTCGCCGCGAGCCGGGATAGCCGGTTCAAGAAGAAGATCAACGGGGATCTCGTGGACAGGCGAACCGGAGAAATCATCCGGAGAGCCAAGTGACAGATCCAGTCAAAGAACACGTACTGAGACAATTGAGGATATTAGTGATGAAGATTTTGAGTTGCCCTCCCTCAGCATCTAGCGATGCTTCGTCGGGAAAGTTGTGTTCTGACGCTCGCCCAGTCGCTATGCGAGTGGAGCAGCTTTCCGATGACGTGACGCTTTATCTGGGCGATTGCCGCGAGATCCTTCCAACGCTCGACAAGGTAGATGCTGTTGTGACAGATCCGCCCTATGGGATTGGCGAAAGCGACAGGAAGGTGGCATCTCGCGTCAACAAGGCGAAGCCGAAGGACTATGGCGCCTTTGATTGGGATCGTGAACCCATAGATGCCGAGACCGTGGCTCTCCTTCGGTCCTGCAGCCGTTGGCAGATCATCTTCGGAGGCAATTACTTCGAACTTGGACCAACTTCGTGCTGGCTCGTTTGGGATAAGCAGAATTCTGGCGACTTCGCCGATGCTGAGTTAGCCTGGACGAACCTGCCAAAAGCCGTGCGCCTAATTCAATGGCGCTGGAACGGCATGATCCGCAAGGGATCGGACGAGCGCGTACATCCCACGCAGAAGCCAGAAGGCGTCATGCGATGGTGCCTCGGCCATCTTCCTGCAGAGGCTCGTATGATCTGTGATCCCTTCATGGGTTCTGGCACAACAGGCGTTGCGGCCGTCAAGGAAGCTCGTGGCTTCATCGGCATTGAGCGAGAGCCTGTCTATTTCGAAGCCGCCCTTAAGCGTATCGAGCAGGCGCTTAAGGCTCCGGTCGATATGTTTTCGGCATCTAATGATCGAAATCAGGCGAAACAGGAGTCGTTCCTATGACGCAACATAGCGACCGGGTGACGGACGAAAACACCACTTTCCCGATGACGAGCGCAAGCGAGGAAGGAGGGCATATAAAAATCCCCCATCCACAAGGAGAGGTGGAGAAGGTGATTGAGAGGCTGAAGCGGGACGTTGAATGCCACAAAGGCAACGCCGATGACATTTATGCGAAACTCACCGCCGCCCAGGCTGAGATCGAGAAGCTGAGAGGGGAACTGGACGAAACTGTTGCGGATCTCGCCAAATTCATCGGTGAGAACATCGAACTGCGGCAGCAACGCAAAGCCCAAGCCGAAGAGATGAGAAAGGCTCTGGAGGAGGACGGTCAGACGATCACCATTCGCGAGAGGCTTATTGATCGGCGCTATGATTGGCAGATCGTAGCTATCCGCCCGGAGCGTATCACCACGCTCCAAAGCTTCGGCCCCGGCAAGGCAGGTGAGGAGGCCGCTATAGCCGCCCTCTCCCTCATGAAGGGAGGCGAGCGATGAGCCGCCCGAGGAAACAGCACTTCATCGCCTTTGGGCCGGAAGTCCCCGTCGTGCCGATCAAGGACTTTTCCAAGATGGGCCTGACGGGCGACGAGTGGGCGGACGTGTGGAGCATCATTGGCCCATCCGTCGAGCGCAACATGAGCGGACGCCGCGCCATGCCTCTCTGGATGGTGATTGCCGCCGCTTACCTTGAGGGGCTTCACCATGGCTCCGCTCTCACCCGATCCAACTCCAATGGAGACACCAATGAAACACGCTCGTGAAGATTACTCACACATCCAAGACAACACGACGGCCATCGAACTGGCGAACCTGATCCTGTCGATGAATTTCGCGACGCCGCAGGGCATCACAGCCCGACAGCTCGCCCGCAAGATCCTCGGCATTCAGGACGGGACTATGAACCCGCCCCAGGCAGTTATCACGACCAACGGCACGACGCGTATCATCCCTGCCGATGAGCCCGTTTTTCTCATCCGTGGGCAAGATGCGGTCGGAGGCGATGCCGTGCGGGCGTGGGCTACGTTGGCTGAGGCAGCAGGTGCTCACTTCGATATCTGCCAAGTCGCCCGACAGCATGCCGCCCTGATGGACCAGTGGCCCAAGAAGAAGCTCCCTGACATGCCCCAGGAGCCAACCAATGGTCAGTGACAAGATTAGGGAGGCCCTGGAGGCTGCTGTCGCATGGCTGCGAGATCCGAGGCTCTCAACATGGACCTATGTTGAGAGTTGCCGGTTCCCGAAGGACCGCGACGACCTCGCTATCAGGCTTAGTGAAGCCCTCGCCCTCCTCCCCCAATCCTCACAAGAGGACCAGCGCCATTTGACCCTTGAAGAGCAGCGCATGATGGGCAGGGCCTTGAGAGCCTCCACGACGCTGATCGGCACGATAGAGCCCGCCGAGAGTGCTCCCCAATCCCCACAAGAGGGGATGCCCTACGAGTGCACGTGCGAAGAGTGCTTCGACAGGATCGCCGCCTCTTCACACTCTCAGGAACAGGAGCCCACCCGATGACAACGCCCAAGCCGGAATATCGCGACCTTGTTTTCTCAATGGATGACCCTCGACGCCCGCTGATGATCAAGTTCCCCTGGCCGATGAGCCAGGAGGAAATCGCGGATGTGAAGGACGTTCTGGCGATTTGGCTGCGCATGTTGGAGCGGAGCGCCCTGGCCCATAACGACGAGACTAAGGACGCGAACCACTCTCAGGAACAGGAGAATGGGGATGCGGGCAAACCTTCCTTTGAAGACGATTTTGAACAGGGCGTTCCTAAATAGGAATGGGAAAAGAAACATGGCCGCTTTCGATCTAGCCAAGCAATGCGCCGACAGCCTCAACTTTGCCCATGAGCAGGGGCTACCGCAGAAAGAGGCGAGCATCTGCGTTGTGACGCCTCCCGGCTGGAAGGCTCCGCCCAAGTTCCCGAGAGGGCGCATTGTGCGCTGGATGGAGGACGGCTCAAGGGTCCGTTACCTGCCTGCCCTCAACGTTCTTGCATGGCTCACAGCGCACGGAATGGTCGCTGTACAGTCTCACAAGTCATGAGCAAACGATCGTAAGTACGCGCCGCTAAGCCGACAGGAGTGAATTATGACCGATAATACCAGTGAAATATTGGAACGCGCAGTGGCCGCCGCAATCAAGGCGCTCTGGCGCCCGATTGAGACCGCGCCGATGGACGGGACGGCGATCTATACGGTGGTGAGCCACTACCAACCCTGCGTCTGTCAGTGGGTTGAGTTTGAAGGGCGCGGCCGGTGGTCAATCGACCCCGAGACATTCATGGATGAAGAGCATTTCCGTGAATACTTCGTCGGCACCAGCTACGAGCCGACCCATTGGATGCCCCTGCCGCCCACGCCTGTTCCTTAATACACTTCTTTCCAGAAGGCCAATTATGCGAATTAGCAGGAGGAAAAGCACATGCAGCGCAATATTCAGACGCAAGTCCTAATGGACCGGCTTCGGGCTGACCATAGCTCGCTCATGTCGAAGGAGGCCGCCGATTACATTGAGCGGCTAGAGCGGGCGCTAGAGCCGTTCGCCAAAGCCGCCGAGTTACTTCCCGCCGATGGCAGGTTGGACAAGGAAATGATCTGGGCTCCTGCACAAGGGCGAATCATCTACGGAAAGCACTTTCGGGCCGCTCAAGACGCCTTCGGACAATAAGCCGAAGGTTGTCAAAAACGCACTTTATGCGAAAATCGAGGAATAAACCATGAAGCTTTGGATTGTGTTCTACTTGGCAGGAAATCTTGCCGGAACAGTAGGCCCTCTTCCCTATGGGATTGAGGAGTGCCGGGAGCGGATCGTCCCGCACATCGAAGAGGCTAACCAGGGGATCGCTAAGCACCCCGAGCTAGGTCACAAGCCGGGAGATTTTACAGGCGAGTGTCGGTTCTCTGATGAGAGGCCGGAAACCTAAGCATCTACTCAGGTTCCATACACGCACTTATGCGCGGGAGCATTAACCATGACACAGGCGATTATTGTAACGACATTCTGGCTCATCACCGTGGTGGCGGCGACATTCTGGTGGCGCAGTCCATAGCTATCGATAAGCATTCGTTATCGATACCAATCCGGCGCAACCCAAAGCCCCAGCATAGACCGTACCCAAGGCAGGGATCGCTTCTCTAACAAGCGCCCTGCCCTTTTAGATCAAGGAGATGGCTGTCAGAGCCCGCGAGCCTTCATGAGCTCGTTTAGCCCCTCCCAATAGGACAGCCGCTCCCGCTTGCAGTAAGCAATGAAGCGGTTGGCAACAGACAGCGGCGGCCGGATACTGAGAGGCACGGTCGCCTCTTTGGCTTGGTCCTGCTTGTAAAGTCGCTCAACCGGCTCCCGGCTGGTGAAGCCATGACGCTCGGCCGCTGCATCGATCTTCTCGATTGACGGCGCCGGCGCATCGTTCACCTTATCCGGCCCAAGCATCTTTAGTTTGGAAAACGAGCCGCTCATGCCGGCTGCTCCTGCGGGACAAGAATATCGATCAGCTCGGCGGCGAAGCGTTCGGCATTCTGGATTGCCTTACCCACGCCATTGACCAGAGACGGGTCCAACTCATCCAAGGCAAGCCGATAGTGGAACATGGCCTTGAAGGCGGCCCTCTCATTGATCTGCTCGCGGAAGGTCGGGATCTCGGCGGACTCCAGATCCTTGACGATCTCCTGCTCGAGCCGGGTCTTCACCCGCGGGCTCGTGCGCGTCAGGACGACTCGGAACGGGATCTTGCGCTCGAAGGACTGCTCTTCCTCCATCACGAGGCCGATGGCCTTGGCGGCCTGATCTGCGTCAACTGTGGAAGCCTGGATCGGAATGACCACAAGTTGAGCCCGCGAGAGTGCGCGACTGGTGAGCCGTGATGCCGTGCCCTCAAGGTCAAGGATCACGAATTGCCGCTTGGCCCGGTACTCGTCCAGGCGGGTGAGGATGTTGGCCTCCGTCGTATCCCCTATCACTTCAACCGGCGATGTCGTCAGCGTGACGGGCGTCTCGGGCTCAGATCCGAACTTCCAAGTCTTGATGGGATGGTTCGGATCACAATCGAAGATCGTGACGCTTGCGCCTTGCGCGGCAAGCACTTGAGACAGCAGGAGCGCCGTCGTGCTCTTGCCGGCCCCTCCCTTCGGATTTGCGATGGCTATCACAGGCATGGGCTTTGCTCCCGTTGCATGAACGGTAAAGCGATAGCCACCAGAGTATTGAGGAATGGTTAAGAAGGCAGCGATAGGAAGCGCAAGGAAGCGGAAGCCACAACGGGGAAGCGCAAGGAAGCGCGTTAAAGCCGAAGGATGCCGATTAAAGCGTGGGTCTGCCGAAACTGGATAGCGGACTGGTTAACTTGACCTTAAGAGGAAGTGACGGCCAAATGACGGGGCCGGAATCGTCCGGTGGAGATGATGTCGTGAGCTAAAAGCAAAACGCCCCGGAAGCGGGAACTTCCGAGGCGCCAAAACCGAGAGGGTTTTCGTCTGAGCGACTGATTGCATCTCAGACATTACCCGACAATTCGAGCCTGTCAACGTCGTATTTGCGGCGAACAGGATTGCTTTGCCCTCACGACCCGAAAGGGTCAGACGATGAGTTTTAAAGCCACTGAATGGGCCTATGGCCTGCGGGATCTGTCGGGACCGGAGAAGGCCGTCCTGCTGTGCCTCGCATGGCACCACAACGGGAAGACAGGGCTATGCTGCCCAGGGACGGCGCTGATTGCCGAGGAAACATGCCTCGGGCTCTCAACGGTCAAGAAGGCTCTCAAGAGCCTGGAAGGGAAGGGGCTGATCGGCCGGATGCCGTGGAAGCGGGGCTCGGCCTATATGCTCGCCATCGTGGAGCCAGAACGGCCACGGGAGACCTCGCCAGAGGCCACCACAGAGCCCGCCCATATTAAACAGGAAACGAACAGGAAGAGGGGCGGCTTTAGAAATGATTGGAAGGAAAGGCAGCCCGCGCCAATGTCGGATGCCAGGGCGCGGGCTGAGAAGCGAGCCGCCGAGTTCAAGGCGGTAATTGAGCCGGAGGTGAAGGACAGGGGGACGGAGGAGGAGCGGGCGGCCGTCATCGCAAGGGGTCTCGGCATCTTCCGAGGGCTCATCCCCGAGACGGCAGGCGATCGACCAGACGCTCAAGGAGGTTCGCCATCTTCTGGTTACAGTCCTTGTTTGCCGCCAGGAGCCCTTCAAGCCGCTGGTTGCTCTCCTTGATGGAGACGAGGGTGTAAAGGATCTCCGTGTCGTGTTCCCGGTGATCCCGGGCCGCCCGCTCCGCAGCCCGCAGGCTGTCGGCCATGTTCTCGAGCGCGACCCGATCGGCAACCGTAACGGAGGGGATCACAACGTCTGTGGAAGGGGGCGGGGTGCTTTCTTTCTTGTGACCGAACCTCTGGCTGATGGCGGCGAGGATGACGAGGAGCCCGACCCCTGCGCCCTGGATGAGGGCGACAAAGGTGGGAGAGGTGAGGAGTTCCTTCATTGAGACCGAGCCGCCTTGATCGCGCCGACATCGAACCACGCCCGCAGGAGGTTCCACATTTCGAGCATCATGAAGCCGCTATAGGCCCAGAAGCCCGTCCAGACGCCGCCATGGTTCGCCACCGAGACCAGGATCCCGAGGGTGATCTGCCCCCAGAAGATGCAGATGACGATGGAGGCGAAGCCGCGAAGGTGCGGGCTGTAGGGGAAGCGAGCCTTGAAGGTGCCGTTCACCACGAGGGCGATCAGGCGCAGGAAGGCGGCCAGGAAGCAGATCCATGACCATGTGACCTCGTTCGCCCATCTTCCCATCTCAGCGAACGAGGTTGACTTGTCGAAGGTGAGCGGATCCAGAAGCAGGGTCCAGGCCCAGCCCAGGAGCGGGATGAGCATGATCCATTCTGAGACGCGGACAGGGAAATGCTCGGCAATGCCCTGCCCGATGCGGAGAACGATCCGATGAGGCAAGGCTTAGGCTCCGATAGGCTTGCGGGCGGCCCAGCGGCCATAAAGCGTCGTGACGCCCCCGAGGATGCTCATGCCTGCGGTCGTATAGACCTCCATATTCGTCTCGCCGTTGGCTGCGGCCGTGCCGATGGTGGCAATGCCGCCGAGGATGGCGAACAGGGCGCCCCAGGACACGCGGGACTGATACCAGGGCTCATTATTCGTGAGGTGCTCGATGACCGGCGCGACCTCTTGGGCTACGGCATCGCGGACTTCCGGCTTCACGACCACGGAGTTCTGCTTCGACACCGGCACGGAGGGAGCCTGAACGAGCCGGTCAATGATCGCGTTCGTCACTTGCCCGATGATGGCCCCGCCGATTGCGGTTCCGATGAAAGGCTGCTTCTGCATGATCAGGCGCTCCGGGTCTTGAGGTAGGTGGAAATGGCATTGACGATGGCCTGCCAGAGGCCAGCGGGGATCTCGTCGTCAGGGACTTCGCGGGTATCGAGCGGCGGCTCGGGAGCGGCGACCACGACAGGCTCAGCGATGATGTCCTGGCGGTCGCGGGCGGCCACGAGTGCCTTCTCAACCTCATCGGCAGACACAAGGGCCTTGTTCAGGCCGTCGCCGGCATAGTAGCTCTGGCCCCGGTAAACGGTGCGGCTGCCGCCCTTGACCGTGTAGGGCACCGGGAACGAAGCCCACTCGCGGGCCAGGTTGAGCATGAACTCCGCATCCGAGATCTGCCCCTTGATCCACTTGTCGTAGCCGCGGCGGCGAAGAAGATGGTAGCCAAGCCGGTCCTGATAGTCGGGAGTGAACCGGTCTTCTGCCTTCAGGTTCAGCTCCGTCGCCAGATCCCGCAGGGTGGCGTCCATGAACTGGTACCGGCCGCAGGCAGAGGAGCCGAACGTCTTCGTCCGCCATTTCCCCTGATCGAGGATCTCCTTCATCGTCATGGAGGTGAGCGGCTTGGGCATCCGGTCCATGCGGTTCGCATAGACGGTATCGTAACCTCTGGGGGCTTCCTTGCTGGCGATGAAGTCGAGCAGCATCGCCGCCGGTCTAGGGACGGTCTTATCCATGGTGGTCCTCTTGGGGCTGGGGAGGGTCAGACATCACAGGCGCGACAAAGTGCCCGCCCGAATGTCTCGGTGGTCATGATGTCCTCGTGATGTGGGAAGGTATTGGACCGCCTTCGGCCACTTGGCCTCGGCGGGTTATTTATTCCTTGGATCTGTCCGCCAGCTCATGTAAGTCTTCCGGAGTCCAATTCTGTAGAAACGACTGCACCGGGGCACCATGAACACTCTCGCTCTAGCCGCGCCGAAAAACGGCGCATGGTCTCGCTTTGCCGCGTTCGCCCAGGATCATGCCGCTTACCTAACAACGGCCGGCGCTTATCCCGGGGTGGACCTGCTGCGCTGCCTCGCCGTCGTGGGTGTTCTTCTCTATCACTTCCAGTTATCTTATCTGGGCTGGGCCGGGGTGGATCTGTTCTTCGTCATCTCCGGGTTCCTGATCGGCGGGGCCCTGCTCGACCAGATCAAAGCCGGCCGCTTCAGCTTCGGCCGCTTTTATGGAGCCCGCGCCCTGCGCATTCTGCCGATCTACTATTTTGTGATCGCTCTCTGCGCCATGATCAAAGCCCCCTTGTCAGGGGTGGATCTCGCCTCGCCGGGGGGCTGGCAGGCCGTCCTCTCCGCAGCAACCTTCACCCAAGGCATCGTTCCGTATTTCTTCGGCTACAACCTGAACCAGGCCTTCATCCCCGGAGGCACATGGTCTCTCGCCATTGAGGAAATGTTCTACTTGATTGCCCCCGCCATTCTGGTGCTCCTGCACCGAAAGGCCGGCGGCGACCTGAAGACAGTTCTCGCTGGCCTCGTGCTCTTGCTATTGACCGGCCCCTTCGTGCTGTTGTGGTCCACGTCCGGCTTCGCTCCGAACGACCCGAACTGGCATTTCGCCAATTTCATCCAGTTCCATTCGCGCTACACCGAGATCCTCGCGGGCGTCGTGGTGGCCGCCCTCATCCGGCTGAGAGATCTGCCGGTGATCGTCTCGCGCATGGTTGCCATGATCGGCGCGGCTATGCTGGGATGGTTCGCGGTTTATATGTACCTGAACCCGACCCTTCTGGCCGCGCCATATCTCTTCACCCGGGAAACGCTCATCCTGCCTGGGCTCTTCGGCGTGGCCTTTGGCTGCATACTGCTCGCCGCCTATCGCCTGCCGGTTCGATCAATGGCCGTTCTGATCCTCGCGAGGCTGTCGTACTCGCTTTACCTGATGCACATCTTTGTCATTGAGATCGCGACAACGCACCCGCCCGCATGGCTGTTATGGGTGAAGTCCGAGTTCACTTTCTATGCCTCGGCGGGAATCCTGATCGCCTTCTCGA